>Ga0209810_1000641_pt1 | contig 69654 bp, 95 predicted proteins | sample Coa_R1_7_FD_187159 | JGI IMG/M metagenome (GOLD analysis project Ga0209810, IMG submission 187159) | Surface soil microbial communities from Centralia Pennsylvania, which are recovering from an underground coalmine fire - Coalmine... | ecosystem: Environmental > Terrestrial > Soil > Unclassified...
TTCCGGCCAACCTGGCGGGCATCAGCGGCATCTCCATCCCCGGCGGCTTCAGCCAGGGCCTGCCCGTCGGCCTGCAAATCCTGGGCAACTACTTCGGCGAAGGCACCATCCTGCGCGTCGCCGATGCTTTCGAGCGTGTCACCGGCTACAACAAACGCTGGCCCAACCTCTAAGACATCGCCCGGACAAACTACCCGCGCTGCCCGGCTCCAGGCCACGTCGGTCGGCCACCCACAAGAGGTGGCCGACCGACGTGGCCTGCCGACGTAGCCTGGGGAGCGGGCAGCGCGGGCCGACTAATCTACCATAGTAGCGGAGCAAAAGAAATCGATGGGACGCCGTATTTTTGCGATTGTTCTGGTTGTGCTGGCAATCACCATTGCCACCATGTCGGTCATTCTTGCGGTCGATAGCCGCCAATCGACCATTGCGGATACGCCATCACCTACGCCTGTTTTGTTATCTCCAACGCCAACGCCTATCCCGACTCCTGTCCTCACGCCAAAGGGCAAACCGGCAGCCATCAGCGCGACCGCCGCTATTTTGCTTGACGCCAACACCGGCGATATCCTCTTTAGCCAACATGCAGAGCAAACGCTGCCAATGGCGAGTACCACCAAGATCATGACAGCAGTGATTGCCATCCAGACCGGCAATCTCGATCAGGAAGTCACCGTCGGACAGGACGCGGTAAACGAGGTGGTGCAGAACGGCGGTAGCGGCGCGGGCCTGGTCGCCAACGATAAATTAACGCTGCGTGACCTGCTCTACGGCCTGATGCTGCCCTCCGGCGACGACGCGGCGGTGGCTATCGCTGACGATATCGCCGGTTCAGTGCCGAATTTCGTGCGCATCATGAACCTGGAAGCGCAGAGGCTGCATCTCTATCAGACACACTATGCCAACGCGGACGGCCTCGAAGTCACCGATAGCCAGGGCAACGTGCTGTCCGGCGTCCACTACTCCACCGCCTATGACCTCGTGCGCCTGGCGCGCTACGCCATGTCCATCCCCCTCTTCGCGCAGATTGTCAGCACAGAGCATTACACCGTTCCCGCCAGCGCCACCAGCCATGCCTACAGGTGGACGAATATTAACAACCTGCTCTATGACTACAAAGGCGCCATTGGCATCAAAACCGGCTGGACCCCGCAGGCCGGGGGCTGCCTCGTTTTCGCCGCCCGGCGCAGCGGCCAGACGCTCATCGGCGTCGTCCTGCACTCCACCAACGAAACCACCCGCTTCACCGACGCCACCGCCCTGCTCAACTGGGGCTTCGCTCTGCCATTGTTGCCACCTACACCGTGAGAGAGAGGAAACACACTATGCTCACCCTTCTCTATTCCCCTCATATGACCAGCGTCGATAACGAGGCCAGGCGCGCCTCCGGCCACGCTGATGCGCCGCTCACAGCGACCGGGCGGCAGCAAGCGCAGGAACTTGGACAGCACTACGCGACAGAAACGCTGGATGCTGTCTTCTGTTCCGACCTCCAGCGCGCCGTCACCACTGCACAGATCGCCTTCTCAGGACGCGCTGTGCCTGTCATCCCCGACGCTCGCCTGCGCGAGTACGATTATGGCGATATGACACAATATCCTCTTGCTCAGGTGGAGCAGGAATTTTCACAGCGCATCACAGAGCCATTTCCGCATGGAGAAAGCCTGCTGATGGTCGTCCAACGAGTGGGCAATTTCTTGCGTGATGCCCTGCGCCAGTACGATAGGAAAACGATTGTGGTCATCGGACACCGTGCTACCCGATACGCGCTTGAATACTGGTGCGGCGAGGCTTCCCTTGAGAAAATCGTAGACGCACCCTGGCAATGGCGAGAGGTTCCCATCTGGCGCTATGAACTGGATGCACACAGGCTTGAGAAGCGAGATTTGCTGAGATAATCGGAGACGGGAACAGAGCAGGCTCAGGGGAAGACTGGCGAGCAGCAAGGAGGATGAAACGCTGCCGTGTAAACAGACGTGAGGAGAGTAGAGGCGTGAAAACGCAGCACCGGCGAGCAGGTGTTTCTGTTGCATTGTGATGCGATGAAAGGAGAGATGAAGATACATGTCGAAGTTATCAGATAAAGAGCGCGAAGAGCTTCCCGAGAGCGATTTCGCGTTTCCGAAGGAACGCAAAGAGCCGATTGAGAATGCGAGCCATGTGCGTGACGCAGTGGCACGCTTCGATCAGGTGGAGGGTGTGACGAATAAGGAGCGGGACGAGGCGTGGAAGCGCATCAAGGCGGCGGCAAAGAAGTTTGGCGTCGAACTGCACGAGCAGGATTGGCGCGAACTGTTCAAACGCAACAATCGCCCCATTCCTAAGGATTAATGTAGCTGACACCGCGCCGCAAGGGATGGCCCTCCTGATACAACGGTTCCACAAGCCATGCGGAACCGTTGTATCAGGAGGGCCATCCCTTGTGATCTGCGGCAGCTACGTTAACCCCGATGGAGCTAATCCCCTGTAATCACCACTGTGTGATATAGTTACCACAGAGCGCCGATACAGCCATTTCGCAGCGACGTTTTCTTTCAGTCATTCAGCCAATCAACCAGTCAGTCCAGTTGAGAACGAGACAGGAGGAAGCAATGACGGTTCCTGAAGCTTCTGGCGCGACGGTGTCAGATGAGAAGATTGAGCATACCATTGATGTACGAGGCATAGCAACGCATCTGTTTGAGGCGGGTTCGCCTGCCGCTCCCCCGGTGTTATACCTGCACGGTACCAGCCTGGGCAATCTGTGGCTGGATTATCACCGGGCGCTGGCACAGCACTTTCACATCTTCGCGCCCGATACGCCCGGCTTTGGTCTGACGCCACGCCCGGACTGGATGCGCGACATGAGCGATTACACGCTCTATTTCCGCGACCTGCTGGACACGCTGGGGCTGGATAAGCCGTTCTTCGTCGGCCACTCGCTCGGCGGCTGGATGGCGGTTGAGGTCGCCGTCTGGTACCCGGAGCGCGTGGGCAAGCTGGTTCTCTCCAACGCCGCCGGTATCCGCGTCAAGGGGTCGCCCATAGCCGACCTGTTCGCCATGAACCCGACGGAACTGCTGAGTACCATTTTTGAAGACCTCTCGGCAGCCGCGCCGCTCATCCCGCCGGAGATCACCACCGATTACCTGCTGGCAGCATTCCGCGAGCGCACAACGCTGGCCTCGCTGGCCTGGAATCCGAGCTACGACCCGAAGCTCGAACGCCGCCTGGCGCGCGTCACCTGCCCCACGCTCATCATCTGGGGAGAAAATGATCGCCTGATCCCGCCCATTTACGGCGACCGGTTCCACGAACTGATTGCCGGTTCCAGGCTGGTCAGGCTCGCAGGCACCGGCCACATGCCCATGTTCGAGCAACCGGAAGCGTGGAGCAAGCCGATTATCGAGTTTCTGAACGAGCAGGCGTAGAAGGGAGAATGAGATGAACCGCTTACAATTCCATTACTTTCACCTGATGCCCTGGCCATACCTGCCCGAGGACTTCGATGAGAAGTATGATTCGTCATGGGTGACGCTACCCAACTCGATCTATGACCCACAGAAGGGACACGAACTCTACAATCGCTACTTCGATGAGATCGAGCGCGCCGATAAGCTGGGCTGGGATAGCGTCATCGTCAACGAACACCACCAGAACGCCTATGGCACCATGCCGTCACCCAATATTATGGCCGCCGTGCTGACGCAGCGTGTCAAACGGGCGAAAATCGGCATTGTCGGCAATGCGCTGCCCCTGCACGATGATCCGTTGCGCGTGGCCGAGGAGATCGCCATGCTGGATGTCATCAGTGGCGGGCGCATCATCTCCGGCTTTGTGCGCGGTACGGGCATGGAGTATTTCAGCTATAACATGAATCCCACCGTCAGCCGCGAGCGCATGAACGAGGCGCACGATCTGATTATCCAGGCATGGACGCGCCCCGGCCCCTTTGCCTTCGAGGGCGAACATTACAACTACCGCTACGTCAACATCTGGCCGCGCCCGATTCAGCAGCCGCCGCCCATCTGGCTGCCCGGCACCGCCAGCCTGGAAACCATCGACTTCGCCGCCGCGCATAAATACCCCTACATGACCGTCTTCATGACGATGGAACAGCGCAAGATGGCCTACAACCTGTACCGGCGCATCGCGGAGGAGAAATATGGCTACGAGGCGCAGCCGGAGCAACTGGCCTTCTGCGTCCCCGTCCTCGTCGCCGAGACGGACGAGATCGCCATGCGCGACGGCGAAAAGTACATCATGTGGCTCTTCAACAAAGGGCTGAAGGTGCGGCCAGAGTTTAACTTCCCGCCGGGCTACATCAGCGAGCGCAGCTTCCTGGGCCTCCTCAAGAGCGGTGTCTGGCAGCAGCGCGAAAAACCCGGCTTCAAAGAACTGCTCGACACCGGCGTCATCATCGTCGGCAGCCCGTCAACGGTGGTGGAAAAGCTGGCCTACCTCACCGATGAACTGCATGCCGGTATGCTCGTCACCGGCGGCCACGTCGGCGACGTTCCCGACTATCTGGTGCTGAGAAATCAGGAATTGATGGCAAAAGAGGTAATGCCGCACTTCCGTGAGAAACCGGTAAAGTCGGAGCCGCGTCCCGTCGAAATCAGCAGCGCGTCCTGAAGGAGAACCAGGAGATGTCATGCTGAGCGCGAGCGAAGCATCTGAGGCGGGTAGTGTCAGCCATTGCCCGGAGATGCTTCGCTCGCGCTCAGCATGACATGGCTCAAACGAAATCACATGAAGGAGATGAACATATGGAAATTCTGCGCACACCTGATGAACAGTTCGCCAATCTGCCCGATTACCCTTTCGAGCCGCACTATGTGGAGGTTGACGGCCTGCGCATCCACTACGTAGATGAGGGGTCTGCCGACGCGGAGCCGGTGCTGCTGCTGCATGGCGAGCCTTCGTGGAGCTATCTCTATCGCAAGATGATTCCCGTCATTACGGCTGCTGGCTACCGGGCTATCGCGCCTGATCTGGTGGGATTTGGTCGCTCCGATAAACCGGCGCGGCGCGAGGATTATACCTATCAGCGGCACGTGAACTGGATGACAGGATTCATCGAGGCGCTGGACCTGCGCAATATCACGCTGGTTGGGCAGGACTGGGGCGGGCTGATTGGCCTGCGCGTGGCTGCGGAGCAGGAGGAACGCTTCGCGCGCATCGTTGCCGCCAACACGGGCCTGCCGACGGGCGACCAATCGATGGGTCCGGCATTTCTAGCCTGGCAACGCTACTCGCAGGAGGTACCCAACCTCCACGTCGGCGGCATCGTCAAAGGCGGTTGTGTCGGCGATCTCACGCCCGAAATTGTCGCCGCCTACGACGCGCCCTTCCCCGATGATCGCTACAAGGCCGGCGCGCGCCAGTTCCCCATGCTCGTCCCCACCTCGCCCGATGATCCTGCCGCGCCCGCCAACCGCCGCGCCTGGGCAGTCCTGACACGCTGGGAAAAACCCTTCCTCACGGCCTTCAGCGACTCCGACCCTATCACGCGCGGCGCGGACCGTCTTTTCCAGCATCTCGTCCCCGGCGCGCAAAACCAGCCCCATACAACCATTACCGGAGCCGGTCACTTCCTGCAAGAAGACAAAGGCCCGGAACTGGCCGGGGTCATTATCGATTTTATGGCGCGAAACCGGTTGTAGGCGTTGATTGAGCGCGCACCGCCGATCAACTGGCGGTGCGCGCGCTCAATCAACGCCTACAAGACTCACTACCGAACATAAATGAATGGGCAACATTAGCCGCGAAAAATCCTGCGAATGAGGCGGGTTGCCACTGCAATCGCAATCGCTTCCATCAGGACGCCCCGCAGCCCTAAACGCCTGCGTTTTGCCATCGTATCATTCCTCCTTGCATGCCTGCTCCACGCTTGACTAACAGGTTGGGTACCGTGTTCTGATTATGTCCAGCACCTCCGGCTCAACATAACCATGCCAACTCTATCACGCAGCCAACCAATCGCTGCGATACATCCTGTTATACGATATATCTTGTGAAAGGTTGTTCTTTTTTTCGCAATAACGTATGCTTTCATATAGAAAATGGTCGGGTGTTTGAACAAACGGAAGCTGGAGGAAAGCATGCTTGATACCGTACCAAACCGAACCGATCAACCGGCCTGATCGTGGCAACAAAAAGAAGTTGAAGGGAAACAGCCTGTGTACGCACGAACAACAATTGCTCAATTCTATCCCGGCACTACAGAAGAAGCCCTGCATATCGTCAGCGACATCATGCTTCCTCGCGCCCATGAACAAGCAGGTTTTCAGGGTGCGCTCATCCTGCGCCACCCGGATAAAGATCAGGGCATCATCATCACCCTCTGGGAAACAGAGGAAGCCCTGCTGGCAAGCGAAGCCCCGGAAGATATTCGACCCGACGTGGAGAGGCTGGGCGAACTCATCGCAGGGGAGTCTCTTCAGGACATTTATGACGTTTTTTTCCGGTGCTAACGTAACATAAAGAAAACACCCCGGCCATGTCATGCTTCGCTCCCGCTCAGCATCTACTCGTGGGTGTTCTGTCAGGTCCCTCGTTCAGATGTTCCGCTCGCGCTCAGCATGACATGGCCTTAGAGCGGGCGGAAGCGCGGCAGGCTAAAGGTATCGCTGATCGGATCGAAGACAACCTGCACCGGCAAGTCAACGCGCAATTCAGCGGGGTCGATATCGATGACGTTGCTCATCATACGCGGCCCCTCCTCCAGCTGGATAATGGCGACGTTATATGGCACATCGTTCACAAAATCGGGCGCTCTATTCTGGCGAATAATGGTGTAGGAATAGATGACGCCGCGCCCGCTCGCCTCCACCCAGCGCACTTCCTGCGAGCCACAGCGCATGCAATACAGGCGCGGGTAGAACTGATGGCGCTGGCAGGTATCACAATATTGCAGCAGCAATTTCCCCTCGCGACAGCCGTCCCAGAACGGGCGGCTTTCATCGGTGATAAACAGCAGCGACCTGGAACGCATGGTTTCCGACATGAGATGCTCCTTGTAAAGAATACGGCTATAAGAAATTCCTGCTATCGTGTTGTGAGATTAGTATACACACATCTATTGGACTTCGACAAATCTCTTCACTTCGGAGAGTATTGTGCGAAGAGTTCTCTCACTTCCGACCGGCTACCGGAAGTGAGAGAACTCTTCGGAAAAAATGTGCTATTCCGTTACCGACAGAGGTCCAGGCGCTGGGAACCGCTTCACGGGGCGGCCGCGGAGCTTGACGGGGCGGTTCCTGGAGCGCGGAACCATGTCCCAGGCTTCCAGGGCAGGCCCAGGGCGGGCAGAAGCACACTATCGAGGCCAATCCAGCCGCAGACGCGCCAGGCGAAGACGAGGAACAGGCCAAACATGCCCGGCACCGGGTTGATAGCTCTCCTTCTCCTTTCGGATGAAATTCTGTCCGTGAAAGTTTTCACATTCAGAGAATAGCTTCCCCTGGTCACAGCTACGTCACATTGGAAACAGTTTACATCACAGGCATCTCTCAGCTTGATTATCTGGAAAATACTTCCCGGTACCTTTCGACAGAGAAATTGCCTGTGATAGAATGAGTTCTTAGAAGCTCATTCATGCCAGCATATTTCCAGGTGAAAGGTAGACGGAATATGGCGTATAACGGACGGATTGCGATTGTGGGCGTGGCGGAGTCGGAATATGGGCGGGTGCCGCATTTGACGGAGATGCAGATGCACGCGCAGGCAACATGGCGGGCGCTGGAGGAGAGCGGGCTGCGCAAAGAGGAGATCGATGCCGTCTTCTGTAGCTCGCATTCGTCGGGCATGCCGACGGTGATGCTGTGCGAGTATTTGCAGATATTTCCGCGCTATACCGATTCCACTTCTATCGGCGGCTCGTCTTTTGAGGCGCACCTGAACCATGCCGTTGCCGCCATTCGCGCGGGTAAGTGCGAGGTGGCGCTCATCACCTATGCCAGCACGCAGCTTTCCAGTCGCGGGCGCACGATCGGCACGGGCGGGCGACCGGCGAGCATCCCCGAAGATACCTATGAGTCGCCCTATGGCAATACGCTGGTTGGGGCCTACGCGATGGCAGCGCACCGCCATATGCACCAGTACGGCACCACCTCTGAACAACTGGCCGAGATCGCCGTTGTGACGCGCCGTCACGCCGGGCTTAATCCGCTTGCCATGTATCGCAAGCCGATAACGGTACAGGATGTCCTCAACTCGCGCCTGATCGCCGACCCGCTGCACCTGCTCGACTGCTGTGTGGTGAGCGATGGCGGAGGCGCGATTCTGGTGACGACGGAGGAGCGCGCCCGCGACCTGAAGCAGCGCCCCATCTTCGTGCTTGGCAGCAGCGAGAGTCACACCCACGCTCACATCTCCCAGATGCCCGACCTGACTGTTACCGCCGCCGCCATGACGGCCCCACGCGCCTTCGCCGAGGCCGGTGTGACGCCCAACGACATCGATATGGCGATGATCTATGACTCATTTACTATCACCGTGCTGATTCTGCTGGAAGACCTGGGGTTCTGTAAGAAAGGAGAAGGCGGCGCATTTGTGCAGGACGGGCGCATCGCCCTGGGCGGGCAACTGCCGATCAACACCGATGGCGGCGGCCTTTCGTCCAACCATCCCGGCATGCGCGGCATTTTCCTGATTATCGAGGCGGTGCGGCAGTTGCGCGGCCAGTGCGGCCCACGCCAGGTAGAGGGGGCGCAGATCGCGCTGGCGCACGGCAGCGGTGGCCTGCTCTCCTCACAGGCCACCACGATTTTAGGGCGCTAGCAGGAGCTTACCCCTGCTGTGGAAGGGCGGTGAAGAGAGCGACGTGGTTGCCGGTCGGGTCGGTGAAGATGGCGAACCAGCCAATATGGGGGATTTCAGTCTTCGGCAGGACGGTCTTGCCGCCGTGTTGCTCTATACTGGCAAGCGAGGCATCGATATCGTCGGTGCCGATGTAGACGAGCAGGCGGTCGGGCCTGTACTGCATCATGTCGCCATCAGGTTCGTGGCTGCCTGTGGAGACGAAGCCGCCGCCGGGGCCACCTTCAGCCGCGAACATGGAGTAATTGAACATAGGATCGGTCTGGATATTCCAGCCGAAAACGTCGCCGTAGAACTTACTGGTCGTCGCTACGTCAGTCGCCGGGATTTCGATGTGAACGATCGGGTGATTGGACATGAAAAACCTCCTGGTTGCGTGTTACCTGTCAACAGTAAAATGGAACGCCAGGGATAGGGATACGCGCCGGTGTCTGTCTCTAACCGTAGAGTGGGATTACCAGAGACAGTATAGAACACAGGTTCGATATTGTCAAGACCTGTAGGAGTTCTGGGAACCATTGAAAACTACCTCGTCCGTGTCATGCTGAGTGCAGCGAAGCATCTGAGGCCACCACACTGAGCAATGGGTCACCAGGATGCTTCGCTGCACTCAGCATGACACGTCGGGCCAGACTATCAAGCATCCGGCATCTGTGCCAGGGAGGATTTGACTTCGACGTAGCGGGCAAGGATGAAGATGAGGTCGGAGAGGCGGTTCAGGTAGCGCACGACCTCGCCGTTTGCGATGACGCCATCGTGCAATAGCTTGACGACCATGCGTTCGGCGCGCCGAATGATGGTGCGGGCAAGATCGAGCGCGGCACCGTCCAGCGTATCGCCCGGAATGATAAACTTGTTGGGAATCTCTACCTCGCGTTTGAGTTCCTCTTCCACCTGTTCCAGGCGTTGCACGTGTTCAACGGTCATGCGGAAGCCCATTTTTTCGTAGTTTTCCGGGGGCGTCGCCAGTTCGGCCATCAGCAGATAGAGTTCCTGCTGGACGCGATAGATAATCTCTTTAACCTTCGGGTCCTGCGCCGCCGCTCGCGCCAGGCCGAGAGCAGAGGTCGCTTCATCGACGGTACCGAACGTGTCGGGGCGCGCATCGTATTTTGGCACACGCTGCTCGCCAAGCAGGCCCGTGTAGCCTGTATCTCCCGTGCCGGTTGTAACCTTTGCCAATGCTCTATCCTTTCCAGCAAGACATCATGGCCTGTTTCTTGCGCTACAATGAATTGTGTCCCGCTATCCCTTTTACATAGCGATACGCCCGGCTGACACGCCGCCAGTCCAACTCTCGCCCGCGTACCGGTCGTTCCTCGTCTAATGGTTCGAGCAGGTTGGTGGAGAGGAAACGCCGCCGCAGGTTTGAGAGGTCGATCTGCTCGTCGGCAGGAAAAAAGGCTTTGTAGAGCAGGGCAGCCTCGGCCAGCGTCAGAACGCCATCACCCTTCGCAGGCTCTTTGATCACATTCAACGGGCGCGTCTCCCTACCGCGCATACCATATTCGTCTGGCTGCCACCAGTTATTGCTGCCATAGCCCGGCGATTGAGGATCGACCGCGCCCATATCGGCAAGGTAGCGCAAGACAATTTCGGGGTCGCGCTGCACCTGCGAGCGAAGGGCATGGAGCGCGGAGAGAACCAGCGGGCGCACATCGGCATCAATGGGACGCTGACCAGACTCGACCTCGACCACCGGAGTCCAGCTCACCTGGAGGCTGGGAACGCCCTGACGATGCAGATGGGGACGCAATTCATCGCGATTGGCGCGCAAGAGTACGCTGTGGATAAGCGAGACCGCTGCGCCCTGCTCCGTGCTGCCCCAGACATAGACCTGCTGCTCCTGCCAGCCTGCCTTCAATTGCAGCAGCGCAGCCTCCGACGGCCAGAGCAGAAGCGCATCAATCGTGCGTTCTACCGCATCCGGCACGGACTCGTTGCCCAGCACGATCCGCATAGGCGGCCCCCAGGGGCCATCACGCAACAGCACCCATAAAGACCAGTCGCGAATCGCGAAAATAACCACGCTCGCCGTCACGATCAAGCGACGCGGCACGCTCTCACGCGCCGACTGCGATTCCATAGAAGACCTTTGCCCGGTAACAGGTGTACTCATATGTACTTCATCCACAGTATGTATTGATGGTCTGTTGACCATCGAGAATGTACCTTTACTATAGCACGTCTGCCAGAAAATTGCCATATTTATACCGAACAGTATCGCTATGAAACCCACTACAGCGCGGTTCAGCGGCATGGGGCTACCTGGCGAGGGCAGGGCCGCCCTGCAACTCCATCCTTACCAACCTCGCTTCAGGTTAAAAGACGACCGTATGGTCGTGGACGCACAGAAGCCACCTATCCTCATCATTCTGTGAAGATACGTGGCTCCTGTGTGATTGATCTATGTGCAGGAGGGAACGAGTCCCTCCGAAAAGACAGAGTAATTTAGTGAATAAAATGTAGAAGTAGTTCATACACGCCCAGCGCGGCGGCTGTAGTGAGTATACCCGCCAGTATCAGGCGATACTGTGCTACGAGAGCTTTCTTATCGAGGGCTATTGCTTTCGCCCCGGTGGTTTTGCGTACAGGTTGTTTGTCTTGCATCTTTTTGTTCCTTATAGAAAGACTGGTTGGTTGCATCATCAGTGCGTCTCACTGATTCCTGTCTCTACTATCAGATACGGATTTGCCGCCTGAAAAGTTGTATCTGCTTAAAGTATATCGCATAGTTGCGCAGATTACTACAGATTAGTTGCTGCGCCTCAACCTGTGTTTGCTCACGCTCTGTTATCAGCCTTACCCTACAAGAAACAATGTCTGTGCAAATATTCATTTCTGCCGGTCCACCCAGCAGAAGCAAATCCATTGCCCAGCAAAGCACGATCTCTGGTGCGTGTCCCTGCGCCAGATAATACCGATCTACCGCCTTGCCGATCTGGGCAATCACCGGATGCTGGATCACCGGCCTGTTGATTCCCGCCGCTACCGGCATCGATGCCGGTTCTGCGTAAACTGGTGTCGGGAGCAGCTCCGCCGCTATCGGCATACGCACTGTCGCGTAAGGATTGCCCAGGTCGCCGGTGATACGCGGCATCCGCATGGTTTCCAGCAGCGCCACGTCGCGCTCTTGCCACGCCTGCTGAAACATGGCCTTACGCGCCGCCAGATTGTTCCAGCGTGCCGAAAGAGCCGCGCGCTGATCGTCCAGCTTGCTGCTATCCAGCGCGGCATGGACTTCTTCCAAAATCGTTGTGTCCAACGTGTTACCCCCTCGTTTTTCGGTTTCTGCTCAGGACTTCAGGTGCCAGTCAATATCCTCAAATTTGAGGATCTGCCAGCCCCGCGCTTTTCGCAGTCGATTGACGGCATGGAACACCTGCCTGGCTACGCGCTCAGTCACATTCTCCCCCCGCTCTAATCGGCTGATCGTTTGCTGGCTGACATGCGCCTCATCAGCAACGGTCTGCTGATCGACACCCAGTTCTGTGCGCAAATCCAGAACCGGAATCTTTTCCTCTGTCATAGTGTTCATATCGCCATCTCTGCAAAATAGTTGTTATGCACGGTACTTATCGTACCAAGTAAGCATACCCGACTTTTGGCAAGATTGCAAGCCAAATCTCCACCAAAAAGCCGGTGTTTCACACAAAATTCACACACTCACCACTGCACAACATACTCCTGCCCGCTTGCTACATCTCCAATATCCAGCGTCAGTTGATAGGTAAGGCCGGTCGCGTTCGGATCGGTGTTCGGCTGGCCGTTGCTATCGGTAACATCGAGGTTGATGCGCCCGGCGGTGTAGCCATTGCCGGACTCGCTCTGACTGTGATAGGCAAAGACAACAGCGCCACAGGGATTTTGTAGCCCCTGCGCATAGAAATAAGCTAGCAAGTCCTCTGCCAGCTTTTGGCCGGTGAGATTTGTTGCTACGGTGACTTCGCGCTCCGGCTGCGGACAGACGGCCAGGCCAACGCTCTCGCTGTGAAACTCATGTATTGCACTGGTATCTCCCAGAGCCGCCAGCGCGTGTAGGTCAGCCTCTGTCTTGGGCGGATAGTGGGTCGGCGTTGGTGTTGGCGTCGGTGCCTTTGTTGGTATCGGACTGGGCGTGGGCGAAGGCGTTGCGGTAGGCGTCGGCGTGGGCGAAGGCGTTGGTATGCGAGTTGGCACGGTAGTCGGCGTGATTGCTTGTGTAACCTGCTGCACTATCGTCGTGGCCGTTGGTGTGCTACCCGCTGCCTGTGGCGGCTTTGGCGCAAACGCGCCGATCAAGCCACATGTCACGCAGGCCAGAACGAGAACTCCGCCACCAATCGTCAGAATGAACCAGAGACGAGAACGGCGACGGGGCTGATTCGGCGGTTGCGGTGCCGGTGGATAAGGCGGTTGTTGCATACTTCCCTCCTATTTCTTCCGCTGATCCTTATGCCACTGCACCTGCTCTTTGAACGAAAGACCGGCAGGCATACCCTGCTTTGCCGCGTTCTGCTCCTGGTGCCACTCGACTTGCTCTTTGAAAGACAGACCTTTCGGCATTTGCGGTGGCAGAGCTGGGGCTGCGCCTGCTGCACGGCTGTACGTGACGATGATCTCCGGCTTCGGTTTGAAGACAGCGGCCAAAAGTCCAAGCGCCACGATACGTCCGACGCCGGCACGAGGCTGGCTGCTCGTGGTGTTCGTGACCTGCCAACCCTGCGCAGCCATCTTCGGCTGGTCCTTCTGAAATTCCTTCGCGCTATGATACGTTTTGACCGTCGTTTCTGCTGGCGGTTGTTGCATGATTTCTCCCCTTCTCCATAAGACAGTATTTCTTGAAAAACCATTGCTCAGTATAGCACCTCAGCAGTGAATGGAGAAGGGGAATCCATAGGGGAAATGCCTAAGCAATTGTACTGAAATGCTTGTGTAACCGCTTTTGTCTTATGTAAGACTTCCTGAAATTGTTAAAGTGCAACATATTGCTCACGAACTGAGCAATGGTGTTCATTTCGCGAACAAAATAGCGTATAATGCCAGCGTGGTCACAGGGCGATGGTGTTTCGTTTCTCAGGCGGGTGCCATCGCCCTGGGGCTAAGCAGCTTCAGCGTTCTCCTTCTGCTGTCTTCTCGCTTCTTTCGCCTCTAGCCGCTTGTTCACCTGCACGTTGACTCCAGTTACATTTCTCAGTGACAAAGGGCGACGGTAAATATCTGACATAGCGAGCAGGAGCCGATTCACCGTGCTGCGTCTGGTCGGTTTCCCGTCCCTGATACGAGCAACGGTGACTTCATTCAAGCCTGCCTGTTTTCCCAGATCGACCAACGAGCAGGGCAAGTCTTCGTAAAGCTCCTGTATCGTGTAGGTTGATTTCTCCTGCATGATAGTGACCTCCTTGCAAGGAAAGATTTCTTAATAAGCCAAGTGTAAACGAATTTTACCAATTTGTCAATATTTCCGCCAAATTGGTGGCTTAAACCCTTGACAATTGGCTTAATATCAGGTATTATATAAGTGTCCCAAGTGACTGGGACAAATAAAGCGCATGAGGGGGTAACTCGGAAATGGCACTTCATCAGTCAGTTGCACGACACGGTTTCGTTCGCCAGGCGCAGCAGGCGCGGGCACTCAACAAGCAGCGCACCATCGCGCCGCACGTGCTGGAAAGCACCGTCGAGTATGCGGATCTCGACAAAGACATCTCGCTCCGCCGCTGCACAGCACCTCGTCTGGTGGGGCAGGTGGTTCTGGTACCAGGCCAGCAGTTCTTCGCCGTGAAGAGCAAGTTCGCCGGTCGCTACTATATCGTAGCAAAGCAGAACGGCAAGCTTACCTGCTCCTGCAAAGATGAGCGCACGGCGACGCTGATGATCGCGAAAGTCAAGGCGTTTATTGCTGAACGTCAAGCGGCGTAGGGAGGTGTGAGATGGCAGCAATCCATGACGGATATTACACCGTCTCCATCGGCTATGAGCATCGCACCTTCCGCGTGCGCACCCAGGATCGGGACGCGAGCTTTGCCCCTGGGAAGCAGATCATTAGCTATCTCGCTGGGCCATCCAACGAAAGCGACTATATCCAGTTCGCTTTCATCACCGATGGCCGCGTCATGCCATGGAAGCGATTTCAGAGCGGGTATAGCACCACCATCCAGGCAGCACGGTATCTCGTGGAGAGCAGAAGTATCCAGGAGGCGGCTGGCCAGGTGTATGCTCAGGCGAGCGGCAACTGTTACGTCTGCAACCGGCTGCTCACCACCCCGGAGTCGATTAAGGCAGGGATTGGCCCCACCTGTGCAAGTCGGCTGTAGGAGAGAGAGATGGCAGGGACCGTTTACCTGATTCATTTCAACACACCGCTCTCCCATGCGCGCCATTATCTCGGCTGGACCAGCAACCTCAAACGTCGGCTCGCTGAGCATCAAGCCGGCAGCGGCGCACGACTCATGGCCGTTGTTGCGCAGCAGGGCATCACCTGGCGGCTGGCGCGCACATGGAAAGGCGGGCGCGCCTCTGCCCCATCTGCTATCCCCAAAACAAGCGAGGCATCATTCAGTAAAGGAGGAAGATCGTGAGTATCGCACAGAAATTGGCCTGGGAAATCCAGGCGCAGAACGATCGCAGCGAGGCAACCGCCCGCCAACGGTTGGCACTCGAAATCTGCTATGGAGTTGCCCTGGCGCAAGGAGATCCAGGCTCCTTTGCCAGTACCATGCAAAACGTCGCTGAGCAGGTAAGCGATAAGGAGATGCAGCGACTCCTGCGTCTCTACACAGCGCGTGGATTGAGGCAATAGTTCGTTAGAAAGAAAGAGGGATATAATCTATGCAGCAACCATTTAATCCCAACGAACACCTGATGCAAATAAAATTAGGTCAGACCTCGAAAGACTACCTTCCTGTCCAGTGGCGGCTGGTCTGGTTCCGGTCGCTTTGTCCCGAAGGCACCATTGAGACCGAGCTGGTGCATCTGGACCTGGATCGCGAAACCGAGGAAGAGGTGTTCGTCTGGAATAATGAAAAGCGCAAAAGCGAAAAGGTGATCAAAAAGGCCAATGGCATCGCCGTCTTCCGTGCGGTCGTGAAGGACGGCAAGGGCGCGGTTGCTACCGGCACCGGCTCTGAGCGCGCCGCTTCCTTCGGAGATTTTCTGGAAAAGGCTGAGACCAAAGCCATTGGCCGAGCGCTGGCTGCCCTCGGCTATGGCACCGCCTTCGCGCCAGAACTGAATGAAGAACATCGTATTGTCGATAGCCCGGTTGATCGCCCGGTACACGGCGCACGATCTGGCGAGATTCGGGATATGGCGAGCGCGCAGGCGTCATCGGAAGACGATGGCGCGATAACGGCGCAGCAGCTTGAGAGCATTCGCAAGCTGTCCCAGCGCCTGGGTCAGCCAGAACCAGAAGGACTCGACCGTCTCACGTTCGCCGACGGCAAAACGCTCATCGCCAATTTGTCGCAGGAGTATCGTAAACGCAAGGCAAGCTAACGAAGCAGCGAATGGGCGCGCCCATTCGCCCGCAATTCACGAGGGGGTAACACATGTCATGTCGTCAGGCCACTACCGCCGCAATAGCGGCAAGACCACGCTGCACCATGTCTGCGGCCATCAGACTGTCAACTTCACACTCGACTGCTTCACCATAGGCCGTGTCGCGCAGTTGGAGGCCGGGCCGTGCCTCAATTGCCGGATGCTGCGCCTCAACACAGAGAAGGTGCCGGTTGTGGCGCTGGTTGCGGGTCAACTCATAGACGGACGTTTCGTCGAGGCCAATTTCCGGCTGATCGACAGCCCCGGTGTGCAGTTCCACCCGTCGCCCAAAGCGGGTGAAGTCTTCATTATCATCCCCAAAGCCTTTCCCTTTGTGCTGGCGAGCAGGCATGAGATCGAGGGCGTGGCGGTGTATCAAGTGTTGTATCGTCCAAAGAGCCAGCAGAAAGGAAAATCGTGAGTACCTATTCCATTGTAGCAATTGCCCCCTGGGCATTTCTCATTATCATCGCGCTGACAGATGGAATAAATTCTGTCGTCAAAGCGCATCTTGACGACAGGCACAAGCTCGAGGTGAAAGAACTCGAGCTTCGCGAATTGGAAGCGCGGGCGCGCCTCCACGAAAAAGAGTAGTTTCATTTCCAAACGAGAGGGGTAACATCTTGTCTATTCGTCTTGCCACCGAAGTGGTGGCTTCCTACTGCATGCGTGATAGCATGCACGCGGTACTGACCATCCAGCACCTGATGGATCGCCGCGAACTCACCATTCTGCATGAGCAGATCAACGCTGATATCTCTGCTTATGAGGTGTCCGGCGCTGGCTGCACGGAGAAGATCGAGGTCAGCGAAGGCGAAACGCTGACCTTCATTAGCCGTATGGAAGGCCGTGTCGTCGGTACCATGATCGTCGAGGCGGAGGTGGGAGCATGCTGAGCAGTGCCTCCGTCACCGACAAAATCAGCGCAATGGACGTGGTACGCAGCGCGCTCGCTGGCCTGCGCCTTGCCACGATTGCGCACTATGCCATCGTGGCTGGCCTGAAAACGGTCAGTCTGGAGTTGCAGAACGTCGTCACTGAAGTAGAGCTTTCCGGCTTGCGCTTGCCGGACGATGATCTGTGCAAGCTGCTCGCGGCTGGTATCGAGGCGGCGCAAGCTGATAGCCTTGCCGGTAGCGAGCATGGGCAGGGCATCATCGCGATGTGTCGGGTTGCGCTCTCACGCGCAGAGCAGGCCGGTCTGTACCGGTGGGAGGTGGAATAGTGACAGAGAAAATATTGGCATCAGGCAACTCGTGGGCGCTGGTGGAAGAACTCGTTGATTTTGGTCTTACGCGCACGGTGCTGAAGCTTCGCAGCAAATATGGCACAGTGGAGTTGTCCACAAAAGGGCAAAGCATCGTGTTCAACATCCTGAATGACATAAAATCTGAGATGGCCAAGGCGTTATCCTATCTCGATGAGCGCGAGCGCCAGGTGCTGGCCCTGCGCTATGGCATCGGGGAGGAGGTAGACGAACACACGCTCAGCGAAATCGGCGCGCAACTCGGCGTCACCCGCGAGCGTGTGCGCCAGATCGAGGTGCGGGCACTTGAGAAGCTACGCGAGCGTCTTACACGGAGAAGGAGTTGCCCGCGCCAAAGGTGCGCTACCTGGTGGATGGTCTTCCTATGCGCATCTTCAAGAGTCGCGGCTACTGGTTGGCCGACGGCTGGCAGAGTGGGAAGTTGGTACGCCGCTATTTCGGCAAGCAGGATCCGCGCGGACGGTATGCGATTGTCGAGGAAAGCGCGGTAGGATGAGAAAGCGGGATCTGAAATATTGCATTGATTGTGGCAAGGCGCTGGTAATCGGCGCGGTTCGTCAGCGTTCGTTCGGCCTGTCGCTCACCCGCATTCCCGGCCCGCTGCGCAAACGCTGCCCAACGTGCCAGCAACGCTACAGAGCAAAGAGGAGGCGACGTGAGTACACAAGAATCGCCCTATGACCCGGCGCGCTGCCTCAAATGTGGCGCGTCGGCGGTACTGTGGTCGCCATCGGGCCATCCCTACTGCCGCCAGCATGGCGTCTGTGTGCGCTGTCGCGAGTTTCCGCCGCGCTGGGTACAGGACCCTGCTGGTTGCTATCTCTGCCTCTTGCCACCAGGACGGCGCATAGGGGCAAAGCAAGAGGTGTTGATACCCGATATCGCCTTATGAGGAGGAAAACATTGGATCTGTCAAAGTATCGCCTCATCATCTTCGACATGAACGGCACGCTCACCAACACCCCGTTCATCGATAAGCAGCCCCTGCACATGCTGCCAGGCCGCGTCAAGCGATGCATGGAATTGCGCGAGCAGGGTATTGCCTGCGCAATTGCCACCAATCAAGGCGGCGTCGCCTGGGGCTTTACGACGCCAGAAGCCGCGACCGAGGAAGTGCAGTGCGTCGCTGGTGCCATTGGCGCATCGCTCTTTGAAGTCGCCTTCGGCTATCCGAAACATCCGAAGGTCGATCCGCAATGGAGTACGCCGGAGCTGCTCTCCATGCGCAAGCCTGCGCCGGGTATGCTCATCTCCATTATGAGCAAACTTGGCGTGACGCACGATGCAACGCTCATGGTTGGCGATCTGGAGGAGGATGAGCAGGCAGCGAAAAATGCGGCGGTTGATTTCGTCTGGGCAAAAGATTTCTTTGAAGAAGATGAACTTCCATTCTGATATCTTCGCGGTCTCGCGTGGATATACAATCCGATTATGAAAGGGGGTGAGGCGACCTGCTAAACATTGCTAAGGATACAACTGAATAGAGTTCAATCTGGTACGAAACAACGCGCCTGGCAGAAGTGGAATGCTTCTGCCAGGCGCGTTGTGTTACGCTGGTCTGCCGTAGATATCCAGACCGAGGCGAGTGCGTTTCATCTGCACTGCCAGCCGCCGCGACGATCGGCGACGCGGGCGGCGACGGCGTGCAAGGATCGGTTCGATGCCACGAAAGGCGCGATCCACCGTTTGAGCGATGGACTGAAACCACGCCTGTACGGAAGCCATCACCTCGCGCATGGCTTCTCCGAGGACATTGCCGATTTCTCGCAGCGCACGCTTGAAATCATCGGTTGCATGGAGTGTGAGCGTGATTGCCTCCTGGCGTTGTTCCTGGAGACTCTCTGCATATTGCGGAAGGAAAAGCGGTTCTAGCATGAGATATGCTCCTGTTTTTCTGTCATTTCTCCGATATCCTGGCGCATTTGTATCATAAATCTTGCCCATGATTAGCTTGAAAAGCGCGTCGAGGTGATTTTTGAGGGCAGTTCCTCTCACATAAAATGGCATGACATCTTATCTCATCTATTTTGGCGCTGTTCGGAAGTGATGCAATGACCCACTTTATTACCATAAAATGGCGCGCGTCTATCAGGAACTGCTTCTAGAGCAGTATGATCTTTTTCCACCATAAAATGGCGCGTATGTGTTTTTGACTGCTGAAAACTGGCTCTTCCTCAAAAAAAGTGAGCTTGCTTTCTTCGATACCCAGCAAGGACGCGAGTACAAGCGAGCAGACATGGGCTGCGTCCTGGACGGTTGGCGACTGATCTACTTCTGGATGATCGATTCGACTGGCTGAGCCGTGGTGATCGCGTCGGCGTGTCGATGCACCACCTTCCAGGTGCCGTCTTCAGGCCGAAAGATCGTCGTCACCCGCAGATCGAATGGGACGATCTCCTGCCTTCCGCCAAGCTTGGCCTTGATCCGCTCTACCCACACCATGTAGGCCAGTTCAGGAGTGACGTACTTCGCGACGATATCGAAGCCAACGTGCTCGCCCTCTCTGACCTGCGATGCGGCACGATCCCCAGCCGCCGCCACCTGCTCCCACCCACGCACGACCGGGCCAAGGGGGTTCGCGAGGGTGACGTCTTCGCGATGGGAGAGCAGCTTCTTCACCGGTTCAGGGTTGCCTTTCACGTACTCCCCGAGCGCTCGCTGATAGTGTTCAATTACTTCGTCAAAATTGAACGTACTCATGAGATATCCTCTCCTTCATGCTCTGAACTGTGGTGAGAAAGCTTGCGGCTCGCGGGAGCCTTTGTCAATTCCGTTGTGCTGGAATCGCGTGTCTCTTTCTCTCAGAGGAAGTATACCTGAGATTCGCCAGAAATGCGACCATTAGTAACCATTTGTTGGCGCATTTCTCAGATATTGTGGCAAGGATGTTGCAGAATCTCGCGAGAAAAAAAGCGGAGAGCGGAAAAAGAACGAGAGACGAAGCTACGCCAGATTATAAGAACCATTTTACCTGATAAATGACATTTTCGCCAGTATAGCCGAATGGCGTGATCAAACAAGGAGTGTGTTGAAGGGCGGTCTATTCCCTCTCTTACTCCCTATAGAGTACACCCCAATTTTCCAGACGGGAGGCCGGTTCATCGCCAATCTGGTCCGACGCACAACATGCGTCCGAAATCAGGGTGGTTTCCGGCAAAAACGCCGGGAAAAAGGATGCTAGACGCCTGTTCTAAACTATGCTATACTGACGGGGTCAATGTCTGCTAACAGACATTAAGTGACATTGAAATCGGCCTGATATTCTCTGCTCTACGAAGATACAGGATACTTGAGATATGAGGTTCAATAGCTTATGGACAAAGAGCCACAGAATCCGCTCAATCGTTTCTTTGACTCGATTTACAAAAACATCCTTGCGCCGCTCATTGTCATCTTGCTGGCCGCGTTTATCACCGGGAAAATCGTCATCCAGATTACCGGTTTTCAATTCAGCGTTGGCATAACTCTGTTGATTATGCTCTGCATTTACATCGTAATGGTTCTTTCGTTCTACCTGGGGATGATTTTTCTTGTGTCTCTGTTCTTCAGCCTCTTCATGAAAAACAACATGCCACGTTCGTTTCACGTTCTTTCTAAATTTGCCTTGATTGTCCTGTTTCCGTTCCTTCTCTATGAAAAGATACGCGCAAAGCGATATCCTGTTCAGCAAAGCGAATGGACCCAGCAAATATTACAAAAGTCCCAGGAGCAAACGATGAAAAAACCAGAAAGCAGGTGAAGAATGAGCGAATCCGCACCTATGCTCTTCTCTGCCAACACACCAAAAATGACACTCGATCAATGCATCACGGCCTGGCTTGATGAGAAGGCCGGGCTTTCCGACAGCATCAAGACAAAATATGCCTATCAGGACATCCTCACGGATTTTCGGGCCTATCTGCGGTCCGCCAATCACGATCTGGATAGCCCAGCCTCCATCGTCGCACCGCTGGCTCAGGGCTGGGCCGGTTTCCCCCGCCGCGGCGACAGGGTCTCGCCGGCGACATTCAACCAGCGCCGCTCTATTCTCTCCTCTTTCTATGAGTACGCTATCGCCAATGAGGTGCTAACGGTCAACCCGATCCGGCGTTTCAAGCCGCGCAAGCTGAGCCACCCTCATAAAGCCCATTCCCTGACACCGGCCTCCATCAAGCGCGGCCTCTCCTTGATTGATCGCAGCACGCTTTCTGGTAAGCGCGACTACGCCCTGCTTTCGCTGGCGCTCTCGACCGGCCGACGTGTTTCGGAGCTGGCCGGGTTGCGCTATGGCCATATCCAGCGACAGGGAAATCGTTCGGTGATCCAGTGGGTGCGCTGCAAGGGCAATAAGCAGATGATTGATGTTATCGAGGAGAAAACAACAAAGGCCCTCTATGATTATCTCTACGCTGCTTACGGTGCGCAGCTCGGCACACTGGCAAATGATGCACCGATCTGGCTCTCGGAAAGCAACCATAATGCTGGAGAGCCGATCAGCGCCCGAACGCTGCAGCGCATCTGCGAGCAGTATCTGGGTACGTCGAAGTTTCACACCACGCGCCATACCTTTGCGGTGGCGCTCAATCACAAACATGCCACCCTGACCCAGATCGGCAAGCTCCTGGGTCATAGCAACCTGAAAACAACATCAGAGTATATGGAAGAGTTGTTAGGTAATGAGAATCCCTATGCGCACGACCTGGAAGATGAATTTGGGATATAAAACTGAGTTTGACCAGGTAAAGAAAGAGGAAAATTGATGGACATACTTTTTGATGCCCGTTACAACGACTTATATGGATCAGTGTCTCAAACGCCACTATTCAGTATTTCGTTCGACCCGGAGGCGATGGCGCTGCAATGTATTGGTGATATGGCAGTGTTCACGGTACAGGCATTTCTAAAACGTGATGAGACAACCTGGAGCCGTCCACCATTTAAAGACAGCTATCCAATAATCCTTGCGCTGCATGGCCTACTCTATGGTCAGGCGTTCTATCGTGGAAACCAGGGTATAGGAGCGCACCTGGTACTTGCTGAAAATTTTCCGCTCTCGTTACGCAATGGGCAATCCCAACTGCTGAATCTGGCATTTCATTGCTCGCGCTCTTATCTCCAGTGTATTGAAGAGCAGCGGGCTGAGAATCAATCCGCCAACCCCCAATCTCCCTTTACCCTCGGCATCTCTTTCCGGGGAACAATCAGCCCTTTACCAGGAAGCTTAGTCGCTACACAGAGTAAAGCGCCGAACTCACAGCCGGTGTCAATTCCTGTCCAGAGCCGTAATGATGGGGAAACCGTTCGTATTTCTCGCTCACACTGGGCCGACATGCTCAGCTCGATTGGCTACCCGCAGCGGCGCTCAATCGAATTGCCTGTACTCAAGCCTCAAGAGGGCGCAGAAGAACTCTTTGCGGCGATAGAACAGGTGAATACAGCGAATACCCTCTTTGCGCAGGACCGCTATAGGGAAGCCGTACAACGCTGTCGTCAGGCCAGGGATGCGCTGCTTGGCGTGAATAAGAAAACCTGGTGGCAAACCTATCTTGCTCCCCGAATCGGATCTGAGAAAGCCTTGATGATCGATGAGGGGATCAAAGCACTCAATCACATGGGACATGAGTCGTCTCATGTGGACCCCAATGCACCGCCTGTTGAGATTGATCGCGAAACGGCCAGCTACATCATTGGAACGCTGACGCTGATCCTTGATTATATTGGACGGAAGATAAGATAGAGCAAGGGGATTCACAACATTAAGGATAAGATTTGAAAAATGCCTGCGCCAATCGTTCTATAAAAATAGAGCGGTGTATGTGGCAAGTGCTGGAAGGGAATGTGAAGATTCGTGCAACAACCCAACCCACCTCTCCCTGCCGAAAATTCTCTCGATTTTACGTATGATCTTTTCAAAGATCTTGTCGATGGTCAGTACACGCAAGCAGACGCACTGGACAGTAAGGCAAACAATATTGTCGTTGCTGCCTCGGCACTTCTGGTGGCTGGGCTTGTTTTGCAAGGCGCTATCTTGTCGCTCCAGACCCATGCGATCACGCTGAACTTCACGTATACCCGGCTTGGGCTTACCGTGCTACTAGCAGTCTACCTTATCACTATGCTTGCAGCCATCTTCGGTGGTTACTTCATTCGTAAACTGAAGCGGATTCCAGAACCGCGACCTTTCATCGAGCAATATCTTCGAGAGCCTGAAGTAGTTACAAAGGGTGACGTGGTTTGCACCCTGGTCGATGTCTACAAACTGAACAAATCCCCTCTTCACTTTAAAGCCTGGGGAATTCGCATTGCAGGTATCGGTCTTTGCCTGGAAGTCATTAGTCTGGTTGTACTTCTTCTACTTCAAATTTACTAAGGAAAGGAGGTATCTTTATGGCAAAAAAGCCTGGACGCAAGCCCAAACCGGACAGAGGGCCAAGGAGCAATTCTACCATTATTACAACAACTGACAAGGGCGGCAAGCCAACCCCTGCTCGACCTGCCAAACCAAAGACTGAGCAAAAGTAAGAGTTCTAAACAAGAGAGTTGGCAGGTGTTCTGCCAACTCTCTTTCTTTACCCACCGCTATCCTGATTCGGTGGCGGCTTCATCAGTGACGCTCGCTGCGGGATCGGCGTCGCCCCCGGCGCATACGCGCTACTTGCGCGTCCGCCCGTTGCCAGTCGTGGCCCCGAAAGCGCAGCGGCTGGTGCTTTCACGATATTAAAGAGATGCGACTGTACCCAGGCTAGCCATCCGTCGGTCCACGGCTTCAGGCTATGCAAACCGCCAGAAAGCAGGAGCGAGACGGCGGCAATCACCGCATCGATGAAGCCGGAGAACGAATCGAAGTGGTTGGCGACAATCACGCTGGCGACCGCTGCAGCCAGCAGGACAATCCAGGCGATCAAGCCGTTCAGCCATTTAGGAAAGCCGTCCTGGGCCAAAATGCCGGAGAGCGTTGAGCCAACGACCGAGAGTGCCGCCGGCGAGAGCAGGCTCGTCAGCAGGAGACTGAGATTGAGTGTTGGTGTCAAAGTGTTGTTCCTCCTTTCGTAGAGGTGGTGTGCTGGTACGCACGATTTCCGTTTCCGGTATGCCGTCGGTCAGTCGATAGAATCCGACCAGGCGCAAATCACGCCTGACGGCGCAGATCGGCGTCGGTGGTCGCGCTGGATGTGACATTGTTACCCCCTCGTGCTATTTGTTATATTTTTTGCGAGAAAAACAGCCGAAACTACAAAAGTGGGATTGATGCTGAGATTTCGCCCCCTGTATAACTCAGCGAGATGCTTGAGGTACGCCTCAACGACGGCAAAATGCCTTGAGGGAGCCACCTGCAATCAAGCCCGTCTGCTAGTTGGGCTTCTCCGTCTCAACCGGCGAGATCAGGACATCGAACTCTTGCCCGATTTTCGCGTCGAAGAAGACTTGCGCTGCCGGTGGATTGACAATCAGCCTCATGCCAGCAGCCATTCGGAGAGGCGGCGCCGAACGGTTCACCTTTCACCGCTCCTAAGATGACGTAGGCAGCCTCGACGATCTGTGTCTCTGCCCCAGGTTCAGGGCAATAATAGCCACGAGAACGATTCACCTGATCGAGTCGAAAGTGTGCATGGACTTGTTTTGGCATTCCTTTGTTTCCTTTCTCCTTATAAAATTTCAATGAACTTACACAAGGCTATCTGATCAGCCTCATGCCAGCAGCCATACTGCTTTGCATTGCTATATGGCACATTCTCTAGCAGTTTCCCGTGCGGATACTCCCGTGTCGGGATGAGCCAGAGATCAACCACGCCCCGATGATAGCGCGTCGAGACGATGGCCGCGTAGCAACGCTCTACGCCTTGATAATGGACAGTGCTGCCAATCGGGTTATCCACAGGTTTTCCACAATTCACGGTATCGTGACACTGCCAGTCGCGGTGATGAACACGCCGATGTGGGTATTGTGATCCCATTTTGCGGTTGCACTCGCACATGGCATGAAGCTGAGATGCGGCGCGATCTTGCTTCTCCACTCCGGCCCCAGCGGTGGCCCTGGCTCATAGCCTTTGTGCCGCGCTCGCAGCCACATTTGCGCGATGCCGGTGTCCGTCGGCAGCGCCTCCGTGTAGAGTTTACCTTGCAGCAGGTTCCAGAGTATCAGATCGTCGGCATTCCATACTGACGCGGCAACTGCTGGCGAGTCCGCGCTTGCCAGATAGACCCAAAGTTCATCCCAGGGATAGTTGCCAGGGCAGCGAGCGCGGCTGATGGGCGCAATATTGCAGTGTCCGATGATGCCGCCTTTGCCGTCGTTTTGCGCCCGCCTCATGGGGATGTTGTGGCGCTCGCAGATATGCTGGATGAGCCGGAACGAAGCCGCTTTTTGTGCAGCAGTGAGCGGCGTCAAGTTATCGGCTGCCGGATCGCAGTGTTCAATCGAGATAGTGCGCAGGTTCAGGTTTTCGTTGCCCGGCAGAAAGCTGGCATAGCCTTTCTCGACACAGCAGTTGCCGCCCGCGCCGTCCTTTTCCAGCACACACTGCACTATCGCGCCGTCCTGGCCAACGATATAGTGCGTCGAGGCCATCGCGGGATCGGTGGCAAAGAAGTGAGCGATATCCTGCGCACGGCTGCCGCCCGCCGTTTTGTGAATGACTAGCCACATATGGTCATTCTGATTGATGAACACGCGACTCTCCGCCACAAACATCGCGATCGCGCCCGGCTCATCCGTTGCGCTCATACGCTTTGCGCTCCAATGCCGTGCGCAGCTCGCACCGATGAAACGGCCTGCTGCAGGGTAGCAATGGCTTGATCAGCGATATGCAGCGCGTCGGTAACGGCTGCGATATCTACCGGTGGCTTCGGCGCATCGAGGGCAATGGCAGCCTGGATACCGGCCCCAGCAACCGTCTGCCACAGGATTTTCACTGGTTGCACGGTGTTCGTTGCACCGAGATCGAAGTAATATCCGTATGGGGGATCGTCGGAATATCCTGATCTCAACAACCAGACTGGCCCGCCTGTGCCACGATGCAAGAGTTCGCCAGTGGTCGCCTCGCTGAGTAGCGTGGCATGCTCAACAAGCAAGAGTACCAGCCCGCCCGCGTCATTCTGCTGCTGTAGCGCGGTATGGAGCGCGACGGCGTTCTGAGCGAATTGCGCGACGAGTCCCGCCAGGTCGCTGGTCTCCGCCTTATTTTCAGCGAGCCAGGCCAGCACATCATCATGGCTAATCTGGACATGGGAAGCGAAACGGTGCAGCAGGTCGGATTCGAGCGTGGTTGGTGAAGAATTGCCGGAAAACGCGAAAGAGCCAGCCAGGGCCAATGTTGCGCACGTGGCACGCACGTCGGCAGGCAGGCCAGTCGAGAGTGATACGAGATGGTCAGGCATTGAAAATACTCCTTTTGCGCCAAACAAAAAAAACGCCACGTCCATTGCGGAACGTGGCGAAAGGCGCAGCGTTGTTTGCTGATAGTATAGCAGATTTTAGTGCGGATGTGTGAGCCAGTACACAATCAGCCCCGCCAGTATAGCCACAAGCAGGCCAGCCACAACTCCCGCAAGCCATGCCAGAATCTTCAGAGCGTCATCTAGCCGCGTCTTCGTGGCGACCTGATCGTTGCTGAGTTTCTGATTGATCTCATTTTGCTTGTCGAGAATCTCATCTACCCGCTCTAAATGCTTCACCGCCATCTCGATCATCAGATCATAGCCGCCGAAATTTGGCTGTCGCTGTGGACCTGGCATGGTTGCATATTCTCCTCCCTAATTGCAGTCAAATACCCAATCATTAAAGAGCGAATTGGCGCTGGTTTTGGTCAGCACATACGGCGCTTCGCATTCCAGAGTACCGCTATTGGCCGTTCCGCTCGCACTTCCACCAAACAATCCAGCGCACGTATAGGTATAATTGCCATGAGTGCCATCGAACACCGTTTCGACAGTGACCTGGTTGCCCAGGTACGTAAATGTCCCGGTTGCCTGCCGATATTGCTCAGTTGGCAGCGCCGTATCGGTCGAAACCGCGCCAGAGAACGTGCCAGTGCCAATAGCAAAATATTTGAGTGTTGTTGAATTGATACCGCTCTGGATAAAGGCTGATTTCCCGGCGGCAAGAATCATATTCTCATGCCGGTACACAAGATAGCGTTCGCGCTCGCGCTTTGTGAGCGAACGCCACCACTTCAGTAGTTCATCCATCGGCATATCTGGCGTCAGATATGCGCTCAGTACGCCTCTATGCGGCGTCTCTGGTCCAGGAAAATACGGAAATTTCTCTATCATACCAGTGTCCCCGTGAGTCCATCGTCTCGATAGGTTAGTTGTTCGATCACTACCGCATGCTCCTCTAAAATCGGCGCAATGGGCTGGCTGCTGTTTTGCTGAAAGCCGCGCTGAATGTGATTCATGATGTTGCTCAGATAGCGGTAGTAGGCTCCCAGCGTGAGGTTGTATTCCCACACATCGCTTTTCGTCTCATCCACGCCTTTGTACACGACATCGCTTTTTTGCACAAGAAATGGCTGCCGGTCATAGCCGCTATCAGACTTGGTGAGATTGACCATCGCCGTCGGGTTGAACTTCCATTGCGTCGAGAGCGTGACGATTTTGAGGCCATAGCTGTACTGGATCAGCTCAATTACCGCACGCTGTGCCGCAGCTTGCAAAGTGACCAGCGTATTGTCGGTGATGTAGCGCGTGAAGACGCCGGCAAAGTTGGCCGTCTTGTAGTGCGCAACTGACTGTAAATCGGTCGCGCGCACTTTGGCCGTCGCGGCGATATCGTAGGTGACGACAATGGCCGCAGCGGCGGCGGGCGCGGTGACAAAATTGATGTCCATGCTGGAATTTGACCAACTCACATCGTAGCTTCCGCTCGCTGAAACACCAGAGATACCCAGGCGCTGGGCAACCCCGTTCACGGTGATGCTCTTGATCGAAAATGGTTGCTGCGAAAGTGTAAATTTCGTCGTTGTGCCATTGCCAGTGAAGTTTTCCGGCGGTGTTCCCTGCCCGAAATTGCCGCCGGTGACGACGATCTGGTTGGCGATCTGCGTTCCGTCTGTCTCATTGAGATAGTTGTAAAACGGCACGGTGCTGGAGAAATCAGGATTATCTGAAAGATTGGGCCAGCTTGTCCGGTAGCCGAGCCACTTATAATGCAGTTCGTAATAAGGATCCACATACCACACATAGCCGGAATTGGCGCAGCAGTCATCCATCACGTCGCGGCCCGATCCTTCGCGCGCGTATTGCGGCGGCATCATCACGCCTGCGACGGCGTTGTTGTAGCGTTTGATGTAGCCGTTGAAAGAGGCGCTGAGCATGTTGTCGATGATCGTCAAATCCTGCGTACTGCTCTGATAGCTAACGCTCACCCCCTGCACCTCTAACATGTGCGAGAGGCTGGCTACTTCCACGTCCACATGCCGCTCTCCTGCCAGGTACTCATCGGCTTTGAGGCCGGTGATAAACCCGGCAAAAATGCGAGATTGCTTCACGACTGTACCATTCGGCAGGGTGTAGGCCGCTGGATCGGATGTAATTACCGGTGACGGATAGCTAAGCTGCGCAAAGAACGCTGGCTCTAACTGCTGATTGGAGAAAACGACGGTCCCGCTATTGGTATTGCTCGTCGCCTTGATACCGAAACTGGCCTGCACATAGACCGCTCCGGCAGGCGCAACTGCGTTGATCGACCGGCGCGCATTGCCGCTGGTATAGGTTGCCGTCGTCGGGCTGCCGAGATTGTTTCCGCCAGCATCGAGAAATTGCAACGAGAGGAAGGCATTGCCGCCAGAGAGCGGCGAGGTGACGTTGACCTGCATGCTGTAGTAGTAGGTTTGACCAACGACGACCAGACCGGTCTGCGTGTTCTGTGAGAGGCTGCCCGTGTTGCCATTCGCCGTATTCGAGAAGGACATGGTGACGCCAGCAGCAATCACAATCGAGAGGCCAGAATTCGTGATCTGCGCATAGTGCGCGCCGCCACTGCTGAAATCCGGGTCATTAAGCAAATTGTGCGCTGGTTGGTCGGAAAGCGGGTCATCGAGGATAATCACCTCTTGCATCTCGGCCAGTTTGCTCGGATTATCCTTGTCGTAAATCGTCATGGTCGTCTTGGCAATGGGGTCGCTGGCCTGGCGACTGATCTTACACAAGCCGCCTTCGATCAGCACATCAGAACTCCTATCTCGACCATCAATGAGGATAATCACACCGCACCTCCCCAGTGCGGTCCGCCGGTATTCTGCGACCCGTAGCGGCCTGCCATCTGCCGATCTATCTCATCGATCATGCTCCCGACGATCTGCCGCGCCCCGCGCTGATCCAACATTGGCCCGTTGAAGTTGACCGGCGCGTTGATGACGTGGTAATGAACGACTCCCCCGCCGCCGCCAACCATTGACACCCGGTTGGCAGGCACAACCGATGAGCCTTTTGGCATGTACGTCAGTACCTCGCCAGCATGGACGTAGGCGAGGCCCCCACCGAAGTACTCGATGCCGCGCGCCAGATACGGAATCGTCGGAATCGGCGGCAGACCAACCACACCGGTAATCGCATTCACGCCGCCGATCATGTTGTCGATCAGGCCGATAAAGGCATTGATAGCATTTCTGATGACGCCTACGATGCCGTTCCAGATGGAGGAAGCAATGCCAGAGAGACCATTGAACGCATTGGAAAAAGCGTTCACAATGGCGTTCCAGGCGTTTTGCAGCCAGCCAGAGAGCGTCGTCACGACGGCCATAATATTGGTGGAAATCGTATTCCAGATACTGCTCGCTGTACTGGAAATGCTGTTCCACACCGTCGAAAGGAAGCCAGAAATCGCATTCCAGACTGTCGTGATGATGACCTGCATGCCGTTCAGTTCCATCTGGAAAAAGGCGGAGATCGCGTTCCAGACGGAGGTCGCCACGCCAGAGATCGCGTTCCAGACGCTGGAAAGGAAGCTAGCTATCGCGTTCCAGACGCTGGTTGCTGTGCTGGAGATCGCGTTCCAGACAGCAGTAAAGAACGCGCCTATCGCGTTCCAGGCACTCTGAGCCGCACTAGAAATCGCCGTCCACAGCGCCGTGAAGAAGGCAGCGATGGCATTCCAAACAGTGGCTGCAACACTCTGAATGGTATTCCATACTGCTGTGAGGAACGCCAGAATAGCCGTCCAGTTGGCCTTGAACCAGAGGATGAGCGGCACGAACGGGCCAATGATGATGGCGACAATGACAGCGAAGATGATATAAGCCGCCATTTTGATCACATTCCAGACGGTGGTCAGCGTCTGGACAATGGCATTCCAGATGGCCTTAAAAGCATTGGAGACAGCATTCCAGATGGTCGTGAAGAAGGCGGCGATGGGCGTCCAGATCGACTTCGCAAAGCTGGCAATATTGTTCCAGACAGATTGCACAAAGCTCACAATGCCACTCCAGACGCTGACGAAGAAGCTGGCAACGTGCGTCCAGACCGAGACAAAAAACGAGGCTATCGCATTCCAGACGCCATGCACAAATGTTCCAACGGCGCTCATCACGTTGCCAAACCACGCCATGATCTGGCCCCAGTGGGTGATCGCCAGCACGACAACGGTCACAACAGCGATGATCGCCAGCACAATCAGAATGATCGGCGCAAACGCGATGACGTTGGCGATGCCGACGGCGATAGCGCCTGCGACCCAGGCCACAAAGGCCGGGATGACCACCGAGAGAATGATGATCCCGATAAGGCCAATTGCTACCCCCAGCACAATGAGAATGGCCTTGAACATGGCCGCGCCCAGCGCCGTCTGAGAGAAAAAGGCGATGATGGCCGAGAGAACATTAATCAGGAACGAGACAACGTTGACCACCACTGCGATCGCGACGGCCAGCACGACGATAATAGCGTGCAGCACGCCAGAGGAGACGAGCCACTGGGCAAATTGCACAACGACACGGCCTACCGTTATCGCCAGATTGGAGATCGCGCCCCACAGCGTCTGCACGAGTGGCCCCAGGAAGGCCAGGATAGGCGAGAGTGCCGCCATAACCGTCTTTGTGGCGTTGCCGGAGGTGATCCACTGCGTAAAGCCGGTGATGAGCGGCGTAATGGCACCGACCAGCGGCGTCAGCCAGTGCAAAAGATTCATGCCAACTTCAATAGCTAGCGCACTGACCGCCGCCTTTGCCTGGTCCATCTTGAGATTGAACGTTCCCTGCACCGCGCTCCAGCCCACAACGCTATTTCCGCCCTGTTTCATCACGCCAGCAACGTTGAGGACATTTTGCTTAAATGTCGCCAGATGTTGCCCGGTCAAATCAAGGAAGCCTTGCATTTGCTTGCTGCCGCCCGCAATCGCCGTCACTGCCGCCATCCACTGAGGCGAGCCTTGTGTGTACGTGGCGTTGATATGCTGCATGATAAGCTGCAACGCGCCTGGCAGGCTCTGCTTCATAGCCGTTGAGACTTGCTGTGTCGTGAGGCCAATGTCCTTAAGCGCAGTCACCGACTTGGACGCTGGAGACGAGAGCGAAATGAGCATCTGGCGCAAATACGTGGCGGCATTGGCAGCAGGGACGCCTTCCCCGGTCATCGTCGCCATGGCCGCACCGACATCGACCAGATGAACGCCGACCGCGCTGGCAGTTGGCAGCACACTGGACATGGAAGCAGAGAGCGCCTGCATCGTGGTTTTGCCATTCTGGACGATGCCGGTCAAAAAATTCATGGCCTGCGCGGCATTCTGCGCTTTGATACCGTAATCGGTCATGACGGTTGTGACCGCGTTGGCGACGGTGCTAAGGTCCGCGTTACCGACTTTTGCGCCCTGAGCAGCGACCTGGAGCACCTGCAAACCTGCCGCGCCATGATAGCTCGCTGACTCGATTTGGAACATGCCCTGGATGAGTTGCTGCGTCGTGGTGCCAGTCGAGACAGAGATTTGGAACATGCCCTGACTGACCATGCCGAGCGCCGAGGCCGATTCACCCGCGCCGGTAACGAGCGTGGTCATACCGGTCTGAAAGTCAGAGGCCATTTTGACCGCAGCAATCCCTGCCACGCCAGCCGCAACCGCCGTTGCCGCCAGCGCAGTGCCAACAATGCCAAAATTGCCGCCCAGGCTTTTCAGGATAGAAGACGCCTGGTCCTGAGCTTGAATGAGAATGCGCAGCGCGAGATCCGTCAGCGATTCCCCGCCTGCATACGCGCTAGCTCAGCCTGCCGCTTCGCCTCTTCTTTTGCCTTTTCCTGCTCTGCTTTCATCTTGTCCGCCTGCTCTTTGTCATAGGTGTAGACCGCTTCCAGACGCAGCCGCTGCCGTATCGCCTCACGTCGCGGCGCGCGGAGATACTCAGAGCGGCTCCCGAAGAGTGCGTACAGATCAGCTTTGATGAACTCTTCAGGAACGCTCTCGTCTTCTTTTAGCTCGCCTCTGAGCGCCCGGAGGCAGAGGTCAAAAAATCCTGCTGTTCCTCCTCATCCATATCGGGATTGAATTCGTTGATCTTGGCAATGACGTAATCCCAGACCTTCTTGGGAAGCTTGCGGGCGTTTTGTGGCGAGAACGGCAGGTCGACCAACTCCAATGTGCTGTTCACGACATTGAAGCGATTGACTTTCACGTGCCAGCCAGTCACCATGCGCTGCACCAGCATGAGGTTCGTATCGCCAACGGTGAGCAGGATGTCAGCCTGCTTCTGCTTTTTCGCTTTTGCATCGGCAGTGATCTTCGCCGACTTATTTTTGATGAGAATGTCGTCCTCTGCCGTCATCTCCAGACGGATTTCGACCCACTCGCCTGGCCGGAAGATTTTCGGAGCCATGTTGTGATCGAGACGCACGGTCTCGCTATATTGCTCAAGTTCGTCTACGGTGTCAGTCATACGATGTCCTTTCAAGCTATTGTTGAGCCATCGAAGAGCTTCCTTGAAGGCGGCAATGACAGCCTCTCGTGTGGCTGCTTCGTCCATTGCCGCCTCTTCGCTTGCAAGGTATACGCAGAAGCTTTCGATGGTTCGGATTTGATGCTCAAGAATGAGCCGTTTTGCGTCCATGCGCTTACAGCAAGTAGTTCGGGTTGTTCTGATTCTGGAAGTCGAGCCGGAACGAGAGACCCTGGCTCATCGTGTACTCGCAGGTACCCGAAATCTTGCCGATCACCTTCTCGTCTGAGCCTTCGCGCGCGAACTTGACCTGGCGGGCATACATCGTCACCTGCACGAATTTGTAAAGCAGGGTACCATTCGATTTGGTGCCAATGTAGCCGCCGGGGGATGCCTGGCCGGCCTGGAATTTCGCCACATAACTGCGCTTCTGGAAGGCGCGGAAGGCTTCGTAGTTGGTGAGTGTCACAAAGTCTACCGTTGCCTCAAACGTCGTCTTGCGCCGTTTCCTGCCAACCTGGTTCCATTCCTGCGTACCGTTGCTGGTCATATAGCTTTGCATGCCCGTCGTGCCACTAATTTTGAAGGTCAGGATGTTGAACGCCTGTGTCGTACCCGCGCTGTTGCTCAGCGGATCGACATAGAAGAAACCCGGCCAGCCAACGATGGGATAGTCCTGTGGCTGGGTGTAGCTGAAGGGGTTAGCGTTCACGGTCTGGTCAACGACCCCGCGATCGCCGAGCGGTACGTAGTCCTGCGCCTCGCCTTTGAGGCTGAATTTCAGTTCCTTCGTCACGTCGTAGTCGAGGCTCCAGTCCGTGGCGTACATGAACGGCAGGACGTTTCCGACTACGCCGTCGTAATGCTCGCCGGCGAAGGTCAGGAGTTGCAACTGGTCAGGCACAAAGGCAGGCTGGTAGCAGAAAACGCCAGTAATGGTACAGGTGGCCGCGGCGGTCATGCCGGTTTTGGTGACGCCAGAAGCGTTCACACTGGCAAACACATTCTCACTGTACTGCGGGCTATCCCCCGCCGGAAACGAGATGGTTTCAGAGATCGCCTCACCGGCGAGGTTCGTACCAGAGACTGTCAAAGTGCCTTTGACCAGGTTGCCGCTCGTAACAAAGTTGAGGATTTGTCCTGGCGGCTTAGGCTGTGTGGTGAGTGAGAATGGCGTGGATGAGAACGCCGTTGCCGCCAGTAGCGAGGTCGGTGTGCCTGGCTGACTGACGGGCGTACCAGGGTTCGTCGTGGCAGCTATCGCCATGTTGCCAAAGAACTGATCCTCCTCTGGATAGAGCGTGCTGTCCAGCGTCCAGGTGACTTTCTTGTTGAGTTGCGCCATGCGCACATCCTCATCCAGCAGCCCCCGGTTGTCCTGCGGAGAAAACTCTGGCAAGTCTTCCACCACCACGAACTTGCCAGCGACCAGTCGCTTGGCTGAGAGAATGCCGTAGGCGATCATGGAGGCGTTACCCAGCGTCGTGCCGGTGTAGGTGATGCCATTGGCATTCACACTTCCAAACACCGCCTTTGTGCAGTATTCATAGACGCCCGCCGCATTGGCCGAAGCAATGCCGAAGGACGGCGTATTTTCAGTGACGACGGTGACACCGTCTGGGGCCAGGCCCGTAATCGTGATGACGCTGTTGGATCCGTTCGAGAGGCCGAAGACTTGCAAGTGCAGGCGCGCCCCTTGTGTCGCGGCATACATGGCTGGTTGGCTGGTCAGCGACATGGGATTGGTCATGACGGTCAGTGGCAGCAGCGTCTGTCGGCCACGATTGTTCGTCGGCTCCGCACCGACGGCGAAGGTTGATAAGACTGAACTTCCAGACATGATTTTATCCTCCTATCGGTGCAGGTGGCGCGGGCGGCTTCGTTTCGGGTTGCGCCGATGGATCGCCGCCGTCTGCTACCGGAATGGGCAAAATCTCGACAATTTGATTGGTCTCGCTGTCCAACACGAGAACTTCTCTAGCGTCGTGATAGCCCCATCCGGGGATGACGCCGCTGGTTGGCAGCACGTGGGGGTAGGTTGACATAGGCTTGTCTCTCCTTTTATGGCGCTAATTGCACCTGGTACTGTTGCACGCACTCGAAATAGCAGAGAACGATACGGTAGATGCGCCCGGTGTTGATGTACTCCTTGTAGCCTGCCGAATCGTCCATATCTGTCAGCGTGATATACACCCCCGGCGCGGCATTGAGTTGATAGCGATGCACGAGCAGGAAGCTGAGCAGATCAGACGCTTTCATGATGATCTGTTCAGAGCTGGTCGAATCGCTCTGCATGTTGGCGCCGGTTTCCACCTGGAAAATCGGCTTGCTATGCACCTGCCAGCCACTGTCGTAGCGTTCCGTTTTGCGCTTTAAGAGCGTCACAGCGGCATAGGTCGTAATGTCAGTTGGATCCTGCACTGCGCCCAGCTTCACGAAACTGTAGAAGAGCGGACCCTGTCCGATCGTCCAGATGCCACTATGGTTTTTGCCGAATACCGCCGTAAAGCTGCCGCCGCTGACTGAGGCCACGGTGATCGTCTCTGGATTCGCCAGGTCAACCAGGAGCTGCACACCTTGCGTGATGCCAGTCATCACCGTCGGCGTCACCGTTTGCGGGCTGGCCGAGGCCGTGATCTGCGTTGCGCACATGGTCAGCAGTGTCGACGGCAAATTCGTACACAAGCTCACAATGCTGTTGGCGATAGCGGGCGTATTGGCCTGATTCATCCACTCACCAACCTTCCCAGCGCACGCTCAGCCGCCGTCTCGACATCGATGAGTACCGCCTGCTGATTGTCATTCATGGCATGCGTAAGATAGTAGGCCGCTGGATCGTTCGGAAAATAGCGACCGAGCGAGTCCGGGCCTTTGAAGCTGTACTCTCTGCGATGGCCGTAGAGACTACCAACGGCTGCCTGTACCTCAAACGGCGAATCCACCAGCAGTCCGATGGTGCCAGCGAGCTTCCCTGACGGATTTTTGAACGTTGACCACGTATTGGCGACCGCTGCATCAACCAGTGTGCCGCCGCCCTGTTTGAGCGCGGTCTGTACTTCGGCGGAAAGATACACGCCGAAGCCATAGAAGCGTGCGATTTCGCTGAGCGCCTGTGGCTCAAAACTCATGCTCCACTGTGTCATGGCGTCACCTGCACATTCTTCGTCACCATGACTTCTGAGTGATCGTCGAATTGTTCTGTATTACCGGACACGCGGTACTGAACAGGGTTGCCTTTCGCGTCCACATTCACCTCGTCTAGCAAGAGATCACCATTTGCGATGTCTATTGGCCCGGATAGACTGATAAGCATGTAAGAGTTGTATGGCACCGCGCCGCCTGACCCCGGTGCTACCATGACCGTGATATTGTCCAGTTGGCAGTCCACGCCAGTGGCGATTGGAGTACCCGCCGGGCGCTCTATGGTAAAGCTGCTGATCGTACTCATGGCTGCACCACCCAGGAAATGTAGTCCGTTGACCGCTGCGCACTGCCATTTTTGTAGCGGAAGCGCACGGCATAGGTGCCAGCGCTGGCCGGGATATCAGCGGCTGCCAGCGCATACTGGATAATGGCCGGACTCACCTGCAAAATGGTAAAGATGCCCGCGCCAGTGCCGATTTGCGTGTACGTTGGCGCGCTGCCGCCAACTGTCGTCACCGAATAGATAATGAGTTGGAGCTGGCTGGCATTTGCTCCAGTGAGATCCCACGCACCATCCACACCAGAGGCAAGATTAACCGTCCAGTTCGGCAGGGTGTCGCCAGTGGCCCATGGGCTAATACCGCTACTCATCCGTGTCCACCTCCTTGCACATTGCCGTCGCGGCCACTCGCTTGTATTTGCCCGCTGCGTCCACTGACCTGAAGGCTCCCACTGCGAGCAGATGCTTGCAGGTTTCCATTGCGTCCACTGACTTGCAGCACACCGTCGCGGCTTGTCGGGGCAAGTACCTCTGAATCTGGCGGATTTTGCCAGTCGAGATAGCCGTTGGCATAGGTCGCGAGCATCGTGTCGCCTGCGAATGCCGTATAGACGCCTCCGATGAATTGTTTCACGCTCTTCTGCTCGGTCGAGGTCTGCACGACCGTTGGCGTCGGATCAGTCGGCGAAGCGGGTAGCGTCTTCGTCGCCACTTTCGCCGACGGAAAGATCGTGTAGAAGAGCGCGTGAGAACCACCGTTCAGGCGGAATACATCCAGCACTTTCTGGCGATAGAGTGCGTCCTGGGCTGGTGTAAATACCTGGCTGTCACTGGCATGCGTATCCGTGCTGGCGTTGTAGAGATTCCAGCCAAATTCCGTACACCAGACCTTGCTCTGGCTTCCTGCCGAGACGATAATCGATTGCAGTGTCGAAAGCTCGCGCTGCACCGAAGGCGCATTGACCGAGCCATCGGCATTGAACGTGTCGAGTGTGGGGTCTGGCACGAGCGTCCCGTCGTAATTGGCCGTGCCATCGCGATAGAAGTGGAAATCGTGAAACACCCGCTTATCAGCGAGCCAGGCCGCTGACAGCCCGCCTGTATAGCTGTAGAGGTTGCCCGTCCAGTTTTCGATGTGCAGCAGGCCGTTATTCGGCGTCTTGCGCACGGCGTTCGTGCCAATCCAGGCGTTGGGCAGGGCGGTGCGCACAATCGGATAGCAGGCGTTGACCACCGAGACAAGCCACTGGCTCAGGATATCGCGCGCAGGCTGATTGTTGGCAATGCCCGTCATCGAGAGGTCATAATCCTCGTTGCCGAACTGGACGCCGTCCAGGATCATCGGATAGCCGGAGTAGGGGCTGGCGACCATGCCATTGTAGCGCGCGCAGACTGCCGCAACGAAGGTGGCCCAGGCAGAGGCGCTGGCAAATTGCCCTGTGCCCGCTGCAACCGTCGCGCCATCTTTGGCCCGGATCGTCAAATAGCCCGTTGGCGGTGCCTGAATCGGCCAGAGCAGATTGATACCGTAGCTGTTGCAGAGCGTGACGGCCCAATCAAGATAGGCCCAGTTGTAATTGCTGTCGGCATTCGGCTCGATCTGCTTCCATTGGAGTTGGTAGCGCAGCCAGACGCCGAGCAGGATCGCCAGCAGATCGTTGATGGCCTGCAGCGGCAAAAACGTGATCGTACTCGTCTTGACAAAATACGTGTTGCCGTAGGACCGATCAGGGACGTTCGTTGGGGGTACTGGTGGATTGGGAAATGGACTGGGGTCCTCGGCCACGAAACTATCATAGGAAAGTACGTCGCCGCTCGCGCCTGCTTTGCCATAGACACCAACCATGCCCGCCGTTTTGAAGCTGAGATCAGTGGCAAAGAGCGCCCAACCGCTATCCTGCCCGTTATCGTCCCACCATGAGAGCTTCAGGTTGTTGGTGGAGGCGCCCTGTGCATCGAAATGCAGATTCCAGCCCGGCGTCGTGGGCGTACCTACGTTCGTCGTCGCCAGCACCGTTTCCGTGCCTGACTGGCGCTTGACGATGTTGAGCGTGCCAGTCACCGGGTTGTAGTCGCCGCGATAGTAGTTTTGCGCACTGCTGGCGCGAGCAATGACGCCCAGCGTATCGCTTCCGCTCGCGCTGAAATGGCAGAGCGGGTCGATGTCCGTATAGGTATCGCTTCCCAGCGTCAGCACGTTCGCGCCGGTCGCGCCAGAAAGCGTTCCCGCGCTGGAGGTCCAGGCCAGTGTGGAACTGCCGCTCTGTTGCGTCCAGGTTTTGCCATTCGAGGCAGGACTCCATTGATTCGGAGTCCCGCGCCCGCCGGTTGCAAACGTGTCCTGGGTTTCGATAGCCATTTAAAACTCCGTCCAACGAACCGTAAACGCCCATTTACCTGCCGCTGTTGTGCCGGTGTAAATCGCTATGCCGCCCGCCGTTGCAGGTGGGATATAGAGAAACATGCCCGGCGAGAGTAGCTCAGCATTGGAGTTGACCGGGTTAAGTACTTCGTCTAGCGGCAGGGTAGCGGCACCAGCAGCAGGCGCGGCCAAACCAGAAACGTGATGCATGGCAAAGCTTGAGCTTGAGGCCCCGCCGCCACCTCTGAGGTTGATGGCATTGCCCGCGTCACTTGTACCCGCCGCGATCGTCGCGTCATCTGCCGTGAGAGAGCGGAAATCAGATATCTGGCTGGCATTGGAATACATGACACGAACAGACCAGATAATGACGTTTTTGCTATTGGTATTTGGGATAAAGAAGCTAGCCGCCTGGTTGACAGCCGCTGTGACCAGGCCGGTAGAGCAGCTATAGCTCTTGCCATTCAGGATCATTTGTTGAATGTTGCTGATGTTTGGCTCTGGATTCGTATCAGAGAGTCCTGATGAGCCAAGAATCTGCACGACTTGCGGACGGCCCGAACTGTCGAGCAGTAGCGACGTATCGCCCGCTGTGCCACTGCCTTTCCCGTAGATCGACGTTTTCTGTCGATCAGTGCTGTCGAGGCCGAAGGATGCGAGCAAGTCTCTGACTTTCGTCAAACGACCCATCAGCGAATTGACGGTGTTTGCGTCGCCGGAAGCGCCTGCTAGCGTCAGCAGCGTCGCCAGGTCGGCGACGCTTCCTGCGACGAAATCACCAGCATGGGCATTCACACGCTGATTCGCGCTCGTCTCAACCGACACCGACACATCGACATCGAGCGTCGCGTAAGACTTGCCGTCAGCGCCAGTCACAATAGAGCCGACGTGAAGCGGAATCACCTGCCCGGTTGTGTCATTGTAGAGCGCAAGTACGGGCTTGCCATTATCGTCAAGTGGTGCTGAACCTACTCCCATAGTCGTCTCTCCTATACCGTGCGCTTGAGTCCACTGCTGAGCAGCAGTGCCTCAGCTTTGAGTTCATAGCGCGATTTTGCCTCTTGCGGTTGAGCGTAGCGCGCCTTGACTTTGCCGCGCTGCATGTCATATGCGCCCTCGCTCTTGATCGTTTGCAACTCGTCTGCTGCGTACCATGCCGTCGCATCCATTGCCTCTTCCGGGACACTCGCGAAACCGGCGGTGTACGTCGTCCTGAACAATCCTTCCGGCAGCACAAATGAGCCAATAGGAAGCCGGATATAGCCTGCCGCTGGTTGAATGCCAACATTGCTGGCGTCCAACTCGCTGTAGGTCGTCTCGATAGGCAGCATGTGTTCGAGGAGCAGAAGTGCCTTGATCGGATACTGCTTCAGAAAAATCACTCTCGTCAGCTCGCTCGTATCCATATGCGGCGCGTGGGCCTGCGCAATCTGCGCGGCCTGGTTCATCTGGAGTAGCGACTCGCTGTAGACATCGCTACTCGATGAGTTTCCCACTGTCGAGACTTCCTGATAGCAGCCCTGCACTGTCTCGCCTGCTGAATGGCTGTACACCGCGCCTTGTGCGAGTGTGAGCGTTCCCGCATATGGCGCTGTCCAGTTCGCTACCTGCACGCCGCCTGGCGCAAGCGGAATAATCTCCTGTGTTCCCCCGCCTGGATTAATCAGCACCGCCTGCTCTTGCCCGTTGTCGAAACCGAGCGTACTGGCAACTGGCAAGGATGTTGCTCCCTGCGCAATGCCGCCGGTACCAACGGTGGTTGTTGGCGGCGCACCAATGCGCTTAGAGCAAAAGGCATCCACGCGACGACTGGCGTTGGCGAGCAGGCGATCCAGCGCGCCTGGCATGTTGCCCAGCTTCGTGATGTAGTAGGCAAACGTCAGCGCGACCGTGTAATTGCTCAAATCAGTTGGCGAGAGATATAGGCGCGGCATCTAGCCTCCAGAAGACTTCGATTTCTTTGCAGGTGCAGAGTCAGTACTCTGGCCCTGCCCGGCGTCGTTTTCCTGCTCGCTTTCCTGCTCTGGAGCTGGCGCGTTTTCCTGCACTGAACTAGCCGCCCGCTCAGCTTCTGCCAGTGCGTCCTGCTCGGCAGACGTCAACATGCGAAAAATCGGTATCTCCAGCAGCTTCTCCGCGTCGTGATGCAAAATCACATCGGCATGGCCGGAAAGCGTCACCTGGTGATCGACAATCTCATAGCGACGCTCAGGCGCGGGCAAGCCTTCAATCTGCTCTACACTGAAGGCGACCGAGCCGTGTTCGTCGCGACATTTTAAGATGATCTGCATGATTTATGCTCCAGACAGTTCGTAGATCTGCTCGAAAACCGCCTCTTTGACCGGATACTTTTCGCCTTCCGTGCCGGTGACGATATAGTCGTGTAGCCAGACGTGTTCGCGGCCCTCACGTGTGTCGATGTAGCCCACGCTGCCATCTTGCGGTTGCGCATCAGTCGGCCAACGTTTGACGCCTTCGGGCAACTGGTGCGCAAACAACACCTGCTCTGCCGTCACGGTAAGAGGCTTTTTCCGATACTTCACTTGCATGATCTACTCCAACGGAAGAGACAGATTTATGCCTGTCTCTTCCGATACTTTCCTAATTGAAGCTACAGGTGACAGCCGCGCTGCCGTTGGCCTGCTCAGCCACAATGCCATTCACAGCAGGCATGTTAAACGTCACCGTTGTGCCTTTGGTCGCACCCGACGGAATGACGCCCAGGATGTCGCCAGAGCCTGCCGAGGCGTTGTCGTAGAAAATCAGGTCAGCAGTCGAGGTTGCGCCGGTGACTGTCACCGTCACCAACTCACCGGCGCTGGCCTTCACCACAACAGCGGCTGCGCCCGCGCCTGCTGCAATGGCCTTGTGCGAGGCGGCGCGCTGCATGATCTGTGGCGCATAGTCGTAGCCACCAGTCGTGTCCGTCGTTTTCTGCGCTACTTGCGGAATGACCAGGCCGTGATTGGTCGCGTCCCAGCCCACGTTGCGAATCGGCTGCCCGTTGGCGTCCAGTGGCTGTGCAAGGTTGCCAGACATGCTCGTTTCCCTTTCTTTGTGCTAGTTGACGTAGACGCCTTGCGCTTTCGCCATGAAGCCGGGGCCGCGCACGGCCAGCACCTGGTCGCCGATCAGCGCAAGTTGCTGTGTGCGCGCATTGACGAGCGCGAGCGGCACCGTACTCATCTCGTTGACGACGGGGACGCACAGAATGTCCGGGTCGCGAGGCAAGAGCCAGATGTCCTGTCCGGTATGGCCGCTCGGATTGGTGCGCGGAATGCTGTAGCCGTCGGGCGCGGCATTGCTGCCGCTCGTTGCCACCGTCGCGCTGTAGAGCGCCTGGCCGCTCGGATTCGTCGCAAACGGGTTGACTGGCAGACCGGTGTCGTTCCAGCTCGTCACTGCCGCGTCGTTGTTGTCGAGCGCGGAGATCACTGCGTAAAGCGTTTCCGAGCCGCTTGCCCCGCCCGCCGCCGTGCGATAGAGGCGATATTCGAGGATATCGCGCGTATTGCCGTCGGCATCAGTGATCGTCGGCGTTGTCCAGGAAACGGTCACATTGTGGCCTGCTGTCGGCGTCACCGTACCCTCAGCGCTGGCAACGGTCACGCCCATGTCGCTGATTGCTTCCATGATGTAGCCGTACTGGCTGTTGGCGAGCGAAGAGCCGGTTGTTCCAGCGTCAGTCACGGTCAAATTGCCCATTGTCCCCAGCGAGGTGATGAACGAGCTTTCAATGAACGGCACGCCGCGATAGGTGTCGACTTCCAGGCCGCCATCGATGTAGTTTTTGTTGTCGGTGACCGGCGCACCAAGCTGGCCACGGTCATCACGGGGATAGATCGTCGCCTTGCCCATCCAACGTTCGTACTGCACAAAAAGGCGGTTGACGGCGCTGTGCAGCTCAGGCGAGAGGACGAAGGCGAAATTGGTTCCGCCCAGGCTTTGACCATAGACCTTTTTCACGCTGTCATACATCGAATCGAGCATGGCAATCGTTGGCGCGCCGTTGACGGTGATTTTGTTGGCGGCGGACATGAGCAGATCAACGCCGTCCCACTGCGGACGCCACGTGTTGGCCGTGGCGCCAGCACTGCCATAGTAGTTGATCGCCTCTTCCCACCAGCAGTAGGACTTGCTGGCGGCATCGAGCTCCAACTGCAATAGGTCGCCGTTGACGCGAGCAACCTGGATCGAGAATTTCGCTAGATCAAGCTGGTTTTGCCAGTGCTTGATCGCGTAGCCAATCTGGCTGTAGCTGGAGCTGCTGGCTGCGACCGAGCCGGTGCCGCTGGTTGGCGGCGCTTCCACGACGGCGCGCGTCTTCGGGAAATTCGTGCGCTTGTTGAAGAGGTATTGCGGCGTATTCCAGGTGCGCCGCCCGAAGAGCATGCGCGTAGCGGTGAAGCGACGGCGGCTCTCAAAGAGCGAGCGGTCGATCACCGGCTGATAGAGGTTTTGCGCGCCCGTCGTCTGCGAGAGCGTCTCCTGCAACTGTCTCAAAGTTGCCATAGGTGCGGTGTTCCTTTCTGCGAAACTGCTGAGCCGGGAAACTCAGGTGTCCGCGCTTAAATTTGCTCGTGCGGGCCGACGAGCTGGTCGACAGAGCGGCCCATTGCGTTTGCCTCGCGCTCAATCAGCGACATCGCCATAAATGGCGCGAGTTCGTGCAGGGCCAGTTCCGGGTCAACGTCCTGGGGCCAGGGAACGCGGCGATTTGCCAGCGCGGCCCAGTTCTTTGGCGAGAGCGTGCCTTGCAAGTAGTCGCCTTCCATGTACAGTTGCTCTGGCAAAAGCTGACTTTCCTGCGCGCCACTGCCCAGCACCTGCGTCTGGCGCTGCGACTCGCCGCTCTGGCCTTCAGTGAGCGCGGCAATCTTGCGGTTTTGCTCTTCAATGAGTGCCTGCATTTCAGCAAGCCGCTCTTCAGCGGTTTTCGGCGGAGTGATGTTGAAGCCTTTCGCTTTCAAGGCTTCCATCATTTCCTTCTCGGTCATGATTTTCTGTCCTTTCCGGCGAGCTGCTTCCTCGCCATCGTCTGATTGATCTGCCGGATCTTCGTCGTCGGCAATGCCGTCGCCGTCCTGATCACTATCGAGCGGCAGGCCGAGGGCCTCGTTGTATGCGCCTTCACAGTCCATGCCGAGCTGCTTAGCACTCTCATCGTGCGCAGCGGCAAGCTTGGTAGCATGCTTTTTCGCGATAGCGCGGCCTTCTTCTGAGAGGCCAGCGTCCCGGATGAGCGATTCGGATTTGTCGCCATGCACAGCTTTGATCGTCTCATCGAGGACGCCGGCGAGATGGTCATGTACACGCTGGTGCGCTGCACGATCAGCAGTCATCGCCTCAGTCATGCTTCCGGCAATGACATGCAAATAGAGCGGAATAGCCATAGGGGGGTCTTGCTCCTTTTGTGGGGGTAGACTTTCAAACAAAAAGGCGTCGTGGTAGTTGAGCCGACCGTCAGATTCGTATAGCACCTGGGGAATACGGGCGATATCGGCCAGGCCGGGGCGAGTCGTGAGATCAATGCCCAGCCAGTCGATTTCAACGCCTTCCTGTGGCACGACCAGCGGCAAATCGTACCCCTTGTCATAGCGCAACTCGACGCCCAGCACGCGCATAGAGCCGGATTTGAGGTAGCCGCCTTCCGCCAGGCCCAGCATGTCCCACGATACCCGTGTATCCGCCAGGTCGATGTAGGCCCAGAACTTGCTCCCTTCCTGCCAGACCTTCACTGGCGCGCCAACCAACTCCGTGTTGATGTTGCCATTCGCTGCCTCGTGACTCACAAATGTGGTTGGCGGTAGTGCCTGGCGGTCTGCGAGCTTGCGCTGAGCAGCAGCAAAAATGGCGTCACATGTGGCTTTCGGATAGATGCGCCCGTTCAGTGAGCGCGCATTGTATTCCAGCCAGCAGATCGGCAACGTCGCAATCTTTTTGCGCGGCTTCGTCACACTGCTGACAACAGTGGCAGCGGACTCCTCTTTTTTGCCGTCCGACTTCTCGCCAAAATGCGCCTGTCGTCTGGCGATACGCTCGCCAATGATCTTCTGCTCAGCATCGTTGTACTGTGAGCGATTGGAATCATCTCCCCAGCGAGAAGCAGCATTATCGGCATGCGATTTGTCCGGCATGGGATAGCGATAGTTCACCGGGTCGCCCCACTCGCTATCAGGCACCGTTGACCACTCCCCTGGCTTCGTGATACTGCCGCCGTCTTTGATGCCAATGTGGTATTTCTTTGAGCGGGCCTGCTGCGCAGCTTTCGCATCTGGGCTAGCGGCTTCCATTTGTAGGCGCAAGTTGCGTGCCTCTTCAGCAGTTAGAGTCATACGACGTACACCTCCTTGCCATGGATGCACCCCGGATGTGCGGGGAAATCAGGCAAATCGACGGCCTCTTCTAAGCTGTAGTCGTTGCCAGCATAGTCTGCACAGAAATCGCTACTCGAGGAATCAGGCACGACGCGCACACGCACGCCGTTGAGGTCGCTTGCGCTGTCTGGATCAGTCGCCTTGTCCAAGAGTTCGACGATCGCCTCGTCCGTGCCGTCGTTATCCCCGCTGCCAGCGGTGTCGCCCGCGATCTGTGGCGCTTTCCATTCGACAAATGTTTTGACGCCGCCAGCAACACCTGCCGCCAGCGCCGCCACATTGATGAGTCCGCCGACCAGGCCTTCATCCAGCGGCACGGCCTCGCCTGATTCGGTGCGCAATTGCTCTACCAGCCGCGCAATCGTATCGCGGTAGGTTGCGCTGATGCTCTCTACCTGTGGAGTTGCCCAGTGCAGCGCCTGGTGATAGACCGCCTGATAGTCGAGTGCCTTATCGCGCTTAGCGGTCGTCATCGCGCGCCGGTACGCCTGTACTTTTGCGTTGGCGTAGGCGGTGGCCAGCAACTCGGTCAACTGCTCTTGCTCGGCAGGCGTGAAGCTGTAGGCAACAAGCGGCTCAGCACCTTCATCAACTTGTGTGGCGGCGCGGCTGGCGGAAGCTTGCCAGAAAGATTGCAGCGTAGCGGCTACGCTTGCTTTTGTTGTTGGCTGTTGGACGCTCTCCTGACTTTCTCCAGACTCTGGTGGGGTATCGCTGCCAAGTCTAAACGGCATGCGCGTCTCGCCAACACACAGCCAGACGGTATCGAGATCAAGCGGAAGCTGAGGCACGGCTTTGACCGGCATGGGCGCGCCACTATCGACGTAAGCCAGCGTGATATGTGGCGTATAGCCGTGATTTTGTGCCACGAAATAGCCGCAGGCGAGGATGCGCGAAATCAGCTTCGTGCGGAACTCGGTCAGCCCTGGAACATCCACCAACGCAATGATTGGATCTTTGTCGTCTGAGTCAGCAGAGGCCGCGAAACGTCCAATGCCACCAACCTGTCCATGTAGTGGCTTTGCTTCATGCGCGGTAAAGCCAGCAATGACGGCTTTGATCTTCTCCGGAGACGTGTGCGGTCTAAGCAGATCGTCCTCTGGCTCCTCTTCCATGTCGCCGAGGTATGCCAGCGTGATATGGAGATCGCTAGCAGGTTCACCGCCGGGAATAGCGAGTTGTGCAGCAGTTTCCACGTCCAGCAGAAACGCCAGCATCATGCCGGTATGAGCGTCTTTCGGTACACTGGCCTCTTGAGTGTTGCCAACTTGTTTACCGCTCGCTTTCGCTGTCTTCCGGTTGCCCAGAACCGGTGCAGCGCCTTTTCGGCTTTTCGTAGTCGCCTTCGGTTGAGGTGGCTCGGCATCTGTATTCTCATCGTCGTTTGCTCCGTCGTCTGTTGAATTTGGGGCCTTGCCCTGTTGCGCGTTTTGCAACGCTGCCGGGACTGGCGCAGGTGGCTCTTTGGCCTGCTTCGCTTTCGTAGCGGCCAGATCGGCGTTGGCCTGCGCGGTCGCAATCGCCGCCTGAGCTGTCTGGCGCTGCTCGTCCTCGAGGTCCTTGAAGCGCGCAATCGGCGTCACATCCTTTGTCGTGACAATGACCGCGATAGCGCCTGAACCGTCTGGATAGGCTTCTCTGCCCATCTCCTGCCTGACCTCATCGATGAGCAACGAACCGTTCCTGATGCGCGTATCCGCCACGTCTGCCAGCGCCTTATCATCCCGGAAGTCCGCGTACCGGGTGGATACGTAATAATCCTCTCCGAAAAACGGATAAATCAATCTCCAGTTGAATTTCTCAAAAAAGCGATGTCGGCGCGGGTCGCAGGCGATGTACTGGAGGATTTTACGCTGGCCGTCGCTCATGTCGGTGAGTCGGTTGCCGCTCTCTGCGATACAGGCGATAGACGGCGGGACGTGAAAGGCAGAAAGCACGATCGTCAACATACGATCCAGGCCCTTGTCAAAATCGATGTCTACTGGTCCACCGCTGCCAAGTGTGCCGATATCGGCATTGCCCCACAGCGTTGGTGGCACGTGCGCATTCTTCTCGCCCAGGAAGTTTTGTTTGGCCCAGGTCGTGAAGCGATCGGCCTCATCCTTATCGCTCAGACCTTTGAAATAGTAGTCGAATTTCGCGCCTTTTTGAAAGAACCTCGTCATCCAGTTCACCATCTTCTTATCCAGCAAAATCGCGTCCTGGATGCGTTCGAGCGGTGAAAACGGATCGACTTTGGCGCGTTTGTGCGGATTCCACCAGCGAACAATGGTTTTCGGGTCCAAATAATTGATCTCGCTGGTAATGGAAAGCTGCTGTGTGTAACGCAACACACGACCATAGCGGTCATGCTCGCTATCCATTGTCAGGCAGTCAATCGGATAGAGGCGGTAGGGTGCTTTATCGCGCAAGGTAAATTCGGTAAATGCCTCGCCAAAGATCATGTCGTCGGTGATCTGATCGTAGGTGTACTGGTTGAAATCCCAGTCGTCATTCACGCGCAGGATGAAGTTTTCAATCTTCTTGCGCTGCGATTTGTCTGGCTTCGGTACGCGCGGCTCAATGGTAAAGCCGCCTGAGATGATGTAGAGTGCGATGGTATCGATACAGTTGGACGCCCAGGGGTTGGCAAGGAAAACTTGCAAGAGCGTCTCTTTGCGTTCACGGGCCGTCATGCCGAACCAACTTGGCTGGCCATTGATACCGTAGCGGTCCTCGTCCCAGGCGAGGCTAACAGCTTGCGGATTTTTGCCGCTTCCACGCGGGCTGCCTGCTGCTTCGGTCACGATATGCGAGTCGAACACCCAACTCGTGCGATGCTCAGGTTCAGGCGTTGGAAAGGGGATGATCTGAGAAGAGGACACGGCGACAGAAGGCCCATAGAGCAGCCATTTTGCCCATTGCCTCAGTCCCATTGTGTTCTCCTAGTTGTACCAGTCCAGAATCTGTGTCGCCTCTTCCCAGGTGGAAGAATTGACGATTTCGGTCTCTTCCGGCGTCGCAATCAGCACGCCGCCGCCCTTTTCCTCTTCCAGCATCAGTTCAGTGAGCGCCCATACCAGCGCGTCTAGCCGGTCTGGCGATCTCTCGCCGGGTATCCAGTTACATTGCTGATCCTCCATATCTGGGAATGTTCCCAGATGATGCACCAACGAGCGTTCGTACAGGCTTGATATCGGCTCGGCACGCAATTGCTTACCGCGCGTCGCACGAACCGATTCGTAGGAGATATGTCGATCGATGTTGCGAATAATCGCCTCGATCATGTCTCCGCCGTTGTTGACCTCGCCAACAATGCGGTCAGCCGAAAACAGGTAGTACGCGGTGATCGCCGCGCTGGCCCACTCATTCGGCGAGCCGTGTCTACTGTGGTCGGCCAGTACATAGCCGTGTCCATCGATGCCCAGGCCCACGACCACGATACCGGCCTCTGCTGAGTCTTCCGTATCGGTTGCTGGCGGGTCGAGCGCCACCACGATACGCTTCAAATCGGGATGCTTGCGTACTCGCGTCGCTTCAATCCAGGCCCGTTTCCACAGCGCACCTTCCACATCATCGATGACCTGGCCGAGCAACTCCTGGCGGCCCAGGCGTGTGCCTTCGTACTTCTTGATGATCTGGCGAAAGAACGCCGCCGCCAGGTTCGCTTTGTTCTCGTAGCTCGTGCCGCGAGTGACCAGCGTGTCCGGGTCGGCAATGATCTCCTTGATGGCCTTCGTCGGCCTGGGCGTCGTTGTGGCCACGCACTGTGGCTTTGCCCCCAGGCGCAGCCCAAACATCAACTGATCCCAGGTGCCGTCGTACCGCCAGCTTGCCCGCTCGTCGGCCCAGGCTTTCGTGTGCTGTGGACCCCTGAGTTGGTCAGGCTCGTCGCCACTGTACGTCGTCGCCTGCGCCCCGTTGGGCCAGATAAGCCTGCGTTTTGATGGCTGATACTTCGGCATGAACCAGGGCGCGCTACACGCCAGTATCCCGGATTCGCCTTCCACCATCACATCGCGCACATCAGCGGCAGTGCGACCGACGAGAGCAAAGCGCCCTTTCGGGTCTTCCTCTGCCCACTGATTGATGGATTCCGCGCCCGTGCGCGTCTTGCCGAAACCGCGTCCGGCCAGTATGAGCCAGGTCGTCCAGGAGCCTGTCGGCATGAGCTGATTGTCACGCGCCCAGGCTGCCCATCTGTATTGGAGGCGAAGCGCCTCATCATCCGTTAAGGTGCTAATGCACTCAAGCTTCTCTCGTTTGGAGAGCCGCGAGAATGCCCGATACTTGCGAAACTCAGCGTGCGTCAGCGTCGTCATCGTCTGGCAAAGCCCCCAGCTTCTGGAGCAGGCGCTCTTTTGCGCCTTCGATATCGATACTGCCGCTGTGATCGATATGCTTTTGCTCTTTGTACTTCTCTGGCATGCGCGCCTTGAGCAAGGTAATCAAGACGGATGGGCTGTACTTTTTCACCTTCACCATCTTGCCGCGCACCATGATCGGCTTGCCCTGCTTATCCAGCTTCGGTTTGCCGTCCTCATCGAAGAGCGGTTCGTACTCATAGACAATCTGGCCCATCGAGAGCGCAGGCTCCTCAACGCCTGCTGCCTGCTCATAGGCCATCATCTCCACTGCCTCGTTCGCTTCCTCTTCCGTGTCTGGCAGTTGCGCGGCAAACGCCTCGTCATGGTCGCGCCAGTATTTGAAAGTGGAGCGATTGATTTTCGCGACTTCGCACGCCGCTTTGATAATGCCGATTTCCCGATACGCCTTCAAAAACAGCTTTTGTTTTTTTGCTCGCTGCGCAGGCGAGAGCGGAATCGGCGGATTATGCGCGTAATAGATGGTGGAGTCGATGGAGTCTTTCTTCTCGTCGCTCATCCCACCTCCCTTGGGCCAAAACCACAAAAAGCCGGATGCCCGAAGACACCCGGCGATGGCGCGCAGTGTAATAAAAAAAATCGCTGGATTTTCGTCCAGCGATGGCGTGCAACTTCTGTGATGAGTATAGCACAAAATGAACTTTTGTGCTAGTGGAGCGAAAATATGCTTATTTCAATTCACTCTGCTCATCCACCACCAAGCATAGCGCCTCTTCACGGCTTGCCAGAATATAGGCCATAAAACGATGCTTGCCATTTTTGATGGCATACATACCCGGGTGTGTTGAAGATGGCATCACCATGATCGGATCCATGTTCTCCCCTGGATGCTCCTGCAAAAGCCTGGTGTACTGCACAACTTTCTCAGGAAAGCAGGAGACAAACTCAGTCACTTGCAAGCATTCCAGCGGAATAGAGCGAACATAGAGCTTTGCATCAGCTTTGAGCATCGATCTCCTCTTCTATCTCATCGAGATACTTCATCTCGTATTGGCCTTTGAGATCCAAGAGATGATGTAGTTCGCTCATCGTCTCCGCATGGTACCCGTTATCGAGTGTGACCAGGCCGTTGGGAAACACGACGCCCCACGCCTCATGCTTCTCGTTCTTGCGCGTGTCGCGTGTGCGTGTTTTGCTGTTATCCCAGCTCACCAGAAAGACGCGGGGCTGCGCTCGGCGCTGGAGGAGCGTGTTGAGCGTATCGGCGGGCGGTGTGCTTGCTTGTGTAATCATGATTTCCTCTCTTGCTGTTCTAGCCACTGCTTCCATGCCGCGACCTCTTTGTCGAACTGCTGATCCGTTGATGCGCTCACATGTCCCAGTCGCGCATAGAGATGATAGAGGACATCGCTATTGGAGAAAAGAATCAGCAGCACCTGGCGCATGGGTTCGGAAAGCGGCGGCATGGTGCGCTCCACTAGCGCGGCTCCCGTAAACCAGGTTGGACTGGCATCAGGCTTGCGCGGGAACCGGTTGCGCAGGGGCGTCTTCACCTCATTGTTCTCAGCACTCATCACGGTAATCGCTTGTCACATAGAGCGGCCCGTAGCGGGCCTCGATGCGTGACCAGATGGCAGCGAAAGCGCGTTCCACGAGACGCAGCAGGATTCGTTTCATAATGGCCTCCAGAATGACAAAAGCCGGATGCTCTCGGAAGAACACCCAGCGATGGCGTGCGGTGCTAGACAGTATTGGCTATAAGAATCAGGCAATATCAGGCAAACGGCTGACTAAATAATCATCGGCGCACTTGAATCGTTTAACCTTGCCAGCCTCCAGGAGAATAAAGATTTCTCCATATCCTCCGGTCTCATTCTCCAGCGATTTATCTTTGAAATCCTGGACTTTCAGTGCCATTTTTGCCACATCTTCATCAACGACGATGGTGACACGGCGCAATGGCGGCGCATTTGATGTGTTTTGTGCCATTGTGTTTTACCCCTCATATAAGCAGAATGGCAGCCCGCGAAGGACTGCCAGTGAAGACGTGTTCAGTTCTGAGAGTAGTATAGCCTGAAGAGCGGGCGTATGCAAGAGCATAAAAAGACGCCGTAGGATTCGTCCTACGGCGTCTCAGCCCCCGGATGCTCCCCCTCTCTCCTTTTCCAGTATACCAACCCACCAAAACAACAACAAGCCTGGTTGAGAGATCAACCAGGCTTGTTGTTTGAAGCTGCTACTCGGCTCGTTTACCACTCCCCAGCTCGTCTGCGGAAGAAAAGCAGCTTCTCCCACGTCGCAGCAGACGAACACACCAACCGACGCCTGTTGGCCGGGTCCAGGCAGCATTTTTGCTTTTCCCTGCTCAGTCCACCGCTTACTTTCCGTACCCCACTGGGATACAAAAGCCAGTGCAACCAAGTCATGGCTGGCCGCTCTCTTTGCCAGCAAACTGTTTAATGGGGATACCAGTAGCGGGAGTGCGACTCGAACGCACGACCTCGGGATTATAAGACCCGCGAGCTGCCAACTGCTCCATCCCGCGTTACGTTTCCGGCCCCACCTACTGTGTCAGAGCAGATAAGGCCGTGCTTTTCCGATGAGCCTATTATAGCGCAATCTCAGCAGAATTTCAACTGAGCAATGAGCAATGAGCAATTTAGGCAATTCTGCTGAGCAACTTTACATTAACTATAAATTGCCGCTCTCACGTCTGGACAAAACCACAGCCGTATGCTATCATGCACGGGCGCGAGGGGGTAACGCTGATGCGCAAAAATACTGATGAGGTGATATGTGGCGATGCAAATCTACTCCGGGTAATTGGCCTTTATCTCCTCATATTCTGGCTCTGCCAGTGGCGTGTAGCCGTAGAATGCTCGCAGGCCATTGACAACTTCCAACGTAGTAAATCCCCATCGTAGCGGCGAATCCCCCATTGCTTCCATTTCTTCTTCATACGTAAAGACGCCGCTTACTGATTGTGGCGGCGCAATCACACTGCCGCCTTGGGGTGGTAATAGTGTACCTGATTCTCCTATCAGCCACATGGTCTGAATCTGCCTCTCTTTGTCGCTCTTTACTGGAGAGATTGCATAGATAAAAAGAGCGACAATTATAAACACTGGAAGAGCGATAATACATATCTCAGCAAGTATCATGCCTCGTCCTCTACCCACATTCCGTAGGCCATGCCGTAGCAAAACAATATCACCGCGCCGACGACCAGCAGCACGAACGCCCAGCCGCCGTAGGGCAAGAAATCCAGGCTATGTGAAATCACCAGTACCAGCAGCGTAATCGGAATCATGAGGACGCCCGCCATCGCCAGCACACAAGCTGCAATCACGCAACGGCCAAAGACGGAAAGATACTGCCAGCGAATCTGTGGTTCAGATATCGGCTCCATGTGTTACCCCCTCGTTTCAAGCTGCCTGAAATGGCAGCTATTACCCTACTATACACCCTATCATATGCCCTGCGCAGCAAGCAAGGCTACGTGATCAATCCAGGTTGATCAGCTCTATCTCTACCAGCTCGGCCCGCTGTCGATTATGCTCTCTCAGCTTCTCTCGCGCTGCCTCCAGCCCCTTTTGTACATGCGGATCAGGAGTAAAGTATCGGATGCGGCTATAGAAATAGCGCAGCGTTTTGGCGTCGTAGGCATGGATCAGCGAGTACATCTTCTTGTAAATGTCATCTGGCTTTTTCTGCGTCAGCTCCACTTCGATAGCATGGTTGCCATCGTCCGTGTGAAGAATACCGTCGGGAATATGCCGGTGTTCTTCACTGGTATCCGGCAGGATGTAGAGCCCGGCCCGGATCGCCCGCTCGGCTATCCACTCATCGCCTTCTTCCTCGATGTCAATGCGCACGGCATTGATGGCGTAGAGATGATGCAGCCGACTAATCGCCGGAGGCGCAGCCCTGTAGTGCGTGAAGCCAAAAGCGGCAAGGCCCTTGTGTGTCATCCAGAGCCACGGCGGGTACCCCGCCAGGAGTGCCTGGTACTCCACCCATCCAGCACGCCGCCAGCGACTGACCACCTGGCGAACGGCGCTCTCGCTGACGCCCTCAGCACCTGCCCCGGGCCCTGGGCGCGCGTTCACTAAATCCTGAATGAAATTGAAGGGGGTGGCATACATGTCGGCAACCCACGACAGCAGGTAGATGTCGCGGTCGGTGGCCTTCGTGCTGCCTTTGTCGTGGCGCGTTTTGCGTGGCTTACGTGGCTGATCCGTGTCCTTCCTCCCTGATTATCGCCCTGATATATGCCCTGTTATCGCCCTTGTCGCAAAGAGAAGACTGATCATCGATACCATTATCGATGGTAGCGCCTGCCGCGCCGATGGACAGTAGAGTAGCAGCGCCTTTCACCCCGTCGATTATCCTCTCTTTCCCTCTTCAGAGAGGATCAATCCCAATTTCCAGACAATCCTGAATCCAGGCGTCAATCTCTTCCTCTGTCGAGAGCGTTTCGACGCGGCTACGAAGCTCCGCCAGTTCCTCTGGTGGATCATACATCCAGCACGGTGCATGGATGTAGTATCGCAGATAGTCTAGCACGAGCTTGATCTGCAGACGCAACATCGGCTGCTCTTTGTGATGAAAGTAGGCCATGATCGCCGCCGGTAATTCGCCGCTCTGTTCATCTTGCCAGCGCAGCGGCAGGCCGAGTGGTGGTCGGTACCAGTTCGGCATGCAAGAAACAGGATTTGCGATAATCAGATGGTCACCCATTGGACACCTCGCCCTCGATGTAGTCAGACGGGCCGCTAATCATCTTGAGATTGCTAACCGTTGCACCTGGCAGAAGCGGCGGCATCTTACCGGTACGGTAGACCTCTGCGATCTGCGGCTCTAGCCATTCCCCTACCATCTGATTATTCGGCAGAATGGTATAGGGCTGCATTTCAATCTCTAAGGTACTCACGCCGTCGGCAATAGCAGTGAGCTTCGCCTTAACCAGGAGTGCCAACCCGCGCCAGAGTCGCTGTTTCTCCTGCTCATAAGCTGCCTTTGCTTGCGCTGGCGTGCGTTGCCGTTCGCTGTAGCGATTCACCTTCGTCCACTGGAAATCTGAGAGCGGGCGGTAATGTAACTCCATCTTATACCGCCGCCCCCCTAACTCAAACGCAATAACGGCCCGATTCCCCTGCTCACCATAGAGGAAACCGGTCGCATCGTGCTGCATAAGTAGCTTCTCGATCTCCGCACGGCTACCTGCTATTGAGACATTTGTTCCTTCAGCGTATCTCGGGACTTTCTTCTGCGTTCCCATTCTCCCGTCCTTTCATCTTTTCCAGATATGTCGTCACGCTACTTTCGACCACCCACCAGGTGCTGCCTATACGCCATGCCTGAATCTCTCCATCGTCGCGCAGCGCGTGAACCTGCGCCACGCCTGCGAGGCCGAGCCGTCGTTTGGCCTCATTAAGCGGGATCGCGCCTTCTGGTACATACTGTTTTGTGGTGGTAGTCATCTGTTCTATCCTTTCAGGATCTCGCTATCCAGTCTGGCAGGCCGTCATTCTCAAACGTTCGCTCCTGCAACGTATACCGCCCGCGTTGGTACCGCAATTCCTGCCCGCTTTGTTCAGCTTCTCTACACAGCGGCGCGTACAGGCGGTCAAATCGCTTTATCCAGCCGCGCTGATCGTAGCGGTTCAGGCGCTGGACTTTGCTTTCTAGTGATTCTGGCATCACTCCCCTACTCCAACCGGCTCGACCTCCCGCGCCGGTGGCCTTTCCTTGATAAGAACGCCTGTACTACCATACTTTCGTTTGATTTCGGCGATCAATGCCCGCTGCGCTGCCGTATCCAGCAGCGCCGGGCAATTGACGATGCCGGTCACGCAAAGCCCAACGCTCGTGGTGATAACGAGCCGTTTTGCTGATTTCATGAAAATCTTACCTCTACAAGACTGATAAAAATGTTGATGGTTTCTCAGGAAAAATGTTGATGGTTTACGCTCAAATCGTTAAGAATTTTCCGCCTTCGGCATCAACATTTTTCCCTCTTCAAACGGGAACGGCTCTCCATGTGCCTGGCACCATTCCCACAGTTTGTTGATGAAGTACAGTCGCTCCCCCAGCGGCCATATCTCGGTATTCACGTTCTGAACGTCAGCAAATTGCTGAATATATGTTTGGAACACCTGTGCTGATGCATGCCAACAATCAACCACTTGCTCGCTTCCGATAGGCTGAAAGGTCAACTGGCGCAGGTCGTACAACTGGAATGCGCCCGTGAGTTTGTCGGTCGCGCCGGATTCGCTCTGCTTCCGTGTGCTGCTCTTGCCGCTTTTGCGCGGCTTGTCGGTCGCGGCGGGGAGCGAAGAACGCTGGGTATTCTCGCTTGAAGTATCGTCGCATCTGGGCATCTCGCTCATAAATCCATAATCCTTTCTGTGGATAGGGGATATCCGCGTCCCTCGTCTCCTCATAGCGCACTTGCAGCATCGTGATGACCTCTACCGTGCCAAGCTCTTTTTTCCCTGGCCCGATTCCGATATGAGCCATCTTTGGCTTGCCTTGCCAGGCCGGTGGAGCGTCAGAAAGCGACGCTCCACCGTTAATATTTTTCGGACCAGCATCAACATTTTTCGGCGGTTCAGCTAATTCTGGTGGCCGTTGCTGGCCCCCGTCTGGCCGGCCGTGTTCAGTGGGGGCTGAGCGAAAGGGTCAGTTTGCGGCGGGGATTGCATCCCTTGCGTAGCAGATTTCATGCGCTCCAACCACGCATGAAATGACATTGTACCCGTTTCACCAGATTGCTTGTACAGATTGAACCACTGTTCCATACCAGAAGGAAAATCTGCGGATTGCCCACGCGCAAAACCTTTTTCATGTGCCTGAGTGAGCAATTCCTGCATTTGTTCATACGTGAACGTTTGTTCTGATAGCTTTTGCTGCGTTGCTGGCGCTGGCTGTGCAGGTGGCAATGCCGGTTGTGACGCGGGCGCCTGTGCTGGAGCATGTTCCTCCTGTTCGTCTTGCTCGTACTGCTCAAACTCGTCGCGACGCGGGTGCCGCTTTTGATGCTCCAAAATCAACCACGACATGAGCGCGAGAATGTTGAAAACGAGGGCGACAATGCTGACAGCATAGCCGATGTCAACCATTGCCGGGCTGACGGAGATGCTGAAACGGAAGTAGAACTGGATGACCAGGTACAGGATACTCGCCAGCAGCGACAGGATGAACGTCAGCCCCCACGCGATGATGACCCAGGTTTTCGCGCCCCGTGACGCGAAGCGGTAGAACGTGTGTACCACCGCCCAGAACGCTGCCAGGATGTCGAACGAGAGCATGGTCAGGATTTTTGCAAGCAACTGGTCATCGGGAAACAACCAGTTGACGAATTGCCAGGTTTGCCAGCCAAAGAGGCTGAGCAGCGCAGCGTACATGGCAAGCCCGACGTACATCAGCGGGCTATTCCATGCATTGTGCTGCTTTTGTGTGGTTGCCATGATTTCCTTCTTTCTCAGCTCCCTATCTCCATCCGTTTGAACTGGTAGGGAGCAATCTTGCTTGTGTCAGACGGGAGCAAGATGCTCCCATATGTTGCCCCGCGCTACATCAATGCTCATGCGGCAGATAGAATCCACCACATTCGACGCACCAGGCGCGCGTATCCGGCGCGCCCGTGTAGGTGTAGTAAAATGCCGCCGAAGCCTCTTCTGCCTCTTCATCGCTATGGCTTGCGGCATACTGATCGGCCACATGTGATTGCACGTGCGCAGTGGCAACACCGGACATGTTTGGGTCAGATGCCCGAAATCGCTGCCCGGCCTTTTGCCCATAGGCACGCGCGCGGGCCATGTCATCCTCATCTGGCCGATCATTGCCACCAAAAAGCCAATTGAGTAAGCCCATCGCTCACCTCCTGATGAGCGCGAACAAGGTATGTGTCAGCTACCCCGTTCACGCTCATTTGACTATTCAACGCACTCCACGCCAACTTGTCTATTTCAAGCGGTCGCCCGCTGAAACAGCTACGAAATGCCCTCTTGCTCACTCCATACCGGGTCCTGGCTCACATTGACGAAACCAACTTCGCGGTACCCGCACGATATACAAAATCGCGTGAGTCGCACGGTCCAGATGCGGCCTGTGCGCGTATCGAATGCCACTTCTGGCGGACTTGCCTGCGACCAGTGCAGCAGCTCACCACAGCGCGGACAGGGCTTTTCACAGACGAAGGACGGCAGCGCCTCATCCATTATCGCGCCTCCTGACTCAGCCTCAATAGCGCATGCACGGTACAGAGCAGGTGCCAGACCTCGACGTTGGCCTGCTGCACGTCCGAGTCACGCGAAAACAGCGATTTTTGCGCCTTCTCCATCATGGCTTGCAGGCTTTCCAGCATCTCCCCAATCGGCATACTCTTGCCCTGCACGGCCATGAAGAGTGCCACGATCTCCAGCACCGCCTCATAGAGCGCGCTCTTTTCGGGCAATAGCGCGGCGATGCCGGAGAAAATGAAGATGAGACGCTCAAGAGAGGCTCGCGGTATCACGCCTCACCTCGCTTTCCCGCCAGCCAATCGGATCGAGTTTGCCTGCCACAAAGAGGCCAATTGCCTCAATCTGCTCTGTCTCCGGCGTGCCGTCTTGCCAGAGAACTGGTACCTCACCCGCCCGAAAGCGTTGCCAGTTCGCCGCCTCTTTACTGGTCTGCCGCACTATCCGGCGGCGATAGACATGTGCCTGCCAGCAACACCAGGTGGTGAAGACGATGGTGCCGACAATACAGAGCGCACCGATGGCGGCAAGGATGAAGACGACAATGATCATCATGGCAGCCTCCGCTCTCTGGCCTTGCGCCGATGGACCATCCCCGCAATCTTCCCTGCTGCCTGCGCCTCTTCCTGTGTCCAGTAGTGGCCGACGCCCTTGGCCACTCGCGCCCGCCCACCCATACTGGCGATTTCACGCCGCCGCTCTGGCGAACAGCACGCCAGGCCACGCGGCTTCGTTGTCGGTTCAACGGTTGTGGTTGTCATAGATACCCCTCTCGTTTTAGCTTGCTTTCGGCAACTTCTGCTGCCTTGCTTCTCTATCCGCCAGCGCATCACGCCAACGGCGTGGCCTGGTGCGCTCCACGAAATCATCCAGATCCTCTTGCGTCACAATCCTGAAAACGCGCTCCACATGCGCCGCCACCTCCAGGTAGTAGCCGCCCCCAGCGCATTTCTCGATCTCAACACAGTAGCCTGGTCGCTCTTGATGGATATAGCGTGCCACCTCGTGCGCTACGGCGCCGTCCATGCCAACCGGGGCGCCAACCTCGACTTCTGGCTCTGGCGTCACCGTCGGCTCCGGTTCGCGATCTGGCTCTGGATTATTGGGCTGCGATAACTCCTCAGCAATTGATTCTGCGCTTTGCTCTCGATGAGCGTTTTCCGGGCGCCAGCCGGACTTCAGCAGGTCCTGATAAATCCTGGAGAGATTATCTGCGACGTGCCAGGGTCGCAATTTGTTGATATCACCGATATGCTCCATCCACCAACGGCGGTATTTGCACGGCGAATTGGAACGGGTCACGAATTGCAACAGGTCGCTGAAAATGATCGGACGTTTCTGCTTGTCCTCAAAACTGAGAGCCATATGCAGGAAAATCGTCTCTATCGCCTGTTGCCAGCGTTCCTCGTCTTTCTGGCGCTGCTCTTTGCGCATTGCAGGCAGTGGCGCGAGGAAAACGGCGAGCAAATTGGCAATTCCCTCCCTGCTCCAGCAACTCTCTTCTGGCGTAGCCAGAGCATTAGCCAGAGCATTTTCAAAAAAAGAAGAAAGGCCAACCTCCGCGCCGTCAGGCGCAACGGAGATTTTGGAGGATTCTTCGGATTCTTCACAAGATTCTATAGAAAGATTCTTGTTGTTGTCGTTTTTGGCAGGGTACTCCTGCTCTTTTCGACAGGGTAGGTCTGTTGTTTTCGACAGGGTATGTTCCCCATTTTCGCCACCCCCTGTTTCTGGTGACAGGCTTTTTGTCCTACTCACTCCATACCCTGTTGTTTTTGATAGGGTACTTTGTGTTATACTTGTGGCAACTGATGACGAGTCAATCGAAGCGCTTTGGAGGTTACCCCCTCGTGCGCCCTCGTTGCTTTCGTCATCAGTCGAACCTTTCTCGCCTCCACCTGGCCCATCGTCATCCGGTCTGTCTTCCCCCCACAATCGCGCCAGCGCCTTATTCACCTTTTCATAGAGGTAGAGGTATTGCCGGACCACGATTCCCTGATAGTCGTGGTCTGTGCGCGCCTCCTGATAGGTTTCCCACCAGACCACTTTGCCTTTTTTATTGCGCACCGGCTGGTTGTCATCATCCAGCTTGACATAGCGCGACTTCACGTAACCGTCTTTTTCCAGTTCCGGCAATACCTTGCGGAATGACGTTTGCTCAGCATCATGCAGCGAGCGTTTTACAAAGTCTTCCCAGGTGAGCGTCAGCCAGAGATTCTCTTCGGTCAGCGGTTGGCCACTCTCACGCAGCACGGTTGCGCGGTCATTGAGTTTGGTTTCCAGTACCCGATGCGCATCAGCTTTATTCCAATCCTCGCCGCAGAGATCGTAATATTCCTGATATTTGACAAAGAACGCCCCTCGGTGAACGACCATTGACATGTGATTCATGTTGTTACCCCCTCTTTGGAAAAAGTGGAAAAATGGATAAATTGCCTATTGAAAATGAATGAGAAGCTATGCTACACTGCATAGCAGGACCCCCTTTCGTTTGATGGACTCCTCTGCTGTCTGGCAGAGGAGAGCGAACAATGGGAGGCCAACAGGAGAGCAGGAAGAGCAAGTCCCCGCCAAGAGAGTAGCTATTCCTGTTTTTCTGTTTTTGGCCTCTCGGCAATACCTTCATACAACTCTTCTATTAAAGGCAACTGCCCACGAGCCATCGCCATGTTGCGCTCGCGCCGACCACGCTGCTGGGGGCTGCGATCATAGCGCAGGTGGCAACTGGCGCAGAGGACCGCGAGCCGGGCATGCGGATTCTGTGGATCGTGATCCAGGTGCGCGCACGTAATCACCACGCGCCACTCGCGCCCGTCCTCGCTTCTGCGCAGATCACCGTGACGAGCGCCGCACCACTGGCAGCGCCAACCCGCCGCAACTTTGAGATCAAAAGCGAGTTGCTCCCAGTTCGTCGGATAGAGTTTGGTGTCGAGTGGCATAGCGAAATCCTCCCTCCTTTATTTGCCGATCTGCTGACTGAGCTGGTGTATCCAGCGCCGGGCAATCCCTCGATGCCCCTCCCAGATCTTTTCCGTCTCGCCGTCGGGCGCAACGCGGATTTTCTCTGTGCAGTCAAGTACCGCCTGGTTGAGGATCAACAAAAGGTCGTTCAGACCCTCATTGCTCAGGCGCAGTCCCTTTGTCTCAGAGAAGCCGTCGGCGAATTCTGCCGCCGACTCCTGCCACCACTGGCGCGCCGAGTCCTCGCTTCCCCGCGACCGAGCAAGCACGGCTTCGGCTTGCTCATCGGTCAATTGCTCTTGCCAGAGAAAGCCCCACTCGACGCGATTGTAAATGGGTATCTCACGGCCATTTACAATCGCAATGCCACTCCTCGCGCCTTCCTCACCAACATGGCGGATGTTCTTCGCCGGGACAATCCGCTCCGAGCCGTCGATGAAATGCACACGCACGGTGTATTCGTCTGGCATCTATTCATCTTCCTTTCCAACTACTCGAACTGACTGTAGTTGATGATCCCCATGTCCGCCTGTATCGCCCTCTCAGTTGCCTTACGTTCATAGGGAACGAGGACATCAGAGGCCGCTTTTGCCTGCTCGCGGATGCGCTGCTCACCCGCTTCGAGGAATTCCAGCAGTTGCACGACCTGAAAAGTATCCAGCTCAATCACCTGGTCGCCCCAGCGCAACTTGAGGAGTTTGCCCGCTCCTGGCGGACTCACCCAGCTATGCAGATCATCCCGGCGGGAATACTGATGCCCTTGCGTATGGCGTCGCCAAAGCGGAGGAAGGATTCCATGCCGGTATCCTGCCAGAGGACGAGCGGCGGCTGCTTTTTGACCTGCAGGTAGCAGGCAAGGCAAAGTTCCTCGGCCCGGCTCCGCTCAGACGGGTATTCATCCTGTGGGTCTGGCGGAAAGGTGAGCATCTTGCCGCTCTGGAAAAGGCAGCGCCCGCCGCCGCAAAACACTTTGCCGCATACATCGCACGCTTCGTGTGTCGGCTGGCCGCACGTGCTACAGGCTTCCTCATATCTGAATTTGTATGGCACAATCGCCCTCCTGTTCTGCGAACTGAATAATGCTCAAAAATGCATCATTGCTCAGTTCATTAGTAGTAGAGTAGGGAAACGGTCTGGGCGAAGCTGGTCTGGGCGGGCAGCATGTGGATATTCCTCCGCATATTCTGAGAACACCTCTCTTGCATAACTGGAAGGGCCATTCTGTACCTCTGACCGGGCGCGTGTGAGTACCACTGATCTGTAGATGAGCCAGAACGACCCCACACGCTGCTTGTTTCCCTACTACCGCAAGATGATGAAACTGTATGTGGGAATTGATATTGGGAAGAAATCGCATTATGCGGGCTTTCTCTCGCGCCCGCTGCTTTCGCATTTCCATCGCGTTGAGTCTTGTCCCACGCTCAGCTTCCAGCAGAGCCGAGAGGGCTTCCACGAACTGCTCGCCCGGATGCGGAGTTACGCCCCACTTGCTGAATGTGCGGTTCTCGTAGAGCATACCGGCCATTACGCCTTTCCGCTCTTGCAATATCTCTTTGAGATGGGAATCTCGTGCTACATGCTGCATGTTCACGAGAAAGGCCACCGCAAACAGAAGAGTGACAAACGCGATGCGCTCGTCCTGGCCCGGCAACTCTACAACGAAGTGGAGTTGGGTGTTCAGCCTGACGACACAGGCCGCCCCCTGCATCCACTGATTCCACCATCGTCGCTTGCCTTGCGCCTGCACGCTCTCGTGCAGCGCAACGAAGAGTTGACCCGCGATATCGTCCGCCATCTCAATCGCCTGACCGCGATTTGTGATGAACTGTTCCCAGAATTTACCCAGGTCTTTAAGAACCCCAACAAGCAGCACGCACTTACCTACCGCGAGCATTTCCCAACTCCGGCCTCTCTCAAAGAGGCGAGCATGGATGACCTGCGCTCCCTGCGTATTCGCAGCCATCCATCCAATAAGCAACTCGCCTTGCTGCAGCAACTCGCCAGTGAGAGTATTGGCATCAAGAGCACGGATCGTCAGTACGGCCTGCTTCTGGAGCAGAAGCAACTGATTGCAGAATTGCGTCTTCTGCAAAGCTATCAGGCAGATCTCGAAAGAGAGATCACGGCAATTGTTAGCGATTCCCGCGAAGGAAAAATTCTCCTGTCCATCCCGGCAATTGGCCCAATCCAGGCGGCAACCATCATCGCCCATATTGGAACGATCGCCAATTTTCGCTCTGCCTCCGACCTCAAAGGGTATTGCGGCTGGTCGCCGCGCCAGAGGCAGACTGGCACCACCATCGACAGCATGAAACTGGCGCGTGGGGGGAATCGGTCGCTGCGCCAGGTTTTTTATATGGCAACAATGGTGGCTATCGGTCATGATACCGAGTTCGCTGCGCTTTACCAGCGTCTCTTGCCGCTCAAGGGGAGTTACAATCCTCGGAAGAAAAAATATATAGGGGCAAAAAAGGTATTTGGGCGTGTGGCCGGGCAGCTCATTACGTTGGTCTATGCCCTGCTCAGGCATGACTACGACGTACTTTCCTCCCTCAAAGACGGTGAAGAGACCCCTGCCCCGGTCCTGTATGACCGGACAGTACACCACGCTGCCCGCAATGGTCGGTATGTTCCGCTCAAAAAGCCACACGCCCATGATGATGCGCCGCTTCCTTGCTGAGCCTCACAGTTCACGGGCGCTATGCAAAAACTCACATTTTTACGCTGCCGCCCACCGAACGGAGCAGATCACAGAAAGCCTGGGCAGCTCGCGAAAGTTGTTTATCCACGCGCCGGGCAAGACTGATCTGGGCACGCATCTCCACACCCATGATGGGAATACGCACAAGGTCGCCAGCCGCCAGTTCGCGATGTACGGCTCGGGCGGAGAGGATGGCCGCTCCTACGCCGTTTATCACCATCTGCTTGATTGCCTCGTTGTCGGGCAGCACCAGCAGGGGTTCAACCTTGATGTGATGTTGCAATAGCGCGTGTTCGATCACCTCGCGGATACCACTACCCTGCTCGCGCAGCAGCAATTCTCCACTGCGCAGCGCCTCCGGCTCCAGTGTCTCTACCCCTCGCCAGCGATGATCGGGTCCGACCACCAGAATCAATTCATCGTAAGCGAAGACCTCTACGCGCAACTCAGGGGGGAGGAGAGCAGGATCACCCTCGACCAGCCCGAAGTCCAGCGCCCAGTTCAAAATGGCCTCGACGATCTCGCTGGAATTGAGAATGGTCACATGCAGTCGCACATGAGGATAGCGGCGACGGAAGCGAGCCACGATAGAGGGAAGCAGGTAGACGCCGGTTGTCGTGTTGGCAGCCAGCGTGATCTCCCCGGCATCGGCATCGCGCAGGTTCGCCAGCGCATCCTCCATCTCGCGTTCGAGGGCAAAGAGGCGGCGCGCATGGGCATAGAGGATGCGCCCGGCATAGGTCAGCGCAATACGCCGCCCCTGGCGTTCTACCAGTTCCATACCGATCTCATGTTCCAGGTTCTGAATAATCTTTGTCACCGCCGGTTGGCTCAGCACCAGTTCCTGCGCCGCGCGAGTAATATGCTCATATTCGGCTACCTTCAAAAAGACACGCAAATGATAGAGATTCATGCAAACGCTCCAGACCGTCTCCAGGGTTCTCTACCCGATATCTGGAACGCATTGTACTCCATTGCGCCTCAGCAGTCGAGTAGCGCATCACACAATATTCCAGGCAGCAAGGCGACGCTCCACATCGGCGAGCCGTTTTGTAATGGGGCCGGTCGGCAGCGGCTCGCCATGCTCGATGCGCCACACCAGGTCGGAGAAATCGGTGGCAGCATTATAGATCAGGCAACGCGGCATAGAAAGCGTGCAGCCACTCAAACGAGCATACTCGGTCAGCGTCATTTCAAGCAGACCTGGTTCCCAGGCATAGAGGTAGCGGAAATTCAGGTGGGGATCGCCGATACAGATATCTTCAAAATCAAACACGCCCGTCGGCGTCCCGTCTGCCGGATCGCAGGTGATATTCCACCCATGTAGATCGGCATGAATGACCGCCGGAACATATGGAGATTGCTCCACCTCTTCATACAAATCCAGCACAGTCGCCACCAGCGGCAGTTGTGCGCTATCCTCAACGAGTGGGGGCAGGCGTTCTCGCAGCTGCGCCGCCGACATCGGCACTCTGGGGCCAACAAGCCCCAGCTTCTTCGCTCGCACAACACTCAACGCCTGCTGCAACTCATAACAGAAACGGGCAAGACCGGCAGCAATTTTGTGCCGCTGACGATATGGCATGGCGCGATACCACTCCTTGCGCAGATACACCCCCGGAATCTTCCAGTACCCATCGCACACAAACTGGCGGCCTGTGATGGTTGATCGCGGAATAGTTAATGAAAGATGATCTCTTAAAGCATTCTGTAAGCGACGCTCCCGCCCCAACGCCGCCACTTGCGCTCTATTCAAAGGGAAGCGGAGTATCAGTTCATCATTGATCTCTACCACATATTTATCATCTCTGCTGCGATGTATTCTAAACGTCTTCACCTTCACGTCGGGAAACTCCAGCGCCACCACATCCAACAACGTCCGCTCATCAACCTGTCCCGGCAGCCCGTCCCTCAACTCTTGCCCGCTCTGCCAGTTTGTCGCCTGTTCCCGCTTCCCTCTGTAACTCACTTTAGCTCGTAACACTCTTGCTTTCCTTCCAGCATGAAGATACCTCTTTCCTGTTTTCACTGGAACACCTGGCATAGAGGCAGCATCTGTAAAAACAGCCATCCTGGACCGGTCATGCTGAGCGGCAGTGAAACAGCAGGTTGTTCGTTTTAGTGACTTCAGATGCTTCACCGCCGCTCAGCATGACCGGTCCGAGCAATGACCACTACCACCTGCCTATCCTACATACTATGCGCACGGACCGGACAGCCAGTTTCGGACACTGAGAAAAGCAGGAAATTGCCGACTTCTTTGCTCCTCTTTTTACCCATAACCTAATGAAATGTTACAGATAACTTTATGGAATGAAAAAGAGGTCGTCTATATCAACTTTTATCCATAACCGGATAGAATATGAAAAATAACTTGATGGAATGAAAATCATATGGTATGCTTTTCCTGAGCAACCAGAGTTTCTCAAAGCACCCGCCTGCCAGAGGGTTCATATGTTGTAACTATAGTTACATTTTTCTTTATCGAGATTGGTTTTGGCTTCTCAGGTCGTCATGCTTTTCTCTCGACCTGGAGCAGATCGATAAGTTTTTCTCTTGACTTTTGTTTGTCTTTCGGATATATTGTATCCGAGAAACGTAACATTAGTTACAGATTACAGGCAGGTTGCTTTAACTGTACTGATGAACGGGAGGGAAAGCTCAACCGGTACGGAAAGATGGAGAAGCATGACATTGGAAGGAAAATGTTTTGCAGTCCTGGTTGCTATTTCTGTACAAAGTACCGCACGAGCCAAGTTCCCGGCGCGTCTATGTCTGGCGAAAGCTCAAGGGCTTCGGCGCTGTTCTCTTGCACGACGCTGCCTGGGTTTTGCCAATGACGCCACAGGGCCTGGAACAATTTCAACGGCTGGCGGCAGAAGTTTCGACGTTTGGTGGCGACTCCCTTATCTGGGAGGCCCGACTGGTCGTCAATGCTCAGGATGAATTGCTGATCCACGCATTGCTGACCCAGGCAAAACGCTCAAAGGAGGAAGAGGAACAGCAGTAAAAGAAGTGAGAGATGGTCATCCTATCGTTCTGTTATCCTGTCAAAGGAGGAAGTATCGATGAAAAGATTGTTCAGGTATAGCGCGCACCTGTTTGCGCTTGTCGCCATGTTTGCCCTGATGCTGGCAGCTTGCGGCTCTCAGAGTTCAGGGGGCAACGGGTCATCGCCGGTCACGGTAAATCTGGGCTATTTCCCCAACCTGACCCACGCCGTCGCGCTCGTCGGCGTGGCGCGTGGCACGTTCCAGCAGGCGCTGGGTCCCAATGCCAGGCTGGCCACAAAAACGTTCAATGCGGGGCCTGCCGAGATTGAGGCGTTGTTTGCGGGCGATATCGACATCGGCTTCGTCGGCCCCGGCCCTGCCATCAATGGCTATATCAAGAGCAACGGGCAGGCCCTGCGCATTATTGCCGGAGCATCGAGCGGCGGCGTCCTCTTCGTCGTGCGACCAGGGGCAAACATCAGCAGCCCGCAGGATCTCAGCGGGAAGAAGTTGGCCGACCCACAGGTTGGCGGCACGCAGGATATCGCGCTGCGTACCTATCTCCAGCAACATGGACTCAAACCGGCAGATAAAGGCGGCACTGTGCAGATCATTTCGACCGATAACGCCACGATCCTCTCGCTTTTCAAGCAAGGCAAGATCGACGGAGCCTGGATGCCAGAACCCTGGGCGACCCGCATGGTCGTTGAGGGACACGGCAAAGTCTTCCTGGATGAGCGTTCGCTCTGGCCCAACGGGCAATTCACGACGACAAACATCGTTGTACGCACAGCCTTCATGAATCAGCACCCTGATCTGGTCAGCAAGTTCCTGCAGGCCGATGTTGAGACGGTGCAGTACATTGAGAACAACACGCAGAGCGCGCTGAGCCTGGTAAACAGCCAGTTGAAGCAGATTACCGGCAAGGGGATCGCGGACAACGAGCTAACACTCGCCTTCAGCCACCTGACCATCACGTACGATCCGCTCAGCAGCACGATTAACACGCAGGCGCAGAGATCATATACGCTTGGCTACCTGGGCAGCAGCAATCCGAACCTGAGCGGCCTCTACAATCTTGGGCCATTGAATCAGGTACTCACCTCAAAAGGATTGGCAACCGTTTCCGGGCCGTAGCGCCGGTAGAGCCAGCCTGACCGTATAGACCAGCCAGGAGGAAGGATAAAGCACATGTTTCGTCAGGTCACAGTCAGTGAGACCGAACGTATGGAGCATAGCAACGGGAAGCAGCAGTCCGCACCGAGCGGCATCTCGCTCAAGATTGAGGGCGTTAGCAAGATATTCCCCGTGCGCACCGGGGCCGTCGAGGCCTTGCAGCCGGTCAGCGTGGACGTGGCTGCCGGAGAGTTCGTTTGCCTGCTTGGCCCCAGTGGCTGCGGCAAATCGACCCTGTTAAGCATTATCGCCGGGCTTGAGTCGGCCACAACCGGCACCATCTATGCCGATGGTCAGCCAATACGCGGCACCGGCACAGATCGCGTCCTGCTTTTCCAGGAGGCCGCGCTCTTCCCCTGGCTGGATGTGCAGCGCAACGTTGAGTTCGGCCTGCGACAGGCCGGGATGCGCGGCAAAGAGCGGGCAGCCATGGCGCGCCGCTTCATCGAACTGGTGCATCTGAAGGGCTTCGAGCGCAGTTATATCCACCAGCTTTCGGGCGGCATGCGCCAGCGCGTAGCCATTGCGCGCGCGCTGGCCATTGACCCGGCTATCCTGCTCATGGACGAACCCTTTGGCGCGCTGGATGCTCTGACCCGCGACCGCTTGCACGCCGAACTGGAGTCGATCTGGGCAGCCACGCGCAAAACGGTCATCTTTGTGACGCACAACGTGCGCGAAGCCGTTGCGCTCGGCGACCGCGTCCTGGTCTTTTCCCCCCGGCCGGGGCGCATCACGCGCGATTTCCGCATTACGCTGCCGCGACCGCGTTCGTTAGAAGACCATAACCTGGTGGAGCAAACGGCGGAGATTATGGCGGTACTGCGCGAAGCGATGGGCGCAACCGGGCAGGGGCAAGAACAGGAGGCAAACAATGGCTAAGGCAATCAGTGCGGTGGCAGAATGCCAGAACACCCGGCAAACCATCAATCCGGCGCTGAAATCGGGGATACGCCGACTCATTTTCTACACCCTCTTGCTGGCGTTGTGGCAAGCCATCGCTATCAGCGGCGTCTGGCCGGATTACCTGTTTCCGGGGCCGTCGGGCGTATTCAACTCGCTGGTCAATGGCTTCCAGAACGGCCTCTTTTTGCAGGCCACACTGGTCAGCCTGCAGAGACTCATCACCGGCTACGCCATTTCAACGCTGGTAGGTCTGACGCTTGGCCTGCTGATCGGGCGCTTCCGCATTGTTGAAGAAACGGTTGGTTCGCTCGTGCTGGGCCTGCAGGCCCTGCCCAGCGTGTGCTGGATACCGCTCGCGCTGCTGTGGTTTGGTCTAACGGAGCAGGCCATGATCTTCGTCGTAGTCATGGGAGCCGTCTTCTCCATCACACTTGGTGTACAGGCAGGCGTCAGGAACACGCCGCCAATTTACCTGAAAGCGGCGCGCAACCTGGGAGCAAACGGCCCCCGGTTGACGACGCAGGTGATTCTGCCCGCCGCCATGCCCGCCATCGTCAACGGCATGAAGCAGGGCTGGACCTTTGCCTGGCGTTCGCTCATGGCGGCAGAACTGCTCTACACGACGCTGAGCCTGGGCAATTTGCTGGAAACCGGTCGCGACCTGCTCGACGCGGGGCAGGTGATGGCAGTCATGGTTGTCATCATCATCATCGGCGTCACTATCGACGGGCTGATCTTCGGGCCGATTGAACGGCGCCTGCGCGAACGCTGGGGATTA
>Ga0209810_1000642_pt1 | contig 69651 bp, 53 predicted proteins | sample Coa_R1_7_FD_187159 | JGI IMG/M metagenome (GOLD analysis project Ga0209810, IMG submission 187159) | Surface soil microbial communities from Centralia Pennsylvania, which are recovering from an underground coalmine fire - Coalmine... | ecosystem: Environmental > Terrestrial > Soil > Unclassified...
GGTATATCCAAAGCATCTAAGCTTTTCCGCCCGTCAGGGCGGTTGGCCGCAGGACAGCGGGTAGGGACCCGCAGGCGGGTCGTTCACGGCCCGGCTAATGCTGGCGGCAGGTTTTCGGACAGGCTCTTAGAGATCACCGTGGTATGGGAGTGGCGCTTTCGAGCGATTCGCATAATACAGCGCATTTGTCCTCGAACCATGGATGGTGCTCTTGAAACCAGTGAAACTGTTCGCGAAAGGAAGCCTTGTCGCGTAGGCTCGCGTAAGCTTCGTCAGGCACTTTCGACAAAGCATCATATAACTTAAATCCATCTCCTCGATGATAATCCTCTGTAAGATGTCTACGCCAGCGGGAAAGCACCCAGAGCAGCCACTTCTGCCAGATCCGTGTGTGATGGCTATAACCTTTAATTCTGCTTCTCCACAGCCAATAAAAGTCCTCTCTCTGCGGCGCGTCGAAATCACCGGCGCCCAGATGCAAGAGATATTCGTACATTAACGTCGTTTTCATTTCATCTCTATCATCACAGGTTATCAATGCCGTTCGCAATTGAGACTGATACTGTTGCAGTATCGTGCGCGTAGGCAGACCGAGGCCGAAACGCAATCGGGTGACATTGGCGCGTCGGGAGCTTAATAGATCGATGGCGCGATGGCCAAGACGCACCGACCTGCTTCCACGCGTGATGCCCAGGAACCAGTCTCCTCGGACGGAAAACCGACCCGGTAGTCCCACAGGAATCATCGGACCAAATTTGCTGCGGTCAGGATCATTCTCTATTTGTTGCACAACGTCGCAGGCTGTAGAGTACCAATGCCTGGCGGCAACGGCCGAATAATGCACGTTGCGAGGCTGGTAATCGGAGGTATAATCATCCCTGGGCAGTTGATCGGATTCCAGGAGCTCGGAGAGCAGCAGGCAGGTCTTATAGAGCTCATCCGGGTAGGCCTGTAAATAGTGCAGCAGCCCTTGTTCCGGCAACGTGCTTGTACGCGTAGTAAGTTTTTGCGGGTCCGGAGCGTGCTCGGCATTTTGCCGGTCTGGCTTTCTCCTCTCTTCAATCTCAGACATCCATATCTCCAGAAAGAGACAAGATAGGGTCTCGGGTCCAAGCATGTCGAGGTCGAAGGCTCGCGCCTCTCTGGGTGAAGGAGCATTTTGCGTTCCATCGGCCCCGTTCTCATTTTCGTTTTGATGCACTTCTACCCAATGCTCAGCCACGACGCGGCACGCTTCCAGAAAATCTCTCCAACTGCATGGATGCTGCTCGTTAGCCTGGGAATACGTATGCGGTAATCGGTCCCAGACGTCTTTAACCTTCATATTCCTCGTAACGAGTAGCTGTTCCTCCGCTACTTTCCAGGGCATTCTTCGGCATAGGAGAAAGCCGAAATCCCACATATAGGGCACGCGATCGACGGTCTGTACCTTCTCACAATTCTCTTCACCCTCTTTGGTATAGCGGTAACCTACGGTATTAAACAGTTGGAAGCGATGAATTTTGTCACCATTAATGCTATGAACTTTTTGCTCCAAAAGAGAAGGCTGGAAGATACCGAACGGATCGTTTTGCGCATCGACCTCGGCGGAAAGATAATCCGCTTCAGGGTAAGACTCTCCCGGGCGTTGAAACCAGTGTTCATCTATCTGGAAGATTTCTGTAAAATGAGAACGGGTATCTTTCTGCAGGTACGAGTAATCGTGCATTCGCTCATAATCGGCTTCCCTCTGTCCAAAGACAATCTGTGCCTCTGGTAGCCGGGCAGGTTCCTCGGTACCTATTTTCAAATCCAGGGTATCGGAAAAGGGGGTCGGTGCGGGCAAATCCGCGCCAGGCGAGGAATCGGGCTGCGAATCCAGGACATCGTTTAGCCGATGTGGAGGTAAGAGGAGAGCAGTCCCTATCCGTCTGGTTGCGGGAACAACCGGGCTGAAGAGCATGCTAAACAGGCTATTGGTCTGCTTAACATACTTCCAAAACGCCGGCGTCTCTGCATAGAGACGTACAGTTAAGGGCACGAGAGAGGGCTTTCCCTCCTCCAATCCGGCATAGAGCTCGAAGTGAGGGTCAACCTCCAGTCGTTCCGAATTGTCATGACCGCTTGCACAGAGTTCCCGCACCACGGTTGGGAGCTTGTCGGAAATGGGGGGGATGGCGGCAATAGCAACCCGGTTTTCACCGAAGAATGGGACTTGCCAGGTATACAGATGGTGGTCTACCAGGGCGCGCAGCTCCTTATCCGTCTCCTCCCGCATAATATGCCGTGGGCTGCCGGGCTGGGTATCGATAAGAAGCGTAGAAATTCCTTCCAGCTTAAGATAACGCAGGAGAAATGGCAGAAATAGCGGGTCGTTGGCGATGGCAGGGTAAGTATCCTTAATCGTACTCCAGTTATCGATTACTAATCGAATACGCCATGCATTGGTTAACCTCTTGCTTGGAACCGCCTCCTCGTCCTGCAGGCGCTGTTTGGCCTCATTGATCGCGCACCGGACGATATGAAAGAGGGTAGCAGGGAAGGCCTCATGCAGGTCCAGCCGCCGGCAAACGATCCGCTTCGCTATCTGCCTCAGGGGTTCGGCTTGCAGATAGTCGGGATAGCCATCCTCTAAGACAAGTCGATTGCGCATCCGTCTATCGATCTCCTGATCAAATAGATAACGCACTTCCTCCCGGAGGTCATTTTGATTACACTTTTCAGCGAGGTCTTGTGTAAGCAACACGTTGAGGTAATCGACCAACGATTGGGACAGTTGTTCCCTGGTGGCTTCATTATCAGTCATAAAATTCTCATACTTCTGCCGGAGTTGCATATACTGGTCTTGGGCCAGAGACTGCAGACTTATGGATAGCCCGATATACCCATCCAGCAATTCGCCAGCGAATTTGGCTGGCTGGTCGATTTCATTCGCTGTAAATTCGATAGGTGCGTTTGGCTTTCTGGTTTGCCGTCGTTCTGCTCTCTCTTCGATGGGAAGATGTTGCCAGAGACGCTCTGCCAGGCCTTCGGCAAACATGTCCTCTGCCGTTAGAAGGACGGCCACACCTGGTTTATCTTTCTTTTTGTTGTCTTTGCCCTGTCGCGAATAGTGCCTTTTGGCCAGATTTTGTGGCTTATTATTTCCTATTTCGCCTCCGGTCGTAAAACAGCCGCTGAGAAAGGCACGTCCGATCCGGCTTTTATGCGTTCCATCATCTCCGATCAAGGCGGTGATGGTGCCCGCGGGAAGCCCATGACCAAGCATATTATCCAGATATTTTATCCCGAAAGGCATCCATTTCTCAATCGCTAAGGGAGCTACGTCACGCACGGTCCAATGTTGGGGGTCTCGGTCGGCCGTCCGCCGCATGCGTTTGTAAGTAATATGCTGTAATGAGTGAAAGACGTGAAAATAAGCCTGGTTGCCCGTTTCATTTTCGATCGGAGGATCGTCAGGATTGGCTTGATTGCCGGTTGTCGTGCCACTGCCGTCTCGGATCGTATAGTCTTGTGAGCGATGCTCAGGCGCTTGTCCCCTAGCTTTAATGATTTCGATCGTCCGCCGGATATTGTGTGGTGTTGTAAAGTTTCTCAATCGAATTACAATGTCGGTGACAAACTCCTCGGGTAGCTTCGTCCCTTCTGCCGGCTCTTCCACGATAAAGACGACATTGCACTTATCGGCTGCCATGCGTAGTATTTGAGCTATTCTCGACCGGCGAGAACGCGATTGGCCGAACGCATCCCTGTCACCGACCAGGATTTCCAGACCTTCGACGGTATCGATCACCATCAGATGCCTCGGCTCATTATCTTCCGGCTTATCGAGCGTAGCCAGGATGCGGTTGAGGAATCCCCAGTCGTCGCCCGTTGTTGCTGCCTCCAAATCGATAAAGGCTACATGTCTCTGCTCGCCTGGAACTGACCTGAGGAAAGTCCCAAGGTTGTTATCGGCTACCCTCTCGGTGTCTTCTGCAATGAAATCGATATATTGCCGCAAATCAAGTTCAAGATTTTTGTTTTCGTTCCAGTAGGGCGGCGTCATTCGCGGATCGAAAAAGGGTATTTGCCGCCGATTTGGCCGATTCAGGCCAAATTTTTCCCAGGTTTCCAATGCCCTGGCATAGGAGAGATCCATCGAGGCATAGAGAACTTTACAACCGGCCCCAAAATCGGCGCAATACCGGGAGGCGAGATGTAATCCGAGGACCGATTTGCCGGTTCCATCCGGCCCCAGCAGACAAAGACTGGTAGTCAGATACTTGCCAGTAGATGGCAATATGGTAATCCCATAGGTCGCTACGTTGTCGATAACCGTAGCGCCGAGGAGTTCATCGAGCGAGGGGATGCCGAACTGTATATTACGGGGCTGGGCATTCGATTCCATGGTTTATATCCCTCTTAGATCAAGGTTGATGGCTTTTTCCCGCAACTTATCACTGTCCATCTGACTGTTCTGACGCAGGTTCCCGCATGCCTTCTCCAGAAGAACGTATAGACGCCGAATTTTATCCTCGTTCGCCATATTCAGGGAAAAAAACTGCTTTGTAAGCTGCCGATTGAGGTCGTCGACTAAAGTAAATGCAAATTGTTCGATGATAACGGTTTGGCAGGCGCTTAACCATTCGCGTCTGATTCGTTTTTCGATATGCTGTGCGTCCATATTCTGCTGGCGTTTGGGGGTAACCTGCCCCAGTGCTGATCTTAATATTAACGACCAGGCTTTGCGAAGTTCGCTGGCAGGTTCTTGAATATCAGACAATACATTTGCAAGGAGGGCTAACGCTTCCCGTTTGATCGGGATCTCTTCCGGTTGCAGGTCGAATTCGTCTTTGTTATCCAGCAAATCTTTTAACTCTTCACATACTTTTTTCGATAGCTCCTTGCTAAGGTATTTGGGGAAGCCGTCCGGCCGGCCAGCACCACCATCTCGCTGGTTTAGTAGTTTTTTACAATAAGCCCAAAGTTTGTGGAGAATCTCTAAATCAGCACTGCATAGTTCAAAAAGGTCATTTTGATCTTTCGACAACCGTTCTGCGATCTCAGTAAAGGCTCGAGCCAACTTCTGCCTTTGCGCTTTATCCATGTCTTTGACTTTAAGCAGATATCCCCATAGTTGGTCGTTGACGGCAATACATTGCTCGGCAAACCATAATCGACCGATTGAGCTAATAGAAGCATCTTGACGCCTAGAAGCTTCTTGAGTCTTCCCCTTCGAAAGAATATTGGGAACGATGGATGCTAACCCATCGGCAACAAAGGTAGAGATCCCACTCGAGGTTCTCCGCCAGATGGCAGGTAAAACGACGCTTTTGTCCATTGTCATGCCGAGAGGAACACTTTCCAGATGAATGACCGCGAGGATGCAATCTGCGACCTGGCCTCGGCGTGCCGGCACGGTGGCATCGGTTGCCTGCATGATTCGATCCATCGCCTCTACGAGCGAGCCGGCATGAGCAGTGGTGACTACCAGATGACCTGTGCCGGCAAAATCGATAAGCGGCTTCCACTCATCTTTGTCTCGGACCTCTCCCACGTAGACCACAGAAGGGGTTTGACGGAGCGCATCAGCAAAAGCGTCCGCAAGTCCGCCGGTATCTTTGCCGATTTCCCGGGGTGTATAATCCAATCCATATTCCTGCGCTTTCTTGGGAGAAGGATCGTCCAGGTCTTCCGTAAAGAAGTAATCTTCGATCGGATCTTCAATGGTAACCAGATGAGGACGTCTCTGTTTGAGTGGTTTGTTTATTTCAAACCCTGAGATTTTTTCCTGCAAATAACGATAGATGAGGCCACGAGCGATTTTGCTCTTTCCGGCGTTCGTAGAGCCGGTGACCACAATGACGCCGCGTGGGTGCTCTTCTCGTAGCTCCGGTAATAGATAGAAGAGGACCTCACATATCGTCTGCAGGGAGATCGGGAATTTGGCGTTTGGGGTAGCCGATGGAGCATACAGGGAAGCGGCCAGTTTCTTTAAACGAGGCTTGTATTTAGTTAAGACCCCCATTTTGGTATTGGCTTGAACACGTACGGTAACGCTGCGAAAACGTTGCTTATAGCATTTGCAGATAAGTCCCCTGCCACCAATTTCTCCTCCATTGTGGCAAAGATAAATATGACCGGGCATAGAGAATCCTTCGATATCCTTCCTGGTGTGGGCGTTATCGGCATCAAGATAGGTCGTCAGGTCGTCAACGCCATCCCAAATTTCGGCCTGAAATTCGAATCGCTCATCCATAGTGGAACTCTCCTGGTCGTCTATTTCCTGGGAACCTCGCGCCGAGGAGTGATTATGTCCCCGTGGAGGTAGTCTCTTAGAAAAGTGGCACGGTTGCGGTCACGGGCCGATACCGAAGCTCGGTCGATACCGGATGAGAGCGCCTAAAAGAGAATCTAACATAGAGAGGATTTTGAGTCCTCGGCATAGAACAGGCATACGACAGATAGGCAGCTTATCTATTCTATTGCCTGCGAAATTTACTGTCAAGTGAATTTCGTCACATAGCAGGTGTAAAATACGTCACATATAAGAAACGGACAATGATATGGCCTCGGCTTCTGATCGCTATAATGACGGCAGCGCCAACCCGCCGCGCCTGCGCGTGCAGCATTCCCTCTGGTCGCTGAACAAGCTGCCTATGAACGCGCCGGCCGAATGGACGCTCTCCGAGAAGTTTCGGCGCGTGAAGGAGGCCGGTTTCGAGGCGGTCGAGTGCTGGCTGAACGACGAGAACGAGCGCGAGCACAAGGACGCTCTGGATGCGGCGGGCCTGCGGCTGGTGCTCGGCCATCGCCCGTTCTCGCTGGACGACGCGCGCCAGACGGTCGAGCGCGCCGTTCGCCTGGGGGCCGATTTCGTATTCGCCCAGCCCGCCGACGCCTTTACACCTGCCGAGGACGTCGCAAGGCTCTGCCGGGAGGGCCGCAAGCTTGCCAACGACCGGGGTATTCCCTTCTTCGTCGAGACGCACCGCAACAACTTTACCGAGAACCTACCCCAGACCAAACAACTCATTGAGCTGGTGCCGGACATCCGTTTTACCGCCGATCTATCTCACTTCGTGGTCGTGGGCGAGTTCTACGGCTGGGCGGAAGAGCGCGCCGTCGAGCGCATGGCATCCGTTCTGGAGCGGACCTCGCACATGCATGGCCGCATCTCCAACGGCGAGGCGGTCCAGGTGGACGTAGGCGACGGCTCCGGCGATACGGCCCAGTTTTTCGTGCGATTATGGGCCACAGCCATGCATCATTGGCTTCGAGGCGCCCGGCCCGGCGACGTGTTTCCTTTCGCCAGCGAGCTTGGCCCGCCGCGCTACGCCATCACCCTGCCGGACGGCCGCGAGTTCAGCGATCGCTGGGAGCAGAGCCTGGTCATGAAGCGTCTGGCGGAGCAGGCGTGGGCCAAAGCGCAATCCGGCGATCTTTCCTGAATAAAGCGAGAAGACGATGCCCATCCTGCAATACTCACTGGGCCCGATGGATAACAACAGCTACGTCATCGTGGATGCCGCCACCGGCGAGGCCGCCGTCGTCGATCCTTCCTTCGACAGCGAGACCATCCTGCCGGACATTGAGGCGAGCGGCTACACGGTGCGCTATATCCTCAACACGCACGCCCACTTCGATCACGTTATCGGCAACGCCTTCTTTGTGGAGCAGACGGGCGCGCCGCTGGCTCTGCATCCCGCCGATCTGGACCTGCTGCGCGCCCTCCCGCAGCAGGCGGCGATGTTCGGCGTGGACGTCGAGCCCTCGCCCGATCCAACCCTGCTTCTCGAAGACGGACAGACCCTTCAGCTCGGCCAGACGCCCATCCGTGTGATCCATACGCCGGGCCACTCGCCGGGCGGCGTGACTTTTCTGGTCGAGGACGCGGCCATCGTCGGCGACTGCCTCTTTGCGGGCAGCGTCGGCCGCACGGACCTGCCGGGCGCCTCGACTCAGACGCTAATGGACACCCTCCATGCACGCCTGCTCGCCCTGCCGGATTCCACACGGGTCCTGCCGGGTCACGGTCCCGAGACCACCATCGGGGCCGAACGTCAAACCAATCCGTTTCTACTAGACCTCACCCCCTGATCCCCTCTCCTTTAAAAGGAGAGGGGGAGAGCTTCTGGAACGGGAGAGTCCGCTCAGGCGGACTTTGTATTTCAGCACGGGGTTTTAACCCCGTGAAGAGGGGCGGTGCTATCAATAATGAAACCTGTACACGATCGTGCATTCAAAGAGTGGGCTGTCGCCTGCGAGGCGATGGCGGAAGGCCGGCAGATACTGCTCATCCGCAAGGGCGGTATCCGGGAAGAGGGCAATACGTTCACCGTCAACGATCCGGAATTCTTCCTCTTGCCTACCTACGAGCACCAGAACGCGAGCCTGCTGCAGCCGCCCTACGTCCCGAAGCTGGAGGCCATTCAGGCGGCGCCTCACGATCCCACAACCGTCACGATGCGCTCCTATGCGGTCGTAGATACGATCCTCGTCGCGCGCGATGACGAGCAGGTTAATGCCGTCGCCCAAGAGACCATCTGGAACGCCACCTACGTCAACCAGCGTTTCGACTTCAACCCCTACGATCCGCTCTATCTGGTCCTCCTGCGCGTCCACAATCTGCCGGAACCGGTAACCATTCCCATGCGCTCCGCTTATGAGGGCTGCAAGTCCTGGGTTACCCTGGAGGAGCCGATCTCGACGGAAGGCGCGACACCGGCCATTCCGGATGCCGAATTCGCCCGCCGCCGGGAGGCGGTGCTGTCCGAGCTGAAGCGCCGCTAAGCCACGAGCCTATTTCCCCTATGTTCACCCGCCAGCGCAGGTTTCTGAAGAGGAATTCTCCCTCTTTGCCCGATGGAGTAACTACGGTGCCGGTAAGCAACATCCGACCGATCCGATCTCTCACACGCCGCCCAAATCTTGCCGGTGTGCTAGTATGCTTTTTATTGCTCGCATCTTCCGGAACGACTCGAGCCGCCCCGCCCGGAACGACGGCCGGCAGGATCGACTTTCCGACCTTCGGCCTCTCGGTAGCTTCCCCCGCCGGGTGGCGGCGGGCCACGGATGTCACGCTGGGGCAGGTCGCGCGCTGGGAGCGCGGGGGTGGGAAGCAGCCGGTGCGCGCCTCCCTGGTGATCGAGATCGAGCCGGGAACCAGGCTGACGCTCGCGCAGCGGGTCGCGCAGTTGCAGCGGCTGTTCCGAGGGAAGGTTCTGGATGCTCACGCCATGCTGGACGGCATGCCCGCCGTTCGCATGAAGTTTCCCGGCTCGACCAGCCTGCCGCGTCATGATGTGCTGGTCGCGAAGCGGGAAGCGCATATGTATCTCCTGGAGCTGCACGCCGCGATGGATGCCAAAACGGACGATGCCTGGCATACGCTCCTCAAAGGCTGGAAGTGGATTCCCTTCGAGTCGCCGGTCGGACATCTTCAGCTCGCCCTGCAGCCTGTCTCGCTGTTTGACGGCCTGATGACCTTCCAGGCGCCGGAGGTTCTCCGTCCGTTTCCATTAGGTTCCCAGACACAGGCGAAACTGGCGGTCGTGGACTATCGAACCGACATCATGGCTCTGGATATCGATGCGCAGGTGCTGCCGAATCCAGGCCATCTCACCCTGGACCAGTTGAAGGCCAGCTATGCCGCCCAGGTGCAGCAGCTCCTGAAGCTGAATACGCCCGTCGTCTGGAAAGAGCGCGCCGGCAAGACGCCGTTCTTCCTCACCGACATCCTGGTACCGAATCTGACGCCGCCCGCCGGATCGCCGGCGATGCTCTACAAACCGGAAATGCGCTATGGGCTTGCGCCGGTCAATAAAGACCGGCTGATCCTGTTCGCGTTCGTGGTCACCGTGTCGTCCGACGAGGAGCGCAAAGTGTACCAGGCGACCGTCGATCGGATGCTCGATTCCATCGCGGTCGGATCTCCCCGCCCGGCTAAGCCGGCAGGTAAAACAGGATGAGATGTAGCCATGAATAGAGGGGAGTCTATGAGACTACGATTTTGCCGGTCGATGCTCCAGAGGGTAGCACTCTGCATCTTCTTTCTGTTCCTGGCGCAGGCCGTCTTCGGACGGCAGACGGGAAACCCCATCACCCTCCGCCTGAAATTCAAGCAAGGCCAGGTCACCAAGTATCAGGCGACCGCCAAGCTGACCACTACCATGCAGGCGGCCGGCCTGTCTGGCCCGCGATCGAGCGCGAAAACCTTCTCCACCAGCGACCGAGCGGTGGAACAGATGAAAGTGATCCGCGCGCTGCCTGACGGCGGCGCGGAAGTCACCCTGACCACGCTGAGCGATCAGCGCACGGAAGACGGCAAGCCCCAGGACATCCAGGCTCAGAAGTTGCCGAGCAACACCATCACGTACAGCCCGCAGGGAATGCTGCTCGCGCTCAAAACCAGTTCCAAATCTGACCCGATCAACAACGAGGTGAAAAACGCCCTGGTGGCCCTGCAAGCCGGCAGCGAGCTGATGCCGGCACAGCCGGTCCGGCCGGGAGATAGCTGGACGCAGACCGTTCACTACACGGCGCTGCCGGGCATCGGACCGGTGACCGTCCAATCTCGCTTCGTAAAGATCGTGACGGTAGGCCGCTATCGCACGGCTCTCATCCATTCTACGGTCACCGTGCCGTTGGGGACGCTATCCGTCCCCAATGGGGAAGGCGTTCAGGAGGGTGGCGTCGCTAAAGGAACGTTCGATCACTATTTCGCGATCGCGGAGGGGCATTCGATCCGAAATATCGGTACGGGAAGCAGCGCCTTCACGGTACTGACCAGGACCTCAAAAGGCAACCCGGTGAAGTTCCAGGTGAAGTTGAAAATCGATCTCACCTCGGATCTTCTGCCGGGTTGACGTGGGTTAGTTCCAACGATCGCGTTATGACGAGGCAATAAGCTGGCGGATGCGGTCGTCGAAGGCGTTCTGGTCCGTCGTAAAGGACTGAATCGCGGATTCGGTCATCAAGGTATCGAGCGAGACGCGACCCTGCCATCGAGCAACCTCCGGGATCTTGCCCTTCTGACGGATCGCCGCCGTCTCTTCCGGAGTAAACTCCGTAAACAGCCGCGTGCCGTGGTCCCTGTCCGCCTGGCGCAGATCGTCACCGGTCAGGCTCGTTCCACCCCGATTCGCCAGCTCCTGCGCCATCTTCCGGAACTTATCCTCGACGGTCCACAATATCTCCACGCTGCTCTTATCGACCGAGGGGTCCAGCTCGACCGCATAGTCCTCCTGCAGACGTGAGGTGATGTCTTCCGGTCGATGATTTTGCGTGTAGAACTCCTCGATAGCCTTGGGAGGAGTCGTGAAGACATCCACTCCGGCCAGGGCGATCATCTGCTCGGCGTTGCGCATGGAGGCGGCGATCTGGTGGGTCGGAATCTCCGGATGGGATTCGCGCAGCTCCCGTACCACCTGCTGCGAGGCCAGCGTCGTTTTCTCTCCCACAAACTTGCCGTCGCCCAGCTTGTTCTCGGCCACGACCTGATTCAGCCGGCCCAGGAAGACGTTGACGTAGTTGGGCCGGGAGAGCAGGGCCGCCAGGTAGTTCTGGCGCGCGGAGAAGCCGAGCGTATAGTTGATGGGGATGCCATCGGCGCGCGCCCGCGCCACCGCGCAGTAGCCTTCCGGCGTCAGGGGTATCTTGACGATGAAGCGGTCCGGGTTGACGGCGTAGTAGCGCTGCGCGTAGCGCACGGTCTTCTCGATGTCCTGAGAGATTCCGGGGTGCAGCTCCACGCTCACCAGCGCGTCGAACGCCTTGACCAGCCGCAGGGCGATGTGGGAATTGACCACGAATACGACATCCATCACCAGATCGTCTGTGCTGATGCCCGGCTCGACATCGCGTATGCGCCGCGCGGCGTCCTTGATAACGTCGTCCATGATGCCCGTCTGCACGACCTGATTGGCCAGGGTGTTGTTGGTGGTCAGAGCGCTCATCTCGCGCCGCCACAGCCTGCGGGCCTCGTCCAGATTGCCCGTGTCGAGCCACAACTGCGTGCCCAGTGCATTGAATTTTGCCAGGACCGGATCGCTCTCCGGCGCGGAGATGCGCTCCGGCGCATGGGTGACGTTGCGGGCCAGCTCTTCTAGAAGCGTCTCCCGCCGCGTCATGCCCGTCGTCGATGTGGTCATGATCTCCCTCCTTAAAGCATTTCTCTCTACAGTGTACCCCTCAATGTATCTGTCAGAAGTAGCCGAACCAGGCCTTCGTCTCCCTGCGGAACCAGAGGCTGGCGAGCGCGGCGGCGAGCAGCAGGAAGACGATGGCTTTGAAGCTGAACAGTGAGAGCAGGCAGCAGATCGCGCAGATACCGAGGACCAGTGCATTCACCGTCCATGCCCAGCTTGCCTGATTCCAGTTGGCCCAGGCCACGTAGAAGAGTCCCAGCGTGACCGGGATCAGGATGAACGCGATCAGCACGGGAACGACCGTGCTCAGCGCAGAAAAGATATAGTTGTTGAGCGTGGGGTGGAGGATGGCATGGTAGGCGTGAAGCAGGCCGGCGACGGGCCAGAAAAGGGCGAACAGGATATCGAAGACCGTCATCAGCATCACAACCGCCGGGCGGGTGTTTAGCAGGGCCGCCTGTTGGGCCAGCTTCCCCTCGTAAGCCTCTCCGTCGAGCTGTCCGGAATACGCCGTGAAGGGCGTATTGCAGTTGACACAGTACGCATTGTCGATATCATTGACCACTCCGCAGTGCGGGCACTGCCGGGTGGGGGTCGAAGTCGGGCTCATTCTTAACTTCCTCAGAAAGCATTATCTCGCAGCCATATAGGGTACTGCCGCTTTTAAGACGAACGGCACGTCCGTGAGGTTCGCCATTCCCACGGGAACGGTCAGGCTCCGGGGCGAATGCCCAGAGCCTGCATCTCGGCAGCCAGCGTCTCGCGCAGGCCCTCTTCGAGTGGACGCGCCGTGAACCCTAGCTCCCGCCTGGCCTTTTCTTTCGAGCCGATATAGGTAACTCCCGCCGTCGTGCGCATACTCTCGGCAGTAAGGGGAGAGGGAAGCGGCAGGAGGGCATCTAAAGGAGTCATCAAGGCGGCCATAAGCTTCATCAGGAAGGGATCGGGATGGAAGCGAGGGGCTGGAATGCCGGTGATTCGCTCGGCCAGCGCAAGAGCCTCGATAAGCGTATACACCGGCCCGGCGATGATGTAGCTCTCGCCGGGTCTTCCGCGCTCCATCGCCAGGAGATGGCCGCGCGCCATGTCGTCCACATGCCCCCAGCAGAAGGCCGTCTTGCGGGGCGAGGCCGGCAGACGCCGCCGCAGGTAGAGAACGAACGTGTCGTGGACCGAGCTGGTGTCTCCTGGCCCGTAGGTAAGCCCCGGCTGGACGATCACCAGCGGCAGCCCGGCACGCATCATCGGCTCGGCGACCTCGTAGTGCGCCAGCCATTTCGTGCGGTCGTACTCGGTGATCCAGGGGCCGTCGTGACGGTACGTCTCGTCCACGAGTTGCCCCTTCGTATCCGAGAAGACCGCGAGTGAGCTCGTGTAGACGCCTTTGGGAATGCCGAGGTCTTGCATCATCTCCAGCACGTTGCGCGTGCCCTCGACGTTGATGCGCTCGGCCATCCTCTTATCTTTCGCACCGATCTTATACCAGGCGGCGATATGAAACAGCCCGTCTGCGCCGGTCATGGGGGCGCGCAGGCTCTCTTTGTCCGTGATGTCGCCCGGATAGACCCTCACGCCCAGCTTGACAAGATCCTGCGCCTTCGCCGGATCACGCGCCAGCGTGGCGACCTCATGACCGGCGCTCATCAACTGCCGGGCCAACCGCCCGCCAATAAACCCCGTCGCCCCCGTGACGAAGTACTTCACTGTACGATCTGCGCGACGGTCGCGAAGTCGTCCTTGAGGTGAGAGTAGAGGGCCTGGTAGACCTGATGGTAGCGGTTGTAAAGCGCGTGGTTGGTGGCGTTGGGCTCGGTCGCATTCTGGACTTGAATAGTCGCGCGGCAGGCTTCGGCGACGGAGGGATAGACGCCGGTGCCCACGCCCGCCAGGAGCGCCACGCCGAGCGCGGGACCTTCGTCCACGTTGATGGTCACGTGCGTGTGGCCGGTCACATCGGCCTGGATTTGACGCCAGAGCGGGCTGCGCGCGCCGCCGCCGGAAGCGCGCACCTGACGGATCGGCAACTGCATCGCCTCCATGATCGCGAACGAATCGCGCAGGCCGTAGGCGACGCCCTCCAGGATGGCGCGGGCCACATAACTGCGGTCGCTGCGGCGGGTCAATCCGAACAGGACGCCACGTGCGTTGGCATCGGGGTAGGGGGTGCGCTCGCCGGTGAGGTAGGGCAGGAAGATCAGCCCCTCGCTGCCGGGCGGAGCCGTCTCGGCCTCAGCGCAGATCAACTCGTAGGGATCGCGTCCCAGCGCCGTCGCGACCACCTTCTCCGGCTGACCAAAGGCGTCCCGGTACCACTGCAGCGAGCCGCCCGCCGACAGCATCACGCCCATGAGGTGCCACTTGTCCGGCACGGTGTGGCAGAAGGTGTGCAGCCGCAACTGTGGATCGACGCTCGGCGCGTCGCTGAAGGCGAAGACGACCCCCGACGTGCCGACCGTCGAAGAGACGATGCCGGTCTCGACGATGCCGTTGCCCACCGCGCCTGCCGCCTGATCCCCGCCGCCGCCGACTACGGGCGTTCCGGGCGCGAGACCGGTCGCCGCGGCGGCTGCCTCGGAGACGCGCCCGGAAACCTCCGGCGACTCGTAGCTGCGAGGCATCCAGTCGCGCGGGATGCCGATAGCGTCCAGCATCTCATCCGACCAGCGGCGATGCTGCACATCGAAGAGGGCCGTGCCCGACGCGTCGGAAACCTCGGTGGCGTACTCTCCCGTCAGGCGCAGCCGGATGTAATCTTTAGGCAGCAGCACCTTGCGCACCTGCGCGTAGGTCTGCGGCTCGTTGTTGCGCAGCCAGACGATCTTGCCTGCCGTAAAGCCGGTCAACACCGGATTGGAAATCAGCTCGACGACGCGGTCCCGCCCGACCGTGGCCGTGATCCAATCGCACTCCGCCTGCGTGCGCTGGTCGTTCCAGAGCAGGGCGCGCCGCAGCACGTTGTTATTGGCATCCAGGAAGACGGAGCCATGCATCTGGCCGGACAGCCCAATGCCCTTGATTTCCTTCGGATCGATGCCCGACTGCTCGAACACCTTCTGCACCGTGCCGCAGGTCGCCGCCCACCAGTCCGCCGGGTCCTGCTCGCTCCATTGGGGCCGGGGCGTATAGAGCGGATATTCCTGGATGGCGCGGGCCAGGACGCGGCCGGTCTCGTCGATGAGAATGGTCTTGGTGCCGCTGGTGCCGATATCGATGCCGATCAGGTAAGGCATGGGACGATCTCCTGCTGCTTGCGAGATGAGGCTGCTTGCCCTAAGATTATAGAACCGACGAGAGATCGTGTCAAGGAGGAGCACCGTTATTCGAGGGGAAGAGCGGGCTGGGTGTTGCCGGTGCGTTCCTGAGCGGCATGAGCGAGGAGGGCCGAGCGGAGGAGGGCTTGAGGCGAGGAAAAGGCGTAATTCTCCAGAGCATCCAGGGATTCCCAGCGGACCTGGGCGCAGGTGAGCGGTGAAGGTACAGCATCCAGGGCGCAAAGGCGAGCGTCAAAGCCGTAGAGGGTAATGCGGTGATGGGTGACGCCGTGCTTGACTCTGGCGATTTTAGCGCCGATAGAAACCTCCACGCCGGCTACCTCTCTGGCGGCGCGTGCCGCGCCCTCCTGAGGACTTTCGCCGGAATTGCAGACGACACGCGGAAACTCCCACAGCCCGCCCCATAACCCATGCAGTGGTCGCTGCGCAATCAGCACGCGCCCGGCCGCGTCGCGGATCAGCGCGGCGCTATGCGTGACGGCAACGGTCGCGCGGCCCGGCGGGATTTCCGGCAGCGCGCTCGGATCCGGGCTGTTGCCCGCGACGCAGTCGGCCAGAAGCGGGCAGCCCTCACATTTGGGCTCGGCAGGCTCACAGACCAGCGCCCCCAGTTCCATCAGCGCCTGATTGAAATCGCCCGGCGCCTCGATTGGAACGAGCTGCTCCGCCAGCGACCAGAGCGCCGTTGCATTCGCCGACGACTTCGGATCGCCTCGCAGTCCGAAGACCCGGCTTAGCACGCGGACCACATTGGCGTCCACGAGCGGGCGTGGAATATCATATGCGATAGAGAGGATCGCTCCAGCGGTATAGCGCCCGATTCCCGGCAGTGTCTCGATCTCCTCCGGCGTGTCCGGTATCCGGCCTCCAAATTGCTCGACGATCCTCTGCGCGGCGCGGTGAAGGTTGCGAGCGCGGGCGTAGTAGCCCAGTCCGGCCCACTGCTTCAGCACCTCTTCTATCGGCGCCGCCGCCAGGGCATCCACGGTCGGAAAACGCGCCAGGAACCGCTCGAAAAAGGGGATGACCGTCGCCACCTGCGTCTGCTGCAGCATGATCTCCGAGACCCAGACGGCGTATGGCGTGCCGCCGCGCCACGGTAGGTCCCGCTTGTGCTGCCGGTACCAGGCCAGCAGGCGCTCTACGATACGCCGGCGCCTGGCTTCCGAAACCTGTAAAGAGGCAGACGTTTGTTCGTTCATCTTGCCCTCAGTATAGCATACATCCGTCTGAATCACGGATGACGCGGATGTCACGGAGGGACACGGATCAGGACCCTTCTCCTGGCGCTCCGTTAGCAACGAGGCGACGCCAGCAGGCGGGAAGTCGGAGGATACGAACAGGCATAGATAAGAGCGGCTTTATCCGTGACATCTGTGCTATCCGTGGCAATCCGTGATTTAGACTTTCATGCTACAATGAGAGAAGAGGAAGCGGCCGAAAAGAAGCGGTCCGCCGGCTAAAGGAAAGGAAATCCTGTTGTACTCCGGAGTGATCGAGCGCTACCGGTCTTTCCTGCCTGTCACAGAGACGACACCGGTCGTCTCGCTCTGCGAGGGCGACACGCCGCTGATCCCGACCCCAAGGCTGGCGGAGGCCATCAGCCCGTACCTGACGCTCTACTGCAAATATGAGGGCCTCAATCCGACCGGATCGTTCAAGGATCGGGGCATGACGCTGGCGGTCTCGAAGGCGCGCGAGGAGGGCCGCACGGCGATCATGTGCGCCTCGACCGGCAACACCTCCGCGTCCGCTGCCGCCTACGCCGCCCGCGCCGGAGTGGACTGCTATGTCCTCATTCCGGAAGGCAAGATCGCGCTCGGAAAGCTGTCTCAGGCGCTCGTGCATGGCGCGCGGGTCCTGGCCGTGGAAGGCAATTTCGACGCGGCCCTGGCCCTGGTGCGCGACATCTGCGCCACGCAGCCCATCGGTCTGGTCAACTCGGTCAATCCCTACCGGATTGAGGGACAGAAGACTGCCGCCTTCGAGATCGTCGATGCCCTCGGACGCGCGCCGAACCTCCATGCCCTGCCGGTCGGCAACGCGGGCAATATCACGGCGTATTGGAAAGGCTATAAAGAATATCACGCGGCGGGCCGCTCTCCGAACCTGCCGAAGATGCTCGGCTTTCAGGCGACGGGAGCCGCGCCCATCGTGCATGGCGCGCCGGTAGAGCATCCGGAGACGGTCGCCACGGCCATCCGCATCGGCAATCCGGCAAGCTGGCAGGGCGCTCTCGCCGCCAGAGACGAATCCGGCGGCTTGATCGACTGTGTCTCCGATGAAGAGATCCTCGAAGCGTACACCCTGCTTTCTACGTTGGAGGGGCTGTTCGCCGAGCCGGCCAGCGCTGCCCCGATCGCCGGCCTGCGCCGTCTGGCCGTCGAGGGCTTCTTCACGGCTCCCGTGACCGCCGTCGTGACCCTGACCGGGCACGGCCTCAAAGACCCGGATACCGCCATCAGCCAGGCGATCCGGCCGCCGATTTCCGTTCCGGCTCGGCGAGAAGCGATCCTTGCCGCAATCGAACATCCTGCCTGAAACCGGGAAGAGTTTGCCTCTTCCTGAAGAAAGGAGCGACCATGCTGCCACCTGCACCCCGCAAATATATGCTCACCGGACTCGCCGGCACGCCCGACGTGCTGGACGGGTTTCTGAAAGCATTTCCCTCCACCGACCCCGTCTGGGATCATCGACCCGATCCAGAGCGGTTTACACTACGAGAGATCGTGGCGCATCTGGCCGACTGGGACCCGATCTTTCTCAGCCGCATGATCCGCACGCGCGATGAGAATGAGCCGGTGCTGGAAGACATCGACGAGGGCCAGATCGCCATCGAGCACGACTACGCCCACAGCGATCCGCAGGAAAGTCTGGCCCGCTTCCGCAAGGGGCGCGCCGCTCTGGTCGCCTTCCTGAACTCTCTTCCCGAACCGGCCTGGGACCGTATCGGCATTAAGCCTCCGCTCGGACCATTGCCCATCTACGCGCAGGCGGTGCTCATCCTCGGCCACGACGGCTACCACACCCAGCAGGTCGCCCAGTGGTTGGCCTCCGCCCGAACGTAGGCGTTTGGAAAGGATGGAAATGGCGAAGGAAAGTGGTGCGATCGGTCCGGCCCAGTTTGTCCTGTTGCTGCACAGCATTCCGCACGTAGGCGAGAAGACTCTGTCGCGCCTGCTGCGCTTGAACGCGCAGCAGCGCCTCTCGCCGGAAGCGTGTCTGGCGCTGCCTCCAGACGAATGGAACCGCCGCTATGAGTTGCGTCCCGGAGCGGTCGCCTACCTGGAGCGCCATCGGGAGAAGCTGATTGCCCAGAGTGCGGAGTTGATCCGGGCGATACGCGCGCATCCGTTGCACATCCTCACCATCGAGAGCGCGGCCTATCCTGCCCGCCTGGAACGTTTCGATCCCGAGCCGCCGCCGATCCTCTATGCACTCGGCGCCTTGCCGCTGCTTGCAGAAGAGAAAGGCAGGTTCACCTTCACCATAGCTGTCTCCAATGGCGCCTCTCCGGCCTCGCTGGAGAAAATGGAAGAGATCGCTGCCGGTTTGGTGGAAGCGGGAGGCGTACCCGTGACCGGCCACGACCGCCTGCCCTACCAGAGGCTGGCGCTGGCGGCCCAGCGGCAGAGCCGGCCGATCCTCTACGTATTCGACAGGGGGCTGCGGGAGGCGCTGGGTCCGGAGTTCGACCGTCCGCCCTTTGCCGCCGCGCGCATTCGGGATGCCGTCTTCGAGCCGGAGCGGGACCTGGCGCTATCGCCTTTCCGCCTGGACGACCATGGCCTGGGCGCCAACAACCGCCGCCGCGACCGCCTGATCTTTTCCCTGTCCGATGTGATCGTCGCCGGTGACGTGCGCGCCGGCGGCGCCATGGTAGAGGAGTGCTTGCGGGCGATGGGGCAGGGCCGCCGGGTATTCGTCGCCGAGGGTGGGCGGGACGGCAACGCGAGCCTGCGAATCGCCGGCTGTCCGCCGCTGCCGTCCAGGTTGGATCTCTAGCAAGAAGGAAAAACCGATGACCCCCGTTCTGACCGACTTTACCGACTCCAATCTGATGGGCGCCAACGAAGCGAACCAGCAGGAAGTCTATGGCCTGCTGGCCTGCCTTCCCGATGCCGACGTTCTAGATAGCCCGCAGATGCTGCGGATCTGTACCGGCGTTCCGCATCCTATCGTCAACGGTGTTATCCGCACGCAATGGGGCCCGGCCGGCCTGGAAGACCAGATCGAGACGACCCTCGATTACTTTCGTTCTCGCCAGGTGCCCATGATGTGGATGGTCACGCCTTCCAGCCGGCCGGCGAACCTTGCCTCGTGTCTCCAGGCACATGGACTTATGCTCGGAGGCACCATGCCCGGAATGGGTATCGATCTGCAAATTCTGCCCGATTCGCTGCCACTCCCGCCCGAGGTGACGATAGACGAAGTGACCGATAAGCCGGCGCTGCAGCACTGGGTCCAGGCCCTGAGCCTGGGATTTGGGCTGTCCGTTGAGGTCGTGGATGTCTTTGCCCGCGCCTCGGACATGCTGGGCTATGGAGAACAAGCCCCGATCCGCAACTTTGTGGCGTATCGGAAAGGAGAGCCGGTAGGCACGTCTACTCTCTATCTGGGAGCCGGGGTCGCCGGCATCTATTGCGTCGCGGTGCTTCCGGAGGCCAGGCAGCAGGGCATTGGCGCGGCGATCACGGCAGCGCCTTTACAGATCGCCCGCGACCTAGGCTATCGGATCGGTACGCTGCAGGCCAGTAAAATGGGCGAGCCGGTCTATCGCCGGCTGGGTTTTCAAGAGCACGGACAGTTCGCCATGTACGGTTGGCCAAATCCTGCCGAATAAAAAGCCTTGCCTTTCATCCTCGCGATCGATGTCTTGCCTTTACCGAAACTGCGGGTATCTCAGAATGCCAGTTCTACCCTCGAAGATAAAGCGAAGAAAACCATTTGAAATAATTTCCTGACCGGTGGTCATTTTTCATGGTACACTAGTCATAAGAATTATCCCGTTGCTGGCAGCGGAAAATGTTCACCCTATCGGCGTGTTGAAGCCTGTATGGAAGACCCATAGGCTTAGGATGCGGTGGCTTTTCCGTCCACCGGACGGTTCTCCGCGAGGCACGGTGCAAGCACCGGCCCGCTTCGTGGGGCGGCTTTGCCTCCCCGATACGGGTAATTCATTGCCCGGCTCAGTCGCCGGTGCGATTTTTAGCATGCTCTCTAAGATGGGATGAACACCGGGAGCCTTGATGTCTGCCCAGGACCCAAAAACCCCACAGGGTGCTTCGGATAAGGAAGCCGAAACGCCACCGCCTTTTGCGCTGCCGGAAGTCGTCGGCGTGGCGATGAGTCCGGAGGCGTTCGCCCGGATCCTGCAGCAATCGGTCGAAGAGATGATGGAGCGTCTGGACTGCTCTCGCCTGGTCGCGCTCTCCCATGTTTCCCGCGAAGGCGCCTTGAGCGGCGTGACGACTGCCGGTTTTTCGGATGAGACGATCCGCCTGCTGCGTCTGCCGGTGGCCGAGGCCCCGGCGGCCGAGCGCGCCATCCGGACGGGTCATGTCCAGGTACTCTCTAAGCCGGCGGCGGGTCTGCCCACGCAGTTGGCCTCCGCCTTCACCGGCGAGGTCGTCGTCGTGCCGCTGAGTCTGGGCGGCGCCACCCTGGCCGTGCTGATCGGGCAGGTGAAGCCCGGCGTGGCCCCACGCTCGGCGGTATGGCAGCAGCACGCGCGGGAGATGGCAGCCCGCGCGGCATTGATCGTGGAATGGGAAAGAGTCGCCTCGGCCTATCAGGACGAATTGCGGCTGCGCCAGTACAATCGCGAGGTCGCCGCCGCCATCCTCGAAGGCCGCCCGCTGCCGGAAATCGCCGAGCTGATCCTCGACATCATCACCCAGCGGCTGCGCGTGGAGCGCGCCGCCCTCTATCTGCGCGATGGCGAGGGCGCTTATCAGCCGGTGGCGCTGCGCAACCTCTCCATAGAATTCAGCCAGGAGATCACCCGGCTCTCTTATGCCCGCCCGATGATGGCGCGGGCCATCGCCACCGGACTGCCTTACTACGTGCGCAATGCGCAGTCGGACACGCGAATCGACCCCCAGGTACGCGAGCTCTTGCGGCGAGAGAACATCACGACCATCTTGCTGGCGATACTCCATCACGGCGAGGCCGTTCGCGGCGTGCTGGTGGTCAATCCGGAGGGCGAGCGCCAGTTCACGCCCGCCGAGCTGTCCGTCTTCCAGAGTTTCGCCGACCAGGCGACACTGGCCGTAGCCATGGCCCGGCAGTTGGACCAGCAGCGGGAGATGGCGGTCATGGAGGAGCGGCAGCGGCTGGCCGCCGAGATGCACGACACCGTCGCGCAGTCGCTGACCGGCCTGGTGCTGGAGGTCGAAACGGCCCGGTCCTGCCTGGAAGCGGGAGACCAGGAGACGGCTGCCGAGGTTCTGGCGGCGGCTCATGCCCAGGCCAAACAGGCGCTGGAGGATACCCGCCGCGCCGTCCAGGGGCTGTTTCCTGCCCCGCTGGAGCGCCTATCGCCGATTGAGGCGATCGCGGAGGAGGTCGAGCAGTTCGAGGCGCAGGAGGGAGTTGCAGCGCAGTTTGTGCCGACCGGCGAAGAGCAGCCGTTGCTGCCGGAGCAGCGCGCCGCCTTGCTGCGCATTGCCCAGGAAAGCCTCTCCAACATCCGCAAGCACGCGCACGCGCACCGGGTCCGCGTCGGCCTCAACTACGGCGCCGAGGAAGTGATCCTGCTGGTCGAGGACGACGGCATCGGCTTCGATACCACGGTGCGTACGACACCCGATAGCCAGGGCGGCTATGGCCTGTTCGGAATGAATGAGCGGGCGCGCGCACTGGGCGGCGAGGCGCTGATCGAGAGCACGCCGGGGTGGGGTACCCGCGTGCGCGTGACGCTGCCCTATCATCCGGCCTCTGCGCTTCCGCCACGTGCCGAGCGCCCGGAGACTCCGCCGGTCGTCACGTCGGATCGCGTTGCGCCGTCCGAAGAGATTCCGACTCCGATCTATGCGGAGACCCGTATCGACTCCATCCGGGTCCTGATCGTGGATGACCATGCCGTGGCGCGCCAGGGGATACGCTCGGTCCTAGAGGCGAACGGCGATATCGTGGTGATCGGCGAAGCGGCAGATGGCGAAGAGGCTGCCGAGCAGGCACGTCAGTTGCATCCCGACGTGGTGTTGATGGACCTGCAGATGCCGCGCGTGGGCGGCATGGAAGGGTTGCGCCGTATTCACGCCGAGCAGCCCGAGCTGGCGGTCGTGGTTCTGACGACCTTCCAGACGGACGCGGCGATGGTCGAGGCGTTGGGAGCGGGTGCGCGCGGCTTTCTGCTCAAGGATACCGATCCCGCCGACCTGATCGCTGCCGTGCGCGCAGCTTCGCGCGGCGAGGCGCTGCTCTCCTCGCCGGTGGCGGACCGGCTGGCGGCGCTGGCCACAGGCCAGGCCGGCAAAGGAGCGACCACGGCGAGCGGCCTCAACGAACGCGAGCTAGAGGTACTGCATCTGCTCGCCCAGGGGGCGCGCAACAAAGAGATCGCCGCCCAGCTCTTCATCACCGCGAAAACGGTCGAATACCACCTTTCCAACATCTTCGTCAAGCTGGGCGTCTCCAACCGCACCGAGGCCGTGCGCGAAGCCATCGAGCGCGGCCTCGTTCTTCCTTCGAAATAGGCCCCCTAGAGGTTCCTACCCCGACTCCTCATCGAACATTTGGAATAACAAAGGAAAGACCGATCCAGAAAGAAGGTTACTATTGACGCTTCGCAATCTGACGACCCTATCCCTGTTGCTCCTGGCACTGCTCTGCTGTGGAAGCCGGTGCAGTCGCTCCGATACCACGCTGCCGTCCGCGCGCTCCACGCCGGCGGTGGAGGCCACGGCCTTCACGTCGAAGATCGGCGTCGAGCTGGACGGCCTGGGTGACGGGGACCGCGCCCGCCCCTTCGTGGACCTGGCCAAGACCCTGCGTCCCTGGACCCTGCGCGGCGGAGACAAGGCCGCCCCTGTGGATGGCCGGGGATGGCCCACCGCCGACGCTCAGACCGTGCTCTTCGACATCCGCCCGTTCGGCACGTGGCTCGGGCTTGACCAGATTGACGATCCCGCCCGCTTCCAGCCCGACTGGAGCGGGACCTACCATCTCTCCTTTCGCGGGCAGGCGCAGATCCACTTCGGCGAAGGGTCGCCCTGCACCCTCTCCGGCCTGCACTATGAGGCCGCTGTCAACACCACGCGGGCCGAGATCCACGTCCCGAAAGGCACGGGGCTGCTGGTCCTAGTCTTCACCGACACCCGCCGCGCGCCCTCCATCCCGCTCCATAGCGGCCTCACGGACCTGCGGGTGATCCGGCCCGGCTACCCCGCCGATACAAAAGAGACCTTCACCCACGAATTCCTGCGCTCCCTCAAGCCCTTTGCCATTCTGCGCTATATGGACTGGCTGGACACCAACCACAACCCCGGCTACTACGGCGACCCCGGCCACCACACTTTGCATTGGCCCGATCGCCGCCTGCCTGACGACGCCACCCAGCAGGCGACGGGCGAGAAGTACGGCGTGGCCTGGGAGTACGTGATCCGGCTTGCCAACCAGACCGGCAAGGACCTCTGGATCAATATTCCCGTCGCCGCGGATGACGACTATATCATGCAACTGGCCCGCCTCTTAAAGCGCGCCCTGGCCCCGCAGCGCAAAATCTACATCGAGCACAGCAACGAGGTCTGGAACTTCGGCTTCCCCCAATACACCTACAACAAGCTGGCCGCGATGGACGAGGTTTCCCGGGGAAACTCGCCGCTCAACAACGACGGCAGCAAAGACCCGGAGGTCTGGGCGCACCGCCGCCATGCCCTGCGGCTGGTCCGCATCGGCCAGATCTTCCGCCAGGTGTTCGGAGAGACGGGCGCTACCGGGCGTATCCGCTCCGTCTACGCCTCCTGGCTGATCTCTCCCGACGCCCACTTCGCGGACGTGCTAGCCTGGGTCGCAAAGACCTGTGGCCCGCCCAAAAACCTGTTCTACGGCGTGGCCTCCGCCGCCTACTACAACGCCGACAAGGCCCCGCCCAACGCGACCCCGGTCCAGATCCTCGCCGCCATGCGCGCCAGTAGCGACGACAACACACGCGCCCGGCAGGCGATCCAGCAGATCGCAGCCCGCTACGGCCTGAAGCACTGCCAGTATGAGGTCGGCCCCGACACCGGCGGCGGCAAAACGGAAAATGTCGCCAATCGCATCCTTGCCAATCGCCTCCCGGGTATGAAGGCCCTGATCCTCCACGACGCGCGCGACAATTGGTTTGCCCGCGGCGGCGACCTCTATATGGTTTTCAGCCACTGCTCCGCCTACAGCCGCTACGGCTGCTGGGGCCTCAGCGAAGACATCGCCGACCTCAATACCCCCAAATGGCAGGCCATCTACGCCCTCACCGGCTTCGCGTTCCGGCCCTGATCCACTTTTTGGCGTTCTTAGCCGTTTCGTACGCCTCTAAAAAACGGCCTGCGCTTGTTTATCGGCCTGGGAAGGGGTGCTTATCCAACTCGGGGTGGGGGCTTGAATGGGATCATTTCCGTATATAATAATGAGGGACAAATCAAGCGGCAGGGAAAAGCCTCCCTCTACCGGTCGGGTCATGTTTTGGAGAAGAAGACAAGATGCCTTCGGAGACGATCTATCTGGATGGACATATCATCGACTCGCTGACGATGTCGAAGGTGCTGGACATCATTCTGCGCGATGGCGGCGAGTACGAGATCCATCGCTTCGACGTTGGGCGGACGCGCACCGATCCCAGCCACGCGGAGATCGAAGTGATCGCGTCGGACGAGGAGACGCTGGAGCAGATCCTTCACGTCGTCCAGCAGCATGGCGCGACCCGCGCGACCGGAGAGGTGACCGTCGAGCCGGCGCCCGCGGACGGCGTCTTCCCGGAAGGCTTCTATGCGACCACCAACCTGGAGACGATGGTGCGCTACCAGAACACCTGGCTGTCCGTGGACAACATCGAGATGGACTGCGGCATCGTGCTCGCGCTGAAGCATAGCCGCACGACGGCCCAGGTCGTGCCGGTCCACCGCATCCGCAAAGGCGACCTGGTGGTGATCGGCGATACCGGTGTGCGGGTGACACCGCCGGAGCGCCGCGATCCAATGGACCCCTTCGCCTTCATGGGCAGCGAGGTCTCGACGGAGCGGCCCAAGGAGTTGGTCGTGTCGGCCGTCGTGGAGGCCATGCAGGAGGCGCACAAGGCCGGGCAGAAGATCCTGTTCGTGGGCGGCCCGGCGATATTGCACACGGGCGTGGGGCCGCATCTGGAGGCGGTCATTCGGGCAGGGTGGATCGACGTGCTGTTTGCGGGCAACGCGCTGGCGACCCACGACATCGAGCGGGCGCTGTTCGGCACGTCGCTGGGCGTGGAGCTGGCGACGGGTGTTCCAATGGCTTCCGGTCACGAACACCATCTACGGGCGATCAATACGATCCGCGCGGCAGGAGGCATCCGGCAGGCCGTGGAGCAGGGCATCCTGAAATCCGGCATCATGCACGCCTGTGTGACCTGCAATGTGCCCTACGTGCTCGCCGGCAGCATCCGCGACGATGGACCGCTGCCGGACGTGATTACGGACACGGTGAAGGCACAGGACGCCATGCGCGAGCACGTGCGCGGGGTCCGCGTGGCGCTCATGGTCGCCACCACCCTGCACTCGGTCGCGACGGGCAACCTGCTGCCCGCCTCCGTCCGCACGCTCTGTGTCGATTCGGACGCGGACACGGTCATCAAATTAATGGACCGCGGCACCCACCAGGCGTTCGGACTGGTCACCGATTGCGAGTTCTTCCTGAGAGAGCTGGCCGCGCGCCTGCCGGGAGTGAAGCTATGAGCCATTCGTCCCCAACGCCCAACGCCCAACATCTAACGCCTAACATCGAGCCTTCGGAACGCCCATTGCGAACGCGCCGCCTGCTCATGTGCGCGCCGACCGCCTACGCGCTCAAGTACGAGATCAATCCGTGGATGTCGCTGCACAATACGCCCGATCTCAGCCTGGCCGACCGGCAGTGGCACGAGTTGTATCGCGTGCTGACTCAGGAGGCCAATGCCGAGGTCACGCTGATTCCGCAGTTCCCCGACGCGCCGGACATGGTCTTTACGGCCAATGCCGGTCTGGTGCGTGGACAGATCGCCATGCTCGCCCATTTCCGCCATCCGGAGCGGCAGGTGGAGGAGCCGCATTTCAAGGCCTGGTTCGAGGAACAGGGCTACAACGTGCGCGTGCCGCCGGCCGGCTGCAAGTTCGAGGGAGAAGGCGATGCGCTGTTCGCAAGCGACATCCTCGTCGCGGGCTACTTGAAGCGCAGCGACATCTGCGCGCACCGCTGGCTGGCTCAGGAATTGGGCATACAGGTCCTCTCGGTCGAGCTGATCGATGACCGCTGGTACCACCTGGACACCTGCTTCTTCCCGCTCACGCCGGACACGGTCGCCTTCCATCCCGGCGCCTTCGATCCCTACGCCCGCGACGTCATCCGCAGCCACTTCCAGACCATCGAGGTCACGTTCGAAGAGGCCCTTCGCTTCGCCTGCAATGCCGTCGTCCTGGGCGATAAGGTGGTTCTGCCTGCCGGCTGCCCGCAGTTGACCCAGGCGCTGCAAGAGCGCGGCTACACCGTCTTCAGCGTCGAGCTTTCCGAATTCCTCAAAGCCGGCGGCGCCGCCAAATGCCTGGCCTTACATCTGCCACAATGAATAATAGAGTCGCAAAATATCTGGTCACTATTCGATGGAGCGAGAGGGATAACGCCTATATTACGAGATGCCGGGTCTGCCTCGCTGCATGGCCGATGGAACGACTCCCGAGGCGGCCTTGGTCAATCTGGAAGAATCGGCCCAACTCTGGATGGAGGTAGCGCAGGAGGAAGGAAGGAGCATGCCAGAACCCGGTAGTGCATCGAAGCAGGCCACCGCATAATCACGACATAGCCAATGGCTGCCCGCAGTTAACGCAGGCGCTGCAAGAGCGCGGCTACACCGTCTTCAGCGTCGAGCTTTCCGAATTCCTCAAAGCCGGCGGCGCCGCCAAATGCCTGGTCTTACACTTAACTGAACCCACTCTCTCCATAATCAACCTCTTGACAGGCGACCGGGAAGTCACTATAATATGCTCAAGCTTCCAATACAATCAACCCTGCCAGAACACGAGAGAGCAAGGGAATATGAAAAGGAGGAGCAGAGGCACGTATGGGCGATAATGCTGAGCCGCAACTTGTTGATGCTTCGGACGAATCCACACTCGATATTATAGATTGGAGTATTCCGGTCGGAATATTGAGCCGTGCCGGTGACCTTTCTGACACGCATAAAAAGAAACATATTGCTGTTCTCAACTTAACAGTACGTGCCTATAATGCTTTGACGAAGGTGGGTATCCACCAAATCGGTGAAATTCTGGGATTGACCGTCAAAGACTTGATGTCCTTGCGAAACATGGGCCGGAGCTCCGTATGGAATATCATCGCTCGTATGCATCAATATAGTCACGGTATCGAATCAACACGTATCTGCATTTCCCCCGTTAGCGCTGGTACAGCGTCTGGTTACTCTGCGTCACTGACGATGGAACAAGCGGATTGCCAATCTCTGAATGATACAGAATGTGCTGGTAAAGCTCTTATAGCTGCCTTGATTGAATCAAATGATCCTAATTGTATATATAGCATGGATTGGTCATCCCCGCTCTTTGAGTTGTTCTTTGTAGGCATCAAACCCCACATATATCATGATACCCCTATTCAGAAGTTAGGGTTATCGGTAAGAGCGTTCAACTGTCTAAATAAGAGTGGCTTCCAGATATTTGAGGGCGTATTGCACTTAACAATCGAGCAATTGTTTGCAATTCCAAACATGGGTGTTCGGTCAGTTTGGGATATACTGAAGTCGTCGTATAAATTCTGCTGTAGCAAGACAACCCCATTACAATTAAATGCCACTATATTAAATAGCGCCCAGCCTCCTGAGACTCCTCTCGCCCAACCACCCAACGCTGAAACAGTGATAAAGCATTTGTTAATGGCCAAGGACACAACCTCTATTGCTGTCCATGAAGCCGTGGAAGCAGTAGCATCTCAGTATAAAATAAAAGAGGCAAAAGCTCGCCATTTGGTAACTAGTTTACCAGGGTTTATTTTCGTAGGCGACTATATGCTTCATACAAACGAAGAATTCATTACCTGTGTTCAACGCAGCCAGTTTAAAACCTTTAAATCGTTGTTTGTAGAGGTACTCAATAGTTCGGTAGGTAAACGCAACGCCAATATTGTTCTTGACCGATATGGTTTCAACGGTGATATGTGTGTATTGCAGGATCTTGCCGATATGTATGAATTGACGCGAGAGAGGGTACGGCAAGTTATCTTTAGCGCCATTAAAAAACTTATGAAAGAGAAATCACTTTGGATTTTCTTACGCCAACCTTTCGAAGATACGCTCAAGGATTGTGGAAATATATGTCGGACTCGTGCCTTGGCAGATCTATTTAATCTAAAGTACCGAGATATTTGGGATGGATTGCCTGGCGAAGGATATATTGAGTTTATCGCAGAAACGGATGATACAGTACATGTCTCTCGGAGTAATGGAGATATGGTTATATATCGTTCACCTATTTCACCAAAAACAGTACAAAGGTTTTCCGAATGGGCCAAAGAATTTCTGGCGAATGAGGGAAGTCCGGTATTAGATGATATAGTAGGACAACAGCTCGTGGCATGCTGGCAGTCTTTTCTACCAGATAGTATTCCTCCAGTTATGAACCGAACAGAGATACTTTTTCTTTCAAGCGATATAAGGCTTGTAGATGACACCTGGATATTATCGGACTGGAAATGGGCTGCCCCTCGAACAAAGGTTGACCAGATACAAGCAATTTTGAGGGAAAATGGCGCTCCGATGCATTATAGGACGATCGCTGAACGTTATCGAGAAAAATTTGGTGAAATTACCGCTAGGCAAATACATGCGGGTTTAGGTACGAAACCGGATATTTTCATCCTTACCGGGCAAGGAACTTACGGCTTAGCAGAATGGGGGCTGACAAAAATTAGATGGATTGGAGATATAATTTTTGAATTTCTTGCATCTTCGGGTAAGCCGATGACGGAGGAGGAAATACGGCAAGCTGTATGGAAAGAACGTGAAGCGAGCGAGGCATCTATCTTACTGGAGCTCAGTGTAATAAAAAACCACCTTTTTCATCGTTTCGGTAACAAATGGGGACTGACACAATGGCTGACTGATGGAACCATTACCGATGAAGATCCCCAAGAGTGGGGACGGGGACTACTTCAGCGCCTGGCAGGGCAACGCACTGATACCCGCCAGATCAACAGAGAAGAAACTAAGTTAAAATTGCTACTAGCTAAAGCTAGGGCATCAACGGATACCTTATGAGAAAACCACTTCTTGTACGCTCGGCGGGAGAGGCCGACACAACAAGCGTAAAACGGATAGCCGACCAACATCGGCAGGAGTTTGGATTCATTCCATTACCTGTGTTTCGAGAAGCAGCCGAAAAAGGACAACTTATGGTTGCTGTTCAGAACGAAATTGTTGTTGGCTTTATACGATGGCACCAGCGTCGTGATTGTATTGCAACCATTTATGAAATTTGTGTGGTTCCAGCATTTCGCAGGCAAGGAATTGGACGCTCATTAGTTCAATCCGTAATAAGACAGGCTACCCCCCAGTGTCATAAGGTGCAGTTGAAGTGTCCGGCAGACTTGGAAGCAAATCGCTTCTATGCCTCTTTGGGTTTTAGGCATGAGGGCACACTGGAGGGTAAACGCATCCCACTAAATTTTTGGACCTGTTCCTGTATTGAACCCTACAGCCTTCGTTTTGTGGCTTCCATGACCTTGCGGCCAGGCGATATGCGCCAATGGATAGAACTCTGGCAACGACATTTGCCAAACCTCTATTCAAATGTGATTATCAGCCCATTGTTTATTAGCGCAACAGCGTTGAACTTAGTTAGAGATACGTTTGCAGCCAATCCAGAATGCAATGTGTATTTTGATTCCGGAGGATATCAAGTACAGTGCGGTAGGCTGGCCTATGAGCAATTGTATCGCCGCCTGATGACCTGCTATAGAGCAAATACTTGGGCGAACTGGTATGTCTTACCTGACCATGTACCAACCTCTAATGATACGCCTGAACAAATTGAAAACAAGGTGAGGGATACTGTGACAGTGGCAGAATTGTTTGCTGATGAAATGCCAAAAGAGTTACGCTCAAAAGCCATAGCCGTCGTCCAAGGTTTGACGACCGAACAGGTACAAAGATGTCTGGAACGATATGCAGAACTTGGTTTCCAATATATCGGCTTTGGTAGTTTTCCTACATCTGGCAGTAAGGGAAGCGTGAATTACCTAGACAATCATGCTCTTGAACGAGTACGCCATATTCTTTCATTTGTACGTCAGACAGGACAGAAACTACATCTCTTCGGGGTCGGTAATCCACCATTGGCATATGTATTTCAAAAACTAGGAGTCCATAGTTTCGACAGCCTAAACTGGTTTAAAGCAGCAACTTATGGAAATGTCTTCCTGCCATTTTCACGTGCTTTCAATGTGACGCATCGCACACCCGGCCAATCAGCGCGCTCGATTACATGGGCAGAGTTCCAAGCAGGGAAAGAGAATACACAACATGACTGTCCTTTCTGTCAAAATGATGTTTCTCTACGTTCGGATCGTATTATGAGAGCAGCACATAATTTAGTAGTAATGAATGAAACATTAGAGCGACTTCATCAGTGGGATGATACTGGCATTCTCGATTCTATGCAGGGGCAGTCGCGCTATTATAGCATGGCAAGGAAGGTTATCGAAAATGTCTGATGAGCAATACCTTCATATTCGACACCAGGTAACCCCTGAATACGCGCGAGAGATGTTAGAGTTGCTCAGTGCTGTTCCTGACTGCGATAATCCATTTATGCTCAAGTCTATTGCTGAGGACATGGGATTTAGCATAGGAAACTTCACGTCTGAGGGCGGCACTTTTGCTGATATCCTAAAGGTGTTGCGTAAAGCAGGGTTTATATCCAGCTTTGACTTGACACAAAACTCAGTACAACTGCTTAAAGTATATCGCAATAATCGAAACCTATTGCCGGAACTACTTCATTTTGTTCTCTATACTGGTGCTTGGGCTGAAAGGCGGGATGGCATTCACTGGGGGTATCGGCAGGTGTGCGGCCTGCTATGGCAGTCGGGTCCGATAGCCATTGACCGTCAGCGTATTGCCAGCCAGGTGATGGACCAAGCTGTGGAGCACTTGGGTTATCGGCCAGCATATAGTGCCAATAGTGTGGATGGCGTACTGAATTGGATTCGAGCGCTGGAACCTCCAGTCATTCATGAAGACAGAGTGCTGAATTTTGAACGGCGTGGGTTTTGTTCCCCCGAACTACTGCTCTTAGGAATAGATGACCTTTATCGCAAGAACGGTGTTGGCTACCAATCGAACTTGCCGCTTGATGCAGAAGCACGACAATATTTGCTTCAATTATGTCTGCTGGAACCTGAGAGCTTGGAACGGGTACTTTCTTGGTGTATCAGCCAATTTGATATCTTAACTGCTGATTCAAGAGGGGCGGGGCCATTTGCTCTTCTAAAACGTCCAGTTACTCTTGAGGATTTATGTATCTGAGCGGACTATGTCACGTCTTATACAAATTCTTAACGCTATCAAGAGGTCGGAAGCTAGACTTGAACTGAGCCCGGCGCAACTTAGGGCGCATGTGGCGATTTCTGAGGCGATACAACGCTACGGACAATGCAATCTGTATGGTACTGTTCTATGCGGCAAAACTTTTCTGGGCTGGCGTATAGCACGCGAGTATGGTTCAGTCTATCTGCCTGCTCCTTCTCTGCTTAAGTCCGCATGTCCAAAATCACAGGGGATTGTCGTAGATAATGCCTCTGAGCGACGCGCCGACTATCGCACGGTCCTTGCAACTGTACAGATCCGTCAGAACATACCATTACTTTACATCAGCCGTCTGCCTGTTGAGGAAGATATGCCTCAGGTTCAGCTTTCTGTGACAGGCGAAGACCAAGACACATTAATTCGCAACCTTCAGATGTTAAACATCGAAGTTCCCGCCGTTGGCTACTCAGATTTCTGGGGAATCATTATAGCGGCAGCAGGAGGATCGTATTGATACCACAGCAGTTACAGGCAATTGCAAGCATGGAAGAGATTATCAGCACTGTTTCTGTTGAGCAGATGCTATCAGAGGCAGATGCCCTCTATAGTGCCTATAGAGGATATTGTCTTACCTACATTCCTATGGGAGATGTAGTTGGGACGCAGAAGCATTTTATCGAAATGGTACGCAGCGGCTTGATATCGAAAGGAATGATTACAGCACCCTATGGTTATGGGAAAACAGCAACAGCGCTCTCCCTGTGGTTTGCAGCGGAAGAGGCAAAATTCCTCGCCGTGCCACCCTTTGCTATGACTTCTCTGCTTGACATTCTTCGTGCTACCTATGCCTGGGCGAAATTCCGATTCGCCGAATCGTCTGAATTAGTCGCTCTTTTAGATGAACGGTACAAGCGTTTTGCTCAAGATTCGGTGGCAGGTATTGCTGATGCAATAGGGGAAGATACCGGAATTTCCAGCACGATAGCAAAAACAGTTTTAGAGCAGCTTATACAGCAGCATAGCGTCAACCTAAAGTTGACAGCCAACCAGTTGTTCGATTTCCTTCGAGATACAGCAGAACTCGCGAAGATTGGTGGTTTTCGTGGACTCGTCATATTTCCAGATGAGCTCCAGCAGTATTTCGATAAGGACAATGTCGTTTTAATGAATGCTATCCAAGAAATCCGAAGCTTTGTGTTACGCCTGAAAAGTGCGCCGCCAGCTTCTGTTGGAATTTCTATTATATTCGTGGCCCCAGATAATACAGAACAGAAGATAACGTCTATGGGCAATGACATTCTCGATAGATTAAAGGAAGACCGCCTATACCTTAACCTCCGAACAGTGTATGATGCAGAATTCCCATCCAAATTATGGCAACGTTATGGAGAGCATTTTAAATTTGATGACGAGCAAACATCTCTGATCGATCTGGAAACGTTGCGTTCAATCGGTCAAATTGCAGTTGGTAAAGATTTAGGACGCGGCCCACGAACAGTCGTGGATTGCCTGAAACTTGCCATCCAGCATAGGTATGAAAAAGGGCGTTCATATACTCCGATTGACCTTGTAGAGGACTTTCGGCTTGGTCGCGTGGCCTTTGAAGGTCGTGGATCACGCTTGCGAACTATAGTAAATGAGGTACTTGAATCCAAGGCCGTCGACTCTGATGACAAAGCACGCGCCATAAAACTACTTGCGGCATTCCCACGAGGATGTGAACGGGAGATATGGCGAAAATATGGAGTTGAGACTTCAGTAGATGCTTTAGCCAAGGTAGCACATGGTGAACATCTCAAATATCTATCTGAAGGATATACGTTGCGCCGTCTCGTCGAAGAAGTAGGAGATTCCAACGTTCTGGTACGCATTATTGATACCCATGTACACCAGAGTTTCAGTGATGTTGACCCTACATTCGTAGATAAGGCAACGCAGGCATTTAGAACATATATACTTCAGAATACCTTTGAAAGCAAACGCTCTCCGGGCTTTATGAATTGGGGAAACACAGATTTTAAGCTTACAGAAGCAGGAACTTGGCTGGCAGTAATGTCGGGTTCATTCTCCGAAGTGTACCCCCGACGCATTCTTGCTGTACAGGTTGCTCTGGATGAAACAAAATGTCTTCCACCAAGAAAGGAAGCTGATATTCACTACGATTTCATTTTAAAATGGGGAGAGAGTGCTGAATTCGAAGATCCAGGTAAAATTCAAACTGTCACCCCTAACCATGTCAGATTCATTTTGAATCTGCGTCATCGCTTAGGAGAACGCCTGCCTTCTGATTTACGGAAATTAGATGATATTCTCTCCCCTAATCAATTTACGCCTGTCCTTATGCTTTCACTGGTAGCAACTCTTTCGGAATGGTTGGAGAAGGAGGGCAGCACAGCAACCCCGACTGATCAAGGCGAGGCAAGGATGTATATTGACCGCTTGCTGAAACATAGCAGAAATCGTCTATTCTCTGATGGGCTTCTTACCTCAATATCTCCACGTCTCAACCAAATTGAGGATCGCTGTATTGAAGAGTTGTTTCTACGTCAATGCAAGCAATTGTTTCCCAACTATCATACACTTTTTGTTCAAGCTCAATATAAAGACGTCTGGAAAGAGTTTATTAACGGTCTAGATCAGCTCGAACCACGTCAGCGAAGGGGTGTAGTGCCAATTCGCATGAATAAAAAGGAGATGGCAGCACTATTTGGATTGGCTAATACTACGAACTGGGATCTGCGTGTAAATAAGGCACTCAAAGATGTAGTAAGGAACTACGCGGATAGCGGACGCGGTGATTCAAGTGAAGCAATTTTGACTCTTAAACTCCATCCTCTTGAGGAAACCATAGTAGAGGCAATTGAAAACAGCCCGCTACGTTTGCCGAGCAGCAAAATCCCTGCCATAGAGCCGGAGAAATTGTATGATGTTTCTAAGGAAAATGGCTACCGCACAGAGGAAGCAGAAATAGCCATCGAGCTATTGTACCATCGTCATATACTTGGTGTTGATGATAGAGAGGGAGTTTTCTATCTCAGGAGCAAAGCTATCGATCCAGATGCACTTCACGATCGTATTGAACAGTATCGGGCACTTTTGAAAAACGCTCCAGAAGAGTTGGTAGAAAATAATGTGCGTGATCGGTGGGACAGAACGCTACAAGAGATCGAAGCACAAATAGCCGGTTCAGAGGATGAGTCCGCGCTTGACGATATAGATTATGAACTAGGCGAATTTGAACAGCATCAGTGGCAACCCTATTTCATCGAGCGCCAAACCTCACTTCAGGAACGGCTAAACAATTTGATTTTCAATGCTGAAAGGACAAAGCAGAACATAGGGCATATAGCTGATCTCGATAATGCTGTGACGTCTGTCCTTCCTCTTGCAGTTTTCCTGAACGACTTTCGAAATAGTCTGTCTGCTGAGCAGCGGGGTCTTCTATCTGTTTCAGGAGGATATCCTTCAGTATGTTCACCTATTCCAGCGAATCTTGTCATAAATAAACCCTCATTTAAATCTGTAAAGGATCTTGTCGAAGAGCTTAATAGACGTCAAAAAACAATGTTAGCATTAGAAGCTCGTTCGAAACAGCTTCGGGAAAGATGTGACCAATATACCTCGTGGGTTCGTGTAGTGCGCAATGGAGACATGCTTTACAATTCTCTGGGAGCACTACCGGAGCTTAGCAAACGGCTCGTTGACCAAGTATGTTTCCGTATTCAGCAGGATTTTAACAAGCGTAAGATGGAGGCTCTGGCAGATTGGGAAGAGTTTCAGCGTGATATCCAAGACATCGAACGAGAGAGAGATGCTCATTTCAAGCAAGGAAGCGACGAGTTTAGTAACATAAAAACATCACTGGAGAATCAGCTTCGTCGTATTAGTTCATTAGCAAGCCCCCTCAGGTCGCGTTTTGAATACGGTGCTCGCGAAGAGTCATATACTTCTCTATATGCAGAGGCACAAGAACGACTGCAAATAAGGTGTGCTGAATTGGAGCGAAGATCAGGTGAAATCCGGCAAGATCTACTAAAAGCCGAGAAGATTCAAATACTGGCTGATGATAAGAAGCCTCTTCTTATAGAGGCACTTAAGCAACATCAATCCAGCATCTCTGAACTGTCTCGGTTGTCGTCTCAAGTTAATGTAGCGTTATTCAGAGATTCTGGAGAGAACCTTGAAAATTGGATTTCTGCCGCAGAACAGCTTGTTGAAATGATAACTGAGGACATACCTGCGAAAATCAACAGATTGCTTGTTCGAGATAGCACACGGTCGCCTATAGAGCAGCAACTCTGGGCTAGCTTCAGCGGCAAGCGCGATGCTGACCTGACCGATCTCATAGTTCATAATTTCAATCAAGAAGGCGGATTAACGCTTGAGGAAGTGATGAATAGCTTAATAACGCTTTACCGCAAGAACCAAGTTAAAATAACCATATTTCGTATCGAGTAACGAAAATGAATATAGAATCGCTAGACAAACTGCTTGATATCCAACCTGTTGCAGCGGTGATACATCCAGCATCTCTGCTGTATTTATCATCCATGCCACGTGTCTTGACGGATCCGGCAACTTTGCTTGCTGAATTTGACATACCTATTCCGATTAAGGAAGAACGAATATTAGTTTTGGGGTCTATGCATCCCTTCTCAGTTCGCTTGCCAGTTGTCTCTGTCGAGCATGACCCCTTTACCTCCAAGCTCAATTCTCTGCTGCCAGGTGGATATGAATTTTTACGAGGGGTCATGTTTTGCCAGAGCCAGATTGCGAAACGTATAGCGGAAGAAACGTCAAGTTATGATACAATTGTAACTTTATTTGTCGATGGTCTTTCCTATACTGAATTTCGTGATTATATAGGTTGTGAGCCGTGTTTAGTCGATGGATTGACTACAACACCTGATGGTTTCAGCAGGCTTATCGGCAACCCACCAATTAGTTCCCGACTCTTTAAAAGAGGATTTCATACCCGCTTAGGTTTCAGTTATTGGGATCGAGACAACAATAAACTTACAGATACGATATTCGACGGTATCCCTAATACGAAGCGTGTCACCAATTTTGACGATGTTCTAAGTCACTTGGAAACTTCCGATTTGAAGGGAGCTTACATCCAGATAGTTCGGGCTGGACTTGACCATCTGAGCCACTCAAGGAACCGTGAAAAGCCTCCAGTTCAGGCTGTCGTGGATGCCCTTAGGCAAGACATTGATCGCCTTATCCACCTGCTACAAACTAAGCCGGGTCGGAGCAAATTGTACGTTTCTTCAGATCATGGCATCCTCTGGAAGCATCTTCATTCTTTGCAAGCTATAGATGAATCTGCCGGACGTGTGCCTGCTCGCTACTATGAACGTCATCCTGGTAATAAACCTTTCCTTCCATTAGTATCTCAAGGAAATAGATTGTATTGCCTGACCTATCCTTATATTCGTCGCCAACTGGCGGCAGATGAAGCCGGATGTCATGGAGGACTTTCCTATCAAGAATCGATAATACCATTCTGTAGCGTGGAGATAAACACATGATTACTATTGGTAAAGACAACACAAGTAACGAATATCTTGGAATAGTAGATGAAAAGTCCAGAGCAATTCTTATTTGTGGGAAACGCGGCTCTGGAAAATCCTATACACTAGGAGTGATTTTTGAAGAGCTACATGCACAGGAAAACAGCTTGCTCATAGTTATTGACCCAATGGGAATTTACCATACAATGTCAGAGCCAAACTTGACTCAGGAAAGGCAGCTTTGGGATTGGGGGCTTAGTTCACGCGGGTTGCCGATTACTATACATGTTCCTGGCGATCCAGTTGAGCGGTATGGAGGCACAGAGGTAATATCAGAAATGCAGCGACGCAGGGTTAAATTTCAACCGCTGCGATTGAATCCATCTGACCTCTCGCCGGACAGTTGGTGCGATTTGTTTGACCTTTCTATTAATGATGTAATGGGTATAGTACTGTATCGGGCGGTGCAAAACCTTAGACGTCAGCGCAAACATTTTTTCTATGTAACTGACATTATCGAAGAAATAGAACATGATAAAAAGGCTCAAGAGCGAACAATCGAAGCACTACTAAATCGTTTGGCAATGGCAATGGACTGGGACATATTTAGCACAAATTATAGGGAAGTATGGGAGATCTTCGACCTTAATTCTGTGAATGTAATAGATTTGAGTGTTGTTGACCCCGGGAGGTATGGTCTGCGAAACCTTATTGTTGATGTTATTGCTAGGGATATATTCAACAAACGAACTATTTCTCGCCGCAAAGAAGAATTGGGGTTGCTCTCAGACTTGCCTAAGGTCTGGATGGCTATAGACGAAGCGCATCAATTTATTCCTGCAGGAAAAGCTAGCCTTGCTAAAGAAACTCTAATTCGTTGGGTAAAAGAAGGTCGTCAGCCTGGTCTTTCGCTTATACTTGCAACACAACAGCCAGCGGCTATTGATTCAGAAGTTCTCAGTCAATGCGATGTACTTCTTGTTCACAAGCTTACCAATACTGAAGATACTCATGCCATCAACCGGCTGAGTCAGGACTATATGAACACTGAACTTAGGACAATGGTGCAAAAACTCAATCGTTCAGGCGAGGCAATTTTGGTTGATGATGAAGCGGAAACATTGCGGACAATTCAGATACGACCAAGAGTATCACAGCATGGGGGTGGTGAGGCAAGAGTAAAGAACCCTTCATGATCTTTCTTAGTAATCATACGCATGCTTGATCTCAGCAGGATAACTCGAATATCGACTTCTAAGAGCTTGTCCGGAAACCCGATATATTGATGAATATCCTAAGCCTTTCCGTCCGCAGGACGGTTGTCCGAAGGACCCCCAGACGGGTATTTTAATGCCCGGTATGCGACCGACAGGGTTTCCAGACAAGTTCTTAGATTTTACGGATCGCAAAAGCCGAAGGAAGCAAAAACGCATTTTTCTGTGCCATGTGTGCCAAATCAGCTCGATCCACGCACGAACGTTAAGGAAGGAGCCATGAATATCCCATCTCCTATGTCAGCAAGAAGGACATGCAGGTCTTAACTCCACAGCCGGTCCCACGACCGCTCTTCGTCCCATTCCGGCGTCGGCTCAAAGTAGCCCGGCCTTACCAGATGCTCCCGGATCACGGCTTCGTTCAGGGTGATGCCCAGGCCCGGCGTGTCGGGAACGTGGATAAAGCCGTCCTGGATGATCGGTTTCTCGATGCCTTCCACCAGATCGTCCCACCAGGGAATGTCGATCGAGTGGTTCTCCAGAGCAAGGAAATTTTCGGTCGCCGCCGCGCAGTGGACGTTCGCCATGCAGCTTACCGGCGTGCCGGCAAAGTGCATCGCCATCGCGACCCCGTATTCCTGCGCCATGTCCCCGATCTTCTTGGTCTCCAGGATGCCGCCGGAAGTCGCGAGGTCGGGATGGATGATGTCCACCGCGTGATGCCGGCACAGCTCGGCGAACCCCTCCTTGAGATAGATGTCCTCGCCGGTGCAGGTGGGAATATGGATGGTCTCCGTAATGCGCTTCCACAGGTCGGTCTGCTGCCAGGGGATCAGATCTTCCAGCCAGGCCAGGTTATAGGGTTCGAGCGCCTTGCCCAGCCGGATGCAAGAGTTGACTCCGATGTGGCCGAAGTGGTCGGCGGCAAGGGGAATCTCGTAGCCGATCTCCTGACGGATATGTGCCACGTACTCTGCCAGGACCGCCAGGCCTTTCTCCGTGATCTCGATGCCCGTGAACATGTGCGGGGTGTGATGGACGTCCTTCAGCGTGAGGCCGGCCGGACGGGTGAGCGCGCCCGGCGTCCCTTCGAGCAGCGAGATGCCCACGTCGATTTTGAGGAACGTAAAGCCCTGCGCCATGCGCTTCTTCAGCCGCTGCGCCGTCTCTGCCGGATCGGGCCGGAGATCGGTGTCGCAATAGATGCGTATCCGGTCCCGGAACTTCCCGCCGAGCAGCTGATAGACCGGCACGCCCCACGCTTTGCCGGCGATGTCCCACAAGGCCATCTCGACCGCGCATACGCCTCCGGCCTGTCGGGCGTGGTGGCCGAACTGTTTGATCTTGCGGAACAGGCGGTCCACGTCACAGGGGTTTTCGCCCAGCAGGCGGTTCTTGAGCATCAGCGCGTAATAGGCGCTCGCCCCGTCGCGAACTTCGCCCAGTCCGTAGATATCCTTGTTCGTGTCGATGCGAATGAGAGGGCAGGTCATCGGCGCGCGGCCTACCACGGCCACCCGCAGGTCGGTGATTTTCAGGCCCGAAGCCATCGCGTATTGCTCCTTCCTGTCCTGCAGAACGCTTGTACCGGGCAACCGTTCGTGGTGACACTGCAGGAATCCTGCGCACGACCACGGAATTAACCCTTACCCCATGCCGGGTCGTTCACGACCCGTCTGGCAGGCGGCTACGCCCCCAGCTCCTGCGTCGGCTGCCCTCACGGGCGGAAAAATATCCCTCACCCCTTTCTCACAAGGGGCGAGGGGGAGATTCTATCAAACGGTTCCCACGCGAGCGAGCGAGCGAACCAGGGAGGGGCAGGAGGAGACAGTGTTAACAGATAGCGCGAACGCACGCAAGGAGATACGCACGCTTTCGATCACGGATCTGGAGCGAATCGAGCGGTTTCGCCGGGCGGGGTACGGCGGCTCCGTTTCCGATGCGCTTGCCAGCCTGGGCGCGCGGGATACGGTCTTTTCCGACCGATTCAAGCCGCTTCGCCAGGGCATGCAGTTAGTGGGGCGGGCGCTCCCGATCAAGCTCCATTCCCTGGTAGAGCCGCGCTCTTCGGACGATCAAAAGGAGCTGGAGGCGGAGTGGGAGGCAAAAGGCGGGCACCCGCAGAAGCGCATGATGCGGACGGTGGAAGAGGCAGAGGATGGCTGCGTGCTCTGCTTCGATTGCGGCGGCGACATGCAGCCCGCCCACTTCGGCGAGATGAGCTGCCAGCTCGCCTACGCGCACGGCTGCCGGGGGATGCTGCTGGCAGGCAACTGCCGGGATACCCAGTACGTGCTCAAAATGCCCGATTTTCCCCTGTTCTCCTTCGGCACGCGCCCCAACGCGTTCGGCGGCTGGATCATCACGGAGGTCAATAAGCCGATCTATCTGCCCGGCCACCTCACCCACTATGTCCGTGTTCGGTTCGGCGACTTCATCTTCGCCGATAACGACGGCGCGCAGCTCATTCCCGCCGAGATCGTCGACGAGGTCTTGCTGCGCGTCGAGGCGACCTTCGAGAAGGAGAATAAAGAGCGCGAGCTGATCGCCGCAGGCATGTCGATCGATGAGGTCTATCGCCAATTCGGCGTGCTTTAGCCTGCTTACCATATCAAGTTCTCCGTCCGGCAGGACGGTTCTTCGCAAGGCAGGCGCAAGCGCCGCTCGCTATGTATGCCGAAGGCCCCACAGACGGGTATTTCAAGGCCCGGCTCACGAGTAAGGGAATGCAAAGATGATCCAGATCGCCGAGATGCTGCCCGGCGAGCCGACTCCTCTGTGGGCGCTCGCGCGCCAGGCGGGGGTGACGCACGCCGTTGGCGGATTCGGGCCGATGCGGAATACATCAGAGCCGCCCTGGGAGTTGGGGCCGCTGCGCGCCATGAAGGAGCGCTTCGAGAAGGCCGGCCTGGAGCTGGCGGTACTGGAATGCAGCCCACCCATGCAGAAGATCCGGCTCGGATTGCCTGGTCGCGACGAAGAGATCGACTATTTTTGCACCATGCTTAAGAGCATGGGCGAGCTTGGCATCAAGGTCGTCTGCTACAACTTCATGGCGGTCTTCGGCTGGATGCGCACCGAGACGGCGATCCCGGCGCGCGGCGGCGCGCTGGTCACCGGTTTCCGGCTCTCCAGCCTGCGCGATGCAGCCCAACTCACCGAATACGGCGAGGTTCCGGAAGAGCGCCTGTGGGAAAACCTGGCCTACTTCCTGAAACGTGTGGTGCCGGTAGCGGAAAAAGCTGGAGTCAAGCTCGCCATGCATCCCGACGATCCGCCGCTCTCGCCCATTCGGGGAATCGGACGCATCATGCGCACGGTCGAGGGCTTTCAGCGCCTGATCGATCTGGTGCCGAGCGAAGTCAATGGCCTTACGATGTGCCAGGGCAACTTTACCCTCATGACCGACGACCTTCCCGGCCTGATCCGTCACTTCGGCAAGCAGGGCCGGATTCACTTCGTCCACTTTCGCGACGTGCGCGGCACGCCCGAAGATTTCGTCGAGACGTTCCATGAAGAGGGCAAAACGGACATGCTGGCCTGTATGCAAGCCTACAAAGAGATCGGCTTCGAGGGTGTCTTGCGACCGGACCACGTTCCCACGCTGGAAGGGGATTGCAACGATCAGCCCTGCTACTCGACTCTCGGCCGTCTGCTGGCTATCGGCTACATTATCGGCCTGCGAGAGGCTGTCTACGGGCGGAATGGAGCGCGTTAACCGAACTGCTGCTCTCCGGCGTAGAGGTTGCGAACGTAGTTGATCTGGCCGGCATGGTAGAGGTCGTGTTCAGTAATGATGGAGAAGATTTCATAGGCGGTATGCGTCTTGCCGCCGTAGTAGGGACGCGCGGCATCCAGATCAGCGTCGGACAGGCTTTCGAGCGTCTGCAGAACTAGCAGGTGCCCCTGCTCGGCTAACGTCCGCGCGGCCGTTAAATCCGCTCCTAGCTCCTCAAATCGCGCCTGCACTTGATCCCAGGTCACGGAGCCGTCTCCGAAAGAAGCGCTGATGAGCACGCTCTTATCGCCGGCCGTGTGGTAGGCTAGATTCAGGATCGAGCCATCCATGTGGGGAAAGCCTTTGTAGCGCGCCGGCTTCCAGCGCGCCGCCTGCTCACTTACCCCCTTCAAGCTCGACAGGAAGCTATGATAGCGGCTGCCGCGAAACGCTTCCTCTAATCGCTTTGCCAGCATCTCTTTTCGCGTCATACATGGCCCTCCTTCCCCGATATTGATTTACAGTTTACCTGCCAGGGAACTTTTCATGAGGGCGGATTGTTGTATCGAGCAGCGGGTCCGTTTACGGACCGGGCTGTCGCGGAAAGGCGGACAGGGAGAAGAAGATATGATACCCACGAAACAACCACGCAGAGCGCTGCTCTTTGGCCTTCTGGCAGCCGTCCTGGCGGGTGGCTGTGCTACAGCGACCTCGGCGCCATCTACGCCGCCAAAGCCGGCGCGGGTTCCGGCAGGCAAAGAGGTGGCAACCTTTGCCGCCGGATGCTTCTGGAGCATGGAGGCTATCTTCAAGCAGTTGAAGGGCGTCGAGACGGTAGAGCCCGGGTATGCCGGCGGCAAGCTCGCCGATCCGAGCTACGAGCAGGTCGAAACGGGCACGACCGGCCATGCGGAATCGGTCAATATCATTTTCGACCCCAAAGTGATCTCCTACCGTGATCTGCTGCGCGTGCTCCTGACCGTGCGTGACCCTACCACGCTCAACCGGCAGGGACCGGACGAGGGGCCGCAGTATCGCTCTATTATCTTCTATCACAACGAGCAGCAGCGCCGCATTGCCCAGGAGATGATCCAAAAGATCACGGCGGAACATCTCTGGCCCAATCCGATCGTCACCACAGTGACCCCGTTCACCAACTTCTACCGCGCCGAGGACTACCATCTCGACTACTATCGGCGCCACCCGGACGAAGGCTACTGCCGGTTCGTGATCGCGCCGGAGATAGCGACCTTTCGTCAGAAGTTCCGGGCCAAATTAAAAAACTGAGTGGGTGAAAAGATCCTTCTCCCAAAAGGGCCGAGGGGAGATATGTTTGTAGGGGCGTTAGGGCGCAGCAAGCAGTGCCCCTACGCTGCGCCCTGAAACGGGAGGCCGCGCAGGCGGACTTTGCGCCCTGGTGGCAGCGAATTCATTCGCCCGTCACCGGTGCTGGAGACCGGTCTGCAGGGAGGCGAGCAGGGTGGGACCAAGCTGGTCACCGTAGAAGGACATCATGGCCTCGTACTTGCCGGCACGGTACTGCGCCGGCGTCAGGGCGTAGGCCAGCCAGTCGTTGGCCAGGGCGACCACCACGGGCAGCGCAAAGCCGGCCTTGCGCGCTTCCGCTTTAGCGGCCAGCCCTAGCTCCCCGGAAGGCTCGCAGGGAAAGCCCATCAGCAGCAGGTCTCCAATGCGGATAAAATGAAAGGTCGAGGTCTCCGGCATGAGGCCATCGACGAGCTGCCGGGCTTGCGGAATGCTGGCGCCATAGGTGGCAGCGGCGAGCAGGAACATCCCGTTGGCTTTGCGCGGCGGCAGGGTGATGGTATGCGTCCACGCCGCCAGAACTGGCTTCGACCGTGTGGTGATCGTGTTTAGAAGCGAACGCGCCGTCTGGCCTACCCGATGCCCGTAGTCCTGCACGCGCGCATCCGCCGTCATGCCCTCGGCCTCTTTCGGAGCGGCGTCCCCTTCCGCGCCGTTGAGGAAGAGACAGACCGCGCCGTTGCCCATCACTTTTTCCATGTCCGCCGTCATCACGCCGGGCCAATCGGCGGAGACGGCCATCATCTTATCGCCGTAGAGGGTAGGGTGCGCGGCGAAGTTCACGAGGGCGGCAAGTGGGCGGCCGGTGGCATCGGTCACTTTGAGCAGGGTCAGGGCCGGATCGACTACCGGTTCGTCGCGGCGGTTGCGGTTCAGACCGCGCGTCTGCTGCGCACCCCAGCCGGCCTGCGCCGGAACCTGCCGCCGATCCGCCTGGACGATCGCCTGCGCGATCCGCTCCGCCGTGAAGGCGAGCAGAGCCGGGGCGAAACGGGTCCAGCCCGTATAGGTGAAGCTGTTGCGCCGATGCATGGCGAGCGGGTCCGGCGCGGTGTGCGAATGCGTGGCCGCCAGCAGCAGATGGTCCGCATCCAGGCCGGTCACTCCGGCGGCCTGAACGCGCCGGACGACCTCCGACGCGAGGCTGGCCGGCACGAAACAAAGATCCACCGAGACCACACCGGCTTTCGCCGAACCCTCCGAGAGGATCAGCGCCCGCGCGAAGACCGGATCATGCATGCCCGTCGCCGGGGCGGCTCGGCGCGCCGCGTAGCCGCCAAGCGGCACTTTCATGGCCTGCACATCCGGGGTAATGTCCACTTTTGCCGCCCCGGCACGAAACTGCGCCGCCGCAGGTATTGCCAGCTTCGGCATCGCGAGAAGCGCCGTGCCGAGGCATAGCAAAAGGACTAGGCGTCGTGACATTATAGATCTTAGAATCTTCATAATCCTTTTTTCGCTCTTACCGGGACGGATTCCTGAAGAACTTGCTACTGCGCTTTTCCGGAAAATGGGAGGGGATATAAAAGTTTATTCTTGCATTTGTTTCAGGCGGGAACAAAAGTCTTCGATCGTCAATCAATAAAAAAGTAGAACTGTCAAAAGCGCCTGTCCGCTCTAAGGCGGAGTGTGTATTGCGCTTCTCAAAGACCTGGCAAGCCTTCCTCCCTTGATGCCCCCCGTCAAGGGGCCGGGCCATCCTCCTACGAATCACGCTTCGCTTACCCGTTCGCATGAGGCGGGAAGCGAGCTTGAAATAGCCACAACGCCGCTTCTGGATTTATTCCGTTCCATAAGCTCATTTCTGCGGCTCGGATAGCCGCAGGCTATCCCATTCTCAGGTAAGGAGGAGACGATGTTCCCGCAACGCACTCTTTGGTTTATGCTGTTCGTCATGTGGCTGGCTGCGGTCGGAACGGCCGCCCGATCTCAACAAGATTCTCTCGCGGTCCTCTATAATTTCTCTGCTCCGGCCTCCATAGGAATCTTGCCGTTCGCGAACCTGACTCAGGCCCCGGATGGCAGCTTCTACGGCACCTGTTATGAAGGAGGACCTAACGGGACAGGAACCATCTATAAGATCGGTTCCTCTGGCCCCATTACGCTGCTCTACTCGTTTTCCGCGATCACCGGCGGCAGTGATTATGCCCCCATCAATGCCGACGGCGTCCACCCTTACCTTCTGACTCTGGCGAGCGACGGCAACTTCTATGGTTTTGCAACATACGGGGGCAGTTATGGATATGGGACGATCTTCAAGATGACCCCTCCCGGAAGCCTGACGGTGCTCCACGCGTTCGATAGGACCGATGGCGCCTACCCTGGCTCTCTGATTCAAACATCAGACGGCAGCTTCTATGGCATCACGGGAGGCGGGGGCGCCAACAATACCGGCACCCTCTTCAAAATGACCTCGGATGGTACCGTGACCACCCTTTACAGCTTCGAGGCGCTCAATAGCGACGGCACCAACGCGGACGGAGCCTACCCCGAATCGATCGTACCAGGCTCGGACGGCAACTTCTATGGAACCACTTACGGCGGCGGCGCGAATGGTTTCGGCACGATTTTCACGATCACCCCTCAAGGGAAGCTGACGACCCTGCACTCCTTTAATGGCGCTGACGGAACATACCCCTATTCACCGCTTCTGCAGGGACCGGATGGCGACTTCTATGGCACCTCCTGGGCGGGGGGAGCTAACGACGAGGGCACGGTCTTTAAGATCACTCCGAAAGGCGTCTACACGCTTCTGCACTCTTTCCCGGTGGATAATCTGCCGAACGAGGGCATTCGTCCCGCTGCCGGTCTGACGCTCGGTCCCGACGGCAACTTCTACGGCACGACAAGCCTGGGAGGCCTCATCGATTGCGGCACGATCTATAAGATCACGCCGTCCGGTGACTTGAGCGTTGTCCATACATTCTCGCTGACCGGCGCCCAGTATCTTTCTCCTGTCGAGCTAAATACCTCGAATTCCAATCCGGATGGGATCGCTCCATTAGCGCTGACGTTGGGCACGGATGGCTACTTCTACGGGACGACCGAGTTAGGAGGAGCATACTCCTATGGCGCGCTGTTCAAAGTCAGCCCTTCCGGAGACTTCCATACCCTCTACTCGTTCGGCTTCGGCCTCAATGCAGATGGAAACTATCCCACCGCTCCGCTGCTCCGGGAGCGTCACGGCAGCTTCTATGGGACCAGTTACGCCGGAGGCAGCTACGGCCAGGGCACGCTCTTCCGGTTCGATCTGGGCGGGAAGCTGACGACCTTGCATGCCTTTAACGGCAGCGATGGCAGCGCCCCTGCCGCACAGCCGATACTGGGTTCGGACGGCAACCTCTATAGCACCACCGAATATGGAGGCGCCTATGGGTACGGCACGATCTACAAGCTCACTTCTTCCGGCGCATTGACTTCTCTCTACTCCTTTACCGCCCTGGACAATTCCGGAAGCAATACGGATGGGGCAACGCCTTCGGCGCTGCTCGTAGAAGGTCGGGATGGGAACTTCTATGGGATCGCCAGTTACGGGGGAGCGAATGCCGCCGGCACTGTCTTCAAGATCACTCCTAACGGCGACTTTACGATGCTCCACTCTTTTACCGGGACCGATGGCTCCATACCTTCTGTCCTGATTCTAGGACCGGACGGCGATCTCTATGGCGCCACAGAATGGGGAGCAAATGGGTACGGCACGATCTTCAAGGTGACCCTGTCGGGAACGCTGACAACCCTCTACACCTTCCAAAACACGACCGATGGTGAGTTGCCAGACGCGCTCGCTTTTGGTCCGGGTGGCGACCTCTATGGCACTACCTTTGCTGGGGGAAGCCTGGGAGGAGGTTATGGAGGAGACGGCACCTTCTTCAAGCTCACGCCCTCCGGTAGTCTGACCACGCTCACGACATTCCCCAGCCCATACGGCCCTTTGTCTCTGGTAAAAGGAGAAAATGGTGACTTCTATGGCCGTGGCCTGGAGGGAAGTTTTGAAGGAGGGAATGTTTTCGAGGTCTCCCCGACCGGAGCAGTGACGGACCTCTACGAATTCTACCCCTACTATTACGGTACGCCGCTGGGAGGAATTACCCTGGGCAGTGGCGGCAGAATCTACGGTGTGTCGACATTCGGTGGGCAATTTGATTTCGGCACGATCTATCGGCTTCGCCCATAAGGGTTGGAATCCGGCTGCCGGCCATTTGGCGGTCTGGTTAATCCTGGCAGGTAGGGGCGTCCCAGTAAAGCAGCTCAATCCTGGCGGGTGACCTGCAGGCCGTCGAAGTCAAAGGTAAAGGGAATGACGCGGGCGCCTGCGCGGGAGAGCGCGTCCGAGACCGCTTCCCGGCGGCCTTCGGCGGCAAAGAACAGCAGGCACCCGCCCCCGCCCGCGCCGCAGGCTTTGCCGCCGGTCGCTCCGGCGGCGGACGCCTCTTCGAAAAGGCTCTCGATCTGCGCATTGGTGATGGAGGGATCGAGCGCCTTCTGATGCTGCCAGTTGCGGCTGACGACCTGCGCCAGGCCGTCCACGTTCCCCGCCAGCAGCGCTTCCCGTGCCTCGACGGCGCAGTCGCGCAGCGCGTAGAGCGCGTTGACCGTCTCCGGCACGCCCCGCCGGAACGCGCCCCAGACGTTCTCATGGATGTTGCTGGAGAGGCGCGGCTTGCCGGTATAGCAAAGCACCAGTCGGCTTTCCAGCTCCCGGACCATTTCCGAAGCAATACTCAGGCGCTCGACCGTAACGTCCTGCGTGAAGGTCATGAAGTTGAAGCCGCCGAAGGCGCTGCTGTACTGGTCCTGCTTGCCGCCCAGGATGCCCAGCATCTCTTCGAGCTGGTAGGCCAGCTCGGCGATCTGCGCCCGGTCCTCGTCCGAGGCGATCTGCGACTTGACCAGGCTCAGCCAGACCACGTTCAGGGTCGCGGAAGTGCCCAGTCCGGAGCCGGAGGGCAGGTCGGACTGGTAGGCCACGCTCAACCCTTCCCGGCGGCTCGGCGCGGTAGTCTCCACCTCGTCGGTATCGTGGGTCTCCAGACGGCCATTGACGTAGTGGCGGATCGCGGCGCTGACCACCGCGCCGCCCGCCCCATGCGCGAAAATATGGACGTCGGTCCAGCCCCCGGCAAAGTCGATCCGCACGGGGGCGCGGCTCGTAACGATCATGGCATGCCTCCTGCGGTTCGCGTCAATCCGGGCATTGGCCTGGGGACAAGCAGCCGCTCGGCGCCTGCTGCTTTCAGAGCCGCGCCGACCTGCTCCGGCTTATCGGTCAGGGCGATGATGGTGCCTCCGCCGCCCGCACCGGCTAGCTTGGCGCCCCAGGCTCCGGCCTCGCGCGCCGCCGCGATCAGCCGGTCGTTTTCCGGCCCTGAGCCGCCCAACTCGGCCACCAGCGCGTGATTCTCGTTCATGAGCGCGCCCAGCGTCGGCCAATCCTTCTCGACCAGGGCGCGCTTGCCGCGCCGGGCCAATTGGGCGATGCGCATGTAGCTCTCGCGCACCAGCGGCTCGCCCTGCAGCCAGCGTTCTCGAGGGGAGGTATGGACCTTGCCGGAGTCATGCTCGATCCCCGTGTGCGCCAGAAGCAGTGGGGGATCCGGCAGCAACATTCCCAGCGGTTCGATGGTCGCCAGCGGCTCGTCGTCGCGCTGCTCCAACTGCTCCTTGCCGGCGAAATCCATGAAGTTCAAGCCGCCGAAGACCGCCATGTGCTGGTCCTGAAGGCCGCACAGAACCCGCATCACGCGCGCCTCGATCTTGCGGGTCGCCTCCGCCAGCGCGTAAGGATTGCGATTCCAGCCGAACCAGGCATCCAGAGCGCCCACAATGGCCGCCAGCAGTGCCGTCGATCCGGCCATCCCGGCGCGCATCGGGATTTCCGTGCCAAGCGAGATCGTCAATCCGATCGAAGCAGGATCGATCTCAAAAAAAGTAAGCGCGGCCCGTGCCACGTCCAGCTTATCGCCGCGCAGGCGCAGATCGTCGGCCGTACGCAGGATAGCGGCCTCACCATCATTATCTATCGTGAAGCCATCCGCTGCCTCACTCAGGCGGCAGGTTGCCCGTTCCTGCACCGTGCAGGATAGGACACAGCCCCCGTATATATCCGTCGGATTGCCGACAATGCCGCACCGTCCCGGCGCGCTCGCTACAATACTCCTCACGCATCTCCTCCAGATGGGTGCTTTTTCTGTATCTTTCCTCTGTGTGCTCTGTGGCTTTAGCGAAGCGGGTGGTTTATTTCCTGCAGCCTCGCAGCAGACACGGCAGAAGAGGGGAGCGCCACGAGCGGGGTCGCGCGCAACAGCAGCCGGTTTTCGGCTTCCGAGACGCCGGTTACCGGGCGCAGGAGCGATTCCGGCGCAGGATCGGGCAGGCAGGCGGCTCGCAGGAGCGTCCGGGGCGCGCTCTCCTGCTGCAGTCGCTGCCGCAGAACCGGCAGGATGCGCTGGGCCGCTTCCTGCAGCCAGACGGTCTCGCCCTGTTCCGCGATCCACTCCACCGCCGGCACCGCGCGCCCGTCGCCGACCTTGCCCAGCGCGTCCAGAATCTCAAGAACAAACCGCTCGCGCGGATGGCTCAGCAGCCGGCAGAGATGGGGAACCGCCTGGGAGCCGATCCGGCCATAGTGTTCGCAAGAGAGCAGGGGCAGCAGGTGTCGCAGGGCAGAGATCGCATGTTTGCGTACCGTGCCGCTGCCTTCTGCCGCCGCTCCGGCCAGCGTGCCGAGGCTCTGCGGGTCGCGCAGGCGGCCCAGAGAGAGCGCCGCCAGGGCACGCACGCGGTTCGTGCGCGCTGCCTGCAGGGCATAGGCGAGCGGTATGGTCAGCAGGAAGACGATGGGATAGAAAATAGGCGTCAGCGCGAGGATCAAGGCGATGCTGAGAGTCAGGGCCGGAGACGGGTGGCCTCTCTTGCCGGCGATGTCGAAGCCGATGAGCAGGGCCGGGACCGCTGCCAGGGAGATTGTCGTAAAGAGCGCGCGAAGGCTCGGAGGCGCCAGGCGCTCCGGAAGCGTTTGCTGCCGGTTCTCCAGAAGCTCACAAAGCCGTTCGACGTGGGAGGCGCACCGGGCAGGCATCAGACCGAGCGCCCAGGCGGCCAGGGCCCGCTCCTCCCAGCGGCCACCGGGAGAGAACTGGGCAGCCCGAACGATCTCCGCAGCCTCCGCCGGCAAAGGCGCCTCTTCCAGCAGGGCGAGAATGCATGGCCGGAGGGGATGGCGGCGCGGCAGGCGATGCAGCAGGCGCTGAATATCCACGCGCTCCTCTTCTCCGAGGGCAGGCGGCTGTTCCGCGCTCCGGTGTTCGTGTTGTTCCTGTAGCTGCTCCATAGCCGTTATCCTTACCGCGCCGCACCTTGTATCCGGCTATTCGCCGTCGGCCGGACTTCTCCTGCCTGCCTTTCGCAGCAAATCGATCAGGTCGGCGCGGCCGTGCTCCTGGGCCTAGTCCAGCGCGGTGCGCCCCCGCGCGTCCGGCATATCAACATCCGCGCCGCGCTCCAGCAAAAGCTGGACGAGCGCGGTACTGCTCCGGCCTCCGCAGATCGCCAGAAACAGGTCGGCTTCGTCGATGACGGCTCCCGCGTCCAGCAGGGTCCTGGCGATCTCGAAATGTCCCATGCGCACCGCCCACGTCAGGGCGGTCCCTTGCAGTCCGAGCGCGCGAACATCCGACCCGGCCTCCAGCAGCAGGCTCACCATCTCCCCGTCTCCCACGGCTACCGCAAGCATCAAGGCCGTCGAGCCGCCGCGGGTCCGGGCATCGATATCCGCTCCCATGGCGAGTAGCATGCGTACCATGTCGGCCTGCCCGTGCGCGGCAGCCTCCATAAGGGCCGTCCAGCCATTCGCGTTTCGGTCCTCGATACCGACGGCGCCGTTTAGAAGCGTCAGAGCAGTCGCGACGTCTCCTTCAACCACGGCCACGTGCAGCCTGTCTGGCATGGTTCTCTCCGCAATAGAGGCGAGATATGTTGAAGCGCGGGCGCATTGAGCTACGCTGTCGTGAAAGAGGAGTTCCCGACAGTTACTTCGCCCGAACGTGGAACTCCCGCGGCTTATCCTCTCCCGCGCGCAGGACCTTCATATCGACTTCCGGGGAGTTGGTCACCGAGGCCATCTCCATCTGAGTGATCTTGTCCAGCGGGAAATCATTCAGACTCACGATCTTATCTCCCTTCTGAACGCCCGCTTTCCCGGCAACCGAGCCATCGGCGACATTCGTGACAACCAGGCTGCCTTTGCCCGGTCCCAGGGTAAATCCCAGGTCGTTGAACGCGAACGATCCGTCATCCTTCACCGACCGGGCCTGCATCATAGACACGAACTTCTGCACGGCCGGGGCGAACTGGCTGATGCGCGTAAAGCTGACCTGCGCTTTCTTGCCATCCGGGTGCTCCACGGCCAGGACCGCCCGGCTGCCCGCCCAGCCGTCGAGCAGATGTTCGACCACAAGCGGCGGCATGTTCTTTAGCGACCGCCCATCGATGGAAAGCACGCGATCGCCTTTGTGAACGCCGGCCGCCGGGGCGCCGGAGACTTCCAGCGCCAGATCGACGACCCAGCTTCCCTCTCTCGGTTCCAGCAGGAGGCCGGCCCAGCCGGGCACGCGCACGCGTTTGGAATAGTCGGCGGGACGCTCCAGAATCAACATGCGGTGCGGGAAATCGAGGGTGACGCGAAATCGGAAGAGCAGGTCCAGTCCCAGACCTGCCTTCTCGGAAGTCCAGGCGCCCACGACCACATTCGGCTCTGAAAAACGTCCGATCCGCACCTGGGGTAAGAGCATCATCATATTGTTGTGCTCTCCCGCGAAGGAGAAGGAGGTTGCCGGAACATTCCCGGAGGCGGTCAGGCGCCGTATCAGATCCTGCGGCAAGCTCGTACCCGTGGCCCCCGTATCCAGCATAACGGAGACAGCGGAACCTGGTTGGGGAGTGATCACGATGCGATAGAGGCCGTTGGAGAGGCGCTGCATCGGCAGCACGGACGCTCCGGGAGCAGGGCGGACAGGATGGTGTCGAAAAGAGAGGACCATCCGCCGGGTCGGTAGATCGAGCTGAACGACGGCTTTGCTCAGCAGGGACACGCCGATAATTCCGGCAATGCGCGGGCCGGCATACGCGCCGTCGAGCGCATGTAAATCGGTAATGAGGGCAAAAGGGAAGTTGTAACCGGTGCTTCCGAAGAGCCGCATACTTCGTAAGACCGTCTGGAACGCCGTCTTATGGCTATCGGAAAACGAGGACGCTTTTCCGGTCGGATGCAGGTGCAGCTTTGCAGCCGTCCGGGAATCGATCAGGAGCGGCCAGGTGGTTCCGGTATCCAGAATAAAAGGCAGGGTCTGCCCATTGATCGTGACGGGAATAACGATGAACGGTTCCGTGAGCGGATCGTAGGTGAACGGCTGGACGTATCCCTGCCGAGGAGGCGCAGGCGCCGAGGCAGGTCTGGCGTGTGCGCCGGCCAGCAGGAACACGACCAACAGGCCGATGATCTTTCGACGCCCAGGCATCACGATACCTATCTCCTCAGGCGATGTCGCCGTCGCGGGCAACAATAGACCTTGCGGCTGCCTCTCTTCCGGATTAGAGAAAAAGAACATCCTGTAAGAAGAGCTAGCCTTCTTTTATCGAACGATGGTAAGTTTCCTCTTTCCCGGCCCGGAAAGCAGGAGTTCTCGTTACGCACATTGTACTAGAAGATCGGTCAGCGCGCTTTGCCGGTTGGCCGGCGCATCGTGTTGGAAGGAGGACTCGCGTTGAAACAGGCTCGCAAGCGGATTTCCAGGCGCAATTTTCTCAAGGCGTCGGCAGTGACCGCGGCTGCCGCGGGCATGCCGGCCATTATTCCCGGTGGCGTTATCGGCAGGCCAGGCCGTCCGGGAGCCAACGACCGGATCGTCATCGGGCACATCGGCGTGGGCGGTATGGGCTCGGGGCACGTGCATGAAGATGCCGCTGCGCTCTGCGACGTGGACTCCAACCATCTGGCCGAGGTCGCCAAAAAGGTCACGCAGGGTGCCCCGTTCCTCTGCAAGGACTACCGCGAGCTGCTGGACCGCAAGGACATTGACGCCGTTATGATCGCCACGCCGGACCACTGGCACGCCATCATGATGGTGAACGCCTGCCAGGCGGGCAAGGATGTCTACAGCGAGAAGCCGACCTGCAAGACGATCCAGGAAGGGCAGGCGATGGTCAACGCGGCCCAGCGTTACGGGAGCGTGGTGCAGATCGGCGCGCAGGGCCGCTCGCAAGCCTATGCGCACGCTGCCTGCCAGTATATCCGCAACGGCCAGATCGGCAAGGTGAGTCACGTAGAGGTCTGGCACGAGAACAACTGGACGGACGGCTGGGGCGAGGAGAAGCCGCCGCCCCCGGAGCTGGATTGGGATATGTGGCTGGGACCGGCGCGCTGGAAGCCCTATAACCCGCAGTACGTGCATTTCAATTTCCGCTGGATGATGGATTTCGGGGCCGGCTTCATCCGCGACCGGGGCAACCACGTGCTGAGCCTGGTGATGTGGTGCATGAACGCGGACAATACCGGCCCGGTCAGCGTGGAGGCCACCGGGGAGCCAGCCAAAGAAGGCGTGTGGGACGTGCCGGTGACGATGGAGGTGAAGTGGGAGTTTAAAAACCCGGACTGGACCCTGACCTGGAGCCAGCCCGGCCAGCGCCACACTTTCCCCGGCAGCAGCGAGCCGATTCCCTGGGGCGCTAAATACTACGGCGACCGGGATACGCTGATCGTCTCCGGCGGCGACGGTGGCGGCGACACGGAGAAAAAGGCCTGGGACTATCAGCCGCCCGCCAACGGCGTGCATATCTTCCAGAGCCCCGGCCACCGGGAGAACTGGCTGCAGTGCATCAAGACGCGGGAGCGGACGGTGATGCCGGTAGACGTGGGCTATCACGTCATCATCTTGCCCATTATCGCCAACATCTCCTACCAGTTGGGGCGCAAGCTGCAGTGGGATCCGGTCGCCGAGCGCTTTGTCGGCGATGAGGAGGCCAACCGCTTCCTCGCCGAGCCGTATCGCGCGCCGTGGCATTTGTAGACCTCACCCCTGACCCCTCTCCTTACGAAGGAGAGGGGGAACGGTGTTGCTCTCTTGTGCTTCTGCCTGCAGGCCAGATCCGATTACGGAAGAGCGTATTCGTTTTCAACCAAGTCCCCCCTCCCCTAGAATTCCGAAGGTTCGAGGAGGGGTCGGGGGTGGGGGCCTTAGGAGAGTCACGTGGACAACGTTACCGAGTTTATCGAGAAGATGAAGTCGCCGGACGCCGACGTGCGGTATGCGGCGTGGAAGGCGGCCGGACCTGTCGGCGCGCCCGGCGTCGTACCGCTGGGGGATCTGGCGGCTTCGCCGGATAAAGGGATCGCCAAATCGGCGCGTGGAGCGCTGCAGAACATCGTCCACTACGCCGCGCGGCCTGGCGCGCGGGCGGAGGCGCATACGGTCTCCATAGAGCTTCTGAAGGTCGCTGCAGACAACGATCGCCCGCGAAGCGTACGGGCGGATGCGCTGCACCTGATCGGCTTTACGGCGGACAGCCGCACGGTGCCCGGTGTAGCCCATCTGCTTTCGGACGAGCAGATGCGTGACGAGGCGCGCCTGGCCCTGGAGCGCATTCCCGGCAGCGCCGCGACCGGCGCCCTTCGCCAGGCAGCGCAGAACGCCACCAATGACTTTCGTCCGGCCCTTCAGCAGTCGCTTCACAATCGCGGCCTTACACGCAAGACGGCAGGGATCAAGGTCTGAGTCTTTATTCCCTTCACTTCCATCAGTGCGAAGGGAGCGATTGGATTTATGAGACAACGCATCCATATTCTCGTCCATGGGCGGGTGCAGGGCGTCTCCTTTCGGGCCTACACGCAGCAGCGGGCACGATCGCTCGGTCTGCGGGGCTACGTGCGCAACCTGCCGAATGGCGACGTAGAGATCGTGGCAGAGGGAGAACGCGAATCGCTGGAGCCACTGCGGGAGTGGGCGCGGCACGGTCCGACGGGCGCCGTGGTCATGGATTTCCACGATGAGTTCTCCGAAGCCACCGACTCCTTCCCGGATTTTTCCATCAAATACTGACACAGAAGGAGAAAAGAGATCGTGACGCCAGAGGCCCAGCCGCTTGCCTGTAACTTAAACGTGATGTCGGCAGCGCAGCAAGAGCGTTACCGGGCGCTTGGCCGCCGAATCTGGCCGGCCATCCAGGAGACCGTCGAGCTTCCGGACGGCTACGCGTTTCGTCTGCCTGCCGAGACAGACCTGTGCCTGGTCGTCGCGGAGTTTATGACGTTGGAGCGGCTCTGCTGTCCGTTCTTCCGTCTGGCGCTGGAAATAGAGCCGAACGACGGCCCCCTGTGGCTGCGCGTGAGTGGAGAGGAAGGCGTTAAAGCGTTCCTTCGAGACGAGCTGCAAGCCGCAACGCGGCAACCGTAGTCTACGCCCTATTTCTAAATATTATCGAAAATCGGAAGTTCTGGACCGATCGGAAGCCAGTCGCCCCGATCAGGAAATGAGACACGAGGCTCAATCTCGGCGGCACTGTCAAAATCAGGTCAAATATGGGTAAAATCTAAGAGGCTTCGCTGCTGAACAGGGAGCCGCTTGAGGCTATATCGGAGAAAAGAGACGTTACCGTATTCATGAACCGGCGAGACTTTCTGAAAGATTCGGCGCTGGCCACGATGTCGCTGGCGCTTGCTCTGGGCGGCGAGGAGCTGTTCGCGCAGACCGCGCCACCTACCGACGACAAGCCCTCCGGCCCGCCGATCAACTGCGGCGTGATCGGTCTGGGCGAGCAGGGGCGCGAGATATTGGCCGATCTGGCCCGGCTGGGCAACGCGCCGGTGGTGGCTATCTGCGACAACTACACCGTACAGGCCTATATTCACCGTTCCAGCGAGATCGCCCCGAAGGCCACCTTCTACGACGATTACCGGAAGCTGCTCGCAGCCCCGGACGTGCAGGCGGTCTTCGTCGCGACGCCGTCCCACCAGCATAAGCAGATCGTTCTGGACGCGCTGGCCGCCGGCAAGCACGTCTACTGCGAGGCGCCGCTGGCGACCGATCTCGGCGAGGCGCTCGACATCGCCAAAGCCGGCCAGGCCGCCAAGACCGTCTTCCAGTCGGGCCTGCAGTTCCGCTCCAACAAGCAGCACCAGCATGTGCTGAGCTTCGTGCGCGCAGGCGCTCTCGGCAACATCGCCGGGGGACGCGGCCAGTGGCATCAGAAGACTTCCTGGCGCCGTCCGGCGCCGCCCGATCCGCCGGGCCGTGCCCGCGAGGTGAACTGGCGGCTCTACAAGGATTCCTCCAGCGGCCTTCCCGGCGAGATAGGCATCCACTCCTTCGACATCGCCGACTGGTTCCTCAAAGACCTGCCCGTCTCCGTGACCGGCTTCGGCAGCATTCTACAGTGGACCTCGGATGGCATGGAGGTGCCCGATACCGTTCAGGCCATCGTGGAGTATCCTAACAACGTGCGCTATCTCTACGATGCGACGCTGGCGAACTCGTTCGATGGCGAATACGACCTGTTTATGGGATCGGACTGCGCCATGCTGCTGCGCGACCAGCGCGCCTGGATGTTCAAAGAGATCGACTCGCCGCTTCTGGGCTGGGAAGTCTACGCGCGCAAGGACAAGATGAGCATCGGCGACGACACGATGGGCACCGGTGTGGCGCTGGTGGCGGATGCGACCAAGCTCATCGCGCAGGGGAAGCAGCCCAAAGACGTCGGCACGGACGTGACCAAGAGCGCCCTCTATCAAGCCCTCGATTCCTTCCTGGACTGCATTCGGAACAACAAGAAGCCCGCTGCCGGCCCACTGGAAGGCTACCAGGCCACCGTCGTCGCCCATAAGGTCCATGAAGCCACCCTTACCGGTACTAAGATCGCCTTCCAGAAGGAGTGGTTCACGCTATAAAACGGCTCTCTCCTCTCTTCCTTGCGGGAGAGGGGCTGGGGGTGAGGGGTAAAACGCAAAGGAGCAACGTACTTGAGCCAGAAGCAGGATAACCAGGGGACAACGCGCCGCGAGTTTCTCCGCCAGGCCGCTGCCGCAACGGCCGTCGGGACGGCCGCCACGACACTCAGCTCGATGCCGACGACAGCGGAAGGCATGCGCCGCCTCCGCGGCGCCAACGAGCGCATCTTGATCGGCCACGTCGGCCTGGGTGGGCAGGGGATGACCCACGTCCGCCTGCTGCACGATAACGCCGGCCCGCCCAAAGACGCCAACGACAGCAGCCTCAACAACAACACGCAGTCTATCGCCGCCTGCGATCTCTACGTCCGCCGCAAGAAGCAGACGCAGAGCTTCCTCGGTCTGCAGGACAACCAGACCTTCGACGATCACCGCAAGCTGCTGGAGATCAAGGAGATCGACGCCGTCTGGGTGACGACGGCGGACCAGTGGCACGCGCCGGTCGCGCTGGAGGCCATGGAGGCCGGCAAGCACGTCTACATCGAGAAGCCGATGTGCAAGACGATCGAAGAAGCTTATCAGCTGCACGAGACCGCCAAGCGCACCGGGCGGATCGTGCAGGTCGGCTCGCAGGGCTGCTCCGATCAGAAGTGGCATGTGGCCGGAGACGTGGTCAAGTCCGGTCGGATCGGACACCTGGTCGTGGCGCAAGGCAGCTACTGCCGCAACAGCAAGGGCGGCGAGTGGAACTACTACACCATCGATAAGGACGCCGGCCCGCACGCCACCGGAGACGGCTATGTCAACTGGGATGTGTTTCGCCGGGGCCGTGGTCCGGCCGAGTGGGACCCGGACCGCTTCTTTCGCTGGCGCAAATACTGGGCCTACGGCAACGGCATCATGGGCGACCTGTTCCCGCACCGTCTCCATCCCCTGATGTATGCCATGGCGATGCCCCAGGACGGCTACGACGGCTTCCCAATGCGCGTAGCCTCGCTCGGCGGCCTCTACGTCCAGAAGATCAATCCGGAGACCGGCAAGCCGGATCGTGAGGTACCGGATTTCACCAACTTGATCATCGACTATCCCAACGAATGCTCCATCATGCTGCTCGGCTCGGTCATCAACGAACAGGGCTGGCAGGATATGATACGGGGCAACAAGGCCACCCTCTACTTCGGCGGCAACGGAGTCGAGGTCAAGCCGGAGGCTGTCTGGGCGGATGAGGTCGAGGGCGGCACCGTGCCGGTCAACGGCTGGGACGAGCGCATCGAGTACCACGAGAAGAACTTCCTGGACAGCATCCGCAATAACACGGTGCCCAACTGCAACATCGACCTGGCGCTGCGCGTGCAGGTGGCGCTCTCGATGGGCGAGATGGCTTACCGGCAGGGCAAGACGATGCACTTCGATCCGAGGACCCGCCGCGTCTGGGGCTAGATGCTGACTTCTCTGAAACTGGCTCGAAGCGCGATGGCGACGCGCTTCGAGCTTTTACTTTATGGAGACGATCCGGCGCATCTGCGGGCAGCGGGCGAGGAGGCGCTGGCGGAGATCGCCCGCCTGGAGGCCCAGTTGAGCCTCTACCGGCCGGACAGCGAGATCAGTTTCCTCAACGCCCGCGCCACCAATGCCCCCGTGCCCGTGGACCCGCGCCTTTTCGCGCTGCTGGCGCGTGCCCGGCAGTTGAGCGAGGAGACCGGAGGCGCGTTCGACATCACGGTCGCGCCGCTGATGCGCTGCTGGGGATTTATGGGTGGCACCGGGCGCCTGCCTTCGGAAGAGGAGATCGCCGCCACCCGCGAGCGGGTCGGGATGCATCACGTCCACCTGGACGAAGAGAACTTCACCGTTCACTTCGCTCGTCCGGGCGTGATGCTGGATTTGGGCGCGATTGGCAAGGGGTATGCGGTCGATCGCGCCATCCGCCTGCTGTGCGACAACGGCATCTCGAGCGCCCTGCTGCATGGTGGAACGAGCACGGTCTACGGCCTGGGCGCGCCGCCGGAAGCCGAAGCCTGGACCATCGCCCTCCGGCGCCCGTATGCGCCCGATTCGGAAGACCACCTCGCCCGCATTCCCCTGCGCGATGCTGCCCTGTCCGTTTCCGCTCCGCACGGCAAAGCGTTTGAAATAGACGGCCGCCGCTACGGTCACGTCCTCGATTCCCGCACCGGCCGCCCGACCGAGAGCGCTCTTCTGGCCGCCGTCGTCACCCGATCCGCCACCGACAGCGATGCCCTCTCCACCGCCCTCTTGACCCTCGGCACAGACGGGCTGTCCCTCCTCACCGCTCATCACCCCGATGCCCGCGCCCTGATCCTTCCGGTAGAGGAGGGCTGATTTCTGTACGATCTCAGGCCGTGCTATAATAGATGGAGTGGGTGGAGGTTATGAGCATGGCAACCGGACATTACACCGCAAAAGTCAAAGATAGCCGCTTGCTGGAACTGCCTGAGGAGGCTCAGGAGCTTGGCTTAAAGCCGGGCGAAGAGATTACCGTCAGTGTAGAGCGTAACGGCATCAAGGAGACGTCCACCATTCGGCCTAATGAGGGAATGCTTGAGGCTTTACGGGAGATCGCCGAGCGTCAGAAGGACTGCCCATTTACTGATGGATCGAATACGATGAAGCTGCTTCGGGAAGCGAGGGGCGGAGCCATGTATGGCTATGACCCTACCGAATAATTCCTTACAGGCAGTCGTTCTCGATGCCAGCGCGGTTGTTTCCCTGATTACCAAAGAAGCAGCCACGTCCGCCAAATTGAGTGCGGAGCTTGCCCGTTACTCGGCCAATGGCTTTGAGTTCTTTGCCCCTGGCGTCCTTGTTGGTGAAGTCCTCTATGTTCTCTGTGGCAAGCTCAATGACGGAAGCCTCTCCCCAGCCGATCATGCTCGAGCGATCCTGGACTTCTCAACATTAATGCGTAAGGTTCTCCCGCCTCCAAGTGGAGACGCCGCCCTCATTCTACGCGCGGAAGGGATCCGAGGTAGCTATACGTGCCGCCGCTCGGCAGATGGCATCTATATCGTGTTAACGGAAGAGCTTGCTCAGACACGGACGACGGTTTTACTAACATTGGATGCGGAGATGCCCAAGCAGGCAAAGAACCATGCACCTAGTGTTGCGGTACAGGTTATCACCCCTTAGCTTTCGCTAAGAAGGAGGAAGGCGTCGCGATAGCGAAAAACGTGTTGAGGGCCGCAAATAGCCTGAATTCCAATGAAATTTAATGGGAGGGTGTGACCGTTATGGACGGTGTTCTCGTGGTGGCCGGAATCGTAGTGGCTTTTGGCGCGTTCGTGATATGGGGCAGATCGGCGACAGGACAGAAACAACTGAATGCCCGGTTCGGAGAAACACATTCGTTTCGGAAACGGCAGCGGATGGCGAAGCGGCGCAGCGCGAGTCAGGGAACGAAATCTACTCGGCCGGCGAAGCGGTCTCGCCGGTGATCGCGCGCTCGCGTAGATTCAGAGTCCGCTGAATATCCTGCAGCTCCGCCAGGCTAAAGCCCTCTGTTTCCAGCAGGTGCTTGATCAGAATGGCGGGTGAGCCGGCGAACAGCCGGTTCAACACGTCCTGAAGGATATCGTCGCGCACGTCCTGGGCGGTCACCACAGGCCGGTAGCGGAACATACGCGTCCCGTTGGCGGTCTCATGCCGGACCAGCCCCCGTTTTTCCAGGTTCCTCAAGACGGTCAGCACCGTCGTATAGGCCGGTTTTCGCTCCGCCGGCAGCCCGTCCAGGACTTCCGTCACCGTGGACGGAGGGCGTATCCAGAGCACGTTTAGGACGGCGATCTGCAGCTCCCCAAGCGCGTGTATCTGTTTGCGCATCCTCTCTCGTTCCTCTTCTCCTTTATGGCTTATTTTTCCGGTCCTCTTTCGGAGGCTTTTCCTTCTCGGTTCGGCGCAGCTGCTCCGGGTCTAAGGGAAGAGGATGTATGGGACCATCGGGCATGAACGCACGCTGGGTGATAAGGATCGCATCGATCGAGAAGACGTAGTCCGGCGGATTCGCGGCCCGATCGGTCACGTAGATCGAGAGATGCTGTCCCGGCCCCTGTTTCAGATCCGCCGTGCCCAGCAGGAGCCAGCCCATGCGTTCTTCCATGTAGAGCGGGCCGCGCGGCGTCAGGTCGGCAGGGTCCTGTTCCGGATCCGAGTTGAGGCGCCACTTGATCGGCGAGACGCCAGGGCCGGGCACGGTCCCGGCCAGCCAGATCCAGTAATGGCCGTCGCTGGGAACGTCAAACTGATAGTGAACGCCGTATCCGAAGCGCGAGGGCGGGTTGGGCGTGGAGAGACGCAGGTACGCTCCATTGCTCGCCTCCGGATTGGCGGCGATCTCCGTGAAGGTGTTGACGGTGGGCTGCTCTCCCTCGATCCAGATATAGGGCTTGACGGCCCCGATCAGATCGCTCAGCGCGGTACGGGCAAACAGGTAAGACTCGGACAGATTCTGCACCCGGTAGTCTGTCTGCGCGCGATCCATCGCGGGCCGGATCGTGTCCAGACCGGGCGTTTTCTGCTGGGCCGCGTCCCGGTAAAGGCCGGAGAGCTGCTGCAGGATGTCGGCCACTCCCTCCTCAGGAATGATGGTATCCTCTTCTGGAATGGCTCGAATATCGTCCGAGACCAGGATCGTGGGCGTGCTGTCCAGTGTGACCTGAACCGTGTTGGGGCCGATGAGCTTGACCGGCACCGGCGTGCCATCGGGCGTGTAGGCATGCACCATTTTGGGCTTGGAGACCCATAGATGGGTCACGCGCCGGCCCTGGAGCGATACCAGCACCGTTTCCAGAGGCGTATTGGGCGCGCGGAGAATGCTATAGCCGCTGTAGGACGGCCACCAGTCCTGCAGCTTGCCGGGATAGAAGGAGCTGAGCCAGAGGACGTCGGAGGCGCCGGGAACGAAACCCATTCGCGCGGGTCCCGGTGCGGACTGTGGATAGAACAGGAGGTGAGGCGCGTAGCGGGCCAGGTCCGGATCGCCTTCGAGCCGCTGTTCTGCCTCATGCAGCCAGTCCAGGCCGTCCGGCGGAATGAGCCAGGCTTTCGTGCCGGGGTCCTCCTGGAACACGCCGGCAAAAAAGCCCTTGACGCCGGCCCGGCGCAGATTTTCAAGATGCGCTTCCAAATCGGCGCGAGTAAGCCCGACCGCATTTGCGGCGGGGGGCGCGTTTGCCTGGAGCCTGGCAGGAAGGACGCGCGCACCCTCATGCGGTGATGCGTAGATGGGGGAATGCATAGATGGGTCCGGACGTGAGGGAACGGCTTCGGCGGAGCGGGATGGAACCGCACTGCCCGTCGGCGCCGCCTCTGTGGCAAGCAGCCACATCGTGCGCGCGGCCTGTTCCGCTTCGCTGATGGCCGGACCTACGGTTTGCGCGATGAGGGTCGAGCCGCGAAGGTGGGCGGGAATCGCCAGGCCGTCGTATCCGCCGCTTTTAGCGGTGTTCCAGAAGATCGGGTGTGTCTGTGTCCACGTGTAGACCACCGGCACGTCCGCCACCTGCCGTTTCAAAAGGTCGGCCGTTGCGTTCATCGTGTAAAGGATGCTCTCGTTGCGGCTTTCCAGGAAGTCCTGCCACCACAGAGAACGACTCACATCCATGACGCGGTAGGTCTTGCGGCCGATAGGATCGTAGAGATAAGGCACTCCACGCCCGTTGGCCCAGAGGGGGATCAGCCGGGCCAGCTCCCGTGCCGAGCTGAAATCCCCCTCCGTAAGCCCCCACGCCTGCTTGGCTTCATCGATATTGGGATACCGCCGCGCCAGATACCCTTCCCACTCCAGTCGGAAGCCGTCCGAATCGGGGATGAGAAAGTCGGTCTCGCCGGTCAGCCCTAGACGGCGCGCCAGGGGATCGAGGAAGAAACGCAGACCCTTGCCGAACTTGATCTGCGCCAACGTTCCCAGCAGGCGGTCGCGATAGCCGTCGAACCCGCTCCACAGATCGGGGAGCGTGCCGTCGCCCTGGACAGGGAGGGCTTTGTGCGGATAGAGCAGAGCGACGAAGTGAACGCCGGTCGCGGGCAGCTCCAACGGGATGCTGATGAGGCTGTCATGCACCGGGACCTCCGCGGGGGGGCCGGCGATCTTGTTGTCCTCGGTGGCGTCAGCCAGCACGAACAGGCCGCGATCCGTATTCGGGACCTGCCAGGTGGCGGTCAGGGAGTCTTTGGTATCTGCGTACCGGTAGACGGACGGCCGGACAATGGTACCGGTCAGCGGAGCGGTCAGGCCCAACCCGAACGAGAGGCCGTACCGAAAATCGTTGGCGTCCAGGTAGCTCACCAGGCGTTGCAGCGCGGCGGCGGAGATACCCGGCAGCGAGCGGGAAGGCCAGACGATCAGGTCGCGCACCCCTTTGGCCTTCAGCGCGGTCAGCTCCTGAACGTCCGCCTGCCAGGCAGCATCCGTGTCGCTCTGGAGGCTGCGCGCTGCGAACCGTCCGCCGACCGGCAGATAAGGCGTGCTGTCCCAGAGCAGGGCATGCGCGGCGTTGATCTGCCAGCTATGCTTACCGCCCGCGCTATCGGTGAACATCCCGGCGCTTGCAGGCTTGATAGGCGGAGGCGGAAGCGCCGGAGCCTGCGCAGAGGAGACCCGCTGCTGCGCGCTGGCCCGCAGCGGAGCCGCAATCGCGGGCGCCAGCAGGCACGTGAGCGCAACGAGCCGGCCTGTATCTTTAAAAAGGGCGGCGATATTCAGAATTCGATGTTGCATGTTGGTCAGCTATTCCCCCTCGCCCAGACCTCACCCCCTCTCCTTCGTAAGGGGAGGGGAGACTTCAACTCAAATCTCCCCTCCCTGTCATTCCGAAGGTTCGAGGAGGCGAAGGGAGTGGGGTCTTTAACCCGCGAAGGTGGGTTTCGTATTTCAGCACCGGGTTTCAACGCGGTGGAAGAGTTTTCGGTGGCTGGGGCGAGGGTTTTGCCGGCGGGGGCTCAATATTCAGAAATCGGCGAGAAGTGGATCACGGTGACCGTGTCTTCCACCGAGATGTCGTCTGTATATATGCGCCGCAGCAACTGCACCAGATCCTCGGTGGTGCGGAACTCCGGGTTCTCTTTCTGGATCTCGCGGGGCGACAGAGAATCGATCGTCTTGACCTCGACACGGTCAAGAACGGCGCTGAACAGCTTCTGACGCTTTCCGAAGCGCGGTCCGATGGTCACCCAGACGATCATTCCCGCGCGGTACTTGTCGGACTTGTCGCCCAAGCGGATAGTGAGCGTCTTGCGCCCATTCCGCAGGACATCTTCGTAAAATTCCGAATAGAAATTCAAGGCGTACATGATGCGACTCGCTTCCCCCGCTTCTTCGGCCTATAGAGTGGGTCTCCGAGGCTTCGCCAAGGAACGCGGACATTGTACCCCAACCTCATCCTTTGAGACTACGTTTCTGGAGAGGAAGGTTCATTTTGGCCACCACCCCCGGACCACTCCAATCGCCGACGAGCTCCCCATTCCCCCAAAACTTGGAAGAGGGGGGACTCGGCTGGAAGCTAGTACGCTCTTTCAAAAGCCACTTCTGTCTCCAGCAGAGGCACAAGAGAGCGCCTGAGTTCCCCTCTCCTTGGGAAGGAGAGAGGAGGTGTGCGGGGCCGTTACCCCGCACCGATGGCGATTGGAGGGAGTGAGGTCTGGATGGCCTACATCTTATCCGGAGCGGTGATGCCCAGCAGGTCGAGCAGGTTGCGCAGGACGATGCGCGCGCTATTGACCAGCGCCAGCCGCGCGGCGGTCATCTCAGCGGCGACTGGATCTTCCTGACCCGGAAGGACCCGGCAGTTCTCATAGAAGATGTTGAGCAGGCCGGCCAGGTCGATGGCGTAGCGGGTCAGGCGGTGTGGCGCGTAGTCCCTGGCGGCAAAGGCCACCTCCTCGGGATAGTCGGTGAGCTTGCGCAGGACATCCAGCTCCGTCGGATGGGCCAGCAGGGAGCGCTCCACATTCCGGGCCGGTGTCAGCGCAATGCCCTGCTCCTCCGCCCGGCGCAGGATGCTGGATAGGCGGGCGTGGGCGTACTGTACGTAGTAGACCGGGTTCTCGTTAGACTGCTTTTTGGCGAGTTCCACGTCCACCGTGGCAGGCGTCTCATAGGAGTTGAGAAGGAAATAGAAGCGCGCGGCATCCTTACCGATCTCGTCGATCAGGTCCTCCTTCAGCTCGATGACGTTGCCCTTGCGCTTGCCGCCGAGCACCACTTCGCCCTCGCGGACCAGCGAGACCATCTGCGTCAGCACGATCTCCAGGTGGGCCGGATCGTAGCCCAGGCCGGCGACGGCCGCCTTGAGCCGGCCGACGTAGCCGTGATGGTCCGCGCCCCAGATATTGATCAGCCGGGTATAGCCGCGCCGGAACTTGTTGTCGTGGTAGGCGGCATCCGCGGCGATGTAGGTAGCCTTCTCGTTAGAGCGGACCAGCACGCGGTCCTTATCGTCGCCCAGCTCCGAAGAGCGCAGCCAGAGCGCGCCGTCTTTCTCGTAGACGTAGCCGTGCTCGCGCAGCCGCTCGATCGTCTGATCCACCTCGCCCTCTTCATAGAGGCTGCTCTCATAGAACCAGGTGTCGTAGAAGATGCCGAACGCCTCCAGGGCGTCCCGCTGCGCGGCGATCATCCGGTCCAGCGTGGCCCGGCGGAAGAATTCCGCGCGCTCCTCGTCCGATGTCTGCGTATAGACCGGCCCGACGTCTTCTAAAATCGCCCGGGCGATGTCCTTGACGTACTCGCCGCGATACCCGTCCTTGGGAAAAGGAATCAGCGGGCGATTCCCCTCCACGCCAGGGTAGTTTCCTCCCGGCTCGATCACGTCCTCTTCGCCGTCACCGGAGGCCGGCATCAGCACGGGATGGCCGAGCAGTTGCAGATAGCGAATCGTCACCGAATCGGCGAACTTTTCGAGCTGGAGCGAGTTGAGGGCGTCGTTGATGTAGTACTCGCGGCCGATGGCGCAGCCCTGCGCTTCGAGCAGATTGCCCAGCACGTCACCCAGCACGGCGGCGCGGCCGTTGACCACGCTGATCGGCCCGGTCGGGTTGGCGCTGACGAACTCGATCAGCACGCGCTCGCCCGCCCGCTCGTTGGTTTTGCCGTAGCAGGTGTCTTCGTGTTCGATCCGCACCAGCATGTCGTGCAGCCAGTCGGGCTTGAGATAGAAATTGATGAACCCCGGCCCGGCGATCTCCACGCGCTCGATCAGAGGATGGTCCTGGGGCAGATAACGAACGATATGTGCGGCGATCGCCCGGCTGTCGTTGAGGCCGGTCGCCTTTTTGAGCGTCAGAGCGAGGTTGCTGGAGTAGTCGCCGTGCTGTTTGTTGCGGGGGGTCTCCAGGGTGATGGGGAAGGTCTCCTCCGTCAGCGTAAGCTCACCCGCATCCCGTGCCGCCAGCACGGCGGCACGCAGCAGCGCACTCAGATCGTCGGTAATCATCAGTGAATCCAGGTCTCGAGAAGATAGGAGAAGCCGGCGATGGCGCTCGTCGCCAGCAGTGATCCGCACAGGACTTGCAGCAGACCCATGCACCAGATGCGGCGCAGGAAGCGCACGCGGGCTGGCGGGCTATGCAGATAGGCCTCGGCGAGCGCGTTGGCCGCCGCGATGCCGCTGGCGATCTCCCGCTCGTTCGCCTGCCGCGTGGTGAACCGCTCCTGCAGGAACGTGCCGACCGGCCGCCAGGCGAAGACGGTCCCCAGCGCGGCGAAGAGAGGCCCGGTCCAGTAGGGGTCCAGCCAGGGCACGTAGGAAAACGCCCGGCAGAACGTATAGAACAGCAGGCCGGCCGCCATCAGGTTGGTGCCGCAGCGTGGATGGGCGCGCGGCATCCGCCGGACCACGTTGGGCACGAGGACTTCGTTGCGCTCCAGAGCGTGGACGGCCTGATGCTCGGCGGCGTGGTAGCCTGCCAGGCGCGTGGCGCGCATCAGCACGAAGAAGATCAGCAGCGTCAGCAGTTGCAGCCCGATGGAGAGCAGCCCCGCGCCGGGCTGCCCGCTGGACGGCTCGAAATCCAGGTCGAAAACCGGCAGGCGCGGCAGGTGGGCGTAGCGCTGTCCGAGCCATAGACTGACTTCCAGCATCTCCCGCGAGAGAAACAGCAGCAGCGCCATCACCGCGCCGGTCGCCATCAAGGCGCCGTTGCTGGCTCCGGCCTGCAGCGCGCCATCGGTCAGGTAGACTCCGAACGGCGTGGCCATGCCGCCGACACGGGCGGGGCGGGGTGTCGTATAGTCCGGCAGCAGCAGGTCGCTGGCCAGGACCACGCCCAGACAGGCGCCGTCCGAGTCCACGACCGGGATCAGGCCCAGTCCCTGCTCGGCCAGGAGCGCGCCGATCTCCTGGGTCGTCATCTGCGGGGAGGCGACGGCGACCGGTGGGCGCATCACCTCCGCGACCGGCCGCGTCAGTGCCTGACTGCGCTCTTCCGGCGTTTCCATGCGCAGCAGAGGCAGCACGTCCGCTGAGGAGACCATGCCGCAGAGCACCCCACGCCGCATCACAGGGAGCGACTGCAGAGGCTGGCTGCGGGCCATCTCCAGAAAGACGCTGATGCTGTCTTCCGGCGTCAGCGGCGGGACCGGCCGAAGCACCGCGCGCAGCGGAAGGCTCGATAAATAGGCAGTTGCTGGCATAAGAATAGGTTGTGATACCGGCCTTATGGGCCGGCATCGGCGTAGAGCGCGGCCCAATCGGTCGCCATCTCTACAAGAGATTAAATTATACTCGCTGCCTTCCGCTTTGTAAAGGCGGGCGCGTCTACCATCCAGGGTAATTGCATTTGGAATTTATCCGCCCGCCAGGGCGGTTCTCCGCGAGGCAGGCGCAAGCGCCGCTCGCTTCGTGTGACCGCGCAGCGGCCTGCCAGACGGGTCGTTTCGGCCCGGCGAAAACGCCCGCGCATCGGCAAACTGCTGCAACGTTCCGGTGGGTGGCGCGTCGTATAGAGTAGCGAAGGGAACATCCAGGCGGTTGCAACGGTCAAACAAATCGAATTCCCACGTCGGTTTTCTGACTACGCACCCTGTTCCCATCAGTTAGCGCAGGTACAGAAAATGCATACCATCCACGAGCTATTGGAAGTCGCCATCCGGAAGCGAGCCTCTGATCTGATCCTCAAAGCGGGCGTCGCTCCCTCGCTCCGCATCGACGGAGATCTTCAGCGAACGGATCTGCCGGTCGTCTCTGCCGAGAATGCGCGCGAGCTTGCCCTGGAGATCCTCTACAGCGCCGGCCGGGATACGCTCCTGTGCCATGCCGGCGCCCGCGCTCCCGCCGTCGACGGTGAGGACGCCGACCTGCGCATGCGGGAATTGGAGGCGAAGCAGGAGCTGGACGTGGTCTTCACCATCCCCTCGCTGGTGCGGGTGCGCGCCAACCTGTTTATGGAGCGGGGCGCCATCGGGGCGGCGCTGCGCATCATTCCCCTGCATCCCTATACCATCGAAGAGCTGGGACTGCCCTCCATTCTCAAAAAGATCGCTCTGGAGCCTCAAGGCCTGATTATCATCACCGGGCCGACCGGCAGCGGCAAGACCACGACCTTAGCCGCTCTCATCGAGGAGATCAACCGCAGCCGCAACGCCAATATCTTTACCATCGAAGACCCGATCGAATACCTTTTCGTGGATCAGCAGAGTGTAGTCCATCAGCGGGAGATCGGCCTCGACACCCGCTCGTTCGAGTCGGCGCTCCACAGCGTCATGCGCCAGAGCCCGGACGTGATCGCCATCGGCGAGCTGCGGGACAAGGAGACGATGGACGTAGCGATGACTGCCGCCGAGATCGGCCACCTCGTGCTG
>Ga0209810_1000643_pt1 | contig 69617 bp, 63 predicted proteins | sample Coa_R1_7_FD_187159 | JGI IMG/M metagenome (GOLD analysis project Ga0209810, IMG submission 187159) | Surface soil microbial communities from Centralia Pennsylvania, which are recovering from an underground coalmine fire - Coalmine... | ecosystem: Environmental > Terrestrial > Soil > Unclassified...
GCAACTACTCCGAGGAGGTGGCGGCGCTGATCGACGAGGAGGTCAAGCACCTGATCGACGAGGCCTACGAGACCGCCCGGCGGATCCTGACCGAGCGCCGGGCGGCCATGGACGCCGTGGTCCAGCGTCTGGAGGTCGAGGAGACCATCGACGCCGCCCAGCTCGACGAGATCCTCGCCCACCCCGACCTCGCCCGGGGCTACGAACCCGGCGCATGATGCGGCCACCGGCGCCGATGTGCCCACGACCGGTGACCTGTCCACCATAGGAGGGGAGATGAGGATCCTCCTGGTCGAGGACGACCACCGCCTGGCGGCCAGCCTGCGCCGGGGGCTCGTGGACGCGGGCTTCGCCGTCGACACCGCCTACGACGGCGAGGAGGCCCTCGTCTGCGCCGAGACCACGCCCTTCGACCTGATCGTGCTCGACGTCATGCTCCCGGGTCTCGACGGCCTCGAGGTGAGCCGGCGGCTCCGCGCCCGCCGAGTGCACGTGCCGATCCTGATGCTGACCGCCCGCGACTCGGTCGACGACCGGGTCCAGGGCCTGGAGGCGGGAGCCGACGACTACCTGGTCAAGCCCTTCGCCCTGCGCGAGCTGGTGGCACGGATGAACGCCCTGCTACGCCGGCACCTGCCCGACCGCACCTCCACGCTGAGGGCCGGACCGATCGAGCTCGACCTGGGCCGGCACGAGCTGCGAGTGCGGAGTGGGCAGGTAGCCCTGACCGCCAAGGAGTTCGCCATCCTGGAATACTTCATGCTCAACCCCGGCCGGCTGCTCACCCGCGACCAGATCATCGAGCACGTCTGGAACTACGACTTCGACGGCGGCCACAACCTGATCGAGGTCTACGTCGGTCGCCTGCGCCGCAAGCTGACCGCCGCCGGAGCGCCCGACCCGCTGGTGACCGTGCGCGGCTTCGGGTACCGGTTCGACCCGCCGGACGGGAGCTGAATGGCGCCCCGGGTCGGCCTCCGGACCCGGCAGCGCCTCACCCTGCTGGCCGTGGCCATCCTGGCTGTCGGCTTTTCGGTGAGCGCCTTCGTTGCCTACACGTCGCTGGCCCTGTCGCTCGACGCCGCTGCCGACGAGTCCCTGGTGGAGCAGGCCGGCCTGATCGATCCCGGCCTGCTCCAGGAGGGGGGGAAGGTCATCTACACCCGGGGCGAGCTGCCGGGCGAGACGCCGAACGGGGTCGCCGTCTCGGCGGCGGTGGTGACCCCGGGCGGCATCCTGGCCGAGACCCAGCGACAGCCCATCGACAGCTCGACCGTCGTGGCCGTGGCCCGGCAGGCGGTCCAGGCCAATGGCCCGGTGTGGCTCAGCCTCCAGGACGCCAACGGCGTACCGCGACGCGTCTACGCCGAGCCGTTGCCCGACCTCGCGCCCCTGCGTGCGGCCCTGGTCCTCAGCCGCTCCCTGCGCGAGCTCCAGGACGAGCTGACCCGGGTGCTGATCGGCCTGGCCGTTCTGGGCCTGGCCACCACCTGTGGCGGCGGCGCGCTGGTCTACTGGCTCACGGGCCGCGTCCTGCGACCGGTGAGGACGATCGCGTCGGTGGCCAGGGACCTGAGCGAGCAGGACCTCCACCGGCGCGTCGAGCTGCCCGTGCCCGACGACGAGATGGGCCAGCTGGTGGACACCTTCAACGGCATGCTGGCCCGGCTCGAGGCCGCCTTCGAGAGCCTGCGCCGCTTCACCGCCGACGCCTCCCACGAGCTCCGGGCGCCGCTGATGCTCATGCAGACGGAGATCGAGGTGGCCCTGGCGCGGCCCCGGGAGGGCGAGGAGTACGCCCGGGCGCTGCGGGCCGTGCAGGCCGAGGTCGTCCACCTGGCCAGGCTCTCCGAGCACCTGCTGATGCTGGCCCGGGCCGACGTGGGAACGCTGCGGCCCGAGCGCCAGGCGGTCGACGTGGCCGACTTCGCGCACGAAGTCGCCGCCCGCTGGGAGCCGGCGGCGGCCCGGACCGGGGTCCGGATCGCGGTCGAGGCCCCGGACGCCGGCACGGTGGCGGCCGACCCCTGGCTGCTGCGACAGGTGCTGGACAACCTGCTCGACAACGCCATCCGGCACAGTCCCGCCGGCGGTCGGGTCCTCCTCCGGGCCGCGCCCGATGCCGCCGGCTGGACCTTCGAGGTCGCCGACGAGGGCCCCGGGGTGCCGCCCGAGCAGCGCCAGCTGCTCTTCCAGCGCTTCTCGCGACTCGACCGGGCCCGGAGCCCGGAACGAAGGGGAGCCGGGCTGGGCCTCGCCCTCTCCGCCGCCATCGCCAGGGCCCACGGCGGGGATCTGGCCCTGGTCGCCCGGCCCGGACCGGGGGCGCTCTTCCGCCTGACGCTGCCGGAGAGGCCGCAACCCGAGTCCCAGGCACCGGCCCGACCCGACCCCACATCGGACCGCCGCTGAGCGGCGGGCGTCTCCGCGTCGACGTCCGGCCGGAGCCTGCCCCCTCGGGGCCCCGCGTGCCGGCGCCGATTCCCCCCGGGGCCGTGCCGCCGGCTACGGGTAGATGAACCCGATCAGCGGCACCTCGCCGGGCCGGACGATGCGCTGGTCCCGGATCCCGAGCCCGACGTAGTTCATCTCCGACACCAGCCAGGAGCCGTCGGGGTAGACGGCGTCGACCACGGCCACGTGACCGTAGACCGGGCTCTCCCAGTCGACCATGATGGCCCCCAGGCGGGGCATCCTTCCCACCGACCAACCGGCCGCCTCGGCGTTCGCGTACCAGGTGTGGGCGTCGCCGCGCCAGGGCACGTGGATGCGGCTCCAGACGTAGTAGGTGCACTGTCCCCAGGGGAAGGGGTCCCCACCCACGGCCCCGACCGGCCCGCCCAGCCGGATGTCCGGCAGCCCGCGCACCGATTGCCAGCTCGAGGTGCTGCTACCGCTGGTGTAGAGCATGGCCCCGTGGCCTCCGGGCAGGACCAGCACCTGACCGGGGCTCAGGGTCTCGCTCCGGAGGTAGTTGAAGTCGACCACGACCTGTGGCAGCACGTGGAAGGCGGCGGCAAGGCTCTTCAACGAATCGCCGGGCTTGACCACGACCACCACCCCGGGGACGGGGGGCAGCCACAGGCGCTCTCCCACCGAGGGCTGGCCGGTGGTGCCCAGGGACGGGTTGGACCAGCGGATCTCGTCCACGCTGATATGGAACTTGCTGGCGATGAAGCCGAGGTCGTCGCCCTGTTGCACCACGTACTGGACGGGCTGGTGGGGGATGGTGGGCGAGGCGGGGAGGTCGATGGGCTTGATGATGGTGGCCTCCCGGCCCAGGTCGATGGTCCCCACCTCGCCCCCCTCGTCGATGGCCATGCCGGCCGCGTTGGTGGCCCCCAGCCGGAGCATGGTGGGGAGGTTGCGCTGGACCGACGTGTAGCCGGCGAGGCCGACACACAGGATCAGGACGAACACATGCGCCGCGTAGCGATGCGCACGCGCCAGTATCGTCGTACTACCCCCCGTGATGGCCATCCGTCACGCCGAACGGCCGGATACCGCCGGGAGCCTAGCAATCCGCCCCCCGGGGTGTCAAGCGAAGGGGTCGCAGGCTCCGTCCCCACCCTGCGGCCGGCGCCCGCGCTCGCCCGGGCCGGGGTCGCCCCCGGCCCGCGCGCCTCGACCGGGGCGCAACCGGGCGGGAGGGCCGGTTGGCCCGTCCGCAGCCCCGTCTATCCTTCCCGGTGTGAGGGCGATGGTGCTCGACGCGCCCGGCCGGCCCCTGCGGCTCGCCTCGCTCCCCGATCCCCGGCTCGGCCCGGGCCAGGTCCTCCTCCGGGTCCGGGCCTGCGGGGTGTGCCGCACCGACCTCCACGTCGTCGACGGTGAGCTGACCGAGCCGAAGCTGCCCCTGGTGCCGGGCCACCAGATCGTGGCCACGGTCGAGGCCTGCGGCCCCGGGGCCGCACGCTTCACCTCCGGGCAACGGGTAGGGGTGGCGTGGTTGGGCTGGACCTGCGGCGCCTGCCGCTACTGCCGCTCGGGCCAGGAGAACCTCTGCCCGCACGCGCGCTTCACCGGCTACCAGATCGACGGCGGGTACGCCGAACTCGCCGTCGCCGACGAGCGCTTCTGCTACCCGATCCCAGAGGACTACCCCGACCTCCAGGCCGCGCCCCTGCTCTGCGCCGGCCTCATCGGCTACCGCTGCCTGCGCACGGCCGGCCCGGCCGAGGTCCTGGGGCTGTATGGGTTCGGGGCGGCGGCGCACATCGTCACCCAGGTCGCCCGCCACCGTGGCCAGCGGGTCTTCGCCTTCGTCCGCGCCGGGGACCGGGAGGCGGCCCGGTTCGCGCTCGAGATGGGGGCGGAGTGGGCGGGGGACTCCCTGCAACCGGGCCCGGAGCCGCTGGACGCGGCCATCATCTTCGCCCCGGCGGGCGAGCTGGTCCCCGCCGCCCTGCGCGCCGTCCGCCCGGGCGGGGTGGTGGTGTGCGGTGGCATCCACATGAGCGACATCCCCTCCTTTCCCTACGAGCTGCTCTGGGGCGAACGGGTGTTGCGGTCGGTGGCCAACCTCACCCGGCGGGACGGTGAGGAGTTCCTCGAGCTGGCGCCGCGGGTGCCGGTCCGGACCGAGGTGGAGGTCCACCCCCTGGAGGAAGCCGTGCCGGCCCTGGAGCGGCTGCGCCGGGGGGCGGTGCGGGGCGCGGCCGTGCTGGTGCCGTAAGCCTTGCCAGGCTCCGGCCGCAGGTCTAGGTTGGTCGCGGGATGGTGGGACCCCGAGGCGGAGTCGGGACCCGACCCCGGTCGGCCGCCGCCCTGGTGCTGGCGGCGGCCGGCCTGCTGCTGACGGCCTGCTCCGCCCTCCCCACGGCGGCCAGGACGGCGGCGCCACCGGCGCCCGTGCGCCGTCCGGCGCCGGCAGCCCTGGTGGTGGCGGAGGCCCGACGTTTCATGGCCGAGCTGCTCGCCGGCCGGTACGACGCCCAGTGGGCGGAGTTGGCCCCCGCCGCCCGCGCCCAGTGGCCCTCCCCGCAGGTCCGCAGCCAGGTGCTGGAGGCCAGGTTCGCCGCGGCCCGCCCCATCGGGTTCACGCTGGGCTCGCCCGTGCCCGGGGCGACCTGGGTCAGCCAGGAGAACCTGACCGCGGTGGGCGGCCTCTGGCGCGTGCCGGTCGATCTCACCATCCCCGGCTCGGCGGCGCCGGCGGGCGTCGGCGATGCCTACCGCGACCTGGCCCTGTACCTGTCCGGGGGGCCGACGCCGCTGGTGGTCGGCGAGGGTCCGGCCAGCCTGGACGCCCCGATCATCCTTCCCGCCGCCGTGCCCCCACGCCGGCTCCAGGTCCCCATCCTCATGTACCACCGGGTGGCCCCCTACCCCTCCCCCTCCCGGTACCGCACCCGCTACGACTACCAGCTCGACTACGGGCTGACCGTCGACCCCCAGGAGTTCGCGGCCCAGGTCGGCTATCTCGCCGCCCACGGCTACACGGCCATCTCGCTCACCCGGCTGGCCGATGCCCTGCTCTACGGCCTGCCCCTGCCCCCCCACCCGGTGGTGTTCACCTTCGACGACGGACGAGCCAGCCCCTACACCTACGCCGTCCCGGTGCTGCGCCGGGCCGGCTACACGGCCGTCTTCTTCGTCCCTTCCGGGCTGGTGGGCTGGGACGACCCCGCCCGGCCTCAGCAGTACCTCACCGCCGACCAGCTCCGCGAGCTGGTCGCCTCCGGGTTCTGGGTCGAGGACCACACCCTCAAGGACAACCAGCCCCTCTGGGGGGTCCCGGACGCGGCCCTGAGCCAGCTGGCGCTCGACACCCGGCGGACGCTGGAATCGATCACCGGGCAGCCCATCCAGTGGATCGCCTACACCGGCCAGTGGCCCTACCCCAGCGCCTCCCAGGCCGGGCCGGCGGAGCTCGCGCTCTTCCCCCGGCTCCAGTCCATGGGCTACGTGGGCGGGGTCGTCGACGCCAGGCTGGACGCCACCACCGAGCTCTCCACCCAGCTCTGGCAGCTTCCCCGGGTTCGGGTGGGGCCGAACGAGCCGCTCTCCGAGTTCATCGCCCACCTTCCCTGAGGGACCAGGCGGCGAGCCGGGCCTCGACCTCGGCCCGGCCGGGCGGGTCGGCCCCCGGCCGCTCGCAGGCCAGGGCGGCGGCGGCCGAGGCGAAGCGCATGGCCCGCTCCAGGCCGGCCCGGTCCAGGGCCTGCAGGCCCCGCCGGCTGAGGGCCCCCTGCTCGGCCAGGGCGACCAGCAGGCCGGCTCCGTAGACATCGCCCGCCCCCACCGTGTCGACCACCCGGGAGGGCGCCGCCGGGCACTCCACGACCAGATCGCCCCGCACCATGCGGCTGCCTGCGGCCCCCCGCGTGATCACGGTGCACACGTCCCCTCGCAGGTCCTCCCCCCAGGCCTCCAGATCACGGGCGCTGGCCCGCACCAGGTCGGCCAGCCGGAGGCACTGGGCCACCACCCGCCGGTAGCCGGCCCAGTCCCCGACCACCTCCGGCCGCAGGTTCAGGTCGAAGGAGAGCAGGGCGCGGCCGGCGAGGCGGCGACAGAGCCACAGGACGGCCTCCCGGGCGGGCCGGAGCACGATCCCCAGGGAACCGAAGTGGAGGGCCTCCAGGCCGGCGGCGAGCGCCGGGGCCAGATCGGACGGTCGGAGCCGGGCGGCCGCCGTCCCCTCCAGGCGCAGGTCGTAGACGGGCTCCCCCGCCCGGGAGGTGACCAGGGCCAGGGCGCTCGGCTCCGGGCCGTCGACGACGAGGCCGGTGTGGACGCCGCTCTCGGCCAGGTGGTCGGCCAGCAGGCGGCCGAGCGGATCGCGCGAGAGCCGACCGATGAACGCGGCCCGCCCGCCCAGCCGGGCGACGGCCACGGCCAGGTTGTAGGGCGATCCGCCGGGATGCGCGCGGAAGCCCCGGAGGCGGCCGCCCTCGGTGACCGCGATCAGGTCGACCAGGCTCTCGCCCACGCTGCCGATCATCGAGTTTCACCAGGCGGCGCGGCGGCCGGCGGCATGACGCAGGGCGGAGTCGACGGTCATGGCGCCATACAGCAGGCCGCCCGCGGGGAACGTCAGCGCCCAGGCCGGGTGCAGACCGAAGAAGCGGACCGTGGGCAGGAAGAGCGCGGTCATCAGGGCCCAGGCGCCGGCGCCCAGGGGCGTCAGCGCGGGGCGCAGCGGTCCCCCGACGAGCAGGCCGGTGGCGAGCAGGCCCGGCGGGACCGCGAAGAGCAGGAGGAGGCCGGCCACGGTGGCGGCCAGCAGCGACCACGAGTGCCGCAGCTCCTCGAAGGCGGAGCGCCGGACCATCCGCCAGACCGCGGCCAGCGACCCGTACTCGCGCAGGCTGACCACCTCCCGCCGGCTGACCGCCAGGCGGAGGTGTCCCCCGGCCCGATGAACGGCCCGGGCCAGGCGCACGTCGTCGATGATCTCGCCCCGGATGGCCTCGAAGCCGCCCGCCCGTTCCAGGGTGGAGCGACGCAGCAGGATGCAGCCCCCCGCCGCGGCGGCCGCGCGCCGGTCGCCGACCCACCGCATCGGGTAGAGGAGGTTGAAGAAGAACAGGAAGGGCGGGATGAGCAGGCGTTCGGCGGCGGAGTCGGTGCGGAGCCGGGCCATGCGGCTGTCGAGGTCCAGCTCCAGGGCCCGGCTCTCGGCCACCAGCCGGCGCAGCGAACCAGGCTGGTGACGGATGTCGGCGTCGGTCAGGAGCAGGTACTCGGGATCGCCTGCGGCCCGGGCCCCCTGCTCCAGGGCCCAGACCTTGCCCGCCCAGCCCGGGGGCAGGGGCGCCCCCCGGATCACCGTCAGTCGCGGATCGCCGAGGGCGCCGGCCGCCGCCGCGGTGCCGTCCTCGGAGCGGTCGTCGATCACGACCACCCGCCAGTCTCCCGGGTAGTCCTGGGCCAGCAGCGCCGGGAGCGTGCGGGGCAGGGTGGCGGCCTCGTTGCGGGCCGGCACCAGCACGCAGACCGAGGGCCAGACGGCCGGGCGGGGAGGCGGCGGATCGTCGTCACCGACCGGGCGCAGGTCCCAGGGCCGGGCGGGGTGGAGGGCGATCCCCAGCCAGGCCAGGCACGAGGCCGCCCCCAGCAGGACGAGCGCCGTCTCCAGGCTCACGCGCGCAACTTTAGCCTCCCTTCGGGCCGGCGGCCGCGGTCGGAGAGGGGGCCACGGCCCGCCGGCCGAGAACGTCGGCCGCCGGCGGCCAACCATCCCCGGCGGGCGCTTATGCTCGAAACCATGGAGATCGTCGGCGAGCCGGAGGTGATCGTCGTCCCCCGCGAGGACGAGGTGCCCGTCCCGGCGCCGGTGGAGCAGCCGGTGCCGGAGGCCGAGCCCGCCGGGCGCTGATGGCCGCCTCGCTGCCGGTCCTCGGCTTCCGGGAGTGGGCCGTCCGCGGCGACGGCGCGCTCAGCGGCGTCAGGGGCGAGCCCTGGACGGGAACGATCATGGAGGCGAGGTGCTCGGAGGGTCATCCCGCCCCCGACCCGGGCTGCGCCTGCGGCGTCTACGCGATCGACGGCTGGCCCGGGCTGGGTGACCACCGCCTCTACGAGCAGGCCACGTTGCCGCTCCGCTTCATCGCCCAGGCGTTGCTGAGCGCGACGGTCCTGGGGGGATTGGCCCTGCTCCTGGCCATGGACTGGCCCCTCCTGCACCGGGGGAGCTGGCTGCCGGCCCTCGTCATCGCCCTCGCCATGTGCCTCGGCCTGAGCGGGGTGGTGGCCGCGGACCTGGCCGTCGGCCGGTCCCCCTACCTGCTGGGGGCGGTGGTGCTGAGCGGCCGGATCGTCCGCCATGGCAACGGCGTGCTGCGTGCCGAGCGCGCCCGGATCGCGTGCCTGGTGCGTCCGCCGGGCGTGGGCCGAAAGCCGGCCGGACGGGTGGCCTCGCGCCTCGGCGTGCCCCTCTTCCACTGGTACCAGCGCCGGCGGGCGCTGGCCTACCTCAGCGAGCACGGCGACCTCTGGCCGCGGGCGGCGGCGCGGGCCCGGGGCGGCCCCTGAGCGGCGCCGCCGAGGGCCGGGACGGCGGCCGACTCAGGCCGAGGCCTCGCGGGTCGCCCGCCGCACCCTGGCCGCCAGGCTGGAGGCGCGGTGCCCGTCCAGCTCCACCAGGTCGAAGAGCTCCGGAGGGACGTCGTGGAGGAACTGGCTGGAGGCCAGGGTGACGCTCCGGGCGAAGATGGTGCGGACGCCGGACGTGGTCAGGTAGAGACGTCGCTGGGCCCGGGTGATGCCAACGTAGCAGAGCCGGCGCTCCTCCTCCAGCCCGCCCTCGTCGGCCAGCGCTCGCTCGTGGGGCAGGATGCCGTCCTCCAGACCGGTCAGGAAGACCACCGGGTACTCCAGGCCCTTGGCCATGTGGAGGGTGATCAAGGTCACCCGGTCCCGGGCTCCGTCGGCCTCGTCCGCCCCGGAGGCGAGCGCGACGTCGGTGAGGAAGCGGTCGAGGGCCCGATCCGCGGCCAGGCGGTCGTAGCTCTCGGCCAGCGAACGCAGCTCGACCAGGTTGTCCAGCCGGGCCCGGCCGGCGGGCGTGCCGTCGTCGTAGTGCTCGGCCAGGTTGCAACCCCGGATCACCAGCTGGATCAGCTCGGCGGGCCGGCGGCGGCCGACCTCGGCCGCCAGCGGGGCGACCTCGGCGTGGAAGGCGGCCAGCGCCCGCCGGGCGTCGGCCCGGACCGGGACCTGGTCGGCCAGGCCGCAGACCTCCAGGATGGACATCCCCCCGTCCGAGGCGGCGGTGATCGCGGCCTGGGCCGTCCGCTCCGAGATGCGGCGGCGGGGCACGTTGGCGATCCGGTCGAAGCTGACCGCGTCCGAGGGATTGACCAGAAAGCGCAGGTAGGCGACGACGTCCCGAACCTCCCGCCGGTCCCAGAAGCGGAGCCCGCCGACCAGGTGGTACGGGACGCGCCGCTCCATCAGCGCCCGCTCGTAGCAGCGAGACTGGGCGTTGGTGCGGTAGAGGATGGCGAAGTCCGAGAAGGGGCGGCCCTCGGACTCGGCCAGGGCCAGGATCTCGTCGGCGACGAAGGCGGCCTCGGCGAGGTCGTCGGGGGCCAGTACCAGGACCGGCCTGGCTCCCCCCGCCCGGGCGGTCCACAGCCGCTTGGCCATGCGTCGCTGGTTGCGGGAGATGATGTGGTGGGCGAGATCGAGGATGGGCTGGGTGGAGCGGTAGTTCTGCTCCAGCCGGACCACGGCCGCGTCCGGGAAGTCGCGCTGGAACTCCAGGATGTTGCGGACGTCGGCCCCCCGGAAGGCGTAGATGGCCTGGTCGTCGTCGCCGACCACGGTCAGGTTGCGGGACTCCCGGCAGAGCAGCCGGAGCAGCTCGTACTGGGCGCGGTTGGTGTCCTGGTATTCGTCGACGAGGACGTGTACGAAGCGCCGACGCCAGTGGTCGAGCGCCTCGGCGTCGGTGCGGAAGAGCTGGACCAGGTTGAGGATCAGGTCGTCGAAATCCATCCCGTTGGACTCGCGGGCCAGCGCCTGGTAGCGCTCGTAGACGGCACGGAGCAGGCGGTCGGCCGCCTTCCTCCCGGTGACGTCCTCCGGTCGTCGGAGTTCGGCCTTGGCCCGGGAGATGGCGGCCTGGAGCTGACTCACGTCACCCTTCCTGGCCTCCGCGCCCAGCTCCGCCAGGGCGCGCCTCAGGATCGAACGGGCGTCGTCCTCGTCGAAGATGGCGAACCCCTCGCCGTAGCCGAGCCGGTCGGCGTGGACCCGCAACATGCGGGTGGCCATGGCGTGGAAGGTCCCGATCCAGAGATCACCGAGGGAACGGCCCAGCCGCGCCCTGAGGCGGGAGGTCATCTCCCGGGCCGCCCGGTTGGTGAAGGTCAGGGCCAGGATGCGCTCCGGATCGGTCCCGCGCTCGATCAAGTACGCGATCCTGGCGGTGAGGACCCGGGTCTTCCCGCTCCCCGCTCCGGCCAGGACCAGGAGGGGGCCGCCGGTGTGGGTGGCGGCCCGCCGCTGGGGATGGTTGAGGGCATCGTCGTCCACGGCGAGGCCAGATCATAGTCGGCCGGGGCCCACACCTTCCCCGGCGGCCCCGACCCGAAGCCGGACCGCCTCATCCCCGGTTCGAGCCCGGGCCGGTCAGGCGGCGGCCAGCGCCCGCGGCCGCGTCGGTCCCCGGCCGGCGCCGGTACGCTCGATGGCGGCCGCCACCGTGTCGGTGCGACCGAGATGTCGCCGCGGCAGCGCCAGGTCGATACCTCCCGAACCTGACGCCGGCTGTCTCAGCACGGCCCGCCGGAGCCGGCCCACCACCCGGGCCGCTCTCCGCCGAGCGTGCCCATCGCGGCGACCGGGCGGCTCCGCCGAGCACGGGCCGCCCGGCGGCGGATCTCGCGGGCTATGCTGATCGTGGCTGGAGGGGCTGGTGGAGGATCGTGAGTGAGGGATCACCGGACGGGCACAGCCGCGCCGGCGAGGTGGGGCGGCCGGACGCACCGATCCGGACGTGGGGTCGAGGCCCTGGCCGGACGAGAGGGACAGGCGGCGCGACCCGCCGGGGCCCGGGCGCAACCCGGGGCCGGCGCGGGGGGCGACGGCGTCCAGACTCCTCCGGTCGCCGCGCTGGCTCCTCCGCAGGAGGTCGTCGGGGCTCTGGGCGAGCTCGCCCTGGCCGCCGCCCGGCCCACGAGCCTGGAGCACCTCGCCTTCCTGACCGTGGACCTGGCCCGCGACCTCCTCGGCGCCGATGCCGGCTCGCTCTTCCTCTGGCACGAGGACGGCGGCCACCTGGCACCGGTCGCCCACAACGACCCGGCCTGGGACCCGAAGGCGATCCGGTGCTTCGCCCCCGGCGAGGGCGCCACCGGCGCCGCCTTCCAGGCCGATCGTCCGCTCGTGATCCACGACTACCCGAGTTCCGCCTACGCGGTTGCGACCGCCGTCTCCCAGGGCCTGAAGAGCGGGATCGCCACGGCGCTGACGGTCGGGCACCGTCGGGTGGGCGTGATCTCGGCCCGCAGCTACCGCCACGCCACCTGGACGCCCGAGCACCTCCGCCTGCTGACCGTGATCGGGGCCCTGGCCGGACCCGGGCTCGAACAGGCGCTGGTCCGCTCCCGACACGGGATCAGGCTCACCCCCAGAGAGGAGCAGGTGCTCGTGGACCTGATGGCGGGCCGGGCGGCGAAGGGCATCTCCAGGGCCCGGGGCATCTCCGAGGCCACGGTGCGGACGCACATCCGCTCGCTCCTGGCCAAGTTCGGCGTCAACTCCCAGTTGGCGGCGGTGGCCCTGGCCCGGGACTTCGGCTTCGGCCCTCAGCCCGGACCTCCGGGCGATCCCCGCAAGGTACGGTCATAGGCCCCGCCCATCGTCAATTTTGACGATGCGCCCGGCCTGGCCCTTGACGTACCCTGCAGACGTCCTCGATGGTAGACTGTTTACACGGCGAGCCCAAACGAGTGACCAGCGGCTGAGGCCGCGCTTTCCATCATCTTGATCTCACCCCCGCAGCCATGCTCGGTGGAGGTGCGAGGAGGGCAACCTCCTCGCCCGCCCCGAGCGAGGTGGGCGGGAGTGGCCCTGGACCTTCGGGGCGGGTGGCGCCCCGGCTTCCCATCCTCCTCGACCTCCTGGTGGGCCGAGGCGGTCCGGTGGTCAGGGAGGCCCCGACCTCCTCTCCACGGCTCTCCTACACTGGCCAGCATGGCCGGTACGGCGCTGGAGGTGACGGGCCTGGTGAAGCGGTACGGGGCCAGGACGGCCGTCGACGGCATCTCCCTGGCGGCCGAGCTGGGCACGGTGACCGCGATCCTGGGACCGAACGGGGCCGGCAAGACCACCCTGGTGGAGACCTGCGAGGGGTTCCGCCGGCAGGACAAGGGCCGGGTGCGGGTGCTGGGCCTCGACCCGAGGCGCGAGGGGCGCCGGCTGAGGCCCCTGATCGGGGTCATGCTGCAGCAGGGCGGGATCTACCCCGCCGCTCGCCCGCGGGAGATGCTGCGGCTGGTTGCCGCCTACTACGCCAACCCGCTGGACCCGGAGGCGTTGCTGCGCCGGCTGGGTCTGCTCGAGGTGGCGGGCGTCCCCTGCCGTCGCCTATCCGGTGGGCAACGGCAGCGGCTCGCCCTCGCCCTGGCCATCGTCGGCCGGCCGGCGATGGTCTTCCTCGACGAGCCCACCACCGGGCTCGATCCCCAGGCGCGCCAGGCCACCTGGGAGCTGATCTCGGAGCTGCGTCGGGACGGGGTCACGGTCGTGCTCACCACCCACTACATGGAGGAGGCGGAGCGTCTCGCCGACCAGGTGGTGATCATCGACCGCGGACGGGTGGTGGCGCGGGGCACGCCGGCCGAGCTGACCGACGCCGGCGAGCGGCGGCGCCTGGAGTTCCGGGCCCGGCCCGGGCTAGACCTGGCCGGGCTCTTGGCGGCGCTGCCCCCGGGACACGTGGCGCGTGAGGTGTCGCCGGGGCGCTACACGGTCGAGGGGGAGATCGGGCCCGAGGTGGTCGCCGGGGTGGCGACGTGGTGCGCCGCCCGGGGCATCCTGCCCGGCGAGCTGCGGGTCGAGAGCCGTTCCCTGGAGGACGTGTTCCTGGAGCTGACCGGCCGGGAGCTGCGGCCCTGATGGAGGGTCGAGGAACCTTCGCGCCCGCTCCCGGGGCGGCGCCGGCGCTGCGGCGGGTGGCCGTGCAGGCGGCCATGGAGCTCCGCCTCCAGCTGCGCAACGGCGAGCAGCTCCTGCTCACCCTGGCCATCCCGACCCTCATCCTGGTCTTCTTCTCCCTCGCCCCGGTGCTGGGGGTCCGCGATCGGGTGGCCTTCCTCCTGCCGGGCGTGATCGGGCTGGCGGTCATGTCCACGGCCTTCACCGGGCAGGCCATCGCCACCGGCTTCGACCGGCGGTACGGCGTGCTGAAGCGTCTGGGGGCGACGCCCCTGGGCCGCTCCGGCCTGATCCTGGGCAAGACCACGGCCATGCTCGGGGTGGAGGCGATCCAGGTCGTGGTCCTCGCTCTCGTGGCCCTGGGGCTGGGATGGCGGCTCCACGGCTCGGTGGCGGCGGCGTTGCTCCTGGTCCTCCTCGGCACCGCGGCCTTCAGCGGCCTCGGGCTCCTCCTCGCCGGTCTGCTGCGGGCGGAGGCCACCCTGGCGGCGGCGAACCTCGTGTACCTGGTGCTGCTGGTGGTGGGAGGGGTGGTCTTCCCCGTCTCCGACCTGCCCGCCGCCGTCCAGGGACCGGCCGGGCTGCTGCCCATCACCGCCCTCACCGACGGCCTCCGCGCCGCCCTCGGGGAGGGCGGGCTGCCAACCCGCGACCTGGCCGAGCTGGCGGCGTGGGCGGTCCTGGGCGCGGGCCTGGCCTCCGTCACCTTCCGCTGGGAGTGAGGGAGACGCGAAGCGCGACGCTGCGTCCGCGGGCGAGAACCAGCACCATGGAACCTGGGGCCGGATGACGGTCCGCCAGGAGGTGCCCACATGGAACCCTCGACGAGCAACGCTTCCCGTCACTCCGACGGCATCCAGCGGCTCCTCGCCGACGCACGCGTCCTGGGGCCGAGCGGGATCGAGCGGGTGGCCTGGGGCTGGCGCCGCTACGCTCGGTCCGAGCTCGACGCCTGCGACCACGCCTGCGCCAGGGCGGAAACGGCGATCCGCTCCGCCGGCCTGCTGCCGGCCCTGGAAACGGCCGAGGAGGAGCTGCGCCAGATCACGCACGGCCAGGAGTGGCGGGCCGAGGATCCGGCCACGGGCCGGACCGCCGCCGAGGCGGCGCGGCGCGCGGCCCTGGCGTTGATGGGCCGGGACTGGCTCAGCCACGAGGAGTACCGGACGCTGGTCAAGCCCATGTCCGAGGCGCTCCCCTGGCTCCTTCCCGAGGAACGTCCGGATCCGTACCGCGAGCCGCCGGCCTGAGCCGGTGGGCTCGCTCAGCGCCGGGCCGGGGTGCCCGGCAGCGAGCCCACCTCCTCTTCCCGACCGCGGCCCTGGAGGTCCTGGCGCAACCCCTCCTGCATCCAGCGGTAGAAAATCACCAGCAGCGCCCAGGCGGAACTGGCCATGTCCATGGTCATCATCACGATCCCGGCGATGGTCTGGTCGAGCACGGGACCGATGCCCGAGACCACCCGCGGCGCGTCCGCGTAGGGGGCGTAGAAGAGCTGGCGGGAGAACTGGAGCGAGAGCGAGACCAGCATCATCGGCATCATGCCGATGAACAGGTAGACGATCTTCTGGGGATCGCCGAGACGCCAGCGGGCCTGGCTCGAGGTGGCCCCCACCACCGGCCACCAGTACAGCACCCCGGCGGCGAGGAAGGTCAGGTGCTCGAGGATGTGGACGGCGCCGTTCTCGAGGCCCAGGTCGTAGGCCGGGGGCAGGTGCCAGGCCACCACCACCAGCGCGTAGACGACCTGGGCCGGCACCGGCTCGCTGAGCCGGCCCAGCCCTGGCACCCGGCCGAGCAGCCGCCCGGCCATGGCCGGGCTCAGCCCGGCCAGCAGCAGCGGCGGCGCCACCACCATCAGCAGCATGTGCTGGAGCATGTGGGCGCTCTGAAGGTAGGTGTCCCCGAGCGGGTCCAGGGGCGTCTCCAGCGCCCCCCAGATCACGATCAGGCCCAGGCCGAAGGCGCCGGCCTCCCGCCAGCGCACGCGCTCGCCCCTGGCCAGGGCCGCGTAGGCGACCGCCAGGGCCATCAGCCCCAGGTACACGCTGGGATCGAAGGGAAACCCGATCGGCTCCGCGTCCAGGACGATCACGCCCGACCTCCGGAGGGGACGGTGGCGTCGCTCTGGCGGCTCACGTACCGAATGCTAAGCCGGCCGCCGAACGGCCGTCCGGTCGATCGCGGCGCCCGTGCCGCAGAGCCGCTCGAGGCCGGGCTCAGGACTCCTCCGGATCGGGCAGCTCGGCGCCGCAGGCCCGACAGACCCGCCGCTCGGGGTCGGGATCGAGCCGACCGCACTCCGGGCAGACCAGGTGCAGCCAGCAGGCCGGGTCCCCGCCCTCGATCGCCGGCTCCATCGATCCGAAAGGCTGTGGCTCCTCCACCTGCACGACCCCAGGGTACGCTCCCACCAAGGGCGAGACGGTGCCGGGTATCGATCGTGATCCGTACGTCGCCGGCCTGCTAGCGTCGAACCATGACCGCCGCGGCGGACGCGGCCCACGATCCCGGCTGGGCGAAGGCGGCGGGCCGGGTGGAGGCCCTGGGTGCCGGCCCCCCCATCCACCTGCCCGAGGGCGAGATCCGGGTCGGCGTCGCCTCCTGGACCGACCCCACCATGACCCGTCCCGGGATCTTCTACCCGCGGGGGGTGACCGGCGCCGAGGAGCGGCTCCGCCACTACGCCGATCGCTTCCCGCTGGTCGAGGTCGACGCCACCTACTACGCCCTGCCCCGGGCGGAGACGGCCCAACGCTGGGTGGAGCGAACCCCGCCCGGATTCGTCTTCGATCTCAAGGCCCACGCCCTGATGACCGGCCAGCCCTCGGAACCGAAACGGCTGCCCCCGCCGATCCGGGAGGAACTGCCACCGGAGCTGGCGCAGCGTCCCCGCCTGTACGCGCGCGACCTGCCCCCGGCCGTGCTCGACGAGGTCTGGTCGACCTTCCGGCGCGGCATCGAGCCGCTGCGCGAGAGCGGCAAGCTGGGGGTCGTCCTCCTCCAGTACCCACGCTGGGTCTTCCCCTCCCACCAGGCCCGGGAGCAGATCCTGGAGTCGCGGGAGCGGCTGGGCGGCCTTTCGGTCGCGGTCGAGTTCCGCCACGGCTCCTGGTTCAACCAGAAGAACGCCGAGCGCACGCTCCGTTTCCTGGAGGAGCACTCGCTCCCCTACGTGGTCGTGGACGAGCCCCAGGGTCTCCGCAGCTCGGTGCCTCCGGTGGTCGCCGCCACCTCGCCCGAGCTGGCCGTGTTCCGCTTCCACGGCCGCCGTGCCGACGCCTGGGAGCGTCCCGACGTCGCCTCCGCCGAACGCTTCCGCTACCTCTACGATCCCGACCAGCTGGCCGACTGGGCGCCCGCCATCCTGGCCGTGGCCGCGAAGGTCCGGCGGACCCACGTGGTCATGAACAACTGTTTCGCCAACTACGCCGTCGTCAACGCCACCGAGCTGGCCGGGCTGCTCCGGGAGCGGGTGGGGCGGTCGTCCTGAGCTCGCGGCGGTCGGCGATGCGCCCCACCGGCGTGGGCGTCCGCGGGCCACGCGACCAGGACGTGGAACGCGCGCTCGATTTGGCCCGGTCCCGCCGCTGCGGCCGATCGCTCCCGGGGGTGCCCGGGGACCTGGTGGCAAATTGAGTGGCAAATTGAGTAGTATGATGGTGTGAAGATCAGTGTGAGCCTGCCCGGCGACGATGTCACGTTTCTCGACGAGTACGCGCGCAGGTTCGGGATGCCGTCGAGGTCCGCCGTGGTCCACGAAGCCATCGGCCTGCTTCGCACCGCGGGGCTCGAGGACGCGTACGCGATGGCCTGGCACGAGTGGGAGGGCGGCGAGGACGCGACTCTGTGGGACAGGGCCATGGCCGACGGCATCGGCGATGCGCCGCGGTGACATCTACTGGGTGGACTTCGAGCCGGTGAGGGGATCTGAGGTCAACAAGAGGAGGCCGGCGGTGGTGGTGAGCAATGACGCCGCCAACCGGGCCGCCGAGCGAAGAGGTACGGGCCTGGTGACGGTGGTGCCGATCACCTCCAACACCGATCGCGTCCTCCCCTTCCAGACGCTGTTGAAGGCGGCCGAGTGTGGGCTTCCACGCGATTCGAAGGCGCAGGCCGAACGGGTACGGACGGTCGCGGTCGAGCGCCTCGCGGGTCGCATCGGGGCCGTGCCGGCGGCGAGCCTTCGCCGGCTCGACGACGCGCTCCGTCTGCACCTGGCGCTCTGAACGGCCGGACTGGCCGGTCGGGCGGGCCGCACGTCCGGGTCGGCCACGCCCGACCGGCCGCAGTGGCTCCCCGCCGGCCGCCGAAGCGCGGTCGGGACCCGGGGCGAGGCCGGCTCGGGACCGGGCGGTGGCGTCGCGACCCGGGAGCGATGCGGCGCCAAAGCCTTTCATCGCCTGCGAGATCAAACCAGGTGTCCACCTTGCTCGCTCGCGATGATGTGCAGAGTGCACATATGTGCGCACGGACACAGGACCGAACGCGTCGCGACACGTCGTCGCCGATCGACGGTGTCCGTCGTATGCTGTGTGAGGACAAAGGCATGTCCGTCTTCGGCCGGGTAGGCAGGGTGAGCCCGAGCTGGCGGCCAGGTGCACGGTTGGATCCTCGAAGACAGGAACGTGTCCTGGCCGGAGGCGGGATCTCCCCCGGCGCGCCATCACGTCCCCGGAGGTGAGTCATGTTCCCAGGCGCGTTCGACTATCGTGCCCCGACCTCGCTCGACGAGGTCCTGGAGCTGCTCCGGGAGCACGGGGAGGAGGCCAAGGTGCTGGCCGGTGGCCAGAGCCTGATCCCCCTCCTGAAGCTCCGCCTGGCCTCGCCCTCCCTGCTGGTGGACATCGGCCGGGTGCCGGGGCTGCAGGGGATGGCGAGGGCCGACGGCACCCTGGTGGTGGGCGCGCGCACCCGCCACGTGGACGTGGAGCGGGCCTCCCTGCCCGCCGGCCTCGAGATCCTGCAGGAGGCCGCGCCCCAGATCTCCGACCCGCTGGTCCGCAACCTGGGCACGATCGGGGGCTCTCTCTGTCACGCCGATCCGGCCGGCGACTGGGGCTCGGTGGCGATCGCGCTCGGAGCCGGGCTCGTCCTGCGCTCCCCCCGGGGCGAGCGAACGGTGGAGGCGTCGGCGTTCTTCCAGGGCCCCTTCACCACCGCCCTGGCCGCCGACGAGGTGCTGACCGAGATCCGCTTCCCCGTCCCGGCCGGGCCGGCAGCGGGCACCTACCTGAAGCTGGAGCGGAAGGTCGGGGACTTCGCCACCGTGGGCGTCGCCCTCCAGGTCGAGATGGACGGGGGGCGGGTGCGACGGGCCGGCATCGGCCTGACCGCGGTCGCTCCCACCAACCTGCGGGCGCAGGCGGCGGAGGACTCGCTGGCCGGCAGCGAACTGGACGACGCGGCCATCGTCGAGGCGGCCCGGCTCGCGGCCGGGGCGGCCGACCCCCGCGACGACATCCGGGGCAGCGCCGCCTACAAGCGAGACGTGGTCCGGGTCTTCGTCCAGCGCGGCCTGCGCACGCTGCGGCAACGACTCGGGGAGGTCGGATCATGAGCGAGGTCACGGTGCGGGTCAACGGGAGGGAGCACCGCCAGGAGGTCGAGCCGCGGGTGCTGCTGGTCGACTTCATCCGGAGCCAGCTCCGGCTCACCGGGACCCACGTGGGCTGCGACACCAGCAGCTGCGGCGCCTGCACCGTCCTGCTCGACGGCGAGCCGGTCAAGTCCTGCACCCTGCTCGCCGTCCAGGCCGACGGCCGGGAGATCACCACCGTCGAGGGCCTGGCCAGGGGGGCGGAGCTGCACCCGGTCCAGGTCGGCTTCCACGAGGAGCACGGCCTCCAGTGCGGCTTCTGCACGCCCGGCATGATGCTGGTGGCGGCGGCGCTGCTGGAGCGCAACCCCGAGCCGAGCGAAGAGGAGATCCGCTGGGCGATCAGCGGCAACATCTGCCGCTGCACCGGCTACGTCAACATCGTGAAGGCGATTCAGCACGCGGCCCGGCTGCGGCGGGAGGCCGCCCAGCCGGCGGCCGCGGGAGGTGCGGGATGAGCGTCCAGGTCCGGCCGCACGGCGGCATCGGCGAGTCCTACAAGCGCAAGGAAGACGCACGCTTCGTACGCGGGCGCGGCACCTACCTGGACGACATCGTGCTGCCGGGCATGCTGCACATGGCCGTTCTGCGCAGCCCCCACGCCCACGCCCGGATCCGCTCCATCGACGTCTCCCGGGCCGCGGCCTCGCCGGGGGTGGTGGCAGTGGTGACCGGCGAGCTGCTGGCCCAGCACAAGCTGGCCTGGATGCCGACCCTGTCCGGCGACACCCAGGCCGTGCTGGCCACCGACAAGGTTCGCTTCCAGGGCCAGGAGGTGGCGGCGGTCGTGGCCGAGAGCAGGTACCTGGCCGAGGACGCGCTGGGCGCGATCGAGGTGGACTACGAGGTGCTGCCGGCGGTGACCTCCCCACAGCAGGCGATGCGGCCCGACGCCCCCCTGATCCGGGACGACAAGGAGGGGCAGGGGGACAACCACATCTACCACTGGGAGGCGGGGAGCAAGGAGGACACCGACGCCGCCTTCGCCCGGGCGGCACGGGTGGTGCGGCTGACCACCCACTATCCGCGCTCCCACCCCGCCCCGCTGGAGACCTGCGGGATCGTGGCCGACGTCGACCCCGCCACCGGCAAGGCCACCCTCTACATGACCAGCCAGGCCCCGCACGCCATCCGGACCGTGTTCGCCCTGGTGGCCGGGCTCCCCGAGCACCAGATTCGCGTGATCGCGCCCGACATCGGCGGCGGCTTCGGGAACAAGGTCCCCGTCTACCCCGGCTACGTGGTGGCGACCGCCGCCTCCCTGCTGCTGGGACGGCCGGTGAAATGGGTGGAGGACCGCACCGAGAACCTGATCTCCACCGGTTTCGCCCGCGACTTCCACATGACCGGCGAGCTGGCCCTGGACGAGCAGGGGAAGATGCTGGGGCTGCGTGTGCACCTGGACAGCGACAACGGCGCCTTCTACGCCGACGCCCAGCCCAGCAAGTTCAGGGCCGGGCTCTTCCACATCGTGACCGGCTCCTACGACATCCCCGCCGCCCACGTCAGCGCCGACGGCTGGTACACCAACAAGGCCCCGGGCGGGGTCGCCTATCGCTGCTCCTTCCGGGTCACCGAGGCCTCCTACCTGATCGAGCGTCTGGTCACCAACGCCGCCCTCGAGCTGGGCCTGGACCCGGCCGAGCTGCGCCTCCGGAACTTCATCCGACCGGAGCAGTTCCCCTATCGCTCGGCCACGGGCTGGGTCTACGACAGCGGCGACTACCCGGCGGCCATGCGCCTGGCCCTGGAGAAGCTCGGCTACGAGGCGCTGCGTCGGGAGCAGGCGGAACGCCGGGCCCGGGGCGAGCTGATGGGCATCGGCCTCGCCAGCTTCACCGAGGTGGTGGGGGCCGGCCACGGCGCCGACTTCGACATCCTGGGCCTGCGCATGTTCGACTCGGCCGAGCTGCGCGTCCACCCCACCGGCAAGGCGGTGCTCAAGCTGGGGGTGAAGACCCAGGGCCAGGGCCACGAGACGACCTTCGCCCAGATCGTGGCCGAGGAGCTGGGCATCCCGGCCGCCGACGTCGAGGTCCAGCACGGCGACACCGACCACACCCCCTACGGGCTGGGCACCTACGCCTCCCGCTCCACACCCACCGCGGGGGCGGCCACGGCCGTGGTCTGCCGCAAGCTGCGCGAGAAGGCGCGTAAGCTGGCCGCCCATCTCCTGGAGGCGGCCGAGGACGACCTGGAGTGGGAGCGAGGACGTTTCTTCGTGAGGGGCTCCCCGGAGCGGACCAAGACCATCCAGGAGATCGCGTTCGCGGCCTACACCAACCTCCCCGAGGGCATGGAGGCGGGCCTCGAGGGCGTGACCTACTACGACCCGCCCAACATGACCTTCCCCTTCGGCACCTACGCCGTGGTGGTCGACGTCGATCGGGGCACGGGCCAGGTCAAGGTACGACGGGTGGTGGCGGTCGACGACTGCGGCGTCCGCATCAACCCCATGATCGTCGAGGGCCAGATCCACGGCGGGCTCTGCGAGGGCTTCGGCATCGCCTTCACCGAGCAGATCACGTTCGACCAGGACGGCAACTGCATCGGCTCCAACTTCATGGACTACCTGCTGCCCACGGCCTGGGAGACGCCCCGGTTCGAGTGCCACGCCACCGTCACCCCCTCCCCGCACCACCCGCTGGGGGCGAAGGGAGTCGGCGAGTCGGCCACCGTCGGCTCCCCGGCCGCCTACGTCAACGCCGTCATCGACGCCCTCTGGCCCCTCGGGATCACCAACCTCGACATGCCGGTGACCTCGGACAAGGTCTGGGCGGCGCTGCGCGCCAAGGGGGTGACCGAGTAGCGGCCCCGACCCGCGATTGACCCCCGGAGGACCGATGGAGGAGGACCCGATCGAGCTGCTGGCGCGGTACACGAGGGCGGGGACGCCGTGCGTGCTCGCCACCGTGGTCCGCACCCAGCAGCCAGCCTCGGCCCGCCCCGGCGACAAGGCGGTGATCACCGCCGACGGCAAGCTCCGGGGCTGGATCGGCGGTAGCTGCGCCGAGCCACTGGTGCGCCGCGAGTCGCTGCGCGCCCTGGCCGACGGCGAGCCCCGGCTGGTCCACATCGTCCCGGCCCGGGCGGCCAGGGCCGCCCGGCACCGGGGAGAGCTGACCGTCGCCACCACCTGTCCCAGCGGCGGAGCCCTGGACGTCTTCCTCGAGCCGCGCCTCCCGCGCCCGCTGCTGGTGGTGTTCGGCGACTCACCCGCCGCCCGGACGCTGGTGCGCCTGGGCGGGCTAACCGGGTTCCGCAGCTGCGCCGTGCACCCGGGCGCCCGGGCCGAGGACTTCCCCGGGGCCGACGTGGTGCTGCCCGCCCTCGACCTGGGGCCCCTGGCCCCGGGTCCGGACACCTGGGCCGTGGTCGCGACCATGGGCCACTACGACGAGGAGGCCCTGCAGGCGGCTCTGGCCCACCCCCGGGTCTCGGTGGCGCTGGTGGCCAGCGCCAGGAGGGCCGAGGCGGTGCGCGCGGCGCTCCGGGATCGCGGGGTGGACGGGGCCGCGCTGGCCCGGGTCCGGACCCCGGCCGGCCGGCAGCGGGGCGGAAGCCAGGAGGAGATCGCCCTCCTCGCCCTGTCCGAGATCGTGGGCCTCAGACACCGCCGCCAGCGGGGACGGAGCGAGGCGGAGGCCGGGGTCGCCCCGGACGACGACCGCCCCCTCGAGGTCGCCCGCTTCGCCACCGACCCGGTGTGCGGCATGGCGGTGGACCTGCACCGGCCGCACGAGCGCTCGGAGGCGGGCGGGCGGGAGCACCACTTCTGCTCGGCCGGCTGCCGCCGGCGCTTCGAGGCCGAGCCCGAGCGCTACGCCGGGATCGCGGAGGCGGAAGGGTGAGGTCGGCCGGGATCGTGCTGGCGGCCGGGGCCTCGACCCGGATGGGGAGGCCGAAGCAGCTGCTGCCGGTCGAGGGACGCCCGCTGCTCCAGCTGGTGGTGGAGCGGGCCTGCGCCTCGCGCCTCGACGAGGTGTACGTGGTCCTCGGCGCCCGGGCGGAGGAGATCCGGGCCCGGGTCGAGATGGGCCGGGCCCGGGTGGTGGTGAACCCGGAGTACGCATCGGGGATGGCCTCCTCGCTGCGGGCCGGCCTGGACGCCCTGGGGGCGGAGGTGGAGCGGGCGGTCGTGATCCTGGGCGACCAGCCCGGGGTGACGGGCGAGCAGATCGACCGGCTGCTCGAGCTGCACCAGCGCTCCGGCCTGCCGGCGGCGGCGCTGAGCTTCGACGGCCTCCTCCACCCGCCGGTGGTGCTCGGGCGCGAGCTGTGGCCGGGCCTGGCCTCGCTGGAGGGGGACGTGGGCTGCCGAGCCCTGATCCGGGCCCGACCCGAGCAGGTGGCGGCGCTGCCGGTCCCCGCGGTCCACCGGCACCCGGTGGACGTGGACACGCCCCACGACTACGAACGTCTGACCGGGGGCGCCCCGATGGAGCATCCCGGCGAGGCCAGGGGGTAGGCCCCGCACCGCCGGCGCCGGCCAGCCGAGGGCCTTGCACAGGAGCGTTCTCTCTCAGCCACAGGGCCGGGACCCGGTCCGGGGTTCTTACAGCTGGATGACAGTCGGGCCGGGGCCACGTACTACCGTGGCAGGGACAGGTGTCGGCACTCAGCAAGCGAGCACGAGCCCTGGCCCATCTCCCGGCAAGCCGTCGTCGGGCCGGCGTCCCCGGCCTGTCCACGCTGATCGGCGCCGCCGTGGGCCTCCTCGCCCTCGGGCTGCTGATCCGGCTCAGCCACCCGGTCAGGACCTGGCAGGCGCTCCAGCGCGTGCCCCCGGGATACCTGGGCCTCGCCCTGCTGCTCGACCTGCCCGTGGTATGGCTCCGAAGCCTGCGGGCCGGGATCCTCCTGCGCCGCCTGGGCTGGCGGGTGCCCGCGGGCCGGATGCTCCTGGTACAGCTCGTCGGTCAGTCCTCGAGCAGCCTGAGCCCGGCCGCCACCGGCGACGCCGTCCGGGCCTACCTGTGGCACCGCGAGGTCGGGGCGCCGCTCGGAGCGGGGCTGGCGGTGGTGGCCTTCGAGCGGGTCTCCAGCCTGCTCCTGATGGCCGGCCTCGGGATCGCGTGCTCGGCGCCGGTGCTGTGGAGCGGACCGGCGGCGATCCTCGGTATGGTCATGGGCGTGACCGCCGCTCTCGCCCCGCTCTGGGCCGCGAAGTGGCTGCCAACATGGGCCCGGCGCACGTTCCTGCGGCGGCCGGCCGGAGTGCCGGTGGTGGGACACCTCGCGGGAAGGCTCGGCGAGCCCCTCGACGACATCCGGACCATGCTCGCCGGTCCGGGCGTGGTACCGGCCATCGCCGGCCTGACCATGGCCGCCTTCGTGCTCGCCGCGATGCAGGTCTGGCTGCTGGCGGCCGGCGCCGGCGGCCCGATCCCGCTCTGGGCCGGCCTCGGCGCCTACGGGCTGTCGCAGGTGGGCGGCATCCTCTCCACCTTGCCCTTCGGCCTCGGCGCCGGCGACCTGCTGCTGGCCGCCCTGCTGACCCGGATCGGCGACCAGCTCAGCGCCGGTGTGTCGGTGGCGGTGCTGCTGAGGGCGGTGACCACCGTGCCCTTCGCGGTGGCGGCGACCGCGGCCTACCCGTTGCTCCGCCGGAGCCGTCCTCGGGTCTCCCCGGCCGTCTCGGACCGGCTCTCCTCGGCGGAGTTCGAGCCCGCGTGGCCGAGGTGACCCTTCCCGAGCGGGTGGCCGTGACCGGAGGGGCGGGCTTCATCGGCTCGCACACGGTGGAGCTCCTGGTCGGTCGGGGCCGCCGGGTCCTGATCATCGACGACCTGAGCCACGCCTGCCCATGGCAACCGCCGGCGGACGTGGAGCTGCTGGTGGCCGACTGCGGGTCGGACGAGGCGGCCCGGGCGCTGACCGACTTCCGCCCGGACGCGGTGCTCCACCTGGCGGCGCGAGGCGGCGTCCAGCGGGCCCGCCGCGACCCTGCCGCCCACGTCCGGGCCGCCGTGGCCAGCACGGTCGGCCTCTTCCGGTCGGCGGTCGCCGCCGGTGCCCGCCGGATCGTGACCGCCTCCTCCGGAGGCGCCGCTTACGGCCGGCCTCCACGGCTGCCCGCCAGCGAGCGGATGCGTCCGGCGCCGCTTTCCGCCTACGGGGCCTCCAAGGTGGCCGAAGAGGTCTACCTCGCCTGCACGGGCAGGGAGCACGGCGTCAGCACCATGGCGCTCCGCTACGGAAACGTGTACGGCGAGCGCCAGGACGGGACCGGGGAGGCGGGCGTGGTCGCCATCACCTGCAACCGCCTGGTCGCCGGCACCGCCCCGGTCATCAACGGGGACGGCCGGCAGACGCGCGATTTCATCCACGTCTCGGACGTGGCGGCGGCCAACCTGGCCGCCCTGGCCTCCAGGCGCGAGGGGGCCGTCAACATCGGCACGGGCCGGGAGACCAGCGTGCACCAGGTGGTGACGACGCTCATCCACCTCGCCGGTTTTCCCGGTGAGCCGGACCATGCCCCGGCGCTGCCGGGCGAGGTGCGCCGGGTCTGCCTCGACACCGCCAGGGCCCGCCGCTGGCTCGGCTGGTCGGCCCGGACGTCCCTGGATCGCGGACTCCGGTGCACGCTCGCCTACTTTCAGGCCGCGCCTCGGCCGGCAGCTCGAGACTGAGGGAGTTGGATCGATGCGAGTGATCGTTCTCGGTGCCGACGGTTATCTCGGATGGCCCACCAGCCTGCACCTGTCCGCCCGCGGCTATGAGGTGGTCGCGGTGGACAACCTGGTCCGGCGGCGGTGGGACACGCTCTGCGGGACCAGCAGCCTGGTCCCCATCTCCACCATGGAGCGCCGGGTCGCGCGCTGGGCGGCCGAGACCGGGCGGACCATCCAGTGGGTGCGGCTCGACCTGCGGAACCGGGCCGACCTCACGGAGCTGATCACCAGGCACCGGCCCGACGCGGTCGTCCACTTCGCCGAGCAGCGCTCGGCGCCCTACTCCATGATCGGGGCCGAGCAGGCGGTCGAGACCCAGGTCAACAACGTGGTGGGGACGCTGAACCTCCTCTTCGCCCTCCGCGAGTCGGCGCCCGAGTGTCACCTGGTCAAGCTGGGCACGATGGGCGAGTACGGTACGCCCAACATCGACATCGAAGAGGGGTTCATCGAGATCGAGCACAACGGGCGCCGTGACCGGTTGCCCTACCCCAAGCAGCCCGGGTCCTTCTACCACCTCTCCAAGGTCCACGACAGCCACAACATCATGTTCACCTGCAAGACCTGGGGGCTGCGCTCCACGGACTTAAACCAAGGTGTGGTCTACGGCTGCAACACGCCCGAGACCCAGCGGCACCCCGAGCTCCGCACCCGCTTCGATTACGACGACATCTGGGGAACGGTGCTCAACCGCTACTGCGTCCAGGCGGCCATCGGGCGACCGCTCACCGTCTACGGCCGTGGCGGCCAGACGCGGGGCTTCATCGACATCCGCGACACCGTCCGCTGCATCGAGCTCACGATCGCGAACCCACCCCAGCCCGGCGAGTACCGAGTCTTCAACCAGTTCACCGAGCAGTTCAGCGTGGGCGAGCTGGCGGAACGGGTGCGCGAGGCCCGGCGGGCCCACGGGCTGGAGACGGAGATCGTGCACCTGCCCAACCCCCGAGCCGAGGCCGAGAGCCACTACTACAACGCCAAACACCAGAAGCTCATCGACCTCGGGCTGCAGCCCCACTTCCTGGCCCAGACCCTGATCGAGGACGTGATCCAGACCGTGGAGCGCTATCGCCATCGGGTCCGGGTGGAGACGATCGAGCCCCGGGTCGACTGGCGGAAAGGGGCCCTGGTCAGCCTCCGCTCCCGGAGGGCGGGCGACCGTTCGCGGCGGGCCAGAAGCACGCTCGGCCGGTAAGGGAGCACGGGGAGGGGCGTCGAGGCCCCTCCCCGGCCGCCGGCGAGCCTCAGTCGGCCGCCGGCACCGGGCCTTCTCGGTACAGACGCCAGCGGAGCAGCACCAGCTCCTTGATCGCCCGCAGGATCGGGATCAGCCGCCCCCCCGATCGCCGACCCAGGCGGCGTGGATAGTGCGGCACCGGCACCTGGACGAAGCGGCCCCCGAGTTCGCGGACCCGGTAGTACAGCTCGACGTTGATCAGCGCGCTCCTGGATGTGATCGGGAAGCGGCGCAGGGTGGTCGTCCGGATGATCTTCAGGGCACAGTCGACGTCCTTCACGTCGAGCCGGAAGGCGAGGCGGATGAGGAGGTTGAACACGCCGCTGGTGATCGAACGCGTCAGGGGATCCTCCCTGCTCGTCCGCCAGCCGGCGACCAGATCGGCCTCCCGCAGGTACGGTATGAGGAGACGCAGGTCGGCGGGATCCAGCTGCCCGTCGGCGTCGGTGAAGGCGGTGTACTCGAGGTCGGCCGCCCTCAGCCCGTCCCCCACCGCTGCGCCGTAGCCGCTCTTACGCTCGTGACGGACGACCCGGAGCGCCATCCCCAGCTCGGCAGCGAGGGATCTCGCGACCGCGCCGGTGCCGTCGGTGGAGCCGTCGTCGACGACGATCACCTCGAAGCGCTCGGCCAGCCGGGGCAAGACCTCGCCCAGGAGGGGCAGAAGCCAGCGCAGGTTCTGGCTCTCGTTGTGGGCGGGGAGTACCAGGCTGAGGCCGCTCAGCTTCTCGAACTCGGACATGGGCGGTGTGCATCCTATGTCATGGCCGGGGACGGACCGGCTCATGGACCCATCCCCAGGAACCTGCTCATTTGCGGGGAGAGCCGGGCGCTTCCGCCCCCGCCTCCGCGCTCGAGCACCAGCGCCAGCCCCCGGGAGCAGGCCACGCCGTAGCCGTCGGCCAGGGCCTGGAGCACGATCTGTCGTGTCTGAGCCCTCACCCCCTCGTCCGGCTCCGTGGCCGGATCGACGGCCATGTAGCTCGCGTTCGCGGCGGGCGGAAGGATGAAGATGGAGCGCCGGCTGGCGAGGTGTGGGACCAGGTAGTAGCCGGCGTCCACGCTGGCGTCGGGCGGGATGGTTCGCAGGCACGAGTCGAGCTGCGCCGATTGGGTCGCGGTCAGGTAGGAAGGGAAGTCCCGGAAGGGCTGAACCCCGACGAAGGCGACGAACACGTTCGCCAACAGCACCGCCCCGGCCAGGCCCGCCGGCAGCCACTCGGAGGGCGTCCAGCGCGGCCAGCCACGGGGGGCGTTCCCGGAGGCGAGCCGCGAGGCGGATCGTCGGAGGCGTGTCCGCAGCCGGGCCAGGACCTCCACGGTGGCGAACGCCATCGGCGGCGCCAGGATCATGGAGTACTGGAACCTGGTCGTCCAGGTGTTGGTGTCGGAGGACCAGAACCGCTCCACCAGGGCGGGCAGGGCGACGAGGGAGATCGGCGAGGCCAGGGGCAGGAACAGCCAGGAGCCGAGCAGGCCGAGGAGCGTCTTCGTCTTCTCGAAGGGGCTGAAGAACAGGAACGCCGCCTGGGCCGGATGCGTGATCACGTGCAGGGCCGCGCTGAGGGGACCCGGGCCAAGCGCCGGGTAGGTCCAGTGGCGGTAGCCGACCGGCGAGAGCGCCGGGATGACGACGTACATGACGAGAAGGAACCAGGCAGCCGAGATCCCACCCACCGCCAGCGCCAACCGCCAGCGCCGCTGGAAGACGCCCACGTAGACGGCGAGACCGATGAAGATGAGGGCCACGTCCTCCCGGGTCAGCAGCCCCACCGCCACCATCGGCCAGAGCAGGCGGTCTTTCCCGGCCAGGACCGCGTAGAGGGCGAAGGCCAGGGCGGGCACGGCGAAGGCACCGTGGTGGAAGTCGAAGGCCACCGCCGAGAGCACGCCCCAGAAGAGCAGCGAGCTGGCCTGGACGGCGAGGGCGGGAAGTGGCCCCAGGCGGTCACGGGCCCAGGAGAAGACGGGCAAGCTGGCGAGGGCGAGCAGGAAGGACTGAACCAGCAAAAGGGCGCGGGGATCGTCCCAGATCCAGAACAGGGGCCCCAGCACCATCAGGATGGGGTTGAAGTGGTCGCCCAGGTAGTTGGGGACGCCGAGCACGGTGTTGGGCACGACCTGGAAGTGGCTGTAGCCCCAGACCGCCTGGTCCTGGATGCCGAGGTCGAAGGCGGTGCTGCCGAAATGGTCGTAGCGGTAGATCTCGGCCGCGGAGTAGAAGGTGAAGGCGGCCAGGACGAGCGCGAAGGGCGCCAGCCGCACCGCCGACCGGGAGTTCCACGGCCGAACCCAGGGCCCGGGCTCCGGGTCCTGGTCGGACGGCACGGCCAGCCCGGGAACGCTGCCCGTCGCCGGCACGGCCATCCGGGTCCCATCGCTCATCGCCTCAGCACACCTCCGGAGCCGTGGCCGGCAGCTGCAGCCCTCGGCGCACGTAGACCAGGTCGGGGTAGCTGGCAAGGGCCAGCTGGTACTGGTGGTCGAGCAGGACCTGGATCGAGGGCCATTGCGCGGCCGCGTCCACCGACACCACGATCACCGTCGGATGCAGGGCCCTCACCTGGTCGGTGACGGCCTGATCCGAGCCGCCGCTCAGGACCACGTCGTTGTAGATCGGGGCGGTGGGCAGCTGGACCGGCATCCCGGCCAGCAGGTAGGGCCAGGCATCCGAGGACCAGACCACCGCACAGGTGCCCTCCAGGCCCTGGGCCCGCAGCCAGTCCGCCACCGCTCGATCGGCAGGAGCCCGGTCGTCGAGGTTCGCCAGCCACTCCGACCGCGGCAGCTGCCCACTGCTCACCGCCCGCCAGTACCAGACGCCGTAATTGAACACCGCCTTCTGGTTCACCCCGCTGACCCCGGCCATCAACGCCACCAGCACCATACCGGCCACCAGCGGCAGGGCACGTAGCGGCAGGCGCCAGGGGGGGAGCGGTACCGAGGCCAGAGCCAGGATCGAGGGGGCCAGGGCCGGGGTCAGGAAGTGCGGGTAGGGCCGGTGTGCGATCGCCGCCACGCCGAGATCCGCCGCCGCCCACACCCAGATCGCCCAGGCCGGGCTGGTCGACCGCCGGGAGAGCACCGCGCCCACCAGCACCGCCAGCGCCGCGATCGCGCAGAGGGCGTCACCGACGAGGCCCGGGGAACTGGCCGCCGCGTAGTCCACGTAGAACCCGGCCAGGGAGAAGCGCACCATCTCGGCGCCGGCGATCGCCACCGACGGCAGCAGCCAGGCGGCCGTCACCCCCAGGGCGGCGGAGAGGTAGAGGCCGAGCTCGCGCCGGGACACTCTCGGACTGAGGAGCAGGACCAGGCCCAGGGCCAGGGCGTCCGCCAGCTCGGTCTGCTGGTACGCCCCGGCCGCCCCGACCAGGGCGCCGGCGACCGGCGCCCAGCCCCATCGCCACCAGCGCGAGCGCCGGGGCGCCGCCAGGCGGGCCACGACCAGGGCTCCGGCCCAGGTGGCCGGCCCGAGGAGCAGGCTCTCCGGCACCGCGACCTCGGCCTCGAACCAGGGTAGCCCCACGGCGAGGGCGAAGGCGGCGGTGGCCAGGCCCGCCCGCAGCGGGTCGAGGAGCCGTCCCGCCATCCAGGCCACGGCCAGGAGCGCGGCCAGGCCGCTGGCGAAGGTCAGGAGGTGCAGGCCGGCCTCGCTGATGCCGAACAGCTTCAGGGCCAGGGCCACGGTCCAGATCTGGAGAGGGGGCTTGTTCGTCCACGCCTGCGAGTAGAGGTCCAAGCCGTGCAGCACCATGCGGGCCACGGTCGCGTAGCCCGCCTCGTCCGTGTACCAGTGGGGCTCGTAGAAGGAAGGGATCCGGCAGAGGACGAAGAGCCCGAGCGCCGGCCACAGCCAGCGCGGCGGACGGCGCCGGGCCTCGCCCCGGACCGGCTCCGGGCGCTCCGCCTCGAGGGGGACGTACGCGGGAAGGGCGCTCACGTCGGCCGACACCACCCGGCCGAGCGCTCACACACCGGCCCCGGAGCGGGTGCGAGCGGCGGGGCGGGAGCAGGGCGAACGGTCACGACCAACATCTATCGCAGAGGGACCGCCCGCCGCCACGGCAGGCGGCCCGGCGAGTTCAACTCTTTGTAATCGCAGCCACAGGGCGGCCCGGGGAAGCACCGCCCGGGCGCCGCGCCGGGAGCTGGCTCCGGCACCGGCCACGGCCTCCGTGCCCAGCCGGACGGCGGTGGCCGGCGACCACCGGCCCGAACGCCGCACGCTCGCCGCCGGGTGGTCCACGGCCCACATCGACTCTCCCTCAATCGACAACCCGCCAGTTCCGAATCCGCGGCTTGACTCTACAGACGGCCAGAGCACATCCTGAATGGCGTCCACGCGGGAGATCCCGCGTCGTGAACATCGACTGGCTGTGGGAAACATGCACATGGTGTGGCTGCGAAGATACCGACGATTGGCCGTAGAGCTGGGATTGGCATCATTCATTCTGGGTATGACGGGCGGACCTTCGTTCGCCGCTCAGATCGACCAGTCGCGCTCTATCGGTCAGATCGTCAGCGAGCAAAGAGAAAGGGCTCTCTCGCTCTCCAACCAGGTGATGACAGCGGGGGGATCATCGCCTGCCGTCATCGACGCACGCTCTTCGGGGGGTACCAGCCAGGCCGACGTCGACCCTCCCGGCCCCTGGCGACTCCAGGCGTCGTGGACGTGCCCCGACCCCGACGCTCGCTTCACGCTCCAGGTGCAGGGGGCTGATGGCAGCCCGGTCGATCGTATCTCCGGGGGCGGCACCCGGGAGGTGACCAGGGACTATCCCGGTGGCCAGCACTACCACCTCGAGATCCGGTCCACGTGCCCCTGGCATCTGGTGGTCCAGAGCTGAGGCTGGCGATGGGCGAGGCGGCGGCGAACGCCCTCACCGCTCACCTGGTCGGGGCCAGCGGCATCGAGGGTGGTGGCCTCGAGTTCCCTTCGCTCCTCCAGGCCGGCGCCGAGCCGGAGGACCGAGCCATCCACCCCTCCGCGGCTGGTGTGCCGATCTGCTGGAGGTTACGTATCTGGAAGCAGCCGTGAGCGGAGGCAGCCATCGAACGTGCGCCGCCGGTGCGCGGTAGGTGAGGTGTCGAGGCTCTGGGCAGGACGGCGACACCGTCGATGGAGTTGGGAGCGTCGAACCGAGCCATACCGCTTGAGGCTGGATCGATCCTCTCATCGATGAGAGGCCAGCGAAGAAATTGCAGGCGTCAAGAACGACGGAGGTATTGCATGAGATCACGCATCCTTGCCGCCGCCGGGGCCGGGGCCGTCCTGGCCACCAGCCTTGGCCTGGCCCCGATCGCACTGGCCGACACCTGGCACGCTCGGAACGTCCAGGTGCCGATCGTCATCTGCCGGCCGACTGCGACCTCGTCCGCGGTCTCGACGGCCAACACCAACACCCCGGCTCCTGTTCAGACGATCACCGACACGATCACCAGCGCTCTCGGTCTGCGGCTGGAGAACGAGCAGAACACGATCTCGAACGTCGGCTCGTCGGCCGCGATCAGCGCCTGCGAGCAAGCGGCTGAGGCGGAGGCCCAGACGCAACCGTAAACCGAAGCTACCGATGGAGGGTCGTCGCGGTCACCGACGGCCCTCCAGCGGCTTCCCTCGACAGTCGACAGCTGCACACCGACCCCAGGGTCGCCCGCCCGGGGCCTCTCGCCCCCCAACTCCACGATCCGAGGTGGTGTGTGAAACGCCTCCCGGGGACGCCACCTGGAGGTGGCGTCCCCACCGATCCCGGCGTGGGGTCGGCCGGTACGGTTCGGCCTCACCGTCGGTCCGATGCGCCGATCCGGGGCAGGCTCCGTATCCAGGAGCAGTGACGATCGTGAGCAGCGATCGGACGGGGCCACCGGCGGGTGGCGGGCGAGGCCTCGAAGTCTTCCAGGCAGAACTGGCGTGCCGCCGGCAGGACCGGGGCGTCGAGCCGAGTCCCGTCCCCGTCCATCCTCGAACCGAGGCCGAGCGAGAGCGGAGCCCAGCCAGCTTCAAGATCCACGGAGGTGCAGTATGAGATCACGCATCATCGCAGCCGCCGGTGCCGGCATTGCCCTGGCCACCAGCCTGGGCATGGTCCCGGTCGCCCTGGCCGACAGCGGATCCGGCCAGAACGCTCAGGTACCGGTCATCATCTGCCAGCCGACCTCGAACTCGTACTCGGTCTCGCTGACCAATACCAACATCCCGGCTCCCCTTCAGACGATCACCGAGGTGATCACCAGCGCTCTCGGCCTGCGGCTGGACAACGAGCAGAACACGTCCTCGAACGTCGGCTCGTCGTCCGCGGTCAGCGCCTGCGAACAGCTGGCCCGAGCCCAGCTACAGCAGCAACCGTAATCGGGGTCGGCGCCGAAGGATCGCCGCCGGCCGTCCGGCCCTTCTCGACCGAAACCTCGGCACCCCGAGGTTCGGTAAGCCGTTGGGGCACGCCCACCCACGGTCCGAGCGCGGAGGAGGCCACTCCCGGGGACGCCATCGCCCGATGGCGTCCCCACCGGTCGGAGGCATGGAACTGGCCATTGGAGCCGGCCGTCCTTTTGGAGGGCCTTTACGGCGCCGACGGGAAAGAGGTGCGGCACGGCTGGCGGCCATGGCATGGTGAATGACGACCCGTCCGACAGGTGCCCGATTCGGAGCCGGGCCTGGGGCCGGCAGCGCGTGGCTACCGGCCCATGCAATGAGTGGGGGAGGGGATTGTCGAGGTGATGAGGCCCGGCAGCCGGGCCGACGTGGACCCGGGCGGTTCCGGTCCACGTCGTACCCGCCACTCCCGCTCCCCTGGGAACCGGGAGTGCGAGAACCTCGACATGCTCCCTCCTTTCGATGGCCGACGCCACCGTCGGCCATTTGGTTTTCCTAAGGTATACCGCCGACCTACCTCATCCTACCGGGATCGTCCTATGCACGCCATAGGCAAAATGCCATCACAGGGCCCCGGTCATCCTTCCACACCGCCAGGAGCAGGCCGGCCGCGGGGCACGCCGGCCAACTCCGGCATCGTGACCAGGCGATCGTAGAGGTCCTGATTCACGACCACGTGCCGCTCCGGCAGACCACCGCCGGCGACAGAGAGCGCGATCTCGGCCGCCCGCTCGCGCAGACGCCGCGAGCCCTCCCGGGCGACGCCGGCGATGGGGCTCGCGCCAGCGCTGGAATCGCTCCTCAGCCACACCTCGAGGGGGTAGCACAGACCGAGGATGGGGTCAATCCGCGCCGTCCAGGGCCGGACCTGGCGCCACCGTCAGGAGCGGGCGCCGGGGGGCGCGGCCGGCCAGGGACGCCGACCGTCAGGTGCGCTCGTGGCGGGCGACCGAGAAGCCGATCAGCACCGGGATGTCGACCGCCGCCAGCAGGAGCACCACCGCCATGATGGCCAGGGTGGTCGCCGGGGTGCCGTCCGAGACGAAGACGTAGACGGCCATGGCCGTGAAGACCAGCGTCAGCACCAGCACCCAGCGCGCGACGGCGAAGAAGAGCCGCCAGGCGAAGTGGCGACGGCGAAGCAGGAAGACCAGCGCCCCCGCCAGCAGCGCAGCCGAGGCGACCAGGAAGCCGACCGACCAGGACAGCGGTGCCGGGCGCGGGAGGTAAGCGGCGATGATCCCCACCGAGAGGAAGGCGCAGACGATGGAGGCCAGCATGCAGCCGACCACGGGCGAGCGTGACGTGTCCCCGAGGTAGGGCTCGTCCGCCTCGGGCGCCCCGGCGCCGGACGGGTTCACCAGGTCGTGATCCGGGTCATGATCACCAGCGTCGCCACCTGCATGACCCCGGTGACGCCCGCGGTGAAGATGAAGCGCCGCATGAGACGGCCGATGAGCAGCGCGTTGGGCCGCGGCTTGCGCAGCTCCAGGAGCACGCTGATGTTGGCCGGCTCCAGCACGCCGTAGGCGACGATGGCCATCACCCCGACCACGATGTACGAGGCCACCAGCCACCACCGCTGGGGGTACGGGAGCACCAGGTAGCCGAAGTAGCGGGCCAGCTGCCAGCCGGTGGTGAGCGTGACCAGCACCAGCGTCGGCATGATCAACAGCATCTGGGGCATCAGTCGCCGGGTCAGCGCGATGCGCGCCGGCACCTCCATGCGGGCCAGGGTCGGACCGATCACGAAGCCCATGAAGAGGTCGATGGCCGTCCAGAGCGCGCCACAGCTCACGTGGAGGAAGTTCAACGCCCACAGCGAGTTGCTGGCGATGGCCGCCACCAGGCCGGCGATCACCGCCGCCACGATCGGCAGCCCTCGAACCGGGATGATCGGCCCCGCCGCCTCTCGCGGCGGCGCGACCACCTCGGGCGGGGCTTTGGCGATCACGTCACTCATGGCAGACCCGGCTCCCTCGTTCGTGGTCAGGGTGGAAGCGACGATACCCCGGCCCTCATCCGGTGTCAACGACGTCAGCCGTCGTCGGGACAGCCCCATCGCCAGCACCAGGGCACCTGGGTCCACGGCGGTCCTCCCTGGTGGTGCCGCCGTGTCCCCCCACCCGTCCGAGGCGACGGGGAAGGGGAGGCGACCGGGGTGGGGCCGGGGGAGGCGGACGGCGTCCCGGCCGGCGCGATCGCGATCGGGGTCGGGCGGGGCGTCGCCACCATGATCGAGTCGGGCGGCCCTGCCACCGCTCCCGGCGGAGAGGCGGCCGGAATCGGGCTCGCCACCGCGAGTCCGAGCGAGGTCCCGGCCGGTCCCTTCGTCGGGGCCGTGGCTTCGGACCGCGCCGTCCACGCCACCGCTGCCGCGACCACCACTCCGGCCACCACCAGGAGGAAGCGGGCGTCGATCCGCCGTCGCGGACGCGGAGCGGGTCCGAGGACGACGGGGGCCTTCACCGCCCGGCTCGTCGCGAGCGGCCGGGCCGGTCCCCGAGCGGCGCCCTCGGCCCCCCGCCGGTCACGCCCACGGCCCGCTCGCCGAGGAGGTCGGGGCCCCGCTTCCCCACACCGGGCGCCTCACTCGCTCCCCGGAGGGTCCAGGTCCTCCCAGCCGAAGTCGAAGGCGTCATCCGCCTGCCAGGCCTCGGTCTCCACACCAACGGGCGCAGGGCCGGACTCGAGCACCCGCTCCGAACCCTCGGGGTCGGCCGCGCCCGCCAGCTCGGACGGGGGCTCCTGCCCCTCGGGGTAGATCCGGTGCTCCCGGAGGTCCGCCCACAGCTCCTCCATGGCGAGATCGGGGTCCCGATAGAAGGCGGAACCGCGGATGCGACAGAAGGGCAGGCCACAACGCTCGAGCTGGCGCTGGCGCAGGGCGGCCTCCTCGAACTGCTCCACCCCCGCCCAGTCGTCGCCCTCGCACTCGACCGCCAGCCGCCCGCGCAGGCCCTCCACCAGGAGATCCACCCGGTAGCCGCCGATCTCGTACTGGGGGATCACCCGGTAGCCGGCGTCGACGATGCGGAGGAAGACGTCCACCTGGAACCAGTTCTCGAAGGGCACCGAAGGCCGGTCCTCCGGCTCGCGCTCCAACGCCCGCCGCCGGAGCCGCTGGACGTCCACGTCCCCCAGCGGGGTGGGCTCGATGCGCGGGTTGAGGCAGTAGCGCAGCAGCCGGGCCGGCATGCCCTCCGGGTCGAGGGTGTCGAGCGTCGCCGTGTGGAAGAGCCACATCTGCTCCCGGGCCCGACTGGCGGCGACGTTGAACCGTCGCCGGTCCCGTTCGGTGGTGAGGGATCCGACCAGGCGGCCGTCGGAGGGGGCGTGCACCAGGCTCAGGAACATGACGTCCCGCTCGTCACCCTGGAAGGCGTAGGCGTCGCCGCAGACGATCGCGCGCCGCTCGATCTCGGCCGGGTCGACGTGCCGGGCCAGCAGCCGGTCGATGGCCTCGGCCTGGTAATGGCCAACGAGGCTGATCACCCCGAAGGTCTTACCCGCGTAGGCGGGGTCGGCGATGCAGCGCACGATCTGCTCCACGATCGCACGGGCTTCGGGGTCGTTCACGTCCCCGTCGTGCGTGTAGCCGGTGTGCACGTGCCGGACCTGGATGGCGGGAGCGAGTCGGCCGGCCCCGAACTGCTTGAGCGGGATCAGCGGGTGCTCGCGGTAACAGAGGTCGTTCGAGAACTGGATGATCTCGGGAACGCACCGGAAGTGCTCGCGCAGCACCACCCGGTCCCGGAAGCGGATGCGCGCCAGGTCGAAGAAGCTGTTGTCGGCGTCGTAGTGGGCACCGAGCGGGATGTCGTGCAGATACTGGGCGTTGAGCATCTCGACCTTCTCTCGCTCGACGCCCACGTTGTCCGGACTGATCTGCTGGTCGTCGCCGACCACGACCACGGTCCTGGCCAGGAACTGCAGGAACAGCGCCTCCGGTCCCGACTGACTGGCCTCGTCCACGATCACGACGTCGAAGACCTCGGGGGCGATGTCCACCGTCTCCGCCACCTTGAAGATGGGCATGATCCAGGCCGGGACGGCGGTCCGGCAGCCCTGCATGGCGTCGCGGGCCATGCGGCGGTAGCGTGGCGCCTGCCGGCCGGTCCCTTTGCCGATCCGCCGGACGGCGTTCTCCCAGGCCATGAGGTGCATGCGCTCGTGCTCGGTCAGCCTGGCCAGGCAGTGGTACCAGGCCAGCTCGGTGGCCAGGCGGCGGGTGGCCAGCCCGATCTCGTGCCGGGCGTCGTCCAGGCTCCGCTGCAGCCGTCCCACCTCGACCGGATGGGTGACCCCCTGGAGCCAGTGATCGGCCTGGACCCAGTGCCAGGCCGCCTGTAGCTCCCCCAGCCTGGCGTCCCACTCCGGGTCCTCGGGCTGCCGCTCGAGGCGCTCGGCCAGACCGGGCGCCCGCTCGCGCAGCCGCTGCAGGAGCTCGTCGCGCCGTGCCTTCCGCTGCCGCAGCAGCTCCAGCTGCTCCAGCGCCCCGTAGGTGAGACCGTAGCGCTGTGGGCTGCGGGTCCGCACCGCCTCCCGCATGGTCTCGACCAGGGGGTGCGGGGTGGGCTTCAAGGAGACCGCCTCCAGCACGCGCTCGGTGGGAGCGTAGCGCGCGCTCACCTCCGCCCAGGCGGCGTCCCAGTGGCTGGCCTCGACCGCGTTCAGGAGGTTGCGGAGCGCGTCCATGTCGTGCCAGACCGGCGTCTCCAGGGCCGGGATCCACCCCGCCGCCTGCTCGGCGGTGCGCAGCCGCGGCTCGAGGTCGAGGACCTGCTGCAGGGTGCTGAGGATGTCGGCGTACTCGGAGAGCCGACTGGTGCCCGAGCCGACCGGAGGAAGGCGGAGCCCGTTCCACTCCGCGTCCAGTCGGTCCAGTCGCAGGTTGGCCTCCAGCCAGAGCACCAGGCGCTCCAGGACGGCCGGATCGCGACAGGGCAGGCCGTCGACGCGGACACCGTCGAGCAGATAGGCCGCCTGCCGGACGATGGTCGGACGGAAGGGGCCGAGGCCCAGGCCACCGCCCTGTCGCAGGTGCTCCAGGAGCGCGCTGGCGTCGGCGTGGACCGTGTTCGGGTCTCCGATCCCGGTGACCCTGGGGTTGCCCACGCTCTCCAGCGCCGACCGGACGAAGTCCAGGGTCTCGCGGGTCACGCGCTCCAGGCCCTGCCAGCGGCTGGACTGGCCGGAGAGCACCTGTTCGGCCGCCAGCGGGATCCACGGCTCCGAGCTGCGGTTCAGGTCGGCCCGGTACTGGATGAGCTCGTAGAGGGCGTTCCACAGGGTCTGGCGCGCCTCGGGGGAGGCCGTGCGCAGGGAGTCGTAGGCGGGGTGGGTGCGGAACTCCGTGAACTCCGCGCTGCGCGCCGCCGCCTGGTGCTCCTCCTCGACCAGGGCGCCGAAGGCGTCCGGCGAGAGCAACGCCGCCCGATCGGGAACGGCCATCTCGAGCTGTTCTTGGATCTCCTTGTCGATGGAGCGCACCAGCTCGAGCAGCTCGATCGCCTCGGCATCGGAGAGCGGGCATTCCTGCTCGGGATCGGTCAGGCCGGCCGCCCAACCGTACCGGGGGGCCCGCCGTCGGATCGTCTCGGCGATCTCCTGGCTGCTCCCTTCGTAGTCACCGAAGAGCGGCGGGTTGCGGTAGCAGTCGCGCTGGCGCACGGACCTCAGCCGGGCCAAGATCTCGGCCTCCCGCTCGCGGGCCGTATTGAGGTCCTTGCGCAGCTCGGCGATGCGGGTCTCGGCGTGGCGCGGGGTCCAGGTGTTGTGACGACGGACGATCCCCTGGACCGAGTTCTGGAGCTCCTCGCGCCCCTTGACGTCACCGCCCAGGGCGACCACGGCCAGCTCCCGGATCTCGGGCGGGATCATCTGACGCAGGACCTGTAGGGCCCTCGCCGTGTGGCTCGTGACCAGCACGCGCTGGCCGCGGGCGAGCAGATCGGCGACCAGGTTCGCGATGGTATGGGACTTGCCGGTCCCGGGCGGCCCTTGGACCAGCACGGCGGGTTGCCGGCGCAGCCGACGCACGATCTCCAGCTGCTCGTCGTTGGCCGGCAGGGGGAAGAGGATCTCCTCCTCGGCGGCCTCGGCGCCCGACGGCTCCTGGGCCGGAGGCTGCTCCTCGACGACGTCGACCAGGCGGCGGACCCCCTCGGGGACGTAGGCCCCCTGCTGCAGCTGGCGGACGATCGCGTCCAGGGCGTGGAGCACCGAGCGCTCCATCCGCCGGCGCAGGATGAGGGCCGGCGCGAAGTGAACGACCGGGGTCCCGGAGACCTCGACCGGCGGCTCGAGCAGGTCCTCGTAGCGGCCGCCGTAGGGGGCGGCCTGGACCCACCCCTGCAGGCAGCGGACCACGGCCTCGTCGGCGAAGATGTCGTCGCCGACCTCCTCCAGCAGCTCGGTGAGGCGGCCGAGCTCCTCGGGGGCAGGGCGTTCCTCCGGCTCCACCATGTCCTGCTCGAGCGTCGGGCGGGCGCCGTCCACATCGGCCGTGACCGTGATCACGCCGCGGTCGGGGTCGAAGCGGACGTCGGTCTGGGCGACGATCAGGTGCCGGCGGATGGTGACCCCGGACGGGGTCCTCCAGGCCAGCAGGCCGATGCCCATCACGACCTCGTAGGCCTCCCCGAACCGCTGCTGGAGGTGGTGGAGGCGGAAGAGGTCGGTGTAGATGCGCTGCTGGTGTTGCAGAACCCGGTCTGTCTCCGCCCAGGGTCGCCAGAGGCGATCGACGTAGGTCTCGTAGGCGCTGCGCAGCTCGGGATCGAGCGCCGGCGTCCCTTCGACGAGCGGGGGCGCGTCGTGGCTGGAGTCGCCCAGCACCGGAAGATCGAGCCAGGCCCGCAGGGCGAAGGGAGGGTCCGGCGGCGGCTGCGGGGCGGGCTGGTGGATCTCGACCCAGATCTCGGCGTCGCCCTCGGTCCGGGTGACGGCCGAGCAGTAGCAGCCCGGAACCTGGGGGATCTCGGACAACCAGACCACCTGCTCGTAGGCGTCGGTGGTGCGGACGCTTCGCACCCGCAGCTGGGTGTACTCGCGCAGGAAGGTGAAGAGACGAACGGCCCGGTCGCGGATGTCCTCCGCGACCTCCCCTCCCGGGAGCGGGATCACCGACATCGGCGTCCTCCTGGGACGCCCGGAGGCCGAGCCCGCCGCCCGGCGGGCACGCACCCGACACCCCCTCCCCCTGGAAGCCGGCTGAGCATCACTCTCTCCTCTTCACTACCCCTCGGAAGGACGACCGGCAGGCGCGCCAGCGGTCATCAAACCTAGCAGGCTCGTCGAGGGAATGCGACAGCCAATAGTAGGCCGAAGCAGGGCTACTTCTCCCCAGCGACTTGCCGTCAGTAGCCGACTGAGGAGCGCCCTGGCTCGTGGCCCGGAGGACGTCAATCGGCCTTGTTGGTGGCTGTACATGGTAATGGCCGTTCTCGGCGCGTGGCGTTGCGCGCTCAGGGTGGGCCGCCTCCATCCGGAGGCGGACCGCGCCGGCGCCGGGCACAGTGTCTACCATGGCTGCTCGGAGGAGGCGCGGGGGCGGGTCCGCCGGCGTCGGGGCGACCCCGACGGCCCGCGGTGGAAGGGCCGGCTGCACCCTCTCCCGCCGGGAGGGTCGTCGCCACGGCGTCCCCGGGGCTCAACCGGACACCATCCGTGGAGGTGGGCACCATGAAGCTGGGCAGGATCTCCCGAGACGGCATCGACGGGCCCGAGGCCCGCCTGGTGGCCGTGCTGCCGGAGCAGGGCCGGGCGGTGGACCTGCGGACGGCGGAGCGCCTGCGCCTCGTCGGCCGGGGTGCCACCCCGGAGGCGGGCACCAGGCTGGCGGCGGCGACCTTCCCGGGGAGCATGACGAGCGCCATCGGGGCCGGCCCGGCCTTCCTCGAGGCGGCGCACGAGGCTCTGACGCGCTGCGGCGACGACGCCTCGCTCGACCTCGAGGGGCTCACCTGGCTGCCGGCGGTCGATCCACCGGTGATGCGCGACTGCATGGCCTTCAAGGAGCACCTGACCAACGCCGCCGCCAGGCTGGGCCAGGAGGTGCATCCCATCGCCTACGAGCTCCCGGCCTACTACAAGGCCAGCCAGTCGAGCCTGATCGGGCACGAGCAGGTGGTGCCCTGGCCCGCCTACACGAATTGGATGGACTACGAGCTGGAGCTGGGATTCGTGATCGGGCGGGCGGGCCGCAACCTGACCCCGGAGCAGGCCGGGGCGCACCTCTTCGGGGTGACGATCTACAACGACTTCAGCGCCCGCGACATCCAGGGACGGGAGATGCAGCTCAACCTCGGCCCCGCCAAGGGCAAGGACTTCGCCACCGCCGTCGGCCCTTGGATCACCACCGTGGACGAGCTCGACCTGGCCGACCTGGACATGAGGGCGCGGGTCAACGGAGAGGAGTGGTCGCACGGCAACGCCGGCTCCATCTGGTGGAGTCCCGCCGAGCTGATCGCCTACGTCTCGTGGGGAGAGAACCTCCAGCCCGGTGATCTCATCGGCTCGGGCACGGTCGGCCGCGGCTGCGGGCTCGAGCTGGGCCGCCGGCTGCAGCCGGGCGACGTGGTCGAGCTCGAGGTCGCCGGCATCGGCGTCCTCCGCAACCGTCTCGCCCAGCCCGAACGGGAGGGCCGGGAGCCGACGCCGCGACCGCGCTGAGGACGCGTCGGACCACGCCGGCCGCCCGGCACCCATCGTGGCCGTTCTACACTCGATCCACCGGCCCCTCTGCGGGGCGCGTCGAGCCGCGCCGGGGCGGACCCGCGTGCGGCGGGACCCGGAGAGACGAGAGAGGCCTGGACATACGGGAGTGACGGACATGGAGCTGATCAGCCCGCGCATCAGGGCCCTGCGGCGCGCCGCGATCGACGACCCGGACGCTTTCTGGGCCCGGGCCGCCGAGGCGCTCCCCTGGCGGCGGCGCTGGGACCGGGTGTTCGAGTGGGACCCCGACGCCCCCGACGAGCACGGCCGCTACTTCCGCTGGTACATCGGCGGGATCACCAACCTGGCCTGGAACTGCGTGGACCGGCACGTCGAGCGCGGCCAGGGCGGACGGGCCGCGCTCGTCTGCGAGAACGAGCGGGGGGAGAGGACGGTCCTGACTTACGCCCAACTGGAGCACGAGGTCAGGCGGGCCGCGGCCGCCCTGCGGGGGCTCGGCATCCGGCGAGGCGACCGCGTCGGCATCTACATGCCGACCTGTGCCGAGGCCATCGTGCTCATGCTCGCCTGCACCAGGATCGGGGCCATCCACATCGTGGTCTTCGCCGGCTTCGGCGCCGGCGCGCTGGGCGACCGGCTGGAGATGGCGGGCGCGAAGGCGGTCTTCTGCGCCGACGTGACCTACCGCAAGGGCAAGGAGGTGCCCCTGAAGGGCATCGTGGACGAGGCCCTGGCCGCCCAGGGGAGCCGGGTGGAAAGGGTCGTGGTCCTGGTGCGGGGCGGCGCCGAGCCGCCGATGCGGCCGGGCCGTGACCTGACCTGGCCGGAGTTCCTGGGGCTCGGCGCCGGCCGGAGCGACGAGGTGGAGTGGCTGGAGGCGAACGAGCCGGCCTACATCCTCGCCACCTCGGGCACCACGGCCAAGCCGAAGCTGGCCGTGCACGTGCACGGCGGCTACCAGGTGTTCGTGCACGCCATGGCCGACTGGATGTTCGGCCTGCGCGACCACGACGTGTGGTGGTCCACCTCCGACATCGGCTGGGTGGTGGGCCACAGCTACATCGTCTACGCCCCGCTCCTGGTCGGTTGCACGACCCTGGCCTACGAGGGCGCCCTCGACCACCCCGACGCGGGGACCTTCTATCGGACGGTCGAGACGAATCGCGTGACCGGGATCTTCACCTCGCCGACCGCGGTCCGCATGCTCATGCGCTACGGCACGGAGCCCTCGCGCCACCACGACCTGGGCTCGTTGACCAGGGTCTTCTGTGCCGGCGAAGTGCTGAACCCGCCGGCCTGGGAGTGGCTCCAGAAGGAGGTGCTGGAGGACCGCATCCCCGTCATCGACCACATGTGGCAGACGGAGACGGCCGGCCCCATCTTCGGCAACCCGTGGGGCCTGGGCATGCTCCCGATCAAGCCGGGATCGGCCGGCATCGCCCTCCCCGGCATCGACGCGACCGTGGTCTCGCCCGAGGGCGAGGAGCTGGGCCCCGAGGAGAAGGGGATGATGGTCATCAGGCGGCCCTTCCCCGGCCTGACGCCGACGCTCTGGGGCGAGGTCGAGCGCTACGCCGACGACTACTGGCGGCGGATCCCGGGCCGGACCCTGTACCTGAGCGGCGACGCCTCCTCCATCGACCGGGACGGCTACGTCTGGTTCAGCGGCCGGGCCGACGAGATCATCAAGATCGCCGGGCACCGGATCGGGACCATCGAGGTCGAGACCGCCTTCCTGCGCCATCCCGCCGTCGCCGAGGCGGGGGTGACGGGACGGCCCGACCCCGTGCGCATGGAGGTGATCGCGGCCTTCGTGGTCCTCAAGCAGGGTTATCAGCCCTCCGAGGAGCTGAAGGCCGAGCTGCTGGAGACGGTGCGACGCGAGCTCGGCCCGGTGGCCGTGGTCGGCGACCTGAACTTCGTCGGCGCCCTGCCCAAGACCCGCAGCGGCAAGATCATGCGCCGGGTGCTGAGGGCGGTGACCCTGGACCGGGACCCGGGCGACGTCTCCACCATCGAGGACGAGGTCTCCGTGGCCGAGGCCCGCGAGGCCTGGAAGGCCATGCGCCGCGACGTCTCGGTCCCGTCCGGAGAGTAGGCGAGCCGGCGCGGGCGCTCGCCGGGCGGCCGCCACGTCGCCGGCCCAGGTCGCCCGGAGTGACCGGAAGACGTGGACCGGCGGGGCCGCACCGCCGTCACGAGCCGATCGGGATCGCCTCCACCTGGCCGACGTACTGGTCGTACTCGGGCGTCGTCGCCGTGATCGGCAGCGGGATGCCGGGATCGACGGTCCGGCGGTGGGAGCCGTAGGAGTCGTCCCAGTACAGGTCGACGGTGACCTGGTACTTCTCGGTCGCCCGGACGTGGTAGCGGCCGTCGGAGCTGGCCTTCTCCGAGATCATCTGGTAGCTGTGGGCGGTGAGCTGCGGGTGCTGGCCGCAGGCCGGATCGGGAGCGGTCTGGCCGTCGCCGAACGGATCGTCGAAGTCCCAATCGACGCCGGCGAAGAAGACCCGGATGAGGAACGTGTAGTAGATGCGACGTCCGGTCGAATCGGGCGCGCCCGGAAGCACCAGGGTCGAGTCTCGTTCCCGGGGCACGGCCAGGCCCTCCAGCCAGAAACAGGTGGGCAGGTTCACGAGACCCTTCGGCGCCGGCAAGGAGTGGATGGAGCCGGGCCGGGCCACGAGATCCCCGACCACCCGGCGAACGTAGGGGGTGATCGAGGGAGGCGGCGACGTGGCCGGCGTGATCACGTGGGGCTCGCGGATGAGGCAGGGGACGCGCTGCGGGCTGGGCCGCTGGAACGGCACGCAGGAGTCCAGCCACGGCCCATCCCCCTGGCACTGACCGTTCTGGTAGGTGCCGTGGCGGCCATAGCGCACGTACATGTCGTAGTCCCAGACCCCCTGGCCGGAGGGCGGCAGGAGCCCCCCGTCGTTCCCGGGATCGATGCTGCCCGAGGCGCTCCGACCATCCGGCGAGGTCCAGGTGGCCCGGATGGAGGTCGGCAGGTCCTGGAGCCTGACCGGGACGTCCTCGAAGATCGCGCACTGGGTGCCGTCGGGCACCGTGCCGCTCCGGACTGCCGTCGGCCCGTAGGGAGCCGTGTTGCCCGGCGTGTAGCAGCTGATGGAAGCGCCGGAGCGGTAGTCGACCAGCTGCCCTTGCTGGGCCACCCGACCGTCGTATACAGGTGAACAGTCAGTTGGGCTGGGCGGGGTTGATCCCGGACTAACATCGTAAGCATAAACTGACTGTAAAGCGGTTAGTGCACCCGACGTTATTATGGCGATCAAGAAAACTTTAGAGTTGGCAGACACTTTGTACAGATCCAGAACAGCCATACAGCCCATAACCGTACCAGATGTCACCGAGGTCTCGATCCTGCTTTAGCGCACCCCAAACTAGTAGATCAACGTGGTAATTGGCGTTAGCTGCTGCAAGCGTCTTCACTACGCCGTTTGGGTACCGAATAAGGCGCCGCGTAGGACCTATCAATCGAACAGCGATTCCATAGTTGGAGGCTGACAGGTGTTGATTACGTATCAAACCTTGCAGAGAAGAAGGGATCACAACTACCTGGATCATTGGCATACCAGGAGGTTCGTATACAAAAGATCCTCTATCCTGCCTAGAGGCATCAATGTCCTCCAGATCTGAACCAAACATGTTGGCCACTGCTATCGGACTTGGATCAGCCAATGCTCCCGACGTCAGCGCGTCCCGGTCGCCGTGCTGCATCACCCAGTAGTAGTAGGCCTGGGAGAGCTGGAACGCCCGTCCCCACCGGCGGGCCGTCTCGTCGCTGATGGCACCGCCGGTGGCGTTGCGGATCGTGGTCGGCGGCAGTCTCATCTGAGAGGGCAGGGGTGGGCAGGGGGTGAAGCCGAGCTTCGCCAGCCTGGCGCACCGCGCCACGTCGGGAGTGGCCGACACGGCGGGGCTCGGACGACGGGACGGAGATGTATGCGAGGCGGCCTGGCCGTTGCCACATCCGGCCAAGCCGACCAGCAGGATCACGACCAGATACGCATATCGACGAACCATGCGCATCCTCATTGCTCTCGGCAGAAGCGTAGTTTGACAGAGCGGACAGGTTGCGGACAATTCGTGTCAAGGTTCTGTGACATCGTTTGACAAGAGCTGTTGACAGCGGACGATCCGGCCCTCCGGCGGCGGCCGGCACGGCCGCGATCGGGGTGACACGGGACGGCTGCTCGCCTACGTCCATGGCCTCGGGCCGGTGGCACGAGCGCTGAGCGGGGGCGCGACCGAGGCCGACCTCGGGCTGGACGTCATGCGCGAGCTGGTGGGCCGCGTCCTCGGCCCGGCCACCCCCTTCGGGCGGGGCTACCGCGTCCGGCCGGGCATCGCCTGATCGGCGCCCGTCATGATCTCGGCCGCCAGTGCCTTCCCGGCCCGGCGACGGTCCGGCGGATGACGGGGGCCGGGGGCAGAGGCGCCGCCGCACGACGCCGGCGTCGAGCCCGCCTTCGACCGCGGTCGAGGGCGGTCGAGCGAGCGCGCCCCGGCCGAGGCGCAGGCGGCACGAGGAGATGCCGACGGGGAGGGATCGGGTCGCCGCGGCGGGGAGGCGGCAGGATCCGGCTTCAGTCCCGGCGCGGCGGCGGACAGAAAGGGAACGCCGAGCAGCGGCGCGGACCCGGGGCCCGCGCCGTCCGGCACCGCGAACGCGGGCGGAGCGGCCGGGGAGCCGCGTGGGGAGCCCTGGCCCCACCGCATCGCCGCCTCGCCGGCGAACAGGGTCGCGAGCACGATCGCCAGGGCCGCGGCCAGCGCCACCAGGATGGACCGGGAGGGACCGACCGTGATCCGCCTCGCCCAGGTGACGGGAGGTCGAGGACGCCGCGGCCTCCGGCGCCGCATCGAGCGCACGAGATCGGCCACGCGCTTCGCGTTCGAGGGCAGGTTGGCGAGCTCGAGGGCGGCGACGAGGACCCAGGCCGGGAAGGACCCTCCGTCCTCCCAGGCTTGAAGCTCCTCAGCGCTGATGGACCGGCCGGCTCGGGCGGAGAGGTTGGCGGCGAACCGCGCCAGGTCCTCGTCGCGAACCCGGCGCGCGTAGCGAAGGATGAGCGACGCCTGGTCGCGGAGCGCCCTGGTCCGCGGGGCATCGTCTCGATCCTCCCGACGCGAGCGGACGACGTAACTCCTCGGCATCGAAACCGGCAGTACCCCTCCTCACCGTTGAAGGCAGGCCCGATCGCGAGGGGAGGACCCGCGGGCAATGCCCGGCCTCGATCGCGCACGACATCTCCGCCAACCAGTCCCGGCCACGACGACCGCCACGAGCCAGACGCCCTCGCAGACCGGTTCCCACCCGGGAGGTGACGATGCCCCCTCCGGGCGGGGCCGCAGCCGCCACCCGGTCCTCGCCGGAGGCACGCGCCACGGGATGGAAAGCCCCCCCGCGCACCCCCGACTTCGAGCCCGCCTCCCCAGCGCCACGCCGCGCGGGCACCGCCGCCGAGGAGCCGGACATCCTCGTCGTCGACCACGAGATGGGCTTCCTGGTGGCGATCATCGAGCTCCTCATACGGCGCCCACGGAAAAACGTCGTTACTATACATCAAGCAACCTCATCCGCCATCGGCAGGCCGGCGCAATTCGGACACACTCCGTCGGCGGCGGACGGGTAGCGGCACCGACCGGTGCAGCGCGATCGACACCCCGATCCGCTCGTCGCGGACGGGCGTCGCGGCGGCCGGACCGGGCCGCCGCGGCGCGTGGACGCTCGCCTAGTCCTCGCCCTCCACGTCGTCGTCCCCGGCGACCTCGTCGTCCTCCAGGGACTCACCGCCCCAGTTGATCACCCAGTCGTCCATCAACGCGCCCAGGACGACCTCGAAGGTCTCGTCGCGAAACTCGGACGGGGCCGAGCCGGCGGCGGAGGCGGCCTGTTGCACGAAGCGGGTCAGGGTGGCCACGTCCTCGCCCTCCAGGGTCGTGTCCCCGTTGTCGACCCAGTCCCGCAGCACGCCGGACAGGACGGTCCGGTAGGCGATCCGGCTCCAGCCCGGGGGCGAGCCGGCGGGGAGGCCGGCCGCGACCTGGCCGGCGACGGCCACCACGCGGCCCAGCCAGACATCGTCGTTCGTGGAATACGGCTGCTGAATGGCCATGCTCAACCCTCGCTGCGGATCGCACCCGGCCTCCCGGACGGTCTCACGGCCGCACGGGTATGCCGGCGGACCCGTTCCATCTCGATCACCGAGGTCCCCCAGGGTATCACGGACGCCGGCGGCCGCCGGCGTCCTCGATCGAGTGAGGCTCGTCCGGCGCGCACCCGGGGGCCGACCGCGGCCCTTCCGGGAGCGGCTGCGACCGGCCCCGTCGTCGCCGGCGCTCCACGTCCGCGGCCTCGGCCAGCCGCTCGAACACCGCCTTCATCACCGCCCGCTCCCCGGGGTCGAGATGGCGGCCGAAGTGCTCGTGGATGCCCGACAGGTGCACCGGCGCCGCCCGACGCAGGGTCGCCCTCCCCCGCTCGGTGAGGACGGCGAACACCCCCCGCCGGTCCGACGGGCACGACTCGCGGCGGACCAGACCGGCCCGCTCCATGGCGTCGATCCGCCTCGACAACCCGCTTCGGCTGAGCAGGACGCTGTTGGCCAGCTCCCGCATTCGCAACCGGCCCCCGGGAGCGTGACTCAGATGCAACAGCACCTCGTACCAGACCAGCGTCAGCCCGCGCTGTGTCGCCATCTCCCGCTCCAAGCGCTCCAGCACCCGCGCGTGCGCTTCGAGGAAGGCCTGCCAGACGGCGAGGCTCTCGGCGTCGGGCCTCGGCACGACGCCATCGTACCTGCCCCCGGTGCAGGATCCACCGGCGCGACGGCACGTCGAGTCCGACGGGCCGACGCCTCAGCCCGCCGGCGACATCGATTGCTGGTGCTGGATCGCCGGCGGAGGCGGGACCTGGGGCGCCTGGTACCCGTGCCCGATCGCGAGCGCCATGCACACCACCGCCGCGACCAGGGTGACGCCGACCCCCACCCGACGCGGGAGGGAGAGCCGGGGCTGCGGGACCAGCCCCGCGGCGGCGGTGCCGGCCCTGAGCAGGACGACCGCGTCCTCGAGGCGCGCCGCTGCGGCCGCCGAGATGGAGCGCACCGCGGCGGGGTCGAGGTGGAGCCCGAGCCGGTCGAGGCCGCCCGCCCGCAGCCGGCGAACGGCCAGGACGAGCACGATCCCCTCGGCGAGCCGTTTGAGCGCGTAGGCCCTGACCTCGCCGGGGCGCATGGCCCGCCGCAGCAGCAGGGCCATGGGGAAGCACAGCATGCTCAGCCCCAGGGCGACCCAGAAAGCGTCGTCGAACCCTCGCGCCACCTGGGTCAGCAGGTAGTGCTGGAGGGGAGCGGACAGGTGGGCGCTCGCGATCCCACCCCCGCTGGCGGCCGACACGCCGGCGGGCAGGGGGGGCAGGTTGGCCGTGATCCGGTTGCTGAGCACGGTCGCCATCACCGCCACGCCCAGGGCACTGGCCACGCGCTGGACCACGTTCGAGACCGAGGTCGCCCTGGCGATCTGGGCGGGTCGCAAGGTCACGTAGGCCGCCGACATGATCGGCATCATGGTGAAGCCCATCCCCGCCCCGCGCACGGCCAGCATCGCCACCAGCTCCCGGGAGGAGGTGCCGGGGGCGATCGTGGTCAGCCAGAGGGTGCCGGCGGCCAGCAGGGCGAGCCCGAAGGGCACCACCCGGGCCGCTCCGAAACGGTCGGTGAGCATGCCCGAGACGGGCATGACGATGCCGGCCGAGACGCCCTGGGCGGCCAGGATCAGGCCGGCGTCGAAGGCGCCGTAGCCCTGGACCTGTTGCAGGAACAGGGGAAGGAGGAAGATGGCACCGAAGAGGGCCAGGCCGATCAGGAAGTTGAGGCCGATGGAGGCGCTGAAGGCGGCGTCGCGGAACACCCGAATGTCGATCAGGGGGGCCGGCTGCCGTACCTCGTAGAGACAGAACGCCGCCAGCAGGACGGCGCCGGCGATCAGCGGAGCGACGGTCTGGACCGACTCCCAGCCGTACGTCCCCGCCTGACTCAGGCCGTAGACGAGCCCCACCACGGCCGGCGTGACCAAAAGGAAGCCGAGGAGGTCGAGGCGCTCCCGCTCGGCGTGCGGCTCCCGCTGATCGCGGAGGAAGAACGCGGTCATGAGGCAGCCGACGATGCCGATGGGCAGGTTGATGTAGAAGATCAGCCGCCAGCTGACCGACTGCACCAGCCAGCCGCCCAGGGTGGGCCCCAGCACCGGCGCGACCAGCATCGGGAAGCCCAGCACCGCCATCAGCCGCCCTCGCTCGTCGGGCCGCGTCACCCGCATCACGGTGGCCATGCCCACGGGCATGATCAGACCGCCGCCGAGCCCTTGCAGGATCCGGAACCCGATCAAGGCCGTGTCGCTCCAGGCCAGCCCGCAGAGCGCGGAGCCCACCGTGAACAGCGCCTGGCTGGTGAAGAACACCCACTTGGACCCGAAGCGGTCGGTCAGCCAGCCGCTCGTGGGGATGACCGCGGCCAGGGCCAGGGCGTAGGCGGTGACGACCCACTGGATGTCGGTGAGCGAGGTGGCGAAGTCCTTCTCCAGGGTGGGCAGGGCGACGTTGACCACCGTCTGGTCCAGGATGGCCATGATCGCCCCCACCAGCACCACGCCGGCCGCGATCCACTTGTACTCCAGCCCACGGGTGGCGCTCGACGGCATTCCGACCCGGGGCGCCGAGGCCAGGGGTTGCCCGAGGCGGGGCACGACCTCAGGTCGCATCGGGGCCCGGATGACCCTCGGCTCCGCCCCGCCGCCGCCCGGTGTGGGCCATCAGGGCCAGCACCGTCACCAGGGCCGCCGCGCTGGTGACCGCCACCACCGCGCCCACGATCACGTTCGACCAGATGGGCCGGGTCCATGCCACCGCGCCCGCGCCGGGGTAGCCGAGCGCCCAGGGCGCGACGAAGGTCCAGATGCCGGCCGCCAGGCCGATGGCGAGCAGGACCGCGAGCTGCAGGTGAGCGCGCACCCCGCTCATCGCTCACCCCTCCAGCCGGCATCGGCCCTGGCCGTGGGGCCCACGGGTGGCGCCGGCGCGCCCGGCACCTCGGCCGGCGGCACCGGCCGCGCCCCCTGCTGCTGGCGGTTGAGGTCGGCGGCCAGCGCGCTGGCCAGCGAGACCAGCACCTGCTCCATCTCCTGGGTCGAGTCAGGCGAGGCGGCGCCCGTGGCCGCCGTCCTGGCGACGGGACGGCGGAGCACCCCGGATTCACGCAGGGCACCGACCACCTGGGTCACGACCACGGTCGCCCCGATGCCACCCAGCACCGCCAGCCCGAGACCGGTGCCGAACTGGGTCCGGGTGACCATCGTCCAATCCCCGTTGTGCTGCTCGCCCAGCGTCCACGGGCTCAGCAGCAGCCAGACCCCCGCCAGGCCGCTGATGAACGACCAGGACAGGCCCACGATCGTCCGCATGGTCATGGCAGGCACCTCCTCAGCACTCATCGAGCGTCTGCGTCCGTTCCATTCCCGTGGGAACCTGCGCGCCGCAGGAGCCGCCGGCCGGCGCCACCGCCGCCAGCGCCTCCAGCCCCCGCATCAGGTGGGCCAGGGAGACCGCGTCCATCCGGCACATCCAGCCGCGCAGCACCTCGCGGCGCCCCTGCTGCCAGCGCACCACCAGCTCCTCTCCCGCGCCGGAGGCCCGAGCCAGCGTTCGACGCCGGTCGTCGGCGTCCTCCTGCCGCTCGGCCAGGCCCCGGCGCACCAGCCGCTCCACGAGCACGCTGGCGGTGGGCAGCCTCACGCCCAGCTCCGCCGCCAGCCGCCCGATCGACATCGGCCCCCGGTGCACGAGCGCGAGCAGGGCCCGGAACTGGGCCATGGTGAGATCCCCCCGATGCCAGTCCACGTCTCCGCTGCGGTGCAGGGCGCTGACGACCCGGGCGAACAGAGTCAGGCAACAGTCGACGTCATGATGGGCGGTCATTCTCTTAGGCAATTTCTAATTATGTGGTATTTCCTATGCAATCTCCGCCGGCGTGTGCCGTCCCGCACGCGTAGCATGACGGGGCCAGAGAGGCCATGACCACGATCCGTGCGGCCGGCAGGGCGGACGTCCCGGTCCTGGTCGGCCTTTTGTGCCGCGCCTTCGACGCCGATCCGGTGACCAACTGGCTGCTCCGGCAGGACGGGCACCGCGCCACCGCCCTGGCCTCGTACTTTCGGCTCTCGCTCGAGCTCACCATCCCTCACGGCCACGTCTTCATCACGGCCGACGCCCGGGGCACCGCCGCCTGGGCGCCGCCCGGCAAGTGGAAGGAGGGCCGCCTGCGACAGGTCTGGCGGCTGCCGGCCTTCCTCCACGCCGTCGGCCTCCGCCGAGCGCCGCACGTCCTCCCAGCCGTGGTGGCGCTCGACGCCCGGCATCCCACCGCCCCCCACTACTACCTCTTCGAACTGGCGGTGGAGCCCTGCTGCCAGGGCCGGGGGATCGGCAGCGCCCTGCTCCGCCACGGGCTGGAGCGGTGCGATCGGGAGGGGACGCCGGCCTACCTCGAGAGCTCGAACCCCCGCAACAACCCGCTCTACGAGCGCCACGGGTTCAGGGTGGTCGAGCGCCACACCCTGGGCGGGGACGGGCCCCCGGTCTGGCTGATGTGGCGCGAGCCCCAGCCCTGGGTCGGGAGCGCAGCCGGAGAGGACTGAGCTCGTGACGACCCGGGGCCAGCGCCCCGACCAGGTGGTACCCTCGCCGGCCGAGCGCCCTCGTCGATCGGGGGGATGACCAGGAGGAGATGACCGTGCCGCTCGACACCCAGGTCCAGACCATCCTCGAACAGATGCAGGCACCCGGGCAGCCCGCCCTGAGCGATCTCGGGGTGAACGAGGCCAGGACCCTGACGGAGCAAATGGCCGCGCTCGTCCGGGAGCGCGAGGCGGTGGCGGAGGTCCGCGACCTCACCGTTCCCGGGCCGGCAACCGAGATCCCGGTCCGGGTCTACCGCCCCACCGCCGGCACCCTGCCCGGGCTGGTCTGGTTCCACGGTGGCGGCTGGGTGATCGGCAACCTGGAGTCCACCGACCCCATCTGCCGGTCGTTGGCGGCCCGGGCCGGCTGCCTGGTGATCTCGGTCGACTACCGGCTCGCCCCCGAGCACCGGTTCCCGGCGGCGGTGGAGGACGTGTACGCCGCCACCCGCTGGGCCGCCGAGCACGGCCCCGAGCTGGGCCTCGACGTGGACCGCCTGGCCGTGGGAGGCGACAGCGCGGGGGGGAACCTGGCCGCCGTGGTCGCCCTCCTGGCCCGGGAGGGCGGGCCCCGTCTCGCCTACCAGCTCCTGGTCTACCCGGTGACCGATCTCCGCGGCCAGTACCGCTCCTACGAGGAGAACGGTGAGGGGTACCTGCTGAGCACGCGCGACATGCGATGGTTCGAGGGCCACTACCTCGGCTCCGAGGGGGACCGGGACGACCCCCGCGTCTCCCCCCTCCTGGCCCCGACCCACGCCGGCCTGCCCCCGGCGCTGATCGTCACCGCCGAGTACGATCCGCTCCGCGACCAGGGTGAGGCGTACGGGGAGAAGCTGCGCGCCGCGGGTGTGCCGGCGGAGGTGCGGCGGTACGAGGGCATGATCCACGCCTTCCTCGGCCTGCCGGTGGACGGCGCCAGAGTCGCTCTCCAGGAGATCGCCGGCAGGCTGCGGTCGGCTCTGGCCGCCCCGCCGGGCCCGACCGGCTGACGGCCGATGCACGGCGGACGCCGGGTCCAATTCGATTCCAGCCGGCTCGCCCGGGAACGGCGCACACTCATTTAGAAGAGAGGCCGCGGGTGACCGCCGGCGTTCCCATCGCCATCTTCCCTTCCCCCAGGGCGGGTGGTGCCACCCGGCGCCACCCGCCTCCGGTTGGCCAGCCTCATCTCACCCCGCCCGTGGACCGGGACGGTCGGGCACGCCGGCCGGCGGGCACGAGCAGGAGGCCGAGGGCGGTCAGGAGAACGGCCAGCACGGCGAGGTGATAGGCGACGTCGCCGATCCGGCCATCGCGGGCGGTCACGGTCAGGCCGTAGGCCACGCCCAGGGTCGCGAACAGCGTCGTCCCCAGCGCCACCCGACGGCCCGTGGACCGGCCGCCCAGCACGCTCACCGGGCCGCCCGTCAGGACGGCGGCGATGATCGCCTCAGGGACCGCGGCGTCCCGGAAGGGGTCCTCGACGGTCACGACCCCCAGCGGAACCGCGACCCCGAGATGGACCGCGGAGGCGGCGGCCAGGGTCAGAACCGCGACCACCAGCGAACCGGCGATGGCCACGGCCATCGGCTGCAACCGGGTCGGAGCACCATCCGGCCGCATCCTCTCCCCGTCAGCGCCCCCGAGGGCATCGCTCGTTCCTCGAAGGTTCACACGGCCATCCTTCCACCGCCGTGCCCACCCGGTCGTCCGCCCGGTGACGTGACCTCGGATACGCGCCTCGGGGTACGAAGGGCTCGCGCCTACGCGCGGCAAGGTACCAACGGGGCCCTCCGGGCGGCTCCGCCCCCCAGCGACAACGCCGCCGGCGCCCATCGCCCCGGCCGGCACGGCCCCTATCCGGCCCGCTCCCGACCCAGGGCGAGGGCAAGCGCCTGTACCAGGGCGACGGCCGCTATCGCGCCGGCGAAGGCCAGCGCCGGGCCCCCCGACACCAGCAGCAGGCTCAGGGCGAGAAAGAAGGCCCCGAACCCGTACAGCCCGGTGAGCAGGCCACGCATCACCGCCGACGCCGATTCCCGACCGTCGTGGAGGTGGGCGAACACCCCGAGCACGGTGGCGTAAAGGGGAAAGGGCGTCAGCAACCCGGTGAGCCCCGGCCCCAGCCGGCTCGCCAGCGCGGTGATGACCAGCACGAACGCGGTGGCGACCAGCATCCGCGCCGGCAGATCCCACGCCGGTGGTCGCCCGCCCCGCTCCGGCCGGGCCGGAGAGGGCGTGACCGCGAGCGCCAGGCTCAGCCCGGCCACGACCAGCCCCGCCGCCACCGGCGGCGAGGCGCCGACGTGCGCCAGCGCCAGCGTGCTGCCGGCGAAGGCGAGTGTCCCGGCGGCAAGACAGGCCGGCCAGCCGAGCCGCCGCGCGACCCGGACGTACGCGACGGCGAACGCCGCCTGGGAGAGCACCCCGAGCAGGGTCCCCACCGCCGCGGCGGCGGCGAAGCGACGCCCATGGTCGAGGACGAGGACCAGGGCCACCGGCCCCGAGGTGAAGGGGAAGCCCACCAGCCAGCCCGCCACCCGGGCACCCCAGCGGCGTGCCACCAGCGAGGCGGCCGCGATCAGCGCCGGCGTGAGCAGGAGCTTGACGGCGAGGCTGGCGGTCACCGGACGAAGTCCACCACGCTCAGGCCACCGCCGCGACCCACCGGGCCGATCATACCCGGCCGTCGGCGGCCGCCAGACCATCACCCGCCTCCGGAGCTGCACCCGGTCGGAGGTGAGCCGCTTCCGGCCCGTAGCCGAAGGCGGTGCCGATCTCGCATCATTGCGCCGTGGTTCCAGCCTGGAGTGCAGCAGCGACGTTCGTGGTCGGCGTGGTGATCGGAGTGGTGGCCTGTCTCGTGACCACCCGAAGCCGTCGGCGCCCCGAGTCCTCGACGACGCAGGCGGCGACCGAGGCACCGGCGGCGACCGAGGCATCGGCGGCGGCCGAGGTGAACCCCACCGATCAGGTCGAGCGGCTCGAGGTCGAGGTGGAGGACGTGGTCGCGGAGCTGGAGCGCCGCTACCAGGGCCGAAAGGCTGACGACGCGCCCGAGTCGGCGGACGCAGCCGAGAAGGCCAGGCCGGGCGCCCGGGGCCGTTCCCGCCGCTAGAGCCCGAGCCAGGACGCCGGCGCCCGGAGGGGATCCACCGGGCGCCGGCCGTCACCATCGCCCTTCCCAGTTCCACCGCCCGACCTCCCGGATCGGAGGGCAAGTGTATACAAACCAGGAAACAGGATCTACTTCCTTGATCCGGCCGGAGGTTTCCGCTAGGGTGTCGCTCGTGGACGTCCAGGACCGGGCTCGCACCGGGAGGGATGGGCAGAACGTGGCCCTCGTCCACGATCTCCTGCGCACCGCCATCCTTCGCGGCGACCTGGCGCCGGGCGCGACCACCTCCCAGGTGGGGCTGGCGCGCAATCTGGGCGTGAGCCGGACGCCCCTGCGCGAGGCCCTCCGCCTCCTCCAGCGGGAGGGCCTGGTCCTGGCCGAAGCCAACCGACGCATCCGGATCGCCGATTTCTCCATCGCCGACATCGAGGAGCTGTACCTGATGCGGATCGCCCTGGAGGCGGTGGCGATCCGGATCACCGTTCCCACCCTGACCCCCGAGGACGTGGCCGAGCTCGAGGGACTGATGGCGCAGATGGACCACTTCATGCGCCGGGACGACTTCGAGCGCATGGACGTCCCCCATCGGGCCTTCCACGCCCGCTTCGTGAGCGGGGCCGGCAGCCGGGTGGCCTCCGCCATCGGCCAGCTCTTCGACCACGCGCAGCGCTACCGCAGGGCCTACGGAGCCGCGGTCTCGGATGGCTGGCCGGTGCGCCGGGCCGAGCACCGGGCCATGCTCGACGCGGCGGCGGCGGGCGACGCCGCCCTGACCGTCACGCGGATGGCGGTGCACTACGCCAGGACGGCCAGGCTGGCCCTCTCGCAGCTGGACCCGGGTCACGACCCCGTCCTGCTGCGAACGGCCATCGCCACCGTGGTCCCGGCAGCCACCGAGGCCATCGACCTGCTACGCCCGCCCGGACCTCCGGAGCGCGCGCGGTGACGGCGGCCGCCTTTCCCCGGGGCCGGCTCTTCTCGGGCGGCGAGCGGCACAACCGGACCTCGGGCCGATCGCGGTCATCAGCCGCAAGGCCGGGGAACCGAGATCAGGGAGGGGGCGAATGAGCGCGGTGACGAAGCCACCGGTCACACGGGAGGAGCTGTTGCGGCGGGCCTCGGAGCTGGTCCCCGTGCTCGCCGAGCGGGCGCTGGAGACGGAGCGGTTGCGAAGGATCCCCGATCAGACCATCGACGACCTGCGACGGCTGGGCTTGCTCCGGATCGCCAACCCGGAACGCTACGGAGGCTACGGGCTCGACTACGACACCGTGCTCGAGGTCGGTCTGGAGCTGGGCCGGGGCGACGGGGCGGTGGCCTGGAACTACACCGTCTGGTCGAGCCACAACTGGCTCCTGGGCCTCTACCCGGAGCGGACCCAGGAGGAATACTTCGCCTCCCCCGACGTGCTCGCCTCCTCCGCCTTCAACCCCGCCCGGGGCAAGGTGGAGAGCGCGGACGGGGGCTGGGTGCTCTCCGGCCGCTGGGACTTCTCCAGCGGCTGCGACGCCGCCCAGTGGGCCGTCCTGGCCGGCTTCACCCAGGAGCAGGGGCCAGGGCTCTTCCTGGTGCCCCGCCACGACTACCGTATCGACGACACCTGGTTCGTGTCCGGCCTGTGCGGCACCGGCAGCAAGGACATCGTGATGGAGCCCACCTTCGTGCCCGCGCACCGCTTCCTCTCCTACGAGGACATGGGCCGGGCCCGGACCCCGGGCCGGGAGCTGCACGACCGGGCCACCTACCGGCTCCCCCTCTACTCCCTGCTCCCCTTCACCCTGGCCGTCCCCCTGCTGGGCATCGCCCAGGGCGCCATCGACCACTTCGAGAAGCGCGCCCGTGAGCGCCTCACCGCCTTCACCGGGGCCCGGATGGCGACCCTGCTCCCGATCCAGACCCGGCTGGCCGAGGCCACCGCCGAGGTCGACTGCGCCCGGCTGCTGCTGCGCAGCGACCTGCACGAGCTGCTGGAGCGCGGGGCGCGAGGCGACGAGATCCCGCTGATGGACCGCCTGCGCTACCGCCGTGACCACGCCTACATCGCCCGGCTGGCGGTGCGGGCGGTGAACCGCCTCTTCGAGGTCAGCGGGGGCGGGGCGCTCTACCAGGACTCACCCCTGCAGCGAGCGCATCGCGACGTCAACGCCGGCGCCAAGCAGATCGCGCTGATCTGGGACACCTACGCCGAGCAATACGGGAGGGTTCGGCTCGGCCTGGAGCCCACCGATGTCATCATCTGAGGCGGTGCCCGCCGTCCCCGGCTCGGGAACGGCGACCTCCGGCTGCCGCCCGGCAGGGAGGATCGAATCGGCGGCTGGCTGGCGCCCGCGGCCGACGGCCGGCCTCCACGAGCGTGAACTGGACCTGGAGAGGTGCGATCCATGGCGCATCGTCTGATCTCGCAGCTGGCCCACGTGGAGATCCTGAGCCCCAGGCCGGCGGAGAGCGTGGCCTTCTTCCGGGAGCTGCTCGGCTTCGAGGAGTCGGGGCGGCGGGAGCGGTCGGTCTACCTACGCTGCTGGGGGGAGAGCTTCCACCACAGCCTGGTCGTCACCGAGGCGCCGCAGCCCGGCCTGGGCCACGTGTCCTTCCGCACCGACGGACCGGAGGAGCTGGAGGAGGCCGCGGCCGCCATCGACCGCCTCGGCCTCGGCGACGGCTGGATCGACGGCGACCTCGGCCACGGTCGGGCCTTCCGCTTCCACACCCCCGCCGGCCACCGGGCGGAGCTGTTCTGGGAGGTGGAGCGCTACCAGGCGCCGCCCCACATGAAGAGCGCCTTCCCCAACCGTCCCCAGCGCTACCCGGGCCGCAACGGCGCCCTGCGCCGCATCGACCACGTGACCGTGCAGGCCCGCGACGTGAAGGCCACCCGCAGCCTCTTCTGCGACGTGCTCGGCTTCCGCTTCATGGAGGGGTTCGTGCTCCCCGACGGCACCGAGGCCTTCGTGGCCATCACCTCGGGGGCGCACAACCACGACCTGGCCATCGCCGCCGAGCCCCCCGAGCACGGCGTGGACGGCCGGCTCCACCACGTGGCCTTCTACCACGACACCCGGGAGGAGGTGCTGCGCACCGCCGACATCCTGGCCGAGCACGGCTACGGGCTCGACTACGGCCCCAGCCGGCACGGGATCGGGGAGGCCTTCTTCAGCTACGTGATCGAGCCGGGCGGCAACCGGGTGGAGATCTACAGCGGCGGCTACCTCAACTACGAGCCCGACTGGAAGCCGGTGCTGTGGGGCGTGGGCGAGCGTTCCGTCAACGCCTGGTCGGAGGATCAGGTGGGACCGCCCAGCTACCGCGGCTACGCCATGCCGCCCCTGCCCTCCGACAACGAGTACGCCGCCGTCCTCACCCCCGGCCGGGCCCGGTGATCGAAGGCCCCGGCCCGTGCGCGCCGGGGGCGGGCCGGGGTCGCCTCACACCTTGAACGATTCCAGTACGCCGGGCGCGAACAGCTCCTCCGGCCGCAGGCGTCGCCGGCAGCAGCCCTGCTCGAACGCGTACTGGAGAAAGGCGTCCAGGGTGGCACGGTTGGGCTCGACCCCGTAGGGCCAGGCCTCGCCCCCGAAGAGCCGCTCGCTCTCGGCCACGCGGTCGGGCGTCCAGGGGAGGGGGAAGCGGGAGACGGCGGCGTCCCGGGCCCGCTCCAGGCTGCGCCGGCGGGCCTCGTCGAAGGCCTTCATCAGCTCGCCCGGCACCCAGGGGTGGGCCTCGACCAGGGGACGGCGGAGGACGACCACGTGCATGATCGGGAAGATGCCGGTCTCCTCCCAGTACTCGCGCTCGAGCCGCTGCGGCTCCTCGAAGAGCCGGACCACGCCCCCCTCGAAGAAGGCCCGGGGCGGCCGGGCGCTGGCCACCGCCTCCAGGTCCCCGGCCAGGAGCATCTCGTTCAGGCTCCGGTCCGGGACCCGGGTCAGCCTCATCCCCTCCGGCAGCCGGAGCTCCACCTTCTCGACCCGGCCGGGCTGGTTCACCCCGGCCTGGTACCAGCTCATCTCCTCCAGGCGCAGGCCGTAGCGGTGCTGGAGCAGGCCCCGGACGTAGACGCCCGCCGTCTGCGCCCACTCCGGCACCCCCACCCGGCGGCCGGCCAGCAGGCGAGGATGGTGGAGTCCCGAGCCCTCCCGCACGTACAGGGCGGAGTGGCGGAAGACCCGGGAGGGGAAGACCGGGATGGCGACGAAGGGGCAGTCGCCCCCGGCGACCAGCGCGGCATACTTCGCCAGGGAGAGTTCGGAGACGTCCCACTCCTGGTGACGCAGGAAGCGGAAGAAGATCTCCTCCACCTGGAGGTTCAGCACCGTGAGATCGATCCCCTCGGGCCGGACGCGACCGTTGGCCAGGTCGCGGACGTGGTCGTAGTCGCCGATGGCCAGCGTCAGATGGAGCCTCTTCACCGGGTGCAACCCTCCCAGGTCTGGACTGAAGGTCCGATCATCGGACAGCATAAGGCGGGAGCGGTCCCCGGATCCGAACCGGGGCCCGGATCGCCGGTGGTGAGGTGATGGCCAGGATCGACGCGCTCGCGAAGCTGACCGGACGGGCGGTGTACGCCGCCGACGTGGACCTGCCCGGCCTCTGCCATGCCGCCGTGGCCCGGAGCCCCTTCCCCCACGCCCGCGTGGTCGCCGTCGACCCCGGGCCGGCGCGGGAGGTGCCGGGCGTGATCGGGGTGTTCACCGCCGCCGACCTGAGCCCGGGCCGCTACGGCCGCCGGGTGCGGGACATCCCCCTCCTGGCCGGCCCCGAGGCCCGGTTCGCGGGCGAGCGGGTGGTGGCGGTGGTGGCCGAGTCCCGGATCGTCGCCGAGCGGGCCGCGGCCCGGGTGCGAATCGAGTACGAGGAGCTGCCGGCGGCGCTGGGCGCCGAGGAGGCACTGGCCCCCACCGCGCCCGCGGTGCACGAGGCCGCCTGGAGCTATCCGGGCGCCGTGGTCACGCCGGACGACCCACCCAACCTCCAGTCCCGGGTCCTCCACGGGTCCCCGGAGGACGCCGAGCGCGCCCTGGCCGGCTCGGCCCACGTGGTCGACCGGACCTACCGCCTAGCCGCCGGCCATCAGGGCTACCTCGAACCCCAGGCCTGCGCGGCCCGGGTGGACCCCGACGGGCGGGTCCACGTCTGGATGGCCAACAAGTCGCCCTACCGCCTGCGCCACCAGCTGGCCGAGTGTCTGGAGCTGGACCCGGAGCTGATCGAGATCCACCCGGTGACGATCGGGGGCGACTTCGGGGGCAAGGGCTCGCCCATGGACGCCCCCCTGTGCGTGGAGCTGGCCCGCCGCACCGGCCGGCCGGTGATGCTGGTGGAGCGGTACCACGAGGACCTGACCTCGGCCAACCCCCGCCACTCGGGCCGGGTGCGGGTCCGGGTCGGCTGCGACGGGGAGGGCCGGCTCACCGGCTTCCACGTCGACGCCCTCTTCGACGGCGGCGCCTACGCCGGCTTCAAGCCCCTCCCTACCGTGACCCTGCACGGGCTGGAGGAGGTGGGCAGCTCCTACCGGGTGCCGGCGGCGGCGGTCGAGGTGCGCATCTGCTACACGCACACCGTCCCCCGAGGCCACATGCGCTCCCCGGGGGCACCCGAGGCCGTCTTCGCCTTCGAGTCGGCTCTGGACGAGCTGGCCCACGAGGCCGGCCTCGACCCGGTCGAGATCCGGCGGCGCAACCTGCTCGCCGACGGCGAGCCCAACCCCTGGGGCACGACCTGGGTGGAGGCGCGCGGTCGTGCCACCCTGGAGGCGGCGCTGGACGCCTACCGTCCGCTGGCCGTGCCCCCGGGTTGGCGTCACGGGCGCGGGATCGCGGTCTACGACCGGCCGACCCGGCCCGGCCGGGCCAGCCTCCGCCTGGTGCCGGACGGAGACCGCCTGATCGTGGAGACCGGCCTGCCCGAGCAGGGCGGGGGCGCCCATACCGTGCTCAGGCAGGGGCTGGCCCGGGCGCTGGGGATGGAGCCCGACCGGATCGAGGTGCGGCAGGTGTCCACCGCCGGGCTGCCGCCCGACGACGGCGTGGGCGGTAGCCGGGTGACGGCCACCCTCAGCGTGGCCGTGGCCCGGGCGGCCGAGGCCCTCCGGGCCGAGGGCGGGCCGGTGACCGTGACCCTGGACCCGGCCACGGTCCCCCCGGTGACCTCCTACTGCGTCCAGGTGGCCCAGGTGGCGGTCGATCCCGGGAGCGGGCAGGTCCGCGTCCTGGAGCTGTTGACGGCGGTGGACGTGGCCGAGGTCGTCAACCGGGACGCCCACCGGCTCCAGATCGAAGGCGGGGCGGTCATGGGCTACGGGCTGGCCTGCCTGGAGGACCTGCTCCTCGAGGACGGTCGGGTCTGGGCCGCCAACCTGGGCGAGTTCCGCATCCCCTCCCCGGTCGACGTGCCCGGGCTCCGCACCGTCCTCGTCCCGGGCGGCCGAGGGATCGGGGTCCTGGGGGTGAAGGCGGTGGGAGAGCTGGCCAACGTGCCCACCGCCGCCGCCATCGCCAACGCCGTCGCCGACGCGGTCGGGGTCCGCGTGCGCGACCTGCCCATCACCGCCGAGCGGGTCCACCGGGGGCTGGCCGGAGGCGAGGGTGAGGTCGGAGAGGAGGAAGCGCAAGGAGGGGAGCGGTGAGGCTGCGGTTCCAGCTCAACGGCGAGCCGGTCGAAGCCGAGGTCCCGGGGGACGCCCTGCTCCTGGACCTGGTGCGCGGGCGGGGCCTCACCGGGACCAAGGAGGGCTGCGGGGTGGGGGTGTGCGGCGCCTGCACGCTGCTCCTCGACGACCGGCCGGTCAGCTCCTGCATCCTCCCCGCCGGCTGCGTCCAGGGCCGAGAGGTGTGGACGGTGGAGGGCGTGGCCCGCCGCCATCCCGAGATCGTGGACGCCTTCCTGCGTCACGAAGGGCTCCAGTGCGGCGCCTGCACGCCGGGACAGGTGGTGATGGCGGCCGCGCTGAAGCTGCGCGGAGGGGAGCCGGACGAGGCCGCGGTGCGCGAGCACCTGGCCGGGAACCTGTGCCGCTGCACCGGTTACCGGGCCATCGTGGAGTCGGTGAGGGCCGCGCTTGGAAGCTGAGTTCCTGGCTCCCGAGACCGTCGAGGAGGCGCTGGAGGCCCTGCGCGGGGACGGCGCCCTGGCCCTGGGGGGCGGCACCCAGGTCGGCATCCTCATCCGCCACGGCCTGCTCGCGGCCGAGCGCCTGGTCTGGCTGGGCCGGGTGGAGGGACTGCGGGGCATCGCCTCCCTCGACGACGGGCTCGAGATCGGAGCCGGCGTCACCCTGGCCGAGATCGCGGACTCGGCCTTGGTCCGCGACCGCCACCCGATGCTGGCCGCGGCCGCGGCCAGAGTGGGCAACCCTCGGGTGCGGGCGGTGGCCACCCTGGGCGGCCACCTGGCCCACGCCGACCCTCGCCAGGACCTTCCCCCGGTGCTGCTCGCGCTCGACGCGGTGGCCACGGCTCGAGGTCCCCGGGGCGAGCGCCAGATCCCCCTGACCGATCTCTTCCTGGGGCCCTTCGACACCTGCCTGGCCGAGGGTGAGCTGCTGACCCGGGTCCGGATCCCGGTCGCCCCCCCGGGGCGGCGCTCCCGGTACACGCGCTTCACGCCGGGCAGCGAGGCCGACTACCCGACCGTGGGCGTGGCCGCCCGCCTGGAACTGGAGGACGGGGCGGTCCGGCGGCTGGTGCTGGGGCTCGGAGGCGTGGCCGGCCAGCCCCTGCGCCTGGAGCCGTCCGAGCTGGTGGGGCAGCCGTCGGGCCCGGAGCTGTTCGACGCCGCCGCCGAGGCCGCCGTTCGGGCCTCGGACCCGACCTCCGATCAGCGGGGCTCAGCCGGCTACAAGCGGGCCATGGTCCGACTGTGGGCGAGGCGGACCCTGGCCGCCCTGGCCGCGGCGGACGGTGCCGACCGCGGGTAGGGGAACCGGGCGCTGCGCGTCCCCCGGCCCGAAGGCGGCGGGCCAATAGTACGATGGTCCGACGAACGGCCCATGCGGTTGGTGGAGGAGGGAGAGCGGGAATGTACCGGGAAGCGGCTCCGTCCGGAGCTGAGGTGGACGCCGAGGGACACCGACCGGCCAGCTCGGGCGAGGCCGTGCTCGCGCCCTCGGCGGCCGCCGGGCGGAGATGGGCCGCCGGCGATCGCGAGCAGGTGGCGGTGGTCTCGTTCTCGCACGCCATCCAGCACTGCTACCCGGCGGTCCTGGGCATCGTCTACCCCTTCGCCCTGGCCGACTTCCACGTGTCCTACGCCGTGCTGGGCGTGGTGCTGGGCGTGGCCGGCCTGGCCGGCAACGTGCTCCAGGGCCTGGCGGGGGTGGTCAAGCGCTTCCCCGCGGGGACGCTCCTGGGCGCCCAGAACCTCGGCATCGCCGTCGCCAGCGCGCTCGGCGCGCTGTCGCCCGGGATGCTGCCCTTCGCCGCCGCCCGGGTGTTGGGGACGCTCGTCAGCTGGCCCCAGCACCCGGTGGGCAGCGCCCACCTCACCGATCGGCTCCCCCACCGCCGGGGGTTCGTCCTGGCCGTCCACACCGCGGGCGGGAACCTCGGCACCCTGGTCGCGCCGGCCCTCGCCTCGGCCATCATCGCCGTTTCCAACTGGCGCTGGGCGCTGGGAAGCGTCGGGGCCCTGACCGTCCTCGGCGCCCTCCTGAACTGGACCCGCGTGCGCACCGCCCCCGCCGGGCCGCCCGACCCGACATCGAGGGGCCGGCTCCAGGCCGGCGGGGCCGGGGCCGCGGCCTCCCCGCCGGTGAGGCTGCGTCACGCCCTGCGACGGCGGACGGCGATCGCGGTCCTGGTGGCGGGCACGATCTCGGCCGCCGGCCGCGGGCTCGGCGTGCTCACCACCTACATCCCCGCCTACCTCCGCACCGCCCTCCACGAGCCGGCGCTCGCGGTGGGGGTGCTGACCACGATCGTCAGCCTCGGCGCCATCGCCGGGCCGGTGCTCGGCGGCCACCTCTCCGACCGGCTGGGACGTCGCCTGGTGTTGTGCACGCTCTACGGGTGTGGGGCGCTGGCCCTGGCCGGGTTCGTGCTCGTCGGCCCCGGCGTCGTCGCCTTGGCCCTGGTCGGACTCGTGGTCGGCGTCTTCACCTACTCCGAGCAGCCCCTTCGCCAAGCCCTCTTCTCCGACGCCATGCAGGGCGTGCCCGCCCGCGCCGCCTTCGGCGTCTACTTCGCCATCTCCCAGTCCGTCGGCGCCCTCTGGATCACCGTCCTCGGCTTCGTGGTCACCTACTCGAGCTTCCGAACGGCGTTCTTCGCCATGGCCGCGTCGTTCGTGGCCGCGGGGGCGGTGATCGCGGTCTTCACGCGAAACCGCGCTCCGGCCTCGAGCCCCAGGCCGGCATGAGCCTGGATAGAAAACCAGCTAACCGACGAAGAATCCCGACGGCCCGACCGGTTGCCTGGCCATCGCCCGGGGCAGGTATTGCTCTTGGAGGATCGACGCGACGAGCTCACGGCGACTGCGAACGCCGACCTTGTCGAAGATCGACTTGAGGTGGTCCTGGACCGTGTTCATCGTGATGTAGAGGCGTTCGGCGATCTCGCGCGTCGAAAGGCCGCGACAGACCAGCAGGGTCACCGTCTGCTCCTGTCTCGTCAGGCCGTACGCCAGCATCAGCACGCGACCTATCTCCGCGGGCGACGGCTTCTCGATGATCACCGCGACCCCCTCCAACCGCGGGCTGGCCAGGCGGGAGGCGTGCAGCATGGCCCAGCGACCGGACCGGGTTCGCACCCGGAGTCTGGGCAGCCCGGTTTCGGGCGTGTCCCGGCGTTGGAGCAGCGCGGCGAGAGCCCGGATCTCGGCTGGGACACCGTCGCGGGCGGGGTCTGGATGACCCAGTTCCTGCAGCCACTGCTCGCCGGCGGCCGTGGTCGAGATGAACGAGCCGTCCGGGGCCAGGACGACGAGCCCCGGCGCTTCGGGGACGTGTGGGACCTCCACGCTCGAGACGAGGATGCCGGCCCGGATCCCCTCCGCGAGATGCGGAGCCAGGCGCCGGACGTAGCCCGCCTCGTCGGCCGAGAACGCCGCGCCAGCCTCGCGATGGAGGCAGATGTATCCCCAACAGACGCCGCCGAGCCGCAGGACGGCTCGCAGCTCATCGCCGAGCCCGAGCGGCGCGAAGATGTCTCGGTAGCGTGGGCTCGCCTGCAGGTTGCCGGCCGTCGCCTCGACCAGGGTGCGAACGCCGATGCGGTCGCGCGCCAGCGTCGTCCACTTGTTCACGTCGTCGTCGAGGAACTCGTTCTGGACGAAGTAGGGGATGGTATCGGCGGGGATCTCCTCCTGGTGGGGCTGCGTGAAGAGGAGCGTCGCCGGATCGACCGTTGCCCAGAACGCCGCGTCGAACGGCACCACTCTGCGCAGCCGCGGAAGCACGCGGTCGCGCAGCTCGGTCTGGGAGAGCCCTGACCGGCAGACCCCTACGATCGCGCTGGTGAGATTCTCGAGCGCTCGTCCCGGTTCCATGGCCTCATCCCCACGGTACCTCGATTCGAGGCGCAGGCGAGCTCACGCCCGCCGGCGCCGACCTGGGAAGCACCCCGAGCTGGCGCGGGAGGCCGAGCTCGTCCCGCCACCCGCACCTCGAGGATCTGCCTCCGGCAATCCGCTCGATCGTGACCCCCTCCGGTTCGAGCGGGCGACCGGTGGGAGCGATGGGCTCAAGCACGCCGCGGTGCGTTCCGCGGACCCGCCAGCGGGTGACGACCCTGTCACCTTCGGCGACCTGACCTTCCGCTGTGCTGTGCGCATCCGGGAACCCCGCGCGGCACGCCGCTACGAACGCCTTCACGCCTCGATGCCACGGAGCGTCCCGTCTCCTCCGGTTCCGTGGACATCACGTTGAGGCCGAGGCCCTTGCTCGGCAAGCGCCTCGGCACCCGTGCCGAAGAGTTCCGTTCACCTCTGTGAGGGCTTCTTGCTCGTCTCGAGCCGCTCACGGTTACCTCACGACCTCGTACCGGCCGCGTTGCACGAGTTGGACCCCGGTCGCGGCGATGGTGGACTCCCGGCTCTTCTCCGCTGCCTCGTCGCTCGCGCGGGCGGCGTCTTCGGACTCCCAGAGCGTGAGCGTGAGGGCGCTACCGGTGGCACGATCCATGAGGAAGTAGGCGCCGGCGTTCCCGGGCAGCCCCGCGACCATCGGCGCCACCCGTTCCTTGACGTGGCTTGCCCACCTCTCCAACTGCTCCGGGGTTCCCCTCCAGGTCGATGTTCTCGCGTACATGTCACGAGCTTGTGCTCGCCCACCCGGCGGCGCCATCCCAGGTTCCTGGGAAATCTCGGCCTCGCCCTGCCGACGGCCGCCGGGGGATACGCCGTAAAGATCGGCGGCGGGGGCACAGCGAACCTCGACTCCGGACCCCGGTCGGGCAGCACTACCGGAACTGGCAGACCACGTCGACCAGGGCCGGCCTCCCCTCGCCCAGGACCACGTCCCGGGCCCGGGTGAGGGCGCCGCGGAGGTCGGACGGCCGCTCCACCGGACCCTCCGCGTACCAGCCCAGGGCACGGGCGACGCCGGCGAAGTCGGGCGCCGGCCGGTCGATCTCCATCCCCAGGTAGGCCATCTCCGGATCGCGACCCCGGTCCCGGGCGACCAGGACCTGGTGCTCCCAGTCGTTGTAGTAGGAACGGTTGTCGAACATCACGGCCAGCATCGGGATGCGGTGATGGCTGGCCACCCAGAGCGCGCCCAGGTCGAACATCAGGTCCCCGTCGGGCTGGACGTCGACCACCAGGCGACCGCTGCCCCGGTGGGCGAGGGCCACCCCCAGGGCCATGCCGATCTCGGTGGCCGTGCCCAGCCCCTTGCCGGGATGGCGGCCCGGCCGGTCGATGTCCCAGAGGCGGAGCGTCCAGTCCCGGAGCGTGTTCCCGGCCAGGACCCAGTCGGTGTCGCGGACCACCTCCCACAGCTCGGCGGCCAGGTGGGCGGTGGCCACCGGCACCTCCCCGGCCAGGGAGCGGGCCCGTTCCGCCCAGCCCGCGCGCAGGGCGGCGTGGGCCGCGGTGTGCTCCCGTGCCCGCCGGGCGAAGCGTTCCCGGTCCTCTGCCGTGGCCAGCCGCCGGCAGGCATCGATCAGGAGGGGAAGGGCCAGGGCGGCGTCGCCCAGGATGGAGAGGTCGACCGGCAGCAGTCGCTGCTGGTCCTGGGGCCAGCTGCGAAGGCCCAGGTCGCCGAGCCCGATCTCGACCAGGCGGCAGTCGGACCCGATCACCGGCTGCGCCTGCCGCCGGGTCCGGTCCACCGCCGAGAGTGCGCCGAAGAGGTCGCGCACCTCCAGGGCGACCACCAGGTCGGCGCCGGGCAAGAGGTCCTCGGCGCCGGTGAGGTTGAGGGGGTGGGTGTTGGGGAAGCAGAAGCGCTGGCCCCGGTCCACCACCGCCGCCCCCAGCAGCTCGGCCAGCTCGACCAGGGCCGCCACCGCCTCCGGGCGCCGGCCCACGTGCTCGGCGACCAGCACCGGCTGCCTGGCCCGCACCAGCCAGCCGGCCAGCCGCTCGATCGCCTCCGGCTCGGGGGCGAGGCGGGTGGGGGTCACCCGCTCCGGGGACGGGATGGGCGGCAGGTGGTCGAGCTGGTCCTCCTGGAAGCCGGCGTCGTAGCAGAGGTACACGGGTCCCTGGGGGTCGGTCAGGGCGACGCGGTAGGCGCGGGCGAAGGACTCGACCACGTCCTCCGCCCCCTGAGGCTGGTAGTCCCACTTGACGTAGTCCCTGACCGCCTGGCCCTGGGGGAGGGCGGTGTGGATCCAATCGATGTGGGGCCGGCGCCGGGTCGGGTCGAGCGGACCGGTGCCCCCCATGACGATGACCGGGGCCCGGTCCAGGTAGGCGTAGTAGATGGCCATGCTGGCGTGGAGCAGGCCGACCACGTCGTGCACGATCGCGACCATGGGTCGCCCGGTGGCCCGGGCGTAGCCGTGGGCGATCTGCACCGCCACCTCCTCGTGCGGGCACTCGATGATCTCGGGCCGGTTGCCGCCGTAGTTGACGATCGAGTCGTGGAGGCCCCGGAAGGTGGAGCCCGGGTTGAGGGCGGCGTAGGGAACCTCGTAGCGATGCAGGAGATCGACGATCAGGTCGGAACCGTAGCACCCGCTCATGGCTGAATCACTGGACTCCTCTACTCTGTGGTTCGACGGTCCGGGCCCGGGCCGGGGTCACCGGTAGACGCGGTCGATGAAGCCGTTCTTCTGCAATTGGGTCACGATCGAGCCGTCGGCCATGGCCGAGACGTCCACCGGCCCCTTGATCAGGCCCGCCTGCTGGTCGAGGTCGGCGATCTCCCGCAGCCCGGCCAGGTTGGGCAGCGGCTCACGCGGGAAGATGCCGGCGAAGGCCTGGTAGGACGCGTCCAGCACCTTCTTGTCGTCGGTCTTCAGGTAGTGGGCCATGGTCCTCTCGGCGAAGGCACGGTCGGTCTTGAAGCGGTGGATGGCCTGGATCATGGCCTGGACCACGTCCACCACGATCGCCCGGTGCTGCCGGAGGAAGGTGCGGGTGGTGACCAGGCCCGCCGCCTGGTAGGGAATGCCCAGGTCGGCGATCCGGACCAG
>Ga0209810_1000644_pt1 | contig 69549 bp, 65 predicted proteins | sample Coa_R1_7_FD_187159 | JGI IMG/M metagenome (GOLD analysis project Ga0209810, IMG submission 187159) | Surface soil microbial communities from Centralia Pennsylvania, which are recovering from an underground coalmine fire - Coalmine... | ecosystem: Environmental > Terrestrial > Soil > Unclassified...
GCTCGCCGGCCGGCACGGCCCGAAAGACCACGATGTCGCCCCGTTGCGGCGCATGCACCAGGTAGTCCACCTTGTTGACCAGGATGTACTCCCCGTTGTGCAGATTGGGGAGCATGCTCTCCCCTTCTACCTTGAAGTTCTGCACCGCGACCTTCACCACCAGAAAGATCGCCAGCGTCAGAATCGCCGTCTCCACCAGTTCCCGTACAAACGTGCGGCGCGCATGGGGAGTCGGCGTGGCAGCGGGAAGTTCCGAGGTCATCGAGCGCCCGAGTCTACCACGGTCAGAACGGCCCCCAGGAGCGTCTCCTCGTCCCGCGGCTCCACTGTCCGAAGGTCGAGCATGGCACGGCCGTCCTGCATTCGAGGGAGAATCGGAGGCGAAGCAGAGCGGAGCCGCGCGCCGGTGAAACGAGCCGGCAGCCTGATCAAGGTCGTCGGCAATGTCTCGTCCGGCAGTGACCCCCCGCCAACCGGCGAGCGGCCGGGCACCAGATCGACGATGAGGCCGCCGCGGCGGGCTGCCTGCTGGAAGCGGGCCGCGCGCTCGGCCAGGACGTCCGGTGTCTGACCGAGCATCTCGAGAACAGGGATCGTTCTCGGCGCCGATCCATCCAGGTACGCGCGCAGGGTTGCCGTCAGCGCTGCCAGTTGCAACTTGTCGGGGCGAACTGCCCTCGCCACGGGGTGCGCGGCGACGCGGCCCATCGCCACCGTCGATCCGACCATGAGCCCTGCCTGCGGACCCCCCAGCAGTTTGTCTCCGGAGAATGTGACGACGTCGGCTCCCGCCCGGAGGGCATCCATCGGAGTGGGCTCATGGGGCAGGCCATACTGCGCCGTGTCGACGAGGGGGCCGCTGCCGTTGTCGGCAAGGAGGAGCACACCGTGTTCATGAGCGAGGGCGGCGAGGGCGCGCGGGTCCGCGTCTTCCGTAAATCCCACAATCTTGAAGTTGCTGCGATGCACGTGAAGAATCGCGCCCGTCCGCGGTGAGATCGCTTCCGCGTAATCCTCCAGCCGCGTTCGATTAGTCGTCCCGACCTCGACGAGACGAGCGCCACTCTGCCGCATGATCGCCGGAACGCGAAATCCTCCTCCGATTTCCACCGCCTGACCCCGGGAGACGATGACGTCTCGTCCGCGGACGAGAGCCAGCAAGGCGAGCAAGACCGCAGCCGCATTGCTGGTAGCCACATGCGCCGCTTCCGCGCCCGTGAGCGCCGCCAGCATCGAGGCCACACGGGCCTGGCGCGTCCCTCGTTTGCCATGGACGAGGTTGACTTCCAGATCCGTGTACCCCACGGCCTCCGCGACGGCAGCGGTGGCTGCCGGAGAGAGTGGCGCCCGTCCAAGGTTGGTGTGGAGGATGACGCCGGTCGCATTGATCACTCGGCCTGGGCCGCCGACCCATGTCTCTACTTCCGCGCGCACGCGTTGCACGATCGCGTGCAGATCCGGCGGGACTTCACCGCGCGCGGCGCCCTCCCGCGCTTCCGCGATGACGCGCCGCGCGACGTGCGTGATGGACTCGCGGTCCCAGGAGAGCAGAAGCGGTGCAAGCGCCGCGTCACGCAGGACGCGGTCAACCGAGGGCAGGGCACGCCGGCCCGGCGGGCCGGTGTCCGTAGTCACATCCTAATGAAGAACGAAGAATGCGATGACCAGGATCACGACCATGAGCGGACCCAAAACGGCCAACGTCCGGAGATCGTGTCCCAGGTAGGCGTAGTTGATGGTGAGTCCGGGAGCGCGGCGCGCGGGAGCCGACGGGCGCGGACGAGCAGCCGGAGGCGCGACGGGCCGCGCGGCGGCCGGAGCCTCGGCGACGCCGGTCGACTGAGCCGCGGGCGAGGACACAGGGCGGCGTGTACGAGGCTTGGTGCGGCCGGTGCGGGACTGCGACTTTTTGGGCACGGAGCAAGTCTCCTCGGGAATCAGATAGGCGATGTCGCCGGTCCGTCAAGCGCGGCAAACATCAAGATTGTCGCATATCGCGCGGACGGAGCCAACGGCTCGGATTCTATACTGGCTTCGGACAAATCTACCTCGTGCGAGCTTGATCCTATGAATCATGAATTGGTCCTCGTGATCGCCCTCGCGGTCATTCTGGTTGCTGCTCTCGTCTGGCAGTCTCTCACCACGCGCCGTCTGTCGCGCCTCGAGCAACGCCTCGACGCATTAATCGGCGATACGGCAACTCCCAACACAACCCAGATGCTGGCCGAGTGCCTGGCGACGGTGCGTCGAACCGATCTGGCGGTGAGTGATCTTCAGCAGCACCAAAGGCAAGTCGAACAATGGTTGCCGCGGACGATTCGGCATGTCGGACTGGTCCGCTTCAGTCCTTTTCATGACACCGGTGGCGACCAGAGCTTTGCGCTCGCCCTTCTGGATGGACGCGGCGACGGGGTGGTCGTCACTGCATTGCACTCCCGCACCGACAGCCGGCTGTACGCCAAGCCAATTGAACAGCATCAATCGACGTACACTCTCACGCCGGAAGAGCGGGAAGCCATGGCTCGTGCGGTGGGGGCGCCACTGGAAGCGGCCCACACCTAGCCGTTTCGAGCAAGCGCGATCAGTTGTGGGGTACCCGCGTCATACGCATCCAGTTCGTACGAGCCGTAGAGGGTGATGTCGCGGAGGCCGGCCAGTTCCAGCATCAGCGAGAGCTCGGCGGCGAACACGTAGCGCAACTGCAACGTGGCGGTAACGCGCTGCACTCCGTCAGTTCGCGTGAGGTCATAGATGAGCGAGAGGTCCAGACGCTGCGCCGCCTCATCATCCCAGGCGGCCGACCACACCGTGAGGTGGTCGCTCTGACATTCGCCGGCGAAGCGTTGCCTGACTTCGCCCGAAGCTCGACGGTCCGCGAGCAGGAGCGGATTAGAACTGTCGACGATGAGCATACCGCCGGAAACCAGGCAGCCGGACAGGCGCCGGAGTGCCGTCAATTGTGCGGATGGATCCGGAAAATGCCAGAGGGTGTTGAGGCTCAGGATCGCCGCCGCGAAGGAGTGCGGTGGCAGCTCGGCCGTCTCGAGAGACGCGTGCACAAAGTGCAGTCCCGGCACGCCGGTACCGCGTATCCGTGCTCTTTCCAGCATGGGAAGGGAGGGATCAATCGCCCAGACCGGCACCCCGGATTGCGCGAGCGGAACGGCGAGCCGGCCCGTCCCCGCTCCCACGTCGAGAACCGGCCCGCGCCGTATCAAGCGAAGATAGAAGTCGATGTCGGCAGTTAGTCCGGCATGCTCGCAGTCGTAAAAGCGAGCGATCGAATCGTACGACGGCATAGGCGTCCGCTAGTAGAGTAGATTTAGTATAGGGAGCAACAGTGAGGGCAGAATGGCCGAAGGCCGCGGACAGGTGCTGGTCGTCGATGACGAGCCGGACATCGTCGACTTTCTGACGACGGTTCTGCGAGACGAGGGATACGACGCGGCCTCTGCCCGCGACGGGATCGAAGCGCTGGCCAAGATCCGCCAGAGTCCTCCCACGCTCGTGGTGCTCGACCTCATGATGCCCCGCAAGAGCGGCTTCGACGTGCTGGACGGTCTGAGGGAAGAGCCGGTCAACCCGCGCCCGTCGATCATCGTCCTTTCTGCAAAGTCCACCCACGAAGACGTCCTGAACGCCCTGGAGAAGGGTGCCGATGACTTCATTCCCAAGCCGTTCGATTTAGAAGATCTGCTGCTCCGGATCCGGGTCTGGATGGAGCGGACTCACCCGCTCGAAGCGCATGACGAGACACTGCGGATCTACACGCTGAGCCCTTTTCGTGTCCTCCTTGGCGATACGCTTCTCTTTGATGAGGACATGGGGGACCGCGCGGCGCGCCTCCTCATCAAGTACCTCGTCACCGAACCGGGCGCGGCGATACCCCGCGAGAAAATCCTGTACTTGCTCTGGCCCGATCTGCAGGAGCATGTCGCCGAGGAACGGCTGCGCAACGTTCTCGAGGGCCTCCGTTCGCGATGGCCGGGTGCCGGCAATGTCATCCGCGAGGAAGGGAATAGCTTGCTGCTCGACATGGGGGCGGAAACCTGGATCGACGCCAGTGAGTTTGAGTCGAACGTCGATATGGGACTCGCGGCGCAGGAAGCCGGTGACGTCGATATTGCGCTCGGTCTCTTCCTCTCGGCCCTTGCTCTCTACAAAGAGGACTATCTGCGCGAGAACCTCTATGAAGACTGGCCAAGCGACCGCCGGGAGCGGCTGCGCGAACTCTGGATATCGGCTATGTTCCGGGTGGCCGCGATTTGTGCCGACCGCTGTGAGTACTCCGACAGCGTTCGCCTTATGAAGAAGATCCTGGAGATCGATCCCTACCGGGAGAATGCGTACCAGGCGCTCATGCTGTACCTCTCCCGGGCCGGCCGGCGGGGCGAGGCGATTCAGTTGTACCGGTATGCGGAGCGGCTTTTTGCGCAGCACCTCGCGGCGCAACCGGCTCCAGCAACACGGATGCTGTACGAAAAGATCCTTCGTGGCGAAGCCGGCTGAGCTGCTGAGCGTCGCCGAGGCGCGCCGCCGCATTCTCGCCACCATCCACCGCCTGCCCGAGGAAATGGTCAATCTGGAGCATTGTCTCGGACGGGTGCTGGCGCGTCCCGTCCACGCGTCGCTCCCGATTCCGCCCTTTGCGAACTCCTCGATGGACGGCTTCGCCGTCGTCGCGGCCGATACGCAATCGGCTGCGCCGGGTAGTCCCGTCCGCCTCCGGATCGTGGAACACGTCGCAGCCGGTCAGGTGAGCGGACATCCGATCCACACCGGCGAGGCGGCTCGCATCATGACCGGTGCCCCGCTTCCGACCGGCGCGGATACGGTCGTTCCGTTTGAGGACGTGACGGAGCATGGGGACATGCTGACGGTCTCCTCGCCGTTGCGCGCCGGAGCGTGCGTGCGCGAGGCGGGACAAGATATCGCGGCCGGCGAAACGGTGCTTCCCGCCGGAGAGATGCTGCTGGCTCCGCAGATCGGGCTGCTGGCCGCCGTCGGCATCGCCGAGGTCTCGGTCGTCCGCCGCCCGGTCGTGGCCATCCTCTCCACCGGTGATGAACTCGTCGCCCCCGGTCAACCACTTGCGCCCGGGCAAATCTATAACAGCAATACGCCCATGCTGCGCGCCGCTGTGGAGTCGGCAGGCGGCGAACCGCGCCCCATTCCGCCGGCGCGCGACGACCCGGCAGCTCTCGCCGCGGCGCTCGAGCAGGCGCGCGGGGCCGATCTCCTGGTTACATCAGGAGGAGCCTCGGTGGGCGACTACGATTATGTCAAGACCGTGCTCAGCGGGGCCGGCGACATCGACTTCTGGCGAGTCCGCCTGCGGCCGGGCAAGCCTCTCGTGTTCGGTCTGATCGGCGACCTGCCACTGATCGGTCTGCCGGGCAATCCAACGAGTGCGCTCGTGACGTTTGAAGAATTTGTGCGGCCCGCGCTGAGGTGTTTCCTCGGCGCGTCGTTGCTGCGTCCTGAGATCGAGGTGATCGTGGACGAGGAGATCGATAACCGAGGCGGCCGCGAAACCTACTTCCGCGTGACGCTCCGCCAGGAAGGCGGAGCCTTTCATGCCCGACTCGCCGGCCCTCAGGACTCGGCCATGCTTCACACCCTTGCGCGTGCTGAGGGCCTTCTGGTCGTGGCGGCCGATCAGCCGTCGCTCCAGCCGGGCGACCGCGCCGTTGTCCAGGTCTGGCAACTGCCGCCGGCTCCTTATCCGGAGGGCTGAAGCGCCTCCATCGCGATCGTTCCGTCTTCACCCAGCACGGCCTGAAGTTCGGCACGCACCGTCTCCGAGAAGGCGACAGAGCGCACCGGCAGAGGGACCGAGCCCAGGCGGCCCTGTCGATCACGCACACAGATCTCGACATCGTCGGTCCCCGGATGGCGAAGAAGCACGGCAAACAGCTCGACGACTCGCGCTAGGTCCCCTTCTCGGCTTCCATTGCGGGCGACCTCGATCCGGAGCCGGATGCCGGCCGACGGTGCCGGCGGACGCTTTGTTTCCGGAGCCCGAGTCGATCCGGACCGTCTAAGCGGCTTCGCACGGGCCTCCTCTTCCGAGAGGACAGCCGAGGCCAGCAGGTGCAGCCGACCGTCAGAGGCATCGACCCGACCGTCCACGAGCACCAACGCTTTGTCGACGAGTCGAGACTGGACCTGTTCGTAGGCACGGGAAAAGACGACGACTTCGATCTTTCCTTCGGACCCGGATAGGTTGAACGTCGCCATGGGACGGCCATCTCTTGTCGAGAAGGCACGCAATCCGCCGATCAGCCCGCCGACCCGCACCGTCTGACCATCGTACTGGGACGTGACTTCCTCCACCCCGATCGCTCCTGCTTCTTCGAAATTGCGTTGGGCCTCCAGCACAGGGTGCGGCGAGATGTAGCAGCCCAGAAGTTCCATCTCCCAGGCAAGACGTTCCTCTCGGGTGGCGGGGTCGCTGAGCTGGAGGGGCAGAACGGCGCGCGGCTCCTCGATGTCTCCGAACAGGGAGGGACCGGAGTCGGCGGCGCGCTGCAGCTGTGCGCCGAAGTTCGCGACCGCATCGAGATTCGTCACAACCTTCTTCCGCTCGACCCCAAGGCCATCGAGCGCACCACAGCGAGCCAGACTCTCGATAACGCGCTTGTTGACGGCGCGCCAGTCCACCCGAGAGCAGAAGTCCTCCAGAGACGCGAAAGCGCCGCCCCGCCGCGTGCTCAGGATCGACTCGATCACTCCTTCACCGACATGTTTGATGGCCCCCAGGCCGAAGCGAATACCTTCACCCTCGAGGCTGAAGTCGAGCTCGCTGTGATTGATGTCGGGTGGGAGGATGGCGATGCCCAGGCGCCGGCACTCACGGAGGGCCTCGGCGACCTTGTCCGCATTCTCGCGCTCGGCCGAGAGCAAGCCGGCCAGGTATTCTCGCGGGTAATTCGCCTTGAGATAGGCCGTCTGACAGGTGAGAACGGCATACGCCGTGGCGTGAGGTTTGGGGAAGGCGTAGCCGCAGAACGGCTCGATGTCGTTCCACATCCCCTGCGCGATCTCGCGGGAGGTGCCTCGCTCTTCGGCCCTCTCCAGAAAGCTCGCATGGTGCTTTGCCATTTCCTCCGGCTTCTTCTTGGCCATCGCCCGGCGGACAAGGTCGGCCTCGCCGAGAGAGTAACCCGCGACCAGATTGAAAAGGCGCATCACCTGTTCCTGGTAGACGAGGAGGCCGTACGTGGGAGCCAGCACCTCCTCGAGGGCTGGGTGTGCATACGAGAACCGCTGCCGCCCGTGACGGCGGTCGACGAAGTCCGGGATCTGTTTCATGGGGCCGGGCCGATAGAGAGCCACGACGGCAATGATGTGCTCGAAACAGTCCGGCTGCAGATCGAGCAGAAGCCTCCGCATTCCGTCGCCGTCGACCTGAAAGACGCCGAAGGTATCGCCGGCCGACAACAAGCGATAGATGCTGGGATCTTCCAGCGGGATGTCCTCCCACGCCAGCGGCCGTCCGGTCGTCTGTTCCACGAATCGGCAGGCGCGCTGCAGCACGGTCAACGTCCGGAGTCCCAGGAAGTCCATCTTGAGAAGGCCGATCTTCTCGATTGACCCCATCGCGTACTGCGTGACAACCTGGTCGTTCTTGGGGACCTTATAGAGCGGCACATGCTCGGAGAGAGGATCGCGAGCGATCACGACCCCGGCCGCGTGAGTGGAGGCATGGCGCGCGACACCTTCAAGATCCTCCACGATATTCAAGACGCGCCGCACGGTGTCATCCGCCTCGGACAGTTGCGCCAGATCCGCCGACTCCTCCTTCGCTCGCTCCACCGTGGGAGCCGTTGCCGGGATCAGCTTCGCGATGCGGTCGACATTGTCATAGGGGAGACCGAGGACGCGGCCCACGTCCCGCACACCGGCGCGAGGACCGATGGTCCCGAAGGTAATGATCTGGGCCACGCGGTCGCGTCCGTACTTCTCTGTGACGTAACGAATAACTTCGTCACGCCGGTCGTCCGCGAAATCGAGGTCCATATCGGGCATGCTGACCCGTTCCGGATTCAGGAATCGCTCGAACGAGAGTCCGTGCGCAATTGGGTCGACATTGGTGACGAAAAGGAGATACGCCACCAGGCTCCCCGCTGAACTCCCACGTCCCGGTCCCACCCCGATGCCTTGCTCTCGGGCAAAACGAATGACGTCGTAGACGAGTAAGAAATAGTCGACGAATCCGGTTTTTTCGATGACGCCCAACTCGTAGTCGAGACGCTGACGGATCTCCGGTGTCACGTCCGGGTACCGCTGCGGCAGGCCCTTGGTGCAGAGCTGCCGGAGGTAGCTCTCCGACGTCAGCTCGGGAGGTATTTCCACTGTCGGTAGCTGGGGCCGGCCGAAGTCGAGCGTGAGGTCGCATCGCTCGGCGATCGCCATGGAGTTGGACAGAGCACCTGGGTACTCACCGAACAGTACCTGCATCTGCTCCTCGGACTTCAGATAGAACTCCCCAGAGCCGAGCTTCATGCGCTTGGGGTCATCCAGTGTGGTCTGTGTCTGCACGCACAGGAGCACCTCGTGCGTCGTCGCGTGACGGGCCTCGACGTAGTGAACGTCGTTCGTCGCCACCAGCGGCAGCCCCAGCCGGCGGCTGATGTGCACGACACCCTGATTGATCCGGGGTTGAAATTCCAGCTCGTGGTACTGCAACTCGAGGAAGTACCGGTCGGGAAAGACGCTCCGATACCAGTCGGCCAGCTCCTCGGCTTCCGGCAGCTTTCCCTCGAGAATCAGTGTTGCCAACTCCCCGCTGGCGCAAGCCGATAAACAGATGACACCGTCGGAATGAGCCTCCAGCAGAGCATGATCCACACGCGGCTTGCGGTAGAAGCCGCGGAGATGGGCGTCCGTCGTGAGCCGAATCAGATTCCGGTAACCCACCTCATTCTCCGCCAGGAGAACAAGGTGATACGTGTGTGAATCCGGGCTGCCCTTCTCCTCCAGGGGACGATCAGAAACATAGACCTCACATCCAATGATCGGTTTGATGCCGGCTTCACGAGCCTTCGAATAAAACTCCACTGCGCCGAACATGGTGCCGTGATCGGTCAGCGCCAGCGCCGTCATATTTTGAGAGACTGCCGCGTTGACCAGATCGGGCACGCGTCCCAGGCCGTCCAGCAGAGAGTAAGCAGAGTGCGCGTGCAAGTGCACGAAGTCGGACACCAATTCCTCCCGAGGCTAATTGGCGAGGTGGGAAACTCACTCTAGCTCAGCAGAATCTATGCCCGCAACAAGGCACCTTGCGCATCTTGGATCATCAGTCCAAGCTACTTGTGTGTCGATCAAGTGGTGGCTTTTCGCAATGCTCGTTCGAGCTCATACTGACGGAGCGTCAGGGTGAAGTCCGCGCGCGTGCGCTCAAGCACAGCCCGCAAGGCATCCGTGGTGCGTCGAAGGCCCCCCGTGATGGCGTCGGGATAATCGACGCCGGTGAGGGACGTGTACACGTCATCCATGAGTCCGAGAGCCCTCTCGGCCGCCTGCAACTGCTCGGGCTCTCCGCGGCGGATGATATCGAGGATGAAGCGGCGCAGTTCGCTGGCGGCTTCCGCCATACCGTTGAGATACGGGGCGGCCTCGACACCCAATCCCGCCGGTTCGGGGAGTTCGTGGCCCTGAATCATGGCGGCGACAAGCCAGGACTCAGCGAACTCCTTCTGAGCGTCCTGCACATACCCGGCCCAATAGAGATCGGGGTGGTTCTCGAGATCCCGACGGGTCGCAGCGACCATTCGGCGAGCGGCGTCTAGATCCCCCTGCGCCGCCGGGTAATCACCTCGATGTAGGGCCCGAATCGCGGTCGCCGCGTGACGGACTACCTGTCGCGAATCTACCAGGGCCCGGTCACGGGCGACATTTTTCCGCTCCAGCTCACCGGACGCGTGCGCGACGATCTCATCTACCCCTCGCATGGGCCACTCCCTAAGTAGGTACTCGACCCATGGTAGGAGGAGAGAGCCGGCACCCCCGACGAGCGGGGGTGCCGGTGGGCCGGGAAGGAGATCAGCCGCGAGAGGCTGGCTGTGTCATTCGCTTTGCTTTCGGCGGCCGGCTCGCGCGCCGATCCACCATGTCCAGCAGGATTCGCAATGCGGCCTCACGGTCGTACCCATGAGACTCCAGTTCGCGAACGAAGCTGCGAACGCTCTCCTGCGCAAACTCATGCATCGTCGGGAGTCTCCCTTCAGTCATCAGCGTCAGGACGTCAAAGGCAGCGCTGAGGGCGCCGGACACGTCCCCGGAGGTGATCGGCCGGCTGAGATCGGCGCGTAACTCGCCATCCGATACGTCAACTTCCAGGACAGACCACCCGCTCTCCGGCAGGGGCATCACCAGAACCCCCGATCGCGTGTCTCTGTCCATGCGTCGCTCCTCCGAGTTTGTCGTCATTGTACTCCTTCGCACGATGCGTGCCAAGCCCTTATGCCTCGCCTTGTATGGGCGCCCCGCACATTGGATCAGTCCTTGGACTCCCTCGGACGGATATCCGTGAAGCCCGGTCAGCTGACCGAGCGTCGGCGGGGTGGGAGGCTCAAGCGGCGGGGGCGGGGCTCAACCGCGGCGCCCAGTGGGCCACGGGCTAATGACGAAGGAGCGCGTCGTCGCCCCGCAGCGGATCCCGCTGGTACCGGCCTGGCCCCAGTACAAGCCGGGCGCCGTCATAGCGTCTACGTGTCCCCTTGGACGACGCTAGATCTCGAGAAGGCGCAACATCTCCAGGAACTGGTCGTAGATCGCGGCGTGCTGCTCGGCACTCCAATCAGTGCGCGGCGACGGCAGTTTATCCAGGAGCTGGGCCCGGGCAAGCGCCAGGCGGGCGGCGACGTCCGGAGGTAGCGACGAGGGGGCGGGTTGGGCCAGCGGATGCGTGGCCGGCTGTGGGGAACGTCTCTCCGCCGTCTCTCGCTCCGACTGCCCCTCCAGGCCGGCCATCTCGGCGACTGCGCGGAAGAAGCGGGCGGCGTTCTTGGCCTGCGATGGTGAGCTCGCCGTACGAAAGTACGCCACCAACTCATCCGGCGGCATCGACAGGCCGCCGTTATCGAGCAGCGGGGCGTATGCCTGCGACACAAGGCCGCGCAAGACGTCGGAGCGATCTGCGCCCAGGAGGCGCCGATACGCCGGCGTCGGTACTCCCTGCGGGTTGATGATGCCCAGAAACTTGAGAGCACTCAGCAACGCCCACTCGTTCCCGCGCGCCAGGCTCATCTTCTGAAGGAAGTTGCGATCCACCCGCGCCGGGACGCTGAAATTTCCCATGCGCTCGAGAAATTCCTCGAGCGCGGACACGGGAGCATACGGCGCCTTTCGCGCCTTGAACTCTTCGGCATCCATCATCGCGGCATGTCCTGCACCACTATAGGCGGCGCCCCACCAAAATGCCACCTTGAGTTCCACTCGTACGAACCCTGGATGAACATGCACAAGTGACAGTGGGGCACGCGAATTGTAGGCCCAACAGGTGATGGCGGAGCGGCTGCAGAAGGTACTGGCACATGCGGGACTCGCGTCACGGCGCGCGGCGGAGGATCTGATTGCCGCGGGCGCGGTGACGGTTAACGGCCGGCGAGCGGTTCTCGGTCAATCCGTCGAGCCGGACGTGGATCGCATCGAGGTGAATGGGCAACTCATCGAGCCGGCAGTGCCGCTCGTCTACATCGCGCTGAACAAGCCGACCGGCTATGTCAGTACCGCTCGCAGCACGCGCGGCGAGCAGACCGTTCTGGAACTCGTCGATGTTCCGCAGCGGATCTTCCCCGTCGGACGTCTGGACAGGGAAACGAGTGGACTGCTCCTCCTGTCGAATGACGGCGCATGGGGGAACCTCGTAACACACCCCCGCTACGGGGTCGAGAAGGAGTACGTGGCCCGGGTGCGGGGAGTGCCGTCGAGCGACGCGGTGCGCCGGCTACGGCTGGGAGTCCGTTTGCCGGACGGAGAGGTGACGGCGCCGGCCATGGTACGGCGGGTTGGCGGTACCCGGGAAGGGACCACCCTCGACATCACTGTCGCCGAGGGTAAGAAGAGGCAGATACGGCTCATGCTTGCCGCGGTGGGTCACCCGGTGACCGACCTCACTCGGGTCCGCATCGGAAACATTCGGCTCGATGCACTTCCTGTGGGAGAATGGCGGCGGCTCACAGCGGAGGAGGTAGGGGGGCTACGTGACGTCGCCACAAGGGACCAGCAGCACTAACCCGGCGATCAGGATCGCGATCGACGGACCGGGCGGAGCCGGAAAGTCGACGGTGGGCCGCGGAGTCGCCCAGGCACTCGGCTGTCCGTATCTCGATACCGGCCTCATGTACCGGGCCATTACCGCACTGGCTCTCCGGCGCGGCATTCCGCCGTGGGACGAGGCGTCCCTGGCGAGCCTGGCCCGGGCAACCACGTTCGATCTGGCCGGCGACGTACTCCTCGTCAACGGCCGAGCGGCCGGATCGGAGCTTCGTTCGCCTGACGTCGAAGCACGCGTCTCGGAAGTCTCGGCCCATCCGGGTGTCCGCGCAGTGCTGGCACGACGGCAGCGCGAGATCGCCGCATCGACCTGCCTGGTGATGGTCGGAAGGGACATCGGCACGGTGATCCTGCCCGGGGCCGAGGTAAAACTGTGGGTCACAGCCGCGCCCGAGATCCGCGCCCGCCGACGTCTGGCGGAACGCGGGGGACAGGACGAGGAATTGGCGGAGGTGGCCAGACAGCTCGCGGCACGAGATAAGCTCGACGCCGAGAAGCCCATCTCACCGATGGTTCCGGCCCCGGATGCCATTGTGATTGATACCGGCCTCCTATCCCCCGATGAGGCCGTCAGGGTCGCTCTCCACGCGGTCGAGGACGCACGCGCGGGAAGCGGTGCGGCGCCGTTCTTGCAGAGGTAGCAGGGGAGGAGCACACAGTGGCCAAGCCGCTTGTCGCCCTGGTCGGGCGGCCCAACGTCGGCAAGTCGACGCTTTTCAATCGTCTCGTCGGTCAGCGAATCGCGATCGTCGAGGACGTGCCGGGTACAACCCGGGATCGTCTGTACGGCGAATACGAGTGGCGAGGGCGAACCGTGGCTGTCGTCGATACGGGAGGCATTGTGCCGCAGGCCGGTGAAGATATCGCGGCCAGCGTCTTCGACCAGGCCCAAATCGCCATCGACGAGGCCGACGTCATCGTGTTCGTGGTCGACTCCCGCACGGGGCCGACGCCCGTCGACGACGAGATCGCCCTGCTTCTCCGGCGAGCCGGAAAGGCGATCGTGCTCGTCGTCAGCAAGGTCGATAACGTCCGACAGGAGGAGCGCGCGCTGGAGTTTCACGCGCTTGGGCTGGGTCAGCCGGTTCCGCTATCAGCAGAACGTGGGCTCGGCGTCGGGGATTTCCTGGACGACATCAATCGCCTCCTCCCGCCCGGCGTGGAAGAGGAGGGGAACCCGGAGGAGACTCGAATCGCTCTTGTCGGACGCCCCAACGTGGGTAAGTCCTCCCTGGTGAATCGACTTCTAGGGGAGGAGCGCACGGTTGTCTCCGAAGCACCCGGAACGACGCGGGATGCGGTTGATACCCGGCTGGACTATCAGGAGCATCCGATTCTTCTCGTGGACACCGCCGGTATCCGGCGTCGGGGAAAGATCGGGCAGGGCATCGAGAAGTACAGCGTTCTGCGGGCCTTCCGGGCCATCGACCGTGCCGATGTCGCCGTGCTGGTCATCGACGCGACCGAACCGCTGGCGGCGCAGGACGCTCACGTCGCTGGATTCGTCCTGGAGGAAGCGAAGGGTCTGGTGCTCGCCGTCAACAAATGGGACCTGATCGAGAAAGAGTCCAACACGATGGCGGAGTACGAGAAGATGCTGCGGGCCCACTTCAAGTTCCTGCCGTACGTTCCCATCATCTTTATCTCGGCCAAGACGGGGCAGCGCGTGCAACAAATCCTCGACGTCGCACTCTCTATTCATCGGGAGCGCCGCAGGAGGATTCCAACCGGTCTCCTCAATGAGACAGTGCGAAGGGCATTTGCCGAGTTCCCGCCGCCGTCACGTGGCGGACGCTTGTTGAAGCTCCTCTACATCACTCAGGTGAGCGTTGATCCGCCCACCTTCGTCGCCAAGGTCAATGATCCTGAGTTGGTGCACTTCTCATATCGCCGCTTCCTCGAGAACCGCCTGCGCGAGAAATTCGGCTTCTTTGGCACGCCGATCCGCATCGTTTTCCGCGGCCGGGGCCGCGAAGCCGCCTAACCCGACCCCAATCCGGCCATCTCGCGGCCGGCGGCGAGGATGAGCTGCGCCTCCTCCGGCGACCGTGCCTCCGTATAGAGGCGAATGAGCGGCTCGGTCCCGGAAGCGCGGACCAGCAGCCAGCTACCGTCGTCCAGGAAGTACTTGTAGCCGTCGATCGTCTGCACGTGGTCGACGCGGTGGCCGGCGATCGCTGCCGGGTGCTCCCCGGCGAACCGGTTGAGCACTTCCTGCCGCTGCTCCTCAGGAAACCGGACGTCGATGCGGTCGTAATAGGACGGACCGGCCACCTGCTGCAGGTGCGCGACGATCTGCGAAAGCGGCATGTCATAGGCGAGGAGCATCTCCAGCAGGAACAGTCCGGCCAGCACGCCGTCGCGCTCAGGGATGTGACCGCGGATATAGTAGCCGCCGCTCTCCTCTCCCCCAATCATCGCGTTCGATTCCCGAATCTTCGGCCCGATGTATTTGAAGCCGACCGGTGTCTCGATGACCGGGACGCCATACTTCTCGCCAAGCCGGTCCGCCATCGACGTCGTGCTGACCGACTTCACGATGGCTCCGCGCCACCCCTTCTTCTCCAGCAAGTACATGATGAGCAGGCCGTACACCTGAAGCTGATTGATGAACGTTCCCTTTTCGTCCACCAAGCCCACGCGGTCGGCGTCGCCATCGACCGCGATGCCGGCGGCCGCTTGCTTCTCCGGAACGGCCGCCATCAACGTGCCCAAATTCTTGGCGATCGGCTCCGGCGTGATACCCCCGAAGTACGGATTGCGGAAGTCATTGATCTCGGTCAACTGCAACGAGCCGCCGGACAGAATGCGCGGGAAATAGGACATGCCGGAGCCGTACATGGGGTCGACGACAACTTTGAGATGGGACGAGCGAATCTTGTCGACATCAGCCAGCGCGGAGAGGCGTTGAATGTAATCCGGCGCGGGATCAAAGTACCGCACCTTCTGGGTGCTGAGAGCATGACTCAGGTCGAGGCGTTCGACCTGGCCGTTTCCGTAGACCTCGGTGCTCTGGCGCTCGATCGCCTCGATCGTGGCCGGGTCGGCCGATCCCGCATATTCGGGCTTGTACTTGTAGCCGTTGTCGGTCCAGGGGTTGTGACTGGCGGTGATCATGGCGGCGCCGGCCGCCGAGTGCGTCAGGATCGAGTACGACACCGCCGGAGTGGGCGCGGCCACCTGGGTGAGCCAGACGTCGATGCCATTCGCTGCCAGGACTTCCGCGGCCGCGGCCGCGAAGAATTCGGACGCGAAGCGCATATCGTAACCGACGATCAGGCCGTGATCTGCCTGATTGTTCTGGTGCAAGTAGTTCGCGGTGGCCTGGGCCACGACCCGAACGTTGGCGAAGGTGTAGGTGTCGGCTATGGGCGCTCGCCAGCCGTCGGTGCCGAACTTGATAGGTGAGATGGGCGCGCTCGAGGTCGTCATTCTCGTCCCCCCGGCCGATTGATCGGTAGTGCGCCCGATTCTACAGAGCCGCCGTGGTACCGGCGCGCAGCCGCTCGGTCCACCAGGCGAGCGTGTCGCGAGCCGACTGTTCAAAGGGAATCTGTGGCGACCAGCCCGTGTCGCGGAATAGCTTCGCCGTGCTTCCGACGATCACCGGCGCCTCGCCTTCCCGGACGCGGGCCGGATCGACGCGGATCTCCGCGTCCGTGCCCGCCGCAGCCAGCATCGTCGAGAGCAGCTCGCGCAGGGTATGGCCCTGCCCTGACGCCACGTTGTAGGCAGCGGCGGGAAGCCCCTGGTGCGCCAGGAGACGGAGTGCCCGCGCGACATCGCGCACATCGGTGAAGTCACGGACGAGATCAACGTTCCCGACGTCGATCACAGGTGGCCGTCGCCGCATCTCGATCTCCGCAATCTGACGGGCAAAGGCGCCCGCCACGAATCGGTCGGATCGTCGCGGGCCCAACTGCACGAAAGGCCGCGCGATGGTGGTCTCAAGTCCGTACGCCATCGCGTACTGGTATGCCATGACGTCTTGCGTGACCTTGCTGACCGCGTAGGGCGTGATTGGCTCGAGCGGATGATCCTCGTCGACGGGATTCCGGCGCGGTCGCCCGTACTCGTCCGAGCTCCCCGTGACGACCACGCGGGCCCGGCTCCGATGCCGGCGCACGGCCTCGAGGACGTTGAACTGCATGCCGATATTGGCATAGTGGGTTTGGAGCGGCCGGGCGAGAGACTCGGCCACGGAGCTTTGCGCAGCCAGGTGGTAGATGACGTCCGGCTGGACATCCTCCACGAGGTCGTCGACGGCGGGCGCGTCCAGCAGATCGATGGCGTGCAGCGTCACGCCGGGCATCGTCTCAGCCGGAGGATCCTGATTGGTGCCGTGCACGTCGTCGCCGGCGGAAACGCAGACCGCCGCGAGGGCGCTGCCCACGAAGCCGGTGGCACCCGTAATGAGAACTCTCATGAGGAAAAAAATCGAGGGGCGCCGGCCGGCGCCCCTCTGAGTCGTCTACCTCTCCGCGCCTAGTGCTACGTTCCGGACTGCCAGGACGCGAGATACCGCTTCTGCTCCTCGGTGAGCACGTCGATGTCGATACCCATCGACTTCAACTTCAGCTCCGCGATGTGGTGATCAATATCTTTGGGGACCGGGTAGACGCCAACCGGCAGAGAGCCTTTGTTCCGTGTCAAATACTCCGCCGACAGCGACTGGTTGGCGAAACTCATGTCCATGACCGCGGCGGGATGCCCCTCGGCCGCCGACAGATTGAGAAGCCGTCCTTCGGCCAGGAGAAAAATCCGTTTCCCCTCGACAACGAACTCCTCCACGAAGTCGCGCAGTACCTTTTGGCTCTGGGACATCGCTTCCAGCTGCGGGATATTGATCTCATCGTTGAAGTGCCCGGTGTTGGCGATGATGACGCCGTCCTTCATGACGGCGAAGTCCTCGCCGTCCAGAACGTTGATGTCGCCGGTGACGGTGATGATGACATCGGCGACCTTCGCCGCCTCCGCCATCGGCATGACCAGGTACCCGTCCATCACCGCTTCCAGCGCCCGCACCGGATCTACCTCGGTGACGATCACATTCGCCCCGAGGCCCGAGAGGCGACTGGCGACTCCGCGCCCGCACCACCCGTACCCGGCAACGACGGCTCGCTTACCGGCCAGCAGGACGTTCGTGGCGCGCAGCAGCCCATCAATTGTGCTCTGGCCGGTCCCGTACCGGTTGTCGAACATGTGCTTGGTGAGCGCTTCATTCACGGCGATGATGGGATAGGTGAGCGCCCCCTCCCGCTGCATGCTCTGCAGCCGGATGACGCCGGTCGTGGTCTCCTCGGTTCCTCCGAAGATGCCTTCTACGAGATCAGGACGATCCTGATGGATGCGAGTCACGAGGTCGTTGCCATCGTCCATCGTGATGTTCGGACGCGTGTCCAGGACCTGATCGATGTGCCGGTAATACGTGTCGCGATCCTCGCCCTTGATGGCGTACGTGGGCACGTCGTAATAGGCATTGAGCGCCGCCGCCACGTCGTCCTGCGTGCTCAACGGGTTAGAGGCGCACAGGCTCACCTCAGCTCCACCCGCCTTCAGGGTGCGCATCAGGTTGGCGGTCTCGGTCGTCACGTGGAGACAGGCCGCAATCTTTACTCCTGTCAGCGGCTTTTCCTGAGCGAAGCGCCGGCGAATGAGGGCGAGGACCGGCATCGTCGCGTCGGCCCATTCGATGCGCACCTTCCCTCTTTCGGCCAGCGCCATGTCTTTGACGTCGCCACGGGCAATTTCGGTTGTCATGTCATACTCCCTCCGGAACGAGGTCCGGTTCGACTTCAGGAATTACGATTCGCGTGATCTCAGCCAGCCGGGCATACCGTTCGCAGAGCGACTCCGGGGTGGCCCGCCGCAAGCCACTGATGCTGAAATCTTCCACAGTAAAGCTCGCCATGACGGTGCCATAGACGAGCGCGGCGCGGAGATCGTCCAGCTGATGCGATGAGCAGCTGTCGAGATACCCGAGGAAACCGCCCGCAAAGCTGTCCCCCGCCCCGGTGGTATCCCTCACATGGTACGTCGGATAGGCCGGCACATGGGCCACGTCATCGCCCGAGAACATGAGGGCTCCATACTCTCCGCGCTTGACCACGACATGGCGAGGGCCCAGCTCCTGTACCCTCCCGGCGGCGGACAGCACGTTATACTGCCCGGTTAGCTGGCGCAACTCGCCCTCATTGATCAAGACCGCGTCAACACGGCGAATGACATCAAGCAAGGCGTCTTTCTTGAGGTCGATCCAGAAGTTCATCGTGTCGAGAGCAGTGAACGCCGGCGCGTCCATCTGCTCGAGCACGTCGAGCTGCAGCTCCGGGTCGATATTCCCGAGAAAGACCAGTCGCGCATCGCGATAGTGCGGTGGAAGCGTGGGATGAAAAGTCTCGAAGACGTTGAGCTGCGTGTCGAGCGTGTGGGCGGTATTCATATCATCCCCATACGCTCCGACCCAGCGAAATGTCTCACCTGGCCGCCGTTGCAGCCCGCCGAGATCGATCCCACGTTGTTCCAGCAGGGCGATGGCCTCCGCGGGGAAGTCGTCCCCCACCACGCCGACCATGCGGACATCGCCGAACAACGCGGCAGCGAGCGAGAAGTACACCGCCGTCCCGCCCAGCGCCTCTTCGGCGCGTCCGAATGGGGTCTGCACGGTATCGAGCGCGACCGAGCCGACCACAAGAGTGCTCACGAGCCTTGCCTCCTATCACCAGCCGGCGGCATCGCCCTCCCCGGCCCTCCCCGTATTGCGGCGCCATGGCGCGACGCACCCGCGTAGTATAGCGGAGCGAAAGGACCTTGTCATGAGTACTTTGATGCCCCCACTGCGATCGGATCGCCTGGAGATCCGGCCCTTCGTCTCGAGTGACCTGGATGACGTGCACCGTGTCCTGTGCGAGGCGTGGGACGTGGCGACAGACCAGCGTGAGGCGCAGCGAGCAGAGCGAGAGCTCTGGTTGAACTGGACGATTGCCGGCTATCGCGAGTACGCGCGCCTCCTTCAGCCGCCCTACGGCGAGCGAGCAGTCGTCCGCCGGCAAGACGAGCGGCTGGTAGGTGTCGTCGGGGTGGTGCCGGCGCTCGCTCCGTTTGGAACGCTTCCGCACTATCCGTCCGTGCCCGGCACTGGACACACTCCGGAGGTTGGCCTGTACTGGGCCACGGATCCGAGGGAGCAGGGCCGGGGGTATGCGACCGAGGCCGCCCGCACAGTCGCGCGTTTCTTATTCGAGTCTTTTGCCGTGGCTCGCGTGATCGCCACGACGGAATTCGACAACGCAGCGTCACGCGGGGTGATGCGCAAGCTCGGCATGCAAGAGTTCACGAACACGGCGGGACAGCCGGAGTGGTTCCAGGTCGTCGGGCTTCTGGAAAGAAGCAATACCGCTTGAGCTAAGGAGACGTGGCATGACGCCAGTCCTTTCTGAAGACGGCAGACAGCATCTGCGCGTCGCTCCCGCGTACCAACACGGACAGTTCACGATTGCGGTCAAGTGACTGGGTGCTGAGATTGATAGAGCCGACCATGGCCTCGCGCCCGTCGATGAGGACCATCTTGGCGTGAATGTACGGAGAACGGAGAGCACGAACTCGGACTCCGCCACGCAGCAGGTACCGCACATCAGCCGCGTCGACGCGCGGTGGAAGGAGGACCCGGACCGAGACGCCACGCTCGGCCGCCTGTACGAGCTGCCGCTCGATGCGCGCATCTGCCATCTCCTCTCCGTAAATCGCGATGCTGTGCCGGGCCCCAGCCACCAGCGCCGCGAGCTTGCGCCGGGCGTTCGATGGAGAAACTGCCAGGTCATGGTCTCCGAGCAGGGCGGAAACCCGGTTCCAGTCGGCACGGAAGATGTTCGCCACGGCATGGACGTCCCAGCGAGCCGTCAGGAAGACGAGAAACTCGCGGTTGTGGGAGAACGCGGCGCGCGAGAGATTCGCCGTCCCAACGACCGCCATGCGATCGTCCAGAACCAGAAACTTGGCGTGAGTGAGCGCCACATCCGGCCGCGTCCATCTCACGTACACGCCGGCGGCGCGAAGAGCAGCGGCTACCCGATCCGGCTGCCCGGGCAACCCGTACGGATGATGCTCCAGGAGCACGTAGACGGCAACGCCCTGAGACGCGGCGCGTTCCAGCGCACGGACCAAGCGAGAGTCGGACAGGATGTACGTCTCGACGTAAATCGCCGTCTGCGCCTGGTCGATCGCCTTCACCAGCGGCCGCACGCCGTCGGCCAGCTCAACCACCAAGGGGGCTTCGATGCCGGCGCCGGGACGTCCGTCCACCGCCGCGTCGTAAAGGGGACGAACGCCATGCATCCGGGATGCGCATGCGGCGAGCAGGCCTGCCAGACAGAGCGCCGCCGCAGCTCTCCACATGGGCCACTATGTACCATCGGACGACGCCCCCGCACAACTGCCGGGGACTCCTTCTTGCAGGAATCCTGTCATGCCGATCTGGGCCATTGCCGATATCCATGCCTCCGCGACGGAGCCGGAATCCGGACGCCCCGTCAAGTCTATGGACGTCTTCGGCAAAGAGTGGGAGAACCACATGGAACGGCTGGAGGATGCCTGGCGGCGCGACGTGGCGCCGGATGATACGGTCATCGTGGCGGGCGACATCGACTGGGCACTGCATCTCGATGACGCGATGGAAACGTTGCACCGTCTGGCGGGCTGGCCCGGACGCAAGATCCTCCTGCGGGGGAACCACGACTATTGGTGGTCCAGTAAGACGACAGGCCGGGTCCGGCGCGCCCTGCCGCCCGGCATTGATCTGCTTCACAACAATGCCTTCGAGGCGGAGGGATTCAACATTGTCGGGACGAAAGGATCGCCGATTCCGGGCGGCATCGACTGGAGCGAGGAGAACGCAAAGCTGTTGAATCGCGAGACGCAGCGGCTCGAGCTCTCTCTATCGTCGCGTGACCCTTCCCTGCCGACGATTGCTGCGCTCCACTACCCGCCCTTCTACCCTGCCTACGGCACGAGTCCTTACCGGGAGGCTCTGGAGCGGGCGGGCGTCTCCCTCTGCGTGTACGGCCACCTCCATGGTGGCGGAGGCGGCGGACCGCGTGGCGTCCACGGAGGAGTCGAGTACGTGCTGGTCGCGGGGGATGCTGTCGGATTCCGGCCGGTCCAGGTGGCCCGCGATGGGCAGATCGTCCGTGGGGACATCGATATGACGGCGGCCAGGAGTGTGTCATGAGTGAGGAGCGCGGCGACGACGAACTGCGGCAGCTGGCGGAACGTGAGATGGCGGAGAAGACCGACATGGTCGAGAACGAGGCTCAGAGTCGCGAGCTCTGGGATATCCCGACGGAAACGGACGAGACGCTCGTCCGCCAGCAGGAGGACGAAGAAACCCGGGAGTAGGCTCAGCTAGAATGTCCGGACCATGGATGACCATTCCGAGGCCGAACAAGGGCCGAATCCCTATGCCGATCTGGTCCGTGGCAAGTCGAGCGAACTCGTCGACTTCGAACTCGCCACCGATCCGTATGCATCCATGCTGCCAGGAATCTCAAATGTCCGCGGGGCGCGCGCGCTGGGTGGATCCCTCGCCTCCAGGGGATGGCCGCGCATCGTGGGCATCGCCCTCATCCTGTTGCTGGTCGCGTTCCCTCTGATCGCGGCCGTGCTGTCTTTCATCTTCGGCGGGAGCACTCCTTCGCCGGCACCTCCCCTCCCACCGCACGCATGAGTTTTCCTGCCACGCGGCTGCGGCGATTGCGCCGCACCGCGGCTCTCCGCGCTCTAACCCGTGAGACGCGCCTCTCCCCCGAGAGTTTGATCTACCCGCTCTTCGTGGACGCCGCCGCGCAGCAGCCGACGCCGATCGCATCCATGCCGGGCCAGTATCGTCACCCGGTCGGGACCTTGCCCGCGCTCGCGCGGGACATAGTGGACAGGGGCATCGGCTCGGTCATGCTCTTTGGCCTCCCGCTCGAGAAAGACGAGGTGGGGACGGGTGCGTACGACGCTGATGGCGTGGTCCAGCGGGCGGTTCAGGAGATCAAGTCCGCGCAACCAGAACTTATCGTCATCACCGACACGTGTCTTGATGAGTACACGAGTCACGGCCACTGCGGCGTGATCGTGAATGGTGACGTGGACAACGACGCGACACTCGAATTGCTGGCCCGGACGGCGGTATCGCAAGCAGCGGCCGGTGCCGACATGGTAGCCCCGTCCGACATGATGGACGGGCGGGTGGGTGCTATCCGGTGCGCGCTGGACGAATCCGGCTTTGCCGCGCTGCCGATCATGTCCTACGCGGCCAAGTATGCGTCAGCGTTCTACGGTCCGTTCCGCGATGCGGCTGACTGCGCGCCCCAGTTCGGCGATCGCCGCTCCTACCAGATGGATCCGGCAAACCGCCGGGAGGCACTGCGCGAAGTCGAGCTCGACCTTGCCGAAGGCGCCGATATCATCATGGTGAAGCCGGCGCTCCCCTATCTCGATATCATCGCGGACGTGCACCGCGCCTTCTCGGTCCCGGTAGCGGCCTATAACGTGAGTGGCGAGTACGCCATGATCAAGGCCGCGGCGCAGCAGGGGTGGCTGGATGAGAGGGCGACCATCCTCGAGATACTGACGGCGATCGCACGGGCAGGCGCGCAGATGATCCTTACGTACCACGCCCTAGAGGCAGCGGAGTGGGTGGAACATTCGGATGCACGTCCGTCGTGATGTCCCCCGGTTCCTCCGGCACCTGGATCGGCACCGGCGGCACGTCGTCGGCGGGAATGTGCGGCATGCTCACGTTGACGGTCCCGTGCTCCTCCTCGAAACGCAGCTCCTGACCCCGAAAACTCTCGTCGTAGAGAAAGCTGAGCAGAACGCCGTCGGAATGCGGCGACTGCGCCATGTGAGTGACATCCGGTTCGTACTCGGCAAGCCAGTGATTGACCATTCTCTCCAGATCCTGGCCACTCCCGACAAACTGCTTGTACCGGATCATTCAGCTTCTCCGTTGCGCCGCCGTTTGACAGCGGTTTACCATAAGTAGCTCGATTGTACTATGGCTCAGCCCGCACATCAGACCTTCCAGCCTGATACACATAACCACTCTCGGCGCGAAGATCTGATTCGCCGCCCCGAGCAGCGGCGAGCATTTCCGGTCAGGGAAGCTCAGCGTTATCTCCGACAGAAGGAGCGGAGTTTTGCGCCTCTTGCATATGCCGTGTTTCTGCTGGCGACCCTCCTGATCTTTTCGACGTCGTATACAACGTATGCATTTTCCAAGTATCGCGGCGTCATTCTCCCCGGCGTGTACGTCGATCACCTCGACCTGAGCGGTATGACATCATCTCAGGCGGAGAACGCTATCTATCGCCAGCTGACTGCCATTTACTATCGCCCACTGCATATCGTGTTCGGCACCAACTCCTGGGATCCGAAGAACACCGATATTGGGCTACGCTACGACGTACCGCGGACTGTTGCCCTGGCGGAGGGGATAGGACGTAAGGGAGGGTTCCTGCGCGATCTGATCGATCGGCTCCCATTACACCCCGATCACCACCTCGCCATGGGCTATGCGCTGAACCCGACCGAGCTCAATGCGTATCTCATGGCGATCGCGAACCATTACGTCCAGCGGCCTGCCGTGAACGCTCAGCTGCAGACGAGGCCCTCCGGCACCATCGCCCTGATCGCCAGCCGGCCGGGTCTCCGCCTCGATATGCCGGCCTCGCTCCGCGCGATTGAGAGTGCGCTCGGGTATCTCACGCGCCAGACGGTCGCATTGCGAGCGGACCACATCTCTCCGGTCATCACCAATGCCGCCGCCGACAGCGTCAAGGCGCGTGTCGATCGCTTCTTGCAGCATCTTCCGGTGATCAGGATGGGCAAGCACCGGATCGTCCCCCAGCGCACCGACCTGGTGAAGATGATCAGTTTCGGGCAGAAAGTGACGGGACCGCACAGTGCCGTCATTCAGATGAACGTGAGCCCGTCCGCGGTACGCGCCTACATCGCCGGGCTTGCCGCCCGCGTCGACCGTGCGCCGATTGACCCCCGCATGGATTACTCGATGGGACAGGTCCACGTTATCCAGCAGGCACGCAGCGGCCGGACCCTTGACCAGGCCGGAGCCTACGACGCCCTCCTCGCCACCATCACCTCACTTCGGCCCGGCGCACACCTCACGTTCACGGTTCATGTGATCCAGCCTCCCGTCGACCAGACGAATCCGGCGACGCTTGGCATCACCACCCTGCTGGCGGAGGGGACGACTAGTTTCTCGGGCGCTCCCGCCTCGCGGACGGATGCAATCGGAATCATCTTGAAGTCGCTGGATGGTGACCTCCTGCCGCCCCAGCAGCAGATCTCCTTCAATACGCTCGTCGGCACCAACTGGGATCCCAGCGTCTATGAGGATGTCGAAGTCAAGAAGAACGGCACGCTCGTGCCGGGAGCTGGGGGGGCCATGCAGCAGGTCGCCACGACCTTCCTCCGCGCGATGTATGGCGCCGGTCTGACTCTGGTGGAGCGTCACGCGCATACCTACCGTCTGCCGTGGTACGAGCCGCCGGTTGGCCTGGACGCGGTGGTTGCCCCCGACCGCAACTGGGACCTCGTCTTCACCAACAATACCGGGAAGTACTTACTCATCAAGACGCGTCTCGAACCGGTACGACAGCAAGCCTACATCTACGTCTACGGTCCGAAGTTGGGGTGGAACGTCTCGGTCGATCAGACGGGAAAGATCCTCAAAGTCATCCCGCACGGTCCCAGGCTTGTTCGCCAGGTGCCGACTCTTCCCGTGGGAACGATCCAGCAGACGCAGTACGCGCACGATGGAGCGATCGTCGTCGTCCGGCGAACCATCACGTACCGGAATGGGCACACCCACACCGATGAGATCCGCACCAGGTACAGTCCGTGGCGGGCGGTGTTCCAGGTTGGCACCCAGTCGGCGGCACCCAATCCCACCCCGACGCCGCCCGCCTCGAAGCACCGATCCTCCGGCTCGGGCGGCACGCCCACGCCAACCCCGATCCCGTCCGGCTAGTGCTGCGAGCGTAGATGGCCGACATCATCAAGATCGGCATTGATCCGATCCTCGTCCGTTTGGGGCCGATTGCCGTCCATTGGTACGGCCTGATGTACGTCGTCGGGATCCTCGCCGCCATCTACATCACGATTCCGTACGCGGAACGGCGGGGCATATCGAAGGACGCGTACTACGGCATTTTCTGGCCCGTCTTGATTGCCGCTCTCGTTGGCGGCCGCCTCTATTACGTGGTGCAGTCCAACCTCGGGTGGTATCTCCAGCACCCGCAGAACATCCTGGCCACGTGGGAAGGTGGGATGGCCTTTTACGGCGCGATCTTCCTGGGCGTTCCGGCGCTCATACTCGCGTGCCGGCGCCTCGGGGTGAATCCCGCGGTGGCCCTCGACGTCGCCGCTCTCTTCGCGCCCGTCGGGCAGGCGTTCGGACGCATCGGTAACATTATCAACGGCGACATTGTCGGGTACCCCAGCACCCTCCCGTGGGCGACGGAGTACACGAACTCCGCCAACACCTTTGTGGCGAGTCACGCGGTGGCATACCAGCCGGCGGCCGCCTACGAGCTCCTGTTCAGTCTCGTCCTCTTTGCCGTGCTGTGGTCGCTGCGCTTTCGGTACCGCGTGCCCGGTACCCTTTTCGCCCTCTGGGTCTTCGGCTACTCCGTCGGGCAATTCCTCCTGTTTTTCGTTCGGGCGAACATCGTCATCCTTTTCGGACTCAAACAGGCACAACTGACGGCAATTGCGGTCGTGGTGGCTCTCATCCCGCTCTACTGGCTCTGGCGCCACTACTGGGAATCACGACAGGAGAACCGGGAGGACACCGGCCTGCAGCGGACGGCCCTCAGCTAGCGAGGACTGCGGCAGGTTCCGGGCGGCTGATCGTGCCGGCCGCCACGCTTACCCCATACGTAGAGCCACGCGGGCGGAGGGTGTACACCCCTCAGGAGCGCGCGGCGAGTCGCTCGTCCACGATGCGCCCGGTGTCGAGCAAATGGATCAAGTACCCGAGCCGGCACGCATCCGGGCCCCAGATGATCCGGAGGTCGGCCAGATCCTCGGGCGTCTCGTACACCGCCGCCGGCGCGGGGGTGGACTCATCGGACTCGGGCTGCGGCAGGTAGTAGGCCATCGTGTGCTCCCTCGACGTGGCACCGGCGATAGGGCCGGTGAATAGATAGCTATTGGCGCTAGTATCCGGAACGATCTGCAGCCTGACTAGCCCTATCGGCACGCGTCCACGGGCGCCGCCTTACTTATGTCGTCTTCTCCTGCCCTGCCCACGTCACGGTAGCGGCGCCGATCTCCGGCACCGATTGACCTCCCGTGCTCCACCACCGCGACAAAATGCCTCCGGCGGGCGGGACCATCGTCCCCCTCAGGCACCGCCAATGCACAGGGCCGGTGCGTTGTCCACCTCTTTATCCGGACAATTGTCCACCGCTGCGCCGCTCGACCCCACGGCGTACACGCGGCCGTGCCGGAGGATCCATCCTCCCGTTCCACCCGCCGGATCGTGGTGGGTAAAGTGAATGAGGCCGCCCTCGGCGTCCCAGACGTACTGTCCTCGCACGGTCACGGCATCGCCGCGAGCAACCGGGACGCGCTGCCCAATCGAGATGTCGTTGACAATGAGCAACGTCTGCCCCGAGCGGCAGCGCACGATGAAACGCTGGTGACGATAACGGCCGTCGGAATCCGGCAACAAACGCGACACCGTGGCATGGACGGTGAGCCACCGCCCTGAAGCATGCACGGCGAACGCAGCTTGTGCAGCACGGCACCCCACAGCGGAGAGCCGGCGGGCCTGTTCGGCCGTTGGCCTGGACTCGTGCGTCCGCAGGTACACCGCCAGCCCGACAACCACCCCCAGAATGACGACAACGGCAACGCCCCAGCGCGACATGCCTACTCCAGGGAGAGAATGGTCCCTTCGAGCGGCGCCAGAGCGAGATGTCGCGGGTTGACACTGCCCGCCCGGGCCCGACGCGTCGACAGGAAGATCGCGGCGCGCTCGCCGTCGAGATCGAATGACGCGTGACGCTCCTCGGGCGCAAAGTTCAGCGCGATCAGGAGGCGCTGGGTTCCATCTTGCCTGAGATGCGCATAGACGTCCTCGGAACCGGCGTCGATCGCCTCATAGGTTCCCGTCAGCAGAGCGGGCGTCTCACGCCGGCGCCGCAGGAGATCGCGGTAGAGGGCGAGCAGAGACCCCGGGTCATTCGACTCGGTCGCGACATTGATCCTGTCGTGATCGGGATTGACCGGTAGCCAGGGGCAGCCGGAGGTAAACCCGGCAGTCGGGCCGGCGGTCCACTGCATTGGCGTACGCTCCGGGTCGCGTCCTGAGTTGAGGGGCCAGTGACGTATCCCGACAGGATCCTGCAAGCGCTCTCGCGGGATGATGCCGTTCCTCATGCCCAGTTCCTCGCCGTAATACAGGAACGCGGCACCGCGAACGGTCAGAAGCAGCATAGCGGCGAGTCGGGCGCGGGCTTCGCCCAGACCGTCCCAGTCGTAGCGGCTCACCAGACGCGATTGGTCGTGGTTGTTGAGAACTACATTCGGCCAGATGCGCGGCGGGAGGTTGGCGGCAAAGGTTTCAATCGCGGCACGAAATGCGCCGGCATCCCACGGCGCCTGCAGAACGTCAAAATTGAACGACATGCTCATCTCCGGCCGGTCGATACCGTGGAATAACGCCACAGCTTCGGGCTCGAGCCCGTAGATCTCGCTCACCATCATGCGCGGGGTGCCATCCTCCTCGGCCACGGCCCGGAGTTCCTGGAGCCACTCGTGGATGATGGGATGCCGGCGGTCGTAGAGATGCTCCAGCAACTCGTATCCCGTCGATTCGGGGGGTAGCTCCCCCTCCGCGGCCGGATTGTCGCGAAGACGCTCGTCCTTGGCGATGTGGTCGATCGCATCGAGGCGGAAGCCGTCGACACCCCGGCGCGTCCAGAAACGGATGACGTCAAACATCGCCTCGCGCACCTCAGGGTTTCGCCAGTTCAGATCCGGCTGCTGCGGGAGGAAGGAGTGGAGATAGTACTGACCGGTCGCCTCGTCGAAGGTCCACGCCGGGCCACCGAAGACGCTCAGCCAGTTGTTGGGTGGTCCTCCGCCGGGCGCGGGATCGCGCCAGACATACCAATCGCGTCTGGGACTATGACGCCCGGCGCGAGACTCCTGGAACCAGGCATGCAGATGCGAGGTGTGATTGGCGACGAAGTCCATAACGACCTTGATGCCGCGTGCATGCGCCCCGGCGACGAGCTCATCGAAGTCCTGCAGCGTCCCGAAGACCGGATCAATCGACTCGTAGTCGGCAATGTCGTAGCCAAAGTCGAACATCGGGGACGGATAGAGAGGCGTCAGCCAAACGGCATCGACACCGAGCGAGTCGTCCTGCCCGTTCAGGTAATCGAGGCGTGAGATGAGCCCCGGAAGGTCCCCGACGCCGTCGCCGTTGCTGTCCTGGAAACTCCGTAGGTAGATTTCATAGATAACGGCCGTGTCCCACCAATTGCGCGGTCGCATGCACCCCTCCCCTCAGCTTTCGTCTCCCCGGAGCGTGCCTGGTCACTTCCGGGAGCTCAATGCAGCTGCTTCGTCAGATCGAGGTACCACCGGCCGTCGCGGCGGCCCGGTTCGATAGCGGTACCCTCGAACCACTCGTTCCATGATGTAATCGTGATCCAGGTCGGGCTGCTGGCGAGGGCGCCTGCCCAGCTTTCTCGATACGTCGCCCCCCGGTCGCGCGGAATACTGGACGGACTGACGCGTCCCGGGACGCGCCGGTCGTCGTACCCGGGCATGACGCCGGCAATCCAGAGCCGAGCGCTGCGGTGTGCAGCGTTGTATGCCGCGACTCGGGTCTGAAACGACCGGTCGGTGGCGGCGATTGAATGATCGCTGAGGGCCCAGTCGGCCGCACTGTACAGGTGGATGCCGTCGAAGACCGTGAGGAGACTCATGTTTGTCCCCTCGGCGATCCAGAGCGAATGGTGAGAGGGATCCACCGCCCGGCGGACGCTTGCCCACTGCCCCAGGGTGCGCCCGCCACCGAGAGGATCCCAGACGAAGATGACCGGCTTGCCATGCCAATGGAAGAAGTCCGGGTTCGACGCGTAGTGCATCAGCGCGTAGCGGAGGGAGCCGGCGAGATTGCCGCGGATGGCCGGCATGTCGCACTCGAGATAGATGGACGAAACGAAAGGAGCCCCGCCGGCGGCCCGGTACGCGGCGATGTGCGCAAAGAGAGATCGGAGATTCGCGTCCTGGGTGGTGCCGGGACCGGGCCAGGATGTGATGAAGCCCGTGATTCCGGCGCCGGCCGCCTGGGAAATCTGGCGATCGATGGTCGCGCCATCGCTCGAATCATAGAGACGGATCGGCAGATCAGGCATCGTGCAATGGCACCACGTGGTGCGGTGGTACCACATGTAGTAGAAGGCGAGAACGGGGGCGCGCGTCTCTGAGTGAGGGCTCAGCCGGCCGGAAGCGGCCAGCGCAGACGGCACGCATAAACACGTGACCACGGCCAGCGCCGCGAGGAGTCGAATTGGTGGGCCCAGCAGGATTCGAACCTGCGACCCGCGGATTATGAGTCCGTTGCGCTGCCGCTGCGCCATGGGCCCGTGTCGCCGATTATACGATTCGCTCTCAATGGCCCGGAGTACTCGGAGGAGGTGGCGGCACGACGCCGCGGCCGGAGCCGCACCCGACGATACGGAGTGTGGCTCGTGCCACGATGCTGTGACCGCTCAGCAGGTCGATCACGGCGTTGCCGCAGTGTCCGGTTCGCGGGACAGAGAGAGTCGTCGAGATCGTGCCCCGGCTGCTCGATCTCTGGATCGGTAGAAAACGCTGCTGCGCGCGATTCGACAGCGGAACGAAGAGCAGGATGTAGTACCGCTTCGGAGATAAGTGCGACGCCTGGAGGTGGAACGAATGACCGACGCGGATAGCCGTCGGATGCACGGTCAGCGTCGGTGCGTGACGGCTGGATGCGGCACTGACGCGTCCGGTCAGTGCGGCTCCGCAAAGAAGCAATGAGAGAAAGAGAATCCGGAGGACGCGCACAGGCCAGCCTTGAGGGATGAAATGGAGCGGGCACGCGGAATCGAACCGCGACCTGCTGCTTGGAAGGCAGCCATTCTGCCGTTAAACCATGCCCGCAGAACCCGTAAGTGTATCACTCAGGTGCCAGTCCTGGACACCCCCTCCGCTCGGACCATGGGGTGCCGGCATCGGGCACCACGGCTCCAGCTCGCTCCGATGCTCGTCCGGGTATCGCTGACACGTGTGACGGCACCGGCCGGTTCCTGGTCGATGCGCTGTCCTCGCCGCTCTCGGCTATCACCCAGCATGAACTCGCGACCGTCTCTAGGGTGCGCCCCGGCTTCCCCTAGACCTCGATGTCGTGGGGGCGGCTCTCCGCCAGTGCGGCGTTGGTGATCTGGATGAATTGAGCGTTGGCAACAACCTCAGGCAGCGTGCGCGCGCCGAGATAGCTCATGCCGGAGCGCAGGCCGCCCACCAGCTGTGTGAGAACGTCCGACACGTCCCCCTTGAAGGGCACCATGCCTTCGACCCCTTCCGGCACGACATCTGTCAGGTCGGTTTCCCCTTCCCATCCGGGCTTCTCACGCCGGCGTCGCTCCAGCGTCGCGCCCGCAGAGGCCATGCCACGCGAGACCTTATAGCGGCGCCCGTTCCTCACCGTGATGACGCCGGGACTCTCCCGCGTGCCGGCCAGCATGTTCCCGAGCATCACCGTCGAGGCGCCCGCAGCGATCGCTTTCGTTATGTCGCCCGATTGACGGATGCCACCGTCCGCGATGATCGGTACCCCGAAGCGGGCAGCCGCTCCCGCCGCGTCCATCACCGCCGTCAATTGCGGAACACCCACGCCGGTGACCACCCGCGTGATGCAGATCGACCCGGGGCCCACGCCGACTTTGACACCGTCGGCACCTGCCTCGATAAGATCGCGGGTTCCCTCAGCGGTCGCCACGTTTCCGGCAATCAAATCGAGCGAGACGCGTGATTTGAGGTGACGCACGGCCTGGATAGCGTTGGCGGAGTGTCCATGCGCGATGTCGAGCACCAGAACATCAACACCGGCTCTCTCGAGTTCCAGCGCACGCTCGACGTAGTCGCCCACCACGCCGACGGCGGCGCCCACCATCAGACGTCCCTTCGCATCCTTCGATGATTCCGGATGGAGATTCCTCCTCAGGATGTCACGGAGGGTGATGAGACCGGCCAGCCGGCCGTTCTCATCCACCAAAGGCAGCTTCTCGACTTTATGCTCCTGGAGAATCTCCTCCGCTCCGCTGATGGTGGTTCCCACCGGCGCCACGACCAGCCGCTCCCGCGGCGTCATAACGCTGCAGACGGGTGCACGTTCGTCGCGGACAAACAGTATGTCGCGGCGCGACAGCAGACCAACCAGCGTTCCCTGATCATCAACGACGGGCAACGCCGAGATCCTGTGCTCGTCCAGAAGCATGTCGGCACGCGCGATCGTGGCATCCGGAGCGATCGTGTATGGATTCTCGATGACGAAGCTCTCCGATCGCTTCACGAGACGCACTTGGTTGACCTGTTGCTCGATGGTGTTGAAGCGGTGGATGATGCCGATGCCGCCGTGGCGGGCCATGGCAACCGCCATCTCACTTTCCGTCACGGTGTCCATGTTCGCGCTGACAATGGGCATATGAAGGCGGATCGAGCGAGTTAATTGGGAGGAGGTGTCGACGTCTTTGCGCGACCGCACGTCGGAATAGCGGGGGACCAGGAGGACATCCTCGTACGTCAAACCCTGCCGGATTACGCCTTCCACTCACCTCTCCTCACGCGTGGATGTCGGGATAGTCGCGCAGATCTACCCTATTCAATGTACGTGGTAGGTGAGCCACGCGGTGCATGCCTTACCGATATGTCCGGAGACGCAAACGCGCACCCGGCCGGCGCCGGAGCGTGAACCGACGTGAAACAAGAAGAGGAACGCGCCGCCTTCTCCGATCTGGACGGAGTGCCGGCGAATCTTCTTCTGAGCGGGGAGGGTATAGCTCACCGCGCCGCGCGAGGCGAGGGATGTCATGCCGGTCACCATCTCCATGCCCCCTCGCCGGACCGTCCTGTGCAGAGTGACTTGCACGTGCGGATGGGCCGGTGTGGAACTCTTGAGAGACCCGAGGGCGAGAGAGTCTCCGAGCGCCAGGTACTGCGGCCGAGCGGGAGGGGCAGTCGACAGCCCCGGCGACGCCTGCGCGTGGGACGCCGGCAGCAAGATCGTCAGAGCCAGAGCGATTCCCAACAAACTGCGTGACATCATGCGTTCGGCAGGCAAAGTATGGAGGATGCGGGCCCCGCGCTGCAACGCACCCGCATGCATGTCGCGGTCTCGACAGACCCGGCCGACCCGGTCATTGCCCCGGGGGATCTCCGTCTCGTCGCCGCGTGTGCCGCTCGGCGTCACGCAGAACATCGCGCCCCCTAACCCGCTCGAAGGGCGTGCGGCACGCGCGGCAGTAGTACTGGACGGTCATCAGCTGCTGGCCGAACAGCGAGAAGAACTCGGTATCGGGGGAGCCGCAATAAGGACAGGCCACAGCGGAGGTCACACCGGCTCCAGACCGCTGTCCGCTAATGGGGGATTGACCCGGCCCCGGAAACGCATGCGAAGGTCCTGGGCTCCGGCATCCAGCATGGAACTGGCCACGAGGTCCGGCGCCGCGTGGTCGAACCATCCGAGCGCCGACGGCGTCGCCCGCCGAAGCGCTCCAGCCAGCGCCCGGCGCATTCCCGGCGGTCCATCTGCCATGCGCTGCACCCAGCCCTCGGCGTGTAGCCAGTGGAGAGGCTCCTCCTCCAGCATGCGCCGGGCGCGTTGCGCGAGAGCCTGGTGCGACGACGTTCGCGCGGCTTCCAGCATGACGGTCACCGCGGTATCGAGAAGAAAATTCGCCGCGACAAAATCCTCCCACCCGGAGAACGGCTCCTGCAGGGCCGGCATCGCGTCGAACTCGGTCCGCGTCTCCGGTTCGGTCTGCGGCGAGTCGCCGGCCAGGTCACGGAGCAGGGGATACAAGCTGCGCGCATGTCCGATTTCGTCCTGCGCCATGGCGGCGGACGCGACCGCCGATTCCAGCGTGGGCGCCGATGTGCACCATCCGGCGTAACGCCGGCCGAGAAAGTACTTGTTGTCGGCGAGGGCGGCCACCAATCGGATGAGGGCAGCCGGAGCGGCATCCGCTTCGAGCGCCATGGCCGCTAACTCTCCATGATCCGCACCGCGGAATCGCGGCGAAAGATCACCATCTCCACCCAGGAGAACTCATTGAAAATCGTGCGGGCGTAGACCTGCGCCAGCCTCTCATCGTCGGCGGCCACCGTCCCGACATGGTGCAGGGGCTCCTCGAACTTGCGGCGCGCGAACACTTCCCACATCGTCGAGTCCTCCAGGCGATGCTCGGTCATACCGATATACCAATCTCCCTCAACGCCATCTTGCCCTCTTCGGTCAGACGATCGCGCGTCCAGATGGGTTCCCACACCACCTCAATCGTCACGGCCTCGACGTCGGGCTCCTGCAGCAACCGCTCGCGTATGTCGTCCATGATCATATCCGTGGCTGGACAACCCATGGAGGTAAACGTCACCTCCACGTGCGCACGAGGACCGTCGGCCCGCAGCGACACGATCAAGCCCAGGTCAACGAGGCTGACGGGAAGCTCGGGATCTTCGACGTCCTTCAACGCGTTCCACAACCGAGACTCTCGTTCGGTCACGCGTCGGCGAGCCGCTCCAGCCCCTGTTTGCCGCGCTGGATCGTATCCACGTACTGCGCGTTCATCGGACCGCGCTGCTTCCATCGCTCCAGCACACGGTCCCACGAGATCGGTCCCTCCTCAAACAGCCAGCGCTTGTTCTCGGCGTCGAATTCAGCCGGGAACGGACAGTCGATGACATAGCGGCCGGCCGCCGCATCGTCATGAGCCGGAACGTGGAACCCCAGACTCTCGACCAGCGGCACCGCCGTCGACATCCACGTCTGACGCAATTGGTCGTTCGATTGTCCTTTGAAACCGAAATCCAGTTGCTCGGAGTGGCGCTTGAGATCGTCGGGCAACCCAAACCACTCGAGCGTGAGCACGAACATCCAATCGATGGCGCGTTGAATCTCGTCACGTCCCTCGGCGCTCTGCGCGATCTTCTTCATCCAGTTCTCTCCATGGCGCAGGTGGAAGGTTTCTTCCTTATCCACCTTGACGAGGGCACGCTTCCAGGGACCGAATGTCGTCGTTTGATAGATGTCGCCGAGGAGGCAGAAGCCGGCTCGGTCGTAAAACGCATTGGCCATCACCAATTCGACCCAGCTATCGAGCGGCACGTCGAACGCGTACGGGTACTTGAAGCGGGCCGCAGGACGTTCGTAAATAAGCTGCTCCGTATCGACACCAAGATCGCGCATCAAGCGGTACGCGATGTGGGCGTGACCTAGCTCGTCTTGAATGATGGCCGTCGCCGAGCCGAAGGCATTCAGGTGCGGCGCCGCTTGCGCGGCATTGTAGTAGGCAGGCGCACTGATCAACTCGGTGTCGGCGGAGACCGTGAGGATCCGAATCATGCCTTCGAGATAGGACGGGCTCATCTGGCCGACATGTTCGATCAGTTTGCCGGAGCGGATACGCTCCAGCACGTCGGCATCGGTGGCAGGCGCCGCGACGGCCATTGCCTCTAGTCCTCCATCTGGGAGATTGTACAGTGAAAACAATTGGCCGCGCGGGAGGGAGAGGTGGAAAGTAGCGTCGTAAGTCGCAAGCTCGACCAGGCCGTGGGATTCCTCCGCGAGGCCGGCATCGATCTCTGGATCGCGCAATTCGCGCGGGAGAGCTACGAGCAGCCGACTCCCGTCGATACCCTCGCCGTCGGCTGTTCCGTGACGTGGCCGGCCGCCTTCCTGGTCGCCGCCTCGGGCCGGCGCACCGCCATCGTCGGCACAGGAGATGTGGCCAACGTCCGCGCGGCAGGAGTGTACGACGAGGTGGTCGGATACGTGCAGGACGTGGCAGTACCGCTACGTGAGGTCATGAGCGACGTCAATCCGACGCGGGTAGCGGTCAGCTACTCCGTTGCCGACGACATGGCGGATAACATCACGCACGGCATGTTCCTCATGCTGCAGGGCATTCTCGCCGGCACCCCGTACTTCGATTGCTTGGTACCGGCAGAAGGGATCCTGGGAAAGCTCCGCGCCTACAAGCTTCCGGTGGAAGTGCGGCGCATCCAGGATGCGATTGAGATGACGCACCAACTCTTCGGGCTGATGCCCCAGCTACTGCGGGAGGGAGTCACCGAGAGCGAACTCGCCGATCGTCTGCGTGGAGAAGGTCGGGCGCGTGGAGGCGCGCCCGCCTGGGATCCGCGGTACGATCCGATCGTCAATTTCGGCCCGGGGTCAGGTTTCGGTCATAGCGAACCCGGTACTGTCGCGCTGGCGCCCGGCATGCTCGTCCATATCGATCTCGGCCTCAAGGTCGAAGGATATTGCTCCGACCTGCAACGCACGTGGTACGTCCTTCGGCCCAGCGAGAGCGAAGCGCCTCTCGAGGTACAGGAAGCATTTGCCGCCGTGCGAGTCTCGATGGACGCGGGTTTCGAGACCCTGCGGCCGGGCATCCCGGGCTGGACCGCAGACCGACAGGCGCGTGACGCCCTCCTGCGGGCGGGCTACGCTGAATCGGAGTTCGCCTTTGGACATCAGCTTGGGCAGACCGCGCACGACGGCGGCGCTCTGCTCGGCCCGCCGTGGCCGCGCTATGGGACGCGGCCGGAGATGCCGCTCGGGGAGGGGATGGTCTTCGCTATCGAGCAGGCGGTGCCGACCGAGGCAGGCCCGATCGGACTCGAGGACGACGTTCTGATCACGGCGGGCGGCGCTGAGTACCTCTCTCAGCCGCAAACCGCCCTCGAGTACGTGCGGCTGTAACAGGAGCTACCAGCCGCGCTCGATCCATCCCTGCAATTGGGGCCGCTCGGCGCCGATCGTCGTCGCGGTGCCGTGTCCCGGGTAGACACGCGTGTTGTCCGGCAGCGCGAATAGCTTGTCTCGAATGCTCTGGATGATCTCGTTGAAGTCGCCGATCGGCCGCTGCGTGTTCCCCGGTCCACCCGGAAAGAGCGTGTCCCCCGCGATCAGGATGTCGCCCGTCACGAAGGACATGCTTCCGGGTGTGTGTCCCGGCGTGTGGAGCGCCCGCAGGCGCACGCCCCCGAACGTAAGGTCCTCGCCGTCGTGCAACTCGAAATCGGGCGGAATCGGCAGAGACGGCGCGTCACAGGGATGGACGCCAATGGGGGCTCCCGTCGCCTCTTTCACCTCCCGGAGCGCCTGCCAGTGATCCTGATCGCCGTGCGTCATGAGAATGGCACGCACCGTCGTGCCCTCCAGCGCGCCCAGAATGCGCGCGGCGTCGGTGGGGGCGTCAAAGAGGACGCTGTCTTGCGTCGCCGGGTCGACGAGAATGTACACGTTGTTGTCCATCGGACCCACGGAGAAGTGCTTGAGTTCCACGCCGGGCATCCCATCGCCTCCTGTTCCCACAACTCTTCTGATTGTTCGTCACGCCGAGGTCCACAACCCGGCCGACATCGTCTACGGACGCTTGCCGCGCTATCGACTCAGTGAGCGCGGACGTGAGCAAGCCGCCCACACCGCGCGATTTGTCGCCGTGCGCGACGTCGCCGCTGTATATACCAGCCCGCTCTTGCGAGCTCGCCAGACGGCCGACATCCTCTCAACCTATCATCCGCACGCGCCGGTCAAGGTGTCGCGCGACCTTCTCGAGACGCGCACGTCGTATCAGGGCAGCCCGAATTCCATCATCAAGCCCGGATTCAGTTTCTACGACCCCAAGCACGACCCGGCCGACGAGACCATGGACGACATCTGGCGTCGCATGTCCGCCTTCGTACGGCGCGTCGCGCGGCGGCATGCCGGCCGAACCGTCGTGGCCGTCTCCCATGCCGATCCCATCACCATCCTTCGTGTCGGGCTGGAGGGGCGGCCCTTCACGACACCCTCCCTCCACGCTGTCCTCTACCCGGCGCGGGCATCGGTCACCCAGCTCGTCCTGCTCCCGGATCAGCCCTTTTCGCTGACGTATTTCTCGCCGGCCGGCACGTCCGTCTAGCCGATCTCGATGCGCCGAAAACCCTCGGCGTACTGCATGCCATGCGGCTCACCGATCTGCCTGGCACGCTCCGGCATCCACGTCTCCACGTCGGATGTGACCTGGCTGGCATGCGCTTTCAGCGCCTTGATCTTCGTGTCAATGGTTTCCGTTATGTCAATGAAATGGTCCGAATCGCCGGTCCCCGTCACCCAGACTTCTCGGACGTTGTGGGGCTCGAGACCCTCGGCCAGGAGCTCGGGAAATGTCATTCGGTCGCGTGCCGAGGGATAAACGGCTGCCAGGCTGGCCTCACCAACCGCCAGATGGTCCGGGTGCTGGACGAAGACGCCCATGCTGAGGTTCCGGTCGGGAGTGGGACAGATCACCACATCGGGCTTGTAGCGCCGGATCGCGGCGGTGACCGCCTTGCGAAGATCGAGTGTCGGCTGCAGGACACCATCCTCAAAGTTCAAGAACTCCACGTGCTGGACTCCAAGGATCTCGGCCGCGCGGCACTGTTCCTCACGGCGGATTTCCGCCAACCGGGCACGCGTCATTTCGGGATCGGAGCTTCCCTTGCTGCCGTCGGTCACAACCACGTACGTCACCTCTTTGCCGGCTCGCGCCAGCTTGGCGGACGTGCCCGCGCTCCCGTACTCGGCATCGTCGGGATGCGCAAAGATCACCGCAACCCGCTGAATCTCATCCCATTCCATGGCCCCTCCCCCCAGCGCCGTGTGCGTTCGCTACGATGAATCAATGACAACCGATGGTAACAACGGCGCGGAAGCGCGGCCCGTTTCCGCGTCGCAGGTTGTGATGGCGCGGCAGATGATGCCGAGCGACACCAACCCCTGGGGATTCGTACACGGCGGCACGATCATGAAGATGGTGGACGAAGCGGCCGGATCGGCCGCTATTCGACACAGCCGCTGCCGCGTCGCAACCGCGGCGGTGGACTATATGAGCTTCCTTCATCCTGTCCGGGTCGGCGACCTCGTCACAGTGATGGCGTCAATCAATGACGTGGGGCGGACGTCCATGGAAGTCGGTGTCCGCGTCGAAAGTGAAGACATGATCACCGGGGAGCGCAGCCACACCTCGTCAGCGTATCTCGTCATGGTGGCGCTCGACTCGGAGGGCAGTCCGCAGGCGATTCCGCCCGTGATTCCCGAGACACCCGAACAGCGGCGCCGTATGGCGGCCGCGAAGATTCGCAGAGCGCAGCGCAAGATCCTGGAGGCAAAGTTGAAGGAGAGCGGGCATGCCCTTCCAGCCTCCGATCTCGTGCCGGCAAGCCGAGAATGACGAACCGCCCAGAACGAACGGGGCGACATATCCCCGAGGAAACCCTGGAGCACGCGCTCGGTGAGCACCCGTCTCCCGGCCCGCCTGCTCCGCAGGACACAATCGTCGTCCTCGACTTTGGGTCTCAGTACAGTCGCCTGATTGCCCGGCGCATCCGGGAAATCAAGGTGTACTGTGAGCTGCTGCCGCACAACGCGCCGTGGGAGCAGATCGCCTCACTTAATCCACGTGGGATCATTTTGTCCGGTGGACCCGCAAGCGTCTACGACCCCGCAGCACCGCGTTGCGTCCCGGAGGTCTTCACGAGCGGAATCCCCCTGCTCGGCATCTGCTACGGCATGCAGCTCTTGACGCTGGAATCGGGCGGCCAGGTGGCCCCGGCGACATCCCGGGAATACGGCCCGGCGGAATTGCACATTCTGGACGCCGGGGGAATCTTCCGAGATGTGCCGCCCGTCACGCGGGTATGGATGAGCCATGGTGACCGCGTCGAGCGCTTGCCGGAAGGATTTCAGGTGTTGGGCCGCACCGACAATTCCCCGTTTGCCGCGGCCGGCAATGATCACGGCCACATCGGGCTGCTCTTCCATCCGGAGGTCGCGCACACGGAGGCCGGACGACAGATCCTCGAGAACTTCGCCCGGGATGTGTGCGGCTGTTCGCTCACCTGGACGCCGGGGGCATTCATCGAAGAGAGCGTCGCGGCGATCCGGGCCCGTGTGGGGAATGGGCGGGTCCTCTGCGCCCTGAGCGGCGGTGTGGACAGTGCAGTTGCCGCGGCGCTCATCGCCCGGGCCGTGGGAGATCAATTGACATGCGTGTTCGTGGATAACGGCCTTCTTCGGCGGCAAGAAGCAGAGAGTCTCATCGCGGTATTCGAACAACACGTCCCGGCGAAGCTGGTCCACGTTGACGCGTCCTCGCGCTTCCTGTGCTCCCTGGAGGGTGTGACCGATCCCGAAGAGAAGCGGCGGCTAATTGGACACGAGTTCATCCGCGTCTTCGAGGAGGAGGCGCGGCGGCTCGGAGACGTCGGGTTCCTCGCCCAGGGGACTCTGTACCCGGACGTCATCGAGAGCACCAGCCACGACACGACAGCGGCGGCCAAGATCAAGACCCATCACAACGTCGGCGGACTGCCGCCCGATCTTCGCTTCGCCCTCGTCGAGCCCCTTCGCTACCTCTTTAAGGACGAGGTGCGGCGGGTCGGGGTGGAGCTGGGATTACCGGAGAGCCTCGTCTGGCGCCAGCCGTTCCCGGGGCCCGGGCTTGCCGTCCGGATCATTGGAGCCGTTGACTCCGAGCGGCTGGCAGTGCTCCGTGAGGCCGACGCCATCGTCCGTGAGGAGATCGAGGCAGCCGGACTCGGCCGGGATCTCTGGCAGTATTTCGCGGTTCTCACGCCGCTCCAGAGCGTGGGAGTCATGGGTGATTACCGCACGTACGGTTATGTTGTGGCCGTGCGGGCCGTCACCAGCGACGACGCCATGACGGCCGATTGGGCGCGGCTCCCGAACGACGTACTGGCCCGAATGTCACAGCGCCTCGTGAACGAGATTCCCGCCGTGAATCGGGTCGTGTATGACATTACCTCCAAGCCTCCGTCCACTATCGAGTGGGAGTGAGCGGGGACAACACGCGCGTCGACAACTCGGAGATCGTTTCGAGAATCAGCCGTGGAACGACACGGAAGGCATGGTCGGCCAGTACGCGCTCAGCGGGACCGTGAATGCCCTCGCCATGCGGACCGATGTTGACGGCCGGGATGGCGAGCCGCCGGATGGCGTCGACCGGAAGTGAATACCCTTCCCGCCTGCCCCAGGCCGGCATAGTGCGGATCAGCTCCGCGAGACCGAGGTCCGGCGCCAGGCTCAGGTAACTCATATCGGAGAGAAGAGGAAAGAACTCTCTCACCTGGACATTGTCAGCGGAGTGGGCCGAGACGGCGGCGCGGAGGGCATCGGACAAGGGGGACCGCATTTCCGGCAGATGCGGATAGTACGGCGGAGCCAGGTAGAGCACTACCGCCGGTCCGTTGAGCGCCGCCAGCGAGAAGAGGCGGCGCACGACCGTCAGCGACCGGTCTCGAAGATCGCCGGCCGCCGACTCCCACGCGCCCTCGACCACCTCTTTTACGCGGTCTTCTCCGGCCGCGCCGGCCGCCGTCTGAAATAACTCTTCATAGGTGAGCACCGCCCCGCCCTCGGACCTGACACCCCGGGCCCGTGCCAGGGAGCCGAGCGCTCGAGCGAGCGATGTTTCGGCGCGCCTGGACAGGGCGCCCAGCACCTCAGCGGGAGTGCGTTCGAGCGTGAGCACATTGAGGGATATGCTCGCTTCGTGGGGAATCTGCGTGTTGTACTCGCTCTTTAGGTCGGCCGCGTGCAGCGTCACGGGTGGCGGGCTCTCCGTGTTGCGGACCGTCTCGCCCAGATCGTGAGCCAGGCTGACATCACGAATGATCTCGGCGGCCAGGAGATTGGCGTCGATCCCCTCATGCGGTGCTCCCGCATGCGCCGCCCGCCCCACGACGTAGTAGCCAACCAGCAGCTTGCCGATCGTTCCCGTGTACACATACCGGTAAGGATCGTCCGGACGAGCCGGGGTTGATACGTCAGTGTTGATGGCGCCGACCAGGCGGAGATCGTGATCGGCGCGGAGACGAAGTAGTAGAGCCGGTAGTGCCAGCATCCCGGCAGACTCATTCTCCTCATCGGGGGTCGCGGCCATGATGATGGAGAGCGGGCGTTCCGAGCGCGGGCGGCGAGCCAGACAGCGGAGGACGGCGATCATGGCACCGACGCCGCTCTTCATGTCCGCTATGCCGCGTCCCGCCAGCCAGCCGTCCGGGACAGGCATGCGTTGCGCCAGACGGTCCGGATGCAGCGCATACGGTTCGAGGTCGCCGAAATCCCGCGTTCCCACCGTATCGAGATGTCCGGTGAGGACGACCGTCTCCGGGCTCCGCCCCAGCAGCAAGACGTAGGCATTGCCTCGGCCGTGGCGATCTCCGGGCAGGGGCGCGATCCCCATCGCGTCGTATTTGAGTCCGTCTGCCTGCAGAAGACGAAGCACAGCCTCCGCCGCATCGCGCTCGCCGGGCGACGGGCTGACGCTCCGAATGGAAACAAGATGCAGCGTCGCCCGCTCAGCGTCGTCATAGAGCTGATCGCAGGGGGAAATGCTGTCACCGTCAGTCATGGTGTGCCTGCCGAGGGAAGGCCGGGGTCATGAGTCCTGAGTGAACGCGCTCTGGATCACACAGAACTCGTTCCCGTCAGGATCGGCCAGGACCACGAAATCAGCATCGTCGGGATAGTCCCATGGAAGGCGCCGCGCCCCCAGACTCTCCAATCGAGCCACTTCCGCGTCCCGATCATCACTGTAGAGGTCGAGGTGTAAGCGGTTGCGACCAGTCTTGGGTTCCTCCGTGTGCTGGAGGGACAGGTTGGACCAGCGGCGGTGGGGATCGGTCAACACCGCAAAGGTCGGATCTGCATTCCGCACGACATAGCCGAGCGCCGCCGTCCAGAACGCAATGCCGCCCTCCATGTTGGTGGTATTCAGGACGGTTGAGCCGATGTACACAGTCATGTCAATCTGTAGGGCCGAAAGTCTCTCATATCACGCGGTCCACCGGCCGTGGTCTATCAGGCGCCTGGGTGGTAGGGTACCCCCCGGCACACATTCATATCTTCCATATCATCTAACACCGGGGGGACAGGGGAACGTGACCCAGCGATTGGGACCGCAGGCGGCGCGCGTCTACTCGCATATCCGTCAAGCGATCGACAGCGGCGAGCTGCCATCCGGCACGAAGCTACCGCCGCAGGCACATCTTGGCCGGCAGCATGGAGTCGCCCTTCTGACGGTGCGACAGGCTCTTGCCCGGCTTCAAGCGGAAGGACTGGTGGTCTCGATTCACGGGAAGGGAACCTACGTGGCGGCGAGTGGCCCGACGGCGATGCCGTGGACAGGGCGGTCGGCCTCGGCCGGACCCGAGGAGTACTACCGCGAGATCGTCGAGACATCTCCCAGCGGAATCGCGTTCACGGATGCGACGGGCCGGGTCATCATGATCAACGGCGTAGGAGCCCAGATGTTTGGTTATGAGGATCCCTCGGACATGGTCGGGCTCGACATCATCGAACTTGCGATGCCCGAGGATCGTCCACGCGTCTTCAGGGCCGTCGAACAGAGATTGACTTTGCAAGTCCCGGCCGGCCGCGCCACCGAATACTGGCTGCGGCGCCGGGACGGCACGACTTTCCCGGCCGAGGTCAACTCGTCGGTGACGCTCGACGAGACCGGGCAGCCCAAAGGGCTCACGATCTTTGTGCAGGACATTACCGAGCGTAAGCGTGCCGAAGAAGCCCTTGCGCAGGCTCAGGAGCGTTATCGCTCCATCTTTGATCGGGCGGCGATCGCCATCAATGTCGCTGATGCCCAGGGCCGTCTGGTGGATACGAATCCCGCGTTTGCCCGGATGCTCGGGTACGAGATGGGGACACTGATCGGCATGCGCTTTCAGGATCTGACTCATCCCGACGACCTGGATGCGGATCTGGCCCTGCACCGAGAGTTGCTGGACGGCCGGCGTGACGTGTATCAGCACGAAAAGCGATATGTCCGGAAGGACGGCGAACCGGTGTGGGTGCGCCTCACCGTGTTTCTCCTTCACTCCGAGCACGGACGCGGGGCGGGCACGGAGAGTCAGCTCGGGCACACCATCGCCCTCATCGAGAACATTTCGGAGCGCAAGCAAGCAGAATACGATCGCGAGAACGCGCTGTCCGCTGCGCGGGAGCGCGAGGCGCAATTCCGTGCCCTGTTCGAGCAGTCTCCCGACGGTATCGTCCTGCTCGATCCCCACGACCGTGACTGCCCGTATCGCATTGTCGACTGCAACCTGGCCGAGGCCTCGATGCACGGGTATACCCGTGAGGAATTGATCGGACAGCCGATCGAGGTTCTGACCCGGGAACCGGACGGCGGTGACGAGGACGAGTATCTGGAAGAGGTCCGCCGGAACGGCATGGTTGTCGGCGACGACTTTCACTTTCGCAAAGACGGGACGGCGTTTCCCATGGAGTACTCGACGTCCATCGTGATGGTGGACGGCAGGGAACTGGTCCTGGGCATCGACCGCGACATCACCGAACGAAGAAACTTCGAGGAAACGTTGCGCCACCAGGCCCATCACGACCCCCTGACCGGCCTGCCGAATCGCACGCTGCTCCATGACCGTCTGGGCCATGCGCTGGAGAGCGCCCACCGCCACGATCGATCGCTGGCCCTCCTGTTGATGGACCTCGACCACTTCAAGGAGATCAACGATACGTTCGGCCACCATTCGGGCGATCTCCTGCTGAAGGAAGTTGCACGGCGGCTCTGCGCGGCCCTCCGTGAGGCCGATACCGTCGCGCGGCTGGGAGGAGATGAGTTCGCGATCTTGCTCGAGGAAACCGACAGCCTGGCGGCGGAGGCGGTGGCGCGCAAAGTCCTGGCGGCCGTCGCCCAGCCCTACACGCTGGACGGATTCCGGGTAGATGTCAAGACGAGTATCGGGATCGCTCTCTATCCGGAGCACGGTGGAGACCGTGAGACTCTACTCCGCCGAGCTGACGTCGCCATGTACGTGGCCAAGCGATCACAATGGGGCTACGCCCGCTATGACGCGGCGCTGGATCAGTACAACCCCGAGCGGTTGGCACTTGTCGCCGAGCTTCGCGAGGCAATCGCCCGCGACGAGCTGATCCTGCACTACCAGCCGAAAGTGGACTTGCGGGCGGAGACGATCAACGGCGTGGAGGCGCTGGTGCGGTGGGTTCATCCGCGGCGCGGTCTGGTCCCGCCCGATCAATTCATCACGGCGGCCGAAGAAAGTGGCCTGATCACGCCGCTCACCATCTGGGTCGTCGAACGGGCGCTCAAGCAGGCCCGGATCTGGCACGAGGTGGGGCTGGACCTGCCGGTCGCTGTGAACCTGTCGGCCCGGAATCTGCACGATCCTGACCTCGTGAGCGTCATGTCCCAACTGCTGGACGAAGCGGGAGCCGATGCCTCGTGGCTCAGACTGGAAATCACCGAGAGCGCCATCATGACGGACACCGATCGAGCTCTCGAGACGCTCTCGGGCCTGCGCGACCTCGGCATCACGGTCTCGATCGACGACTTCGGGACAGGATACTCGTCCCTCGCCTACCTCCAACGTCTGCCCGTGGATGAAATCAAGATCGACCGGTCCTTCATCTCGAACCTTGCGAGCAACGAGGAGAACAACTTCATCGTCCATGCCATTGTCGATCTCGGTCATAACCTCGGCCTGCGCATCGTCGCCGAGGGCGTGGAGGACCAACAGACCCTGTCCGTTCTCCGCGCTATGGGAAGCGATCTTGTCCAGGGGTATTTCTTCAGCCGGCCCCTTCCTCCCGAGTCCCTGGTTCAATGGTTGGAACGCGACGAGATGCGTTCGTTTCGCATACTGCCGATCCGCACCGCGTAGCCGGCCCGTCTCGGTCGAGCGAAGGGCCAGACAAGGAGACTGACATGCTAGGTCCATCTCTGCACGGCGACGTCGTCACTCTGCAGCCGCTCCAACCGGACAACCTTCCGGTCCTGCGGCAGTGGTGGGCGAACAACCAGCTGATCGGCTCGCTGATCACGGCGCCTCCTATCCCCACGCCGAAGCAGGAGGAACAGTGGTACGAGGAAGTGGCCAGGAGCGCGGACGAAGTCATCTGGGGCATCCACGCGTCGGACGCATTCGTGGGCTGGACCAGGCTCTACGACATCGACTGGCTGAATCGGCACGCCGGCTCTCAGATCGTCATTGCCCCGGCGGGGGAATGGGGGAAGGGTTATGGGAGCGAGGCAGTTAAACTGAGGAGCGCGCACGCCTTCCAGTCACTGGGACTGGCGCACCTGGCGGCAATGACACTCGCCGGTCAGGCGGGAGCGCAGAGAATCCTCGTCAAGGCCGGTTATGCCAAGATCGGTACCCGGCAGCACTATGCGTTCCGGAACGGATCGCTGCATGACGTGGATCTCTTTCAGTTGCTGCGGGAAGAGTGGCAGGCCAGGAGACGAGCCGCTTCCCAGGCTGCCCAGCCGAGTCAAACGCGGCCGCCGGCGGGCGACACTCCGTCTCCGGCGCCCGCCGCCACGTCCGATTGACGGGCGACGTCTTGTTCCCGGCGTCCTGAACTCGCCGCGGTTCGCTCCGTGATGACTCGGCGTCCCTAACTCACAATGTGCTGCAGCAGCCGGCGCGCGACCGTGTAATTGCGGCGCTCGTCCGACCCGAACGTGGGCCGGATGCCGTCGCTGGCCACCTCGACGAGGTATCGGTTCTCCTCCTGCCGTTTGATTTCAATGCGAATATCGTCCCAGAGAAAGAGCAGGGGGTAGTGCCCGTGCCGTCCCTGAATGAGCCCCTCGTCACGATTCAGGTAGTCGATACGCGTGCCCCTCACTTCCAGAGCCTTGGCGCACCGATCGAGAATCGTGCCGTAGTCGCCGACGACGAGAGCGCTCACCTTTCGGCTCTTATGCGAGAGCGGGACGGCCTCCTGCGAACAGCGGGTCAGGTGCTTCCTCGTCTCCAGCAAAGAGTGGACAGCCCAGCCGATGTAGACCAGGATCCCCAGTGCCAGCATGCCGTTCACGACGCCCAGAATGAGCCACCCGACGCTGGTCAGGCCGGACAGGAGGAAGCTGAGATAGGCCTGTCCGAGGTACAGAAGGAAGATGAGCGTCGCGATGAGGACGGCAATTCGCAGATACCGAAGTCGACGGCGCAGCGAAAGGAGGGGGTCTGCCTCGTGCGTGAAAACCGGGTCATGGGACAGACTGAGAACTCGGAGCGGATTCTGCTTGGGTCCGGCACGCCGGGTCCGGTTGTACTGCTGACGCATCTGCGTCAGATGGACGGCGCTTCCGACAACCGCCGTGGTCAGCGTGACGAACGCGATGACCAGCTGCGCCGTGTTTCCGTTGTTCGCAACCACCGAAAGATCCCTCCCGTACCGCCGTCCCTTCCCCCGGATTGCGTTGCGAGCCGAGCGCGCCCAGTGTAGCAAACCGGGTCGGCTGTATGTTGACATCGCTGTCCGTGTTGCCGGGTTGTTCTCAACTGGTCGCCACGCGATGTTCAGGTGACGGGCCCCGGCTCACGTCACAAAGCCGCCGAAGTCCGGGAGCTTCACCTGCGTCGCGACGCGGCGCCCGATGCGCTGGAGGTGATCCAGATGCTCGACCGCGTCGAGCGGCTGCACCGTCCGTGGATCAATGTCGGTGAGGCCAAGCCGATCCAGCCCCGCACGGGACAGGTCGGCGTTGTAACGCAAATAGGTGAATAGCTTGGCGGGAATCGGACCGCGGGCGCCGCGCATGGTGCCGACCTCACTATCCACTTCATCGCCGACCAGACACTCCCCGAACGTCCGGCACAGGAAATCCTGCTCCTGCATCGCGGACGAGATCAGAGCGGAAGGGACGGAAGCGGCATTGAAGAGGAGGTTCATCTCCTGCGGCCGAAGATTCTCATTGGCGGATGGCGTGTGACCGGTGCCGACCGATACCAACAGCATGGCATCCCGGGAGGCCGGCCAGCAGAGCCGGTATGGTTCGACGGTCGCCATGAGGAAGAGCAAGAAGGCCGGGTTGTTGTAGACCGTCACCCCGCCATCGACGAAGACAAATTGCTGTCCGTCCGACTTGATGACTTCGGGCGGGAAGTAGGTGGGAGCGGCGCAACTGGCGCGCACCAGCTGCCACAGAGGCAGCGTCAGGTTACTCGTCCCGGCTTCTCCCGAGTTGTACTTGGCGAGCGGGTTGTTCGACAACGGCCAGGCGGAATCGGTCGAGGCGTTGCGCAGCACGAGGAGCAACAGCGTCTGGAGACGGTCGCTCCCCAGCGTCGTCTCCCGCCCCAGTTCCCGCTCGAGAAGCGTGTCCAGGTACGTCGCCACGTACTTGTACTGGAAGCGATGCCGAATGCCTGATCTGACGAGCATCTGACGCGCGCACTCATGGTAGAGCTCGCGGATGCGAGCGACGCGCATCCCCAGCGATAGACACGTCGCAATGATGGCTCCGGTGCTCGTCCCGCCGATGTAATCGAAGTACTCCGCCAGGGTAAACGAGTCATCGCGGCCCAGTGCCTGCTGCAACATCCGCTCGATCTCCGCCAGCACCTCGATCGTGAGGACGCCGCGCACCCCGCCACCATCCAGGGCCAGCAGGCGGCGAGGGCCACGCCGCTGCAATTTGTCCTGCACGGTCATCGGGCGAATCCGGCATACCCGGCGCCTGTGTGCCCGAGGCGAGTTGCGCGGCCTGGGGGAAAGACGGCCTCAGACGTGCAGCTCAAAGTCATGGAACTGCATGACGACGAACCACTCGCGGTTCTCACTCAGCATGAGAGCCTCTGCCTCCTGCGCGGTTCTGCGCACCTCCGACATGGTCGTCGCGTCCTCCATGCGGCGCTGCAGAAAGGTCAGGTGGCCGACCATGTGATGGGCGCGCTGGGCATTACGCACGTATTCGCGCTGTGTGCCGACACCGTGGAGAGCGCCGGCCGTCGCCGGAAGCGCGATCGACAGCACCACGAGCGTCGCTCCCACATTCGGTCCTCCAGCGTCGAGCACGTGGAAGAGCGCCACGATCAGCGTGACCGTGAAGATCGCGACCGTCGCGCGGGAGAGCCGCCGGTGCCGCCGGTGGTTGCGCACGCTGGCCCGCTGCTGATAATCCCGCTGGTTCACGATCCACGCGCGGGTGAGAAACCTCTTGAGCGGTTCCAGACTGCCTTCCGGCATAACCATCTGGGGCCGTTGCCCCCACACCTCGTCGCTGGCGCGGCGGAGCCAGGCCTCGGCCAATTGCTCGACATTCGGGTTCTGGCTGCGATGGTCGTGACCGCTGCCGACGCCCGCCACCGCGAGAAAGAGCGCCACGCGGAAATGCTCGGCGAGGAAGCGGTACGACGTCCATCGTTCGTGAAACCTCCACCGCCGCCCCATCACCAGGAGGCCGAGGACGGCCGCCATGCACAGCACTTCAAAAACGGCCACCCAGGGGTGGTTCGAGAAAAACATTCTTTGCACGCCGACGATTGACGCCGCGGCCGCCGCCAGATAGAAGATCGCCGCGCCGGTGCGAAAGAAGAGCCGCTGGTACCTGACAGCCAGGACATCGGCACGTGCCATGTAGGGCAGCGTCCAATCACAGAAGGCTCGCAGCCTGTCCGGAGAGATGCCGGCCGCCTTGGCCTCAGCGCATAGCTCCTCGGTGCGCCGCGCCACCGCCTCCAGCACGACTTCCCGCGGCACGGGGAGACGGTTGTAACTGTCCAGCTGCTCGAATCCGGTCGCGGTCAAGCCGTTGCCGAGTTCCTCCGTCAAGGGATAGGGCGCGATAGTCTCGATCCAGAAGACAGGGACTCCCTGGGCGCGCGCCGCGGCCACCACCTCAGCCGTGCCGCCTCGCCCCCTGGCCGCCTCTCCATCCCAGAGGGCGATCAGGACGTCGCACTGCCGTACGGTATACTCCCCGGCACCCGCGTACGCCTCCGCGCGCGTCTCGGCGGCCGGCAGCTGGATCACAATCGATGCCTGTCTGAGCAGGTCTTCGAACTCGGCGCGAGACTGTGGGGTCGAAAAGTCGGTGGCGTAGTCGTCGGACGGAAGCGGTAGCGGAACCTCGAGGGAGGAACCCGGGTGCGCGAGCACTTCGCGCACGACCAGCCGATCGGCGCCCTCGGCAAGCGGCGAGATGACGGCGAGCCGCACCGGGGTGTATCCAGACTTGGGGGCGAGTTCGACAATCCGGTTGATAACGTCTCGGACGCGCTCCGCCAGGAACGGATCATCGGGCAAGGCTCGGTGCCCCGTCACCCCGATCGCCAACCGGTAGGGAATGATTCCCGGCTCCCGAGACTGCTCCTGACCGTCCCGCACATCGGGTTGGGTCAGCCTCAGATCGTTCTCGCGCTCGACCGCCCGGAACTTCGGTAGAACCATTCGCAGTCTTCGAGCTTTCTCCTCTGTTGACGCCGAACGCGTGAAGTCACGCTACCACACCACGAACGCAGACCGCAACGGCCGCCTGGCCGAAGCGCAGGGCTCGTGCATTATCGGCATCGCGGGGTCGTCGTGGCCAGCCCGAGTGCCGGCCAGCCTGACGCAGGCGTAGACCACACCGGGCTGGTCGCCACGCGGGGCGACCACGACGGGATAATGCACGAGCCCCAGGCCGAAGCGGCGTGTGCAGGGCGTGGACCTGCCCCTCGCGGTTGCGCGGCCAAGACATGCAGTATACATTCATGGACAGTGATTATCGGCAGTAAATCTACCCCAGAGTGAGGACTTATTGAGTTATTCACCCGAGCCGATCGACACGTCGGACGTCGAGCTCAGTCCGAGTGTCCGGGAGCTCACGGAGAAGTTAGCGAAGAACGCTCATGATGTGTGGGCAAGTGGACGTCTAAGAGAAGGTTGGCGGTATGGTCCAAAACGAGACGACGCCAGGAAAACCCACCCCGGACTGGTTCCATACGAGGAACTGGACGAGTCTGAGAAGGAATACGACCGCAATACCGCGATGCAGACGCTGAAGGCGATCATCGCCCTGGGCTATCAGATCGAGAAGATGTAGTCCGGAAAGAGCCGAGTCAGTGTCCGGGCCAGGCAATACGCGAGACGAGCGCAACGAGCACGCGCCCGTCGTCACGCATGATGGCGCGTCCCCCATCCAAGGCAAGTTCTCCGGACGGGAGCACTGGTTACTGCGCCGGCTGCGGATCCTGGCGCTGGTCGTGTTCTGCGTCTATTGGTACACGTACACGGCCTGCTGCCTCGCCACCGATCTCTTGCCCTGGCACGGGTGGACACTCTGGCTTCGGCTATTTCTCGTCCTTGTTCTCACAGGGATAGTTGTCGCTGAAATGCACGACTGGATCAGGCACCGGGTACGCTCTCGAGCCAGGTAGTGGGGCGACTTCCGGCGATCCGGCTGTCGAACGGTAGAGGCGGCCCTCCCATAGGGCTCGTGCATGATCGGCATCGCCGGGTGGTCGTGGCCGGCCCGAGTGCCGGCCAGCCTGACGCCGGCGTAGACCAAACCGGGCTGGTCGCCCCGCGGAGCGACCACGACGGCATAATGCACGAGCCCTGGCCCTCCCAGGGCCCCATATTGACAACTGGCTAGTCGGCGGATACCATGGCGCCCAGGCGGCAAGCCGTTCAAGGGATCGACGGGAATCTCCGAATTTGCAGTCTGTTACGCGCACGCCAGTCCTCACCGATTACGTGTATCTGTGTCATGCTCCCGCTGATCACCAGTTCGTGCTGGATCTCGATGAGGCCCTAAAGACGCGAGGTGTGGCGACTTTTGCCCCGATTGCCGATGGAAGGACCACGCGTGGGACCGGAAATCGGGAGACAGCTCGCGGGCCCGCCGAGGCACGGGCGCTCATCTTCGTGTTGAGTCCGGCATCCACCACGTCGGATGAGTGCCGCCGAGAACTGGAGGAGGCGAGCCGCAATCACATTCCAGTACTGGTGATTGAGCGAGGTTCACTTGAGCCTGCCCTGACCCCGCCCGAGGTTACGAATCTGTCGAGCGTCCTCATGCAGGACGGCAGCGACTTCTTCGCAACGATCGACAACGCGATTGTTCCATGGGTAGAGACCGTCCCCGACCGGCAGAGCCGATCGGCTCGGGTCTTCATCTCCTATTCCCGCAAGAACAAAGAGCAGGTCCAGGAACTTGTCCGTGAACTAAAGGAACAACAGGTCGAGGTATGGGTCGACTGGGAGGACATCCCGGCCGGTCTTCCCTGGCGTCAGGAAGTCGCCGACGCCATCCTTGCCTCGGACGCCACTCTTTTCCTTATTAGCCGCCACTCCGTCGTTTCGGCTGAATGTGGAAATGAGATCCAGTATGCGCTGGAAAACAACAAGCGACTCATCACCGTGAAGTTGGACGATGTTGACGATGTGGCGATCCCGCCGCCGCTCCGTGAGATCAACTACATCCCGTGGTTTGACGGGTGCGACCGCGCTGAGGGCCTCCGGAAACTGGTGTACGCGGCGCGCTACGACTTGTTGTGGGTCCGCCAGCACACGAGGTGGCTGCAGCGAGCGCAGGAGTGGCAGGACCGGCGCCGCGAGCGCCCTAAGGCTATCGGGATCACTGCCCCTCCCCTTCTGCACCTAGCGACATCGTGGGCGGGGACATGGCGTGCGAACCGCGCTTCCAAGGGGAGTCTGCTGCGAGGTGCCGTGCTCTTCGATGCTGAGGACTGGCTCAAGCACTACACGAACCACGAACCGTCTCCGACAGACCTCCAGCGCCTCTACATCCGGACAAGCCGGCGAGCGGAGAACTATGCGCACCGCATGGCGATCGCGGCGATCGGCGTCGCCGTGATCGTCGTCATTCTAGCGGTCGCCGCCGCAGCCATCACGCGGGAGGCTGAGATCAACAGCATGGATCAGCAAGCGCAACAAGCTCTGGTCAATTTGCGGAACAACCCAGAGGCGAGCGTGGGCGAGGCGGCCGGCGCCGTCAAGACGTTGCAGTTTCTCCATGCCGACACCTCGGCGGCGACCAGTGCGCTCCGGCAAGTCCTGGCCGGGTCGCATATCCGTGCCGTCCTGCGGCAAGACAAGGGCACTCTGTGGAGCGCCACCATGAATCCCCAGGGCACGCTCGTTGCCACCGCCGGAGACGACGGCAAGGCATTTCTCTGGAACTGGCGCACGGGGAAGTCCATTCGCCTGCACGCTCGCAACCTCAATGAGTTCACGGCGGCCTTCAGTCCGGACGGGCGATTGGTCGCCGTCGGCGGATACCTGGCGCATCGCTTCGAGAAACGTCAGTTTTACGGTTTGTTGCAAGTCTTTGACACCCGCACCGGCAAGGAGCGGATGGCCGACGAGACGCACTCCGTCCACGAGATCTACCAGGTGGCGTTTAGCCACGACGGACGATGGCTCGCGGCCGCTACCCTGCACGGTGTCTGGGCGCAGAACGTGAGCCGTGGAGGCAATTTCGTCTACTTCCTCGGACAGGGCTCCAACGACGAGATGGACACCGTCCAGTTCAGCCGTGACGGACGGTATGTGGTCACCGCCAGCGCGGATGGCGCGGCCCGGGTCTGGCGCTGGTCCGATCCCGGGCACCTGGCGGCCATCTACCGGTGTGCCGGCAAGAGCGACGCGATGAAACAAGCGGTATTCAGCCCGGACGGCAAAACCGTCGCCGTCGGCTGCGGCAGCGGCGCCGTCGCGCTCTGGCACTGGCAGTCCGGCACCTTCACGACGCTCCGCGGTCAGACCAGCTTCATCAATGCCGTTGCGTTCAGTCCTGACGGCACGCGTGTGTTGACGGGGAGTGGCGACGGCACGGCCCGGATCTGGGACACAGGCGACGGCCACCTCATAACGTTGGTGCGTCCGGACGGCTCCCCGATTTGGTCAGCTGCCTTCAGTCACGACAGCAACTACATCGCTCTGGGTAATGAGGATGACATGGCCAGCGTGTGGGATGCGCGTACCGGCGAGCAAATTGCCATGCTGCGCGGTCACACCGCTTCCGTGGGGACGATCGAGTTCAGCCCGGATGACCGCGAGGTCATTACAGGAGGCAACGATGGAACAGCCCGCGTCTGGGACAGCGGTATCGCTCACCCTCTGACCTCCTGGGACGGCCACAGTTTGGCGCCGTTGCTCAATCTCCACGCGCAGCTCGCAACGGCGGCCTTCAGCCCGGACGGCACACGCCTGCTGGTTGCCGGCAAGAATCTGTGGCTCTACGATACGCGGACATGGAGACGGCTGGCCGACATTAGAGAGAGTGGTGCCAATCTTTATCTCGGGAGTGCCGAGTTCAGTCCCGATGGCCGCTACATCGTCACCGAAGGCGACGCTCTGCACGGGAACGCTTCTTACTCGACTGTCTGGGCGTTGCATGGCTCGAGCATCGTGCGCGTGAGGACGTCTCCGAAGATCTCCGGCGGACTCAATATCGCTCCGACCTTCATTCCGACCGCCCCGTATAACGACATTGTCATGGCGACCCAGGACGGCCATGCCCTGGTGTGGAACTGGCGCGCCGACAAGATCGTCGCGGTGCTTCCCGGCGTGTCGAAGGGCAAGACAATGCTCCCGCTGGCCGGCGCCATAGCCGTCGCTCTGAGCGGCAAGAGCAGTTCGAGTGACAGCCAAATGAACGACGCCCAATTCAGTCCGAACGGCAAACTGGTGGCCACCGCCCTGGGGAAGACGATCGAGATCTGGAACTGGGCAACCGGACAGCGCGTGGGCGGCCCGTTCCGATTCAACTTCTCAGTGGAGAACGGGATCTTCAGTCCGAACGGGCAGTACCTGCTGGGCGCCAGCAATGACGACACCGCTCACGTGTGGAAATGGCAAGCGGACCTGCCGTTGCCGCCTCTCGTCGGTGACTCCAACGAGGTGTACAACGTCGCGTTCAGCCCGGACGGATCGACAGCTCTCACCGCAAGCTCGGACGGCACGGCCCGCCTCTGGGACTGGCAGGACGGCGTCGACCTGATGCAGCTGCGCGGCGCGACCGCTGCCGTCTACGACGCCGAGTACAGTCCCAACAGCAAGCTCATCGTCACGGCCAGTACCGACGGCGCCGTCCGAGTCTATTCTTGCGACATCTGCGGCTCGCCCAACGACCTGGTGCGGCTGGCAGCGCACCGCCAACCCTAGTAGGACGACTGAAACGACGCAGACCTTGTAGGAATCTGAGAGGGGAGTACGCATGACCACGAACCATCACTCCGGCAGCGGCCGGTCAGACGAGGCGCCAGGGAAGCCGCAGGCGAATGGACCCGAGGAGATCTCCATGACGATTCGGGAAGACGGCATCGTCATCAGAAGTCGTCACATGGAAATGGACGCGATCGGCGAGGAGCTTCCGACTTACTCCGGCCTCCGCGGCCTTGACCGCAAGCTGATCGACTACGAGCCCGGGCGCCCTCTCACCGTCGTCGCCATGGTGGAGTCGATCCGCCACTTCTTCCCCAATTGTCGTGAGGTTGGTTACTGCGAGACTCCGTTCTTCGCGGAGCTGAACCGCCTGCAGGGGACACCTCACGTCACAACATCGGAGAATCCATTCGTGTACGAGGGACACCGCAACGCCCTGTTCAACGCCCAGGATCTCGACACGATCGATCTGGACACGCTCATCTTCACGCAGCCGGTCGTGAACAAGGCGGCCGTAGATCATCTGGAGGCGCACCCCGACTCGTTTCCGGTCCATCCATTCGCCGTGCGCTACCAGTCTGAGGTCTATCTGATGGATGGGCACCACCGGACGGTGGCGGCCAAAGCAGAAGGAAACGCCGTTCTCGACATGCACATCATTGATTTCGACGCTCCGGCCAGGATTCGGCCGCCTCTGCCCTTCATTGAGGACGAGGGCGCGGCTGCATCCTGAGCGTTACGAGCGGTTCGAAGCCCAGGCGGCGTATTCGCTCGACATGATGCTCTCGACATCGGCGACGCATCGGTCGAAGGCCGGCTCGTCGTGGGCATCGTCGAGGAGAGTCTCGATCAGCATGAGCTCCTGGGCGGTGCGCGTGTAGCGCTGGCTCAGCTCCTCGTGCCGGCCGACTTCTCCCCAGGCTGTCACCGCCGTCGCCACCGCGGAGAAAACGCCCACGATCGCGACCATGCCGGGAGTCGTGGCGGCGAGAACGGCGAAGGCGAGTGCGGCGCCGCGCGCGGTCGATCCGGCCCAGAACCAGATGGCGCCGGACCGCGCATTTTTCTCAGCCTTCCCTGCGTAATAGGCGATTTGGTCGAAGACGCGCTCCTGGTGATAGCACTGCTTGCGCTCGGGGAGGGGGAGGGAACGGACGCGCCGCATACCGGGCGTGATCTGCGCGGCACGGGAGGGCATGCCGCGCAGCGACAGTTGCAAGCTGGCCTGACTGGCCAGGATCTGTTTCAGGATCGCGATAAATCGCTTGTCGGCTTCGAGATCCTCGTCATGGAAGGGCCGGACGCGCATCATATAGCGCCAGGCGGCCGACTTGACGGACTCTGCTGCCGTGCGCGACCCATACCATGTGTCCTGGTACCGCAACATGCTCCGGGCCATGTGAATGACGAGAGTCGCCAGCAGCAATATGGCGGCGGCACCGCCGGCCAGGCGAGCAAACGGCTCCGGCACGAAGGCGTGGATACCGGCGACCGCGGCGGCCGAGACGACCAGAGCCAGGTCGGCCTGGACGAAGTGGACATGATGGTTCCGCGCATCCAGCGCGGCGCGGTCGGCCGCGGCGAAGATCGCCGGGTAGTCGGAGGGCGCAACGTGAACCGGCGCTGTCGCGAGGCCGGTATCCGCCTGCACAGCCAGCGATGCCGGCTGCACGCGCTCGCCGCGCCCCAACTGCTCGAGCGCCTGCTCACGGCCGTCGGCAGCGGTGACCGTCCTGACAATCCTCTCAGTCATGCTCCATCCGCGGCGGCGAAGCGGTGACGAGCACCACATTCGCTGCCTCTCCTCTTCCGTTTGATGATCATACTAGGTCTGCGAGGAGTTGTGCGTCTATGAGACGCATCTAGCGCCGGCCTCTACAGGGGCTTCTCACCGGCCCAGAGAACCGTGTTGATGACCTGATCAATGTTGAAGCCGATGAAGGTCTGCTCCGGAAGGGGATGACCGGGATTGAGAGCGGGATCTCTGGTCGCGAACCCGAACACCGTGATGGCCACATTCCGGCCGGAACTGTCCCGTTTGACCGCGGCCATGGCAATGATGTTTCCCTGGGTGGCCTGGCCCTGATTGGGCGTGATGTTCGGTTCGTAGTACAGGTTGCCGGCGCCGCTCTGATATCCGATCTCCGCACCCGGAATCGCAAACTGGAGACGCGCTCCGGCATCGGGAAACTGGCTCGCATTCACCAGATCCTGCACGACCGTGGAAGGACCTCGGCCGCCGGCAAGCTGTGCCGACACCTGGTATGCGCCGATGTCATTTCCTTCCTGAAGTTCCCAGGTAATGGATCCGCTGTCCTGCGCCGCGGGCGGCAGACCGGGGTCGTACGCGAGTGAATATCCGTACGCAGAACTCGTGAAGGATGCGGCGGGGGGGAGGGCTGCCACAACCGGAGGAGGCGGCTGCCGGCAACTCGATGGGCAGGGAGCCGGTCCCGTCTGGAGGAGGTTGGACAGCACGCTGAAGACGATTATGGCGATGACGGCCAGGACGCCCGCGGCGGTCCAGGACCGGCCGCGGCCGGTCTTTTGAGAGAGGGACGACAGTTGTGCCTGTGTCGCCGGGACGGAAATCGTTGCGGTTGCCATCAAGCGATCCTTTCTAGCGGAATGCGCGCCGGAGGCGCCCTGTTCCGGTCTTCGGGGTAGCGCGCGTGGCGATGCCGCAGTGAGGGCAGAAGGCCATGCGGGGCTCTATGCGGTGACAGTGGAAGCATGGTTCCATTGGGCCGACCTGAACCTCCACCGCCTCGGCGAGCAGCATGTGATGCAGGGCGACCCGCACCCACAGCAGCATGGCCATCGTGAGCAAGAGATAGGCGCCGACCGCCACGCCCGTGCTGAGCACGGAGACATTCACCAGACCGAGGACCACCCAGACCACGGCCGCGACGAGAATCGAGGTCCACAGTGTCGTCGTCCACCCGTGGGCGGCCAATGACCGCACTTTGCCCCGCCGGAGCCAGAGCGCGCCGGCAATCAGACCGGTAGTGCTGGCGGCCAGGAACGGATTGAGAAGCCCGCGCTCGAGGACGGTGAGCGTATGAGTGGCCGGATCCGCATTGGTGACGAGACCAAGGCGCAATTCCGGCCACAGATTCACGAAGGTGGTGGCGAGCGTGAACCCAAGCGCCGAGGCGGCGCCGAACGTGAATCCGTCCAGGGCCTCGTCGTAGCGCCGGCGATAGAAGAACAGAAACAGCGGGCCAAGCAACATCAGAACCTGTGCCGCGAGCGGAAAGACGACACCAGCCAGCAGGACTTTGCCCGGCTGGGGACCGGCGATCACCGTCCCCAACAGCGTCGCGGTCACGATGGGACCGGTGAACCACGCCCACGGTATGCCGAGGAGAATCCCCAGCACGAAGGTCAACGCGGTGACCGTGACCGGCTCATCCTCATACACTTCCACCTCCCAGAGGTACAGGACGTACAGGACGGGGACGGCGATGGCGGCCAGGGCAATAGCGGGGCCGGTGAGCCGCGCGATGCCGAGCACAACCAGCAGTCCGCCGGCCACGAGGAGTGCCAGCCGAAAGGGCGCCGAACGCCGATGAGGAAGGTGTGGAAACAGGGTCGACACGGCGCTCAGATGAAACATGTGCTCGCTAGGATCCGCTGCATATGCTGTGTGGCGCCCGGGCGAATTGGACGCGAGATGCGCGCCGCAAGCGCCGCAGTACTCCTCGCTCGGCACCAGATTCGAACAGGCCGGACAGGTCGTCATGGGGATGCCGGTGTCGCTGTCGTTCACGCTCATGGATGACCACTTTTCTGGTACTTGGCGAGATCCCGTGCCAGGTTCCAGGCATCGGGGCTGCCCAGCCCGGTGGCGATGTCGTACCCGGGACCCGCAGCGTAATAGAGGTTCGTCCCCACCGTTACATCGTGAAAGGGAGGATACGGCGGGCTGCCGGCGGCGAGAGCGTACAGCGCCGGATTCATCGCCCCAACCGGCCGCACATGGTTGTCACGGAGGTATTGGTCGATGAGAGCGGCTATTCCGGCCCAGATCGGCGTGGCGAGACTGGTGCCGCCGCCCTGACTCCAACCCGGGCACTCGTCTGACCCGCTACAGTAGGTGGCGGTCCCACTCGCCGGGTCCGCGTCTGCCGACACATCCGGTGTCATGCGCATGTTGTTGGAGTCGTACCGGGCGATCTGCGTGTTGACGCCCGGGCCTGCCTGCCATGAAGGACGCTGGATGCAGCAGGCGGGAGCGCCTCCGCTACCGTTCGTCGTGGCCGGCTCTTCCCAGACCGTCTCGTCGTACCAGCTCTGGTTGACCCCGACGCTGAGGCGGGTTCCGCCAACGGCGGTGACGCCCGGAGCAGCGGCCGGCAGCGACGAGCCGATGTAGTCCGACGTGGGCGGCGTACCCGCGTTGGCCACCTCAAGGCACTGGTACGCGCCGGAGTCTCCGGTCGAGGCGAACACTTGATCGCCGCTGGCCGCGCCGGCCTGGTAGATGTTGACGTACTTCTGCGAGATGGTCCGTCCCATCGCCTTGTCACACCAGGACCAGCTCTGGCTAAAGATTGCCCCTGGGTGCTGCTGCAGCATCTGCTGCTGCATCGCATCCAGCTGTGCCTCCGTCGAGCAGTTCGTATTTCCGTCGCAGTTGTAGACGATCAGCTTCGCGCCCGGCGCGATCTCGTGAACCGCCTCCAGATCCATTGGCGTCTCACCGCCCGGCTTCAGGCTGACGCTTGGGTCGGCGATGACCGGGTGCATCGGCGGCAGTCCGAAGTGGCTATCGAACGTATCGAGATCGCTCTGCTGAAAGCCATCCCACTCGAAGAACACGACGGTCTCGCCCGAACCATCGGCATGCTGCCGCAAGGGAGCGATATCATACGCCTGCAGCAGGTCGTTCGGCGTCATGCCGTGGGCCCGTATCGCATCCTGTTCCGGATGCACGTAACTCGCAATGTGGCTCACCCCTGTGACATACGGACGGAGTGACAAGGGTATGGCCGGATCGCGCGCACTGGCATAGAAGTGGGTGCCGTCGGGGGCAGTGTACTCCTGGACGTGCACATGGAAGGCCGCCTCGATTCGCCGCGCCGCCCCTGTCACCACGAGCCAGTCATCGCCGCGCGTCCAGCTGGATGAAACACCCAGCGATGTGAGGAACGCCCGCAGCCGGGCTACGAGCCGCGGACGCGGCCCGAAGGCATCTTGATATTGCCGCACCGACATGAACCGCCCGAAGGAGGCCGAGTGCGGTGAGTACATCTGGGCGAGGACCTGCCTCTCCCGGCGCCCTGTCGGATCCTTGATAAGGAGGGTGAAGGAGACGCTCCGGTCCGGCCGAACCGCGCCGAGACGGCGAGACGCGCCCAGCAGCATGTGAAAGGCATCCCCGGATGTCATGGAGACCGAGCGGCCACCGGCGGCAGGGCTGCCGGAGGCGCCACAAGCGGTCGCGGCGATCGCAAGCGACAGGATCGGGAGCACACGCAGGCCGTAACGCATCATGACAGCTTCATCCTGAACGCGCGCGTGCCGGCCGCGCCCGGGCGCCCGCACGAACAGGAGCAAAAAACTCCCACGCGGATCTCATTGCCGCGCTGGTTGCATCTCATAGTCGTTCTCTCCCCCTCCAATCGAATGCTCCCGCGATGCCGCCGGCTCGATGCCACGACCATTCGGGACGGTTCCGGTCATCCGAGCGGCGTTCGTACCGATCTTCAGACGTCCCTGCCGCAGCACCCGTCACCACTGACCATGTGCGAAGAATAATGCGCCGCGAGGACATTGACAAGTGGGTCGTGCGGCCCCGCCGGCTGCGACCTAGTCCGTAGGGCTCGTGAATTCTCCCGTGGTGGTCGCCCCGCGTGGCGACCAGCCCGGTTTGGTCTAAGTCAGGCTGGCCGGACCTCGGGCCGGCCACGACGACCCAGCGATGCCGGTAATGCACGAGCTCTGCCTAGTCCGAACGACCCATTGACGTTTACCCGGCCTCCACTCATAGTGAACCTCAACCTGCGTGCCCGCGGTCGGGAATCGTGCGGCACATGCAGGTGGGGAACAAAGGAACCAGAGAAGAGCGACCAACGCCCAGCACCATGAGACACGGCGGGGAACCGTGGGTGAGGCGGACTTTTTTTGGGGGATCGACGAGGGGAGGACAACGGATGGTGACGCAAGCACTGCCTCAAGTAGGCAGCATCGCACGGGAAAAGCGCGCGGACCGGCGGGCGATGTTAGAAGCGCAGAGCGGCCGTTGTGCGCTCTGTCAGGACGCGCTCAACAGTCTCGACTCGGCCACCCTGGACCTGGACCGGATGACACAAGCGGTGCGGGGACTTCTCTGCCGCGCCTGCGCTATCTTCCTCCGGAAGAATGAGGCGCACCCGGGACAGATGCGGGCGCGGGCGTTACGTCTTGAGGCCCTTAGCGAGCAGGAAGCTGTGCGGCCGTTCAGCAGGCTCCGCCCTGCCCACGGCGCGCCCGATCCGACACGACTACGGCGCGCTGCTGATTACGTCGAGTATCCTCCGTTTGGATGGATGCGCGTGCATCGCCGCTCCCGCCGGCGAGCAGCGGACGCGGAGTAACGCCGGCGCGACCAACCGGGACCACCGTCACTCCGGGCGGCCCGACGCATAGAGGGGATGCCCTCGCCGATCCTGTCCGCTGCGCCGATCCGTGAACGCCATGTGGACGGTGCGCTCGTCCGTCGGCACGTAGCCAAAGTGTTCCTGCACCCATTGGACACGCCGTGCCGCGTCCCGGCGCCGTTCCTGTCCCGATCGGCGCTCCTGCCCGGACCGGCGATCCAGCCTCTCTCCCACGGTTGCGGTGGTGCCCCCAGCACGATGTGTGCCTCTTTGAATCGGCCGCGCGTGACTCGTGCCCCGCCGGGACGACGCATGGCGGAACGACGGAAAATCGCCAGGCCCAGTCTTGACATCCCGCATTTTGCATCGTATCGTTAGTCCAGAAATGCCCGAGCGTGGAGGGACGCGTGATTCGGCCGACCGCCGTCGGAGCGGCCCTATTCGTCGCTCTGATTGGCGTCATAGTCATACTGACGCTCAGAGACGTCGAGGCGGCACGTCCGATAGTCTCGTCAACCGGAACGCCTTCGGCGGCGACCGCGACGCCGTGTTCGTCGGTCTGTGGGACGTCAGCGGTTCCGACTTCCGGCGCCACGGCCGTCTCGCCGCCTTCGTCTCCTGTCATCACGGCGACGGCAACTGTCTCCGCGGCGATGACGCCTCCGGCATCGCCCACCAGCGGCGCGTCGACTGCTTCCGGCGGGGTAAGTCAGACTGGAGGACCGTCCGGGCGGCATCCCGCGGGTTCCGGGCTGCGCGGGGCTCATCCGCATGGTCTCGGCGCCCAGCATGACCGGGGCGCTCAGGGAACCCACGGCGCGATGGTCTCGCGCGTAGCGCGGAGTGGCTGCACCGCGGTTAATCCGCATAATCCACGCGTCAGAAATCACGGATGGTGCGTGCGGGCGGCTGCCCACGCGCACTAGGGCACAAACGGCCTCTGGTCGCGATTGACAGTTGTAACCTCGGCCGTCGACGGTCCCCGCGGCTGATCGTGCTGCCGCCGGTAGTGTATTGCCCGTAGCCGTCGAGGCCTGAGGGTGCATCGATCCCGATGGCACGGTAGGTGCTGAGATGGTGTGGGCTTCCGGGGTCGCCGCGTGCCGTGGCGGATATGCCCGGGGAAATGCCTCTTGACGAGGGACGCAATCAGCGGAGAGGAGCACGCACATGACAGAGAAAGAGTCGCGCCTGACGAACCCATTGCAGGGGGAGCCGAAGCCGCCCTTCCCGCCCCAGCACCAGGCGTATCCGGGGCTGGAAAAGGAGATGCGGCCGAAGCCGGATTTCGGCGAGGAGTCGTACAAGGGGTACGGCCGGCTCAAAGACAAGGTGGCACTCGTCACCGGGGGAGACAGCGGGATCGGGCGCGCGGTCGCCCTCGCCTACGCCCGCGAGGGCGCGGACATCCTGATCTCCTATCTCAACGAACATCCGGATGCCGAAGAGACCGTGCGAGTCGTGGAGGAATCCGGAAGAAAGGCGGTTGCCGTTCCGGGAGATATTTCCAATGAGCAGCACTGCCGGCAGCTCATTCAGCAGACTCTTTCCGAATTCGGCAAGATCGACATTCTGGTCAACAACGCCGCTTTTCAGATGACGCATGAAGGCATTGAGGATCTCCCTTCGGAGGAATGGGAACACGCCTTCCGCACCAATATCTTTGCGATGTTCTATCTGTGTAAGGCAGCGTTTCCCCACATGAAGCCAGGCAGTACGATCATCAACTCCGCCTCCATCGAGGCCTACCAACCCGAGCCCTCACTGCTCGCCTATGCGTCCACGAAGGGCGCTATCGTGACCTTCACCAAGGCGCTGGCGAAGGAGGGAATCAAGAAGGGCATCCGGGTCAATGCCGTGGCCCCCGGTCCGGTATGGACGCCGCTGATTGTCTCCACAATGCCGGAGAAACAGGAGACGTCATTCGGCAAACAGGATCCTGAGCAGCGCCCGGCCCAGCCGGCCGAGCTGGCCCCCGCCTACGTCTTTCTGGCCCTTCCGGAATCGAGCTACATCAATGCGGACGTGATCGGGGTCACAGGAGGCACGCCGCTGCCGTAGAGACTCCGCAGGCGACACTTCCTCCGACCAGCCGTCCTGCCGGCGCATCGGAGCCGGCTTGCGTGCACCCCGAGCGCCGTCGCCTGGCACGCTCCGCGGGCCGTGTCCCCGGGGGCCGGAAGACCCCGACCGGATGGGGCCGGATGGCCTTGCCCTGCCGCACGGCACACGATATGGTGGCCGCGACTCAATTTGTGGGAGGAGCTTTCCTTGAAGCGATTAGCAATAACGGCCGCCATCCTCGTGGTGTGCGGCGCACAGATGGTGGCCATGCGGCCCGCCGGGGCACTCGCCGCGTCATCCGGGTGGAGCACCACCGACGCGGGAGCATCAGTTCTGCCGGGCACGTCTCCGCTCCAAACCGTCCTGCACTACGACGGGAGCCACGCGTACACGTACTATCAAGATCGACTGTGGACGTTCACGGCGACCGCCACTCAGGCAGGGACTCTGAACGTTCCCTACGTGTACTCGGGGTGTCACTCGTGGTTCATGACCCACGAGTTCCTGGCCGAATTCGTGATCCACAATGGCGTGAAAGTGCAGAGCACCCTGGTCAATGCCTGGGTCGCTTGCGGTTTTAGCTTCAGCGGGACTGCCACGTTCAATGTAGCGGCAGGCGACACCTACGGCTTTACGGTTGGCGGGACCAATTACGATTACTCGCAGATCCTGACCGGGTCAATCACCGTCACCGCGCCCGCCACGGTGAGCCTGCTGGTGAACCTGACGCAGCAATACGTGACGAATCCAACTCTCTCCAACCTGCTGGTTCAGCTGGCCGACGCAGGCCGGTACCAGGCGTACATTACTCTGGTCAAAGACCTCAGCGCCCGCGGGACCCTCACGCCGGCGAATGCGGCCACTCTGATTCAGGTAGCCCAGCAGCTCTAGCCCGACCGCTCTCGCGGCAACTCTGGAAGAGCCGCCTGCGGGCGGCTCTTCCGGTTTGCCGCTAACCGGCGCACTCGTACTCGAGATCAGTTGCTCGCCAAGCAGCTGATACGAACGATACGACAGGGGCCGCCGGCGCGCATCCCCCCGTCTCCCTGGCGCCGGCGGCCCGGTTGTCACCCACGTGCTGCAAGCATCACACGCCGGTCTCACTTCGTCTATGAAATGGTTCACAGATCGACTCCGGCCATCGCTCGGCCGGTGATTCTTGCCGCGTATGCTTGCCTCAGGAGGTTTCCATGACAGTCGCGGTCTCTCTCAACCTGTCCGACGGCGTCATCCTCGGCGTCGACAGCGCAGTGACCATTCTGACGCCCGACGGGACCGGCATCGCCAAGGTCTACGACCAGGCCCAGAAGCTCTTTCAGCTCACGTCGTGCCCGATCGGGCTCGCCTTCTACGGTGCAGGCGGAATCGGCGTGCGCAGCATGGGAAGCTATGTGCGGGAGTTCGAGGTGACAGACCCGTCCGGTGTCCTGAGGGGTCAAGCCGGGCTATCTGACGCCGTGGAAGCCTTTCGATCCTTTCTGTGTCAGAAGTATCAGGAAACGATCGTACCCGCCGTGGAGCACGCGACGGGTAAATCCTTCGACCAGATCCCGGATGCGCAAAGGCCGACCGTCGGCGTCGTCGCCGCCGGATTCTCGGGGAACGCCCATCTGTCCGAGGTCTGGAATATCATGCTGCCGGCCCACGCCTCCCCCGGCAGCGCGGCATGCAAGCGGCAGCAGGGCGACTTTGGGGATGATTGGTACGCGCTTGATCAGCCGATCATTCGCTATCTCAACGGATTCGACAGCACCATGGTCTACACGCTGCTGACGGAGTTCGAGAAAATTCTCGGCCGGTCGTTGTCGGAGCAGGAAATGCAGACATTGGAGCAAATTGTGACGAGCGTGGGATACCAGATTCCGTTCGGGGGAATGCCCATGGAAGAGGGAGTCGAGTACGTGCGCTTCCTCGTCAATCTCGTCATCAACCACTACCGCTTCACGGTGGGAGCGCCGGTCGTCGGGGGAGCGGTGCACATCGGTCTGGTGACATGCCGCGGGGACAACTTCCAGATCCTCCAGGAGGACGCCTGACGACGCGCGGGCGGAGGAGGTCCATGGACAACGACCGCGGGCCGCTGTAAACTCGCCATCACCTGACCTTTCTCGGTCACGCACAGAGGGCGACGACCGCGGGCTGGGATGCTCGCCGGTCCACACGCCTTTCGTGTCGCGGCGTCGTAGCCCATATCCTGAAACATCTGAGCCACCACTCCCTCGGGCGGGATTGAGGTACTCGTGTCTGCACCCTTCAGCATCTCGACGGGCAAAATAACGCCTCTCGGCGAGTTCAGCTACCGGACCTCGGTCGTTCTACCGTTCCCACCCCTACCGACGCCGCACAGACGAGGTTCTGACAGGGCGGTTGTGACCTGGGTCGCCGGGGACGCCGCCTACCGATGGTTCTCCGTCACGGGTCCGGCCATGAAGCGATATGCAGATCGGACCGGCGCGGATCTCGTCGTCCTCGAGGGCCACGCGGGCCAGCCCTTTCCGCTGATCAACAAATTTCGGGTCCGGCAGGTCTTCGAGGAGTACGGATATGACGTTGTTCTTTTCGTGGATGCCGACGCGTTGATCCGTGATCACTGCGTCAACTTCTTCGACCTTGTCCCGGAGGGACTCGTCGGCATCCTGGACGAAGGGCCTTACTACGACGAGTGGATGCTGGTCAACTACCGGCGGGAAGCAGCTGCCTTACTGCTGTCACAGGGCTACGACGTGGACTATGCCGCGATTCCTTCGCCCAAGAACAGCGGCCTCTACTTGATCCACGCCTGTCAGAAGCACATCCTGACGCCCTTCTCGCAACCCTTTCCCATCTGCTCTCGAGGCGGGGCTACCGTCGAGCAAACCTGGCTCGCGCTGATGCTGCAGCAGGCCGAGATTCCGCTCTTTCCTTTCGAGTACCCACAACACCACTGGTTGTGGTACCTCGATCAGGAGGAGAAGGCAGTGGACGACGCCATGGTGCTCCACTTTGCCGGCCTCCATGATCTGGGAGACCGACGATATCGCAGGCTCGCGGCCAACGCGTCAAGAGAAGCCGGCGGACGTCCGCAGCGCGTCGGCGGCCCCGATTCCACACCGGAGGTCTTCATACCGAGCTTTGATCGCCAACTGATGCTTGACCCTCCCGGACCGGCCGTGCTGAAGATGCTCGGCACGTACACCATCGATACTCATCGTTACGGCTGGTCCGTTGCCGTCAAGTCGCTGTCTGTGCTTGAGAACTTCAGCGGCGTGGCCTTCGACGGGTTCCTGGAAGGCACCTTCCTCTATCACCCCGAGGAGACAGAGGCGGCCGGGATAGCGCCGTATCGGGAACCATGGATGGGGTTTATCCATAACCCTCCGGGCGTCCCCGAGTGGCCATCGATTGCCGAGGGCCGCTTGCAGACCCTTGAGACCACTCCTCTCTGGTTAGAGAGCCTCCCGCGTTGCCTGGGTTTATTCGCTCTAACCGAGTACCTAGCCGATTGGGTGCGCGCCGAATGGGGACTGCCGTGTGAAGTCCTGCGCTATCCAACGCTCACACCGGACAAGCGTTTCTCGATGGACGCGTTCGAGGCCCAGGCGCGACCTGTCGTCGCGACGATCGGCTTCTGGTTACGGCGCTTCACCACCTTTGAACGGCTGCGAGCCGGCGGATTCCTGAAGGTCCAGCCGGATTTGATGCCGAGCGACAACCTGGAAGGGACGCGACGCATCCGCGCCTACGAGAGGGACGAAGCGACGGCATGGCGAGGACGCGGCGCCGGCGGGACGCAACCGGTGGAGCGGCTGCCCAGGCTCACCGACGATGCCTATGACGATCTGCTGTCCAGGTCCGTGATCTTTCTCGACCTCATCGACGCCTCCGCGGTAACGACGGTTGTCGAGTGCCTCGCCCGAGCGACGCCGCTTCTGATAAACCGGCATCCGGCAGTGGTCGAGTACCTGGGGGCGGATTATCCCTTCTACTTCGACAGTCTCGAGGAAGCGGAGTGCAAGCTGGCCGACCGATGTTTGATTTGGGCTGCTCACCGGCACATGCTGTCCAACCCGATCGTGAGACAACTTGCCCCGCAGGCCTTTCTTGATGCCTTCGCCGCCACTCAGCTTTACCAGAAGGCGCTATCTTCTCTTCCGGTATCGTTGCGGATATGAGCGACCAAACGGAATCGGCGCGGCCGAAGATCTTCGGCATCGGACTGGAGAGAACGGGCACCACGAGCCTGACCAATGCCCTGAACTGGCTGGGTTTCAGCACGGTCCATTATCCCGAGGACGAGACCACACGGACGGAGATATACCGGCACTTTTCGTCCGGGTCGAATCTCATTCGACTCTCGCTTCTGGACCATTGCGATGCTCTGACCGATACTCCCGTGTGTTGCATCTACAAGGCTCTGGACTTGTCGTATCCGGGCAGCAGGTTCATTTTGACGGTGCGAGACAAGGAGTCCTGGTTGCGCTCGCGCCGCAAGTTTGCCGAGAGGTGGATAGCTCCGCGTTTCAAAGCGTTGGGCCAGGACCACCCAGCAAACGCCTACACCCGATTCATCGGGGACAGGCTCTATGGGCCGTACGACTATGATCCGTCCCGCGCGTTCGATGCCTACTATGCCGATGCGATCGCGTACTTCAAGGACCGGGAAGACCAATTCTTGCTGCTGAACATTTGCGGCGGTGAGGGTTGGGACAAGCTAGCGCCGTTTTTGGGCGTGAAAATGCCGGAAGTCCCGTTCCCCTGGCTCAATCGTCAATAGTTCGCCGCGGTCCCGTGCTCCATATCGCCGGCGCAGTTCGGTTCCTCGGGAGGCGCCAGGGCCACATCTGCGCGCCGTGTCCCGGCTCGGCTGACTATGATCGGAGCGACCCCGCGTAGCCGGTTCGCCGGGGTGCTCGCTGCGCCCGGTCGCGCGACATCACCATCCCGGTCGCGACGGGTGCATGTCATGAAGGGACGAAAGAGAGAGGCGATGCGACGCGTATTTGGCGGCGTGGAAGGGGGCGGCACCAAGTTCAAGTTGCTGATCGGAACTGATCCCCACGACATCGTCGCCCAGGCGCAGATTCCGACCACGACCCCGGATGAGACGCTTGAACGGGTGATCGCCTTCTTCCGCCGCCCGGACATCGAGCTGGCGGCTGTCGGGTGCGCCTCCTTCGGCCCCATCGATCTCGATACCCGCTCTCCGACTTACGGCTGCATCACGACCACGCCAAAGCCCGGCTGGGCGTACACCAACGTCGTGCGGACCCTGGGATCTGAGCTCGGCGTTCCCGTCGCGTGGGAGACCGACACGGCCGGTGCCGCACTCGGCGAGTACACCTGGGGAGCAGGACGGCATATCGAGGTACTCGTCTATGTGACGGTCGGAACGGGCATTGGCGGAGCCGTGCTGATCAACGGCCGCCCGGTCCACGGCTTACTCCATGCAGAGATGGGACACGTCCTCGTGCCGGTGGCGGACGGCGACACGTTTGCCGGGATCTGCCCCTACCATGGTCAATGTCTGGAAGGCATGGCGAGCGGCCCAGCCTTGCGAGCCCGGACCGGCCGTCCGGGGGAAACCATTGCTCCCGACGATCCGATCTGGGACCTGGAGGCTGCCTATCTGGGCGCAGGCCTCCATCAGATTGGGTATGTTCTCTCGCCGCAGAAGATCATCGTGGGGGGAGGGGTACCCCAAACCCCGCATCTCCTGGAGAAAATCCGCCGGCAGGTGACGTCCTTGAACCACGGGTACCTTGCTCACCCCGCGCTGTCCGGCGGGATCCGCGACTACATCGTGCCGCCGGGACTTGGAGCGGATGCCGGCGTTATCGGCGCACTCGAACTGGCGCGGCAGAGTCTCCAGAGCCATGCGGACCAGGTCAGACCGTGACCACCTGTGACGAGTCAGCTGGGTCGGGTTGGGACGCGTCGCTCGCGTGGAACGGCTGAAGCCCGCGAGCAGTGACACCGTCGCAGGTCCATCATCCGGCTGGGCCGGACCGAAAGATGTGGCGGAGAGGGAGGGATTCGAACCCTCGACAGGGTTGCCCCTGTAGCGGTTTAGCAAACCGCCGCACTAGGCCTCTATGCGACCTCTCCGAGCAAGCAGATTGTATCAGGTGAGGCATGAGCATTGACGGATCAAGGTCCGCAGCGAGGACACCTCACGGCTCACGGCGATCTGGCGGAGGGAGAGGGATTCGAACCCCCGAGGCTCATCACCTGGCTGTTTTCAAGACAGCTGCCTTCAACCGCTCGGCCATCCCTCCGTGCCGTCAAGTCTATCGGTGTATTTCGAATCCGGTCAACGATTTTCAGGTACGAGCGGAGACATCCCGGCTGATCACAGTCGCACCG
>Ga0209810_1000645_pt1 | contig 69449 bp, 65 predicted proteins | sample Coa_R1_7_FD_187159 | JGI IMG/M metagenome (GOLD analysis project Ga0209810, IMG submission 187159) | Surface soil microbial communities from Centralia Pennsylvania, which are recovering from an underground coalmine fire - Coalmine... | ecosystem: Environmental > Terrestrial > Soil > Unclassified...
CTCGTCCAACTCCCACGGCGGCCGCCTCGGCCCGCTCGGCGGCCGCCGCTTACCTGATTTCGGTGAGCCTCTCATACCCACCGATTCGCGCTCAGGCGGCGGGTCCCTCCATTACGAGTTCAGTTCCAGACACCTAAAGTGTCAGACACCACTTCGGGTGCGTCGTGGTGGCATACTCGCGGCGTGATCGACCAGCTTCGCGCAGCCGCCGACTCGCTCAGCCGCGGCGACCCGGAGCCGTTCGCGGCGCTGATCGCGGACGAGTGCGAATGGCGCGGGATCCCGCGCGGCCACCTGTGGTGGAAACGCACGCCGTCCTGACGCGGCCCCGACGAGGCCCGTGAGGTCTTGAGCTTCCAGATCCACAAGGAGGGCCGGTTTCCGATCGCGACCCCGCCCGACTTCACCCAGGTCGACGACGAGACGATAATCGGCTCGTCGTACCGGCTCGCCGACGACGGCCGCCGCGAGGAGCGGTACCAGGTTCTCACGGTCCGCGACGGCAAGATCGTCGACATGCAAGGCTGCGCGACGCGCCGGCAGGCCGAACGGTTTGCGCGTCGCAAGGCTGCGTAGGCGTGCGACGCTCGCGGTAGCCGAGCCCCGGTTCAGCCGCGGAGCAGTTGCGAGCGCGTGTTGGGGTGGTGAGCGCCGTGCCTACGTCGCGCGTGGGGAAGCCCTGAACGTACCGCCGAAGCGCCGCCGCAGGCGCGGCAGGGCGATCGCGGCGGGGAGCAGCGGGAGCCAGAGGTTGAGGAGGCGGTAGACGAACACGCCGAGGATCGCGCCGCCGAAGGGGGAGCCGGCGGCGACCAGCGTCAGCGGCATCAACACCTCGACGATCCCCGCGCCCGCGAGCGGCAGCGTCCGGCGCGTCAAGACGTAGCCGACGGCGTGCGCGAGGATGATCGGCGCGAACTGGGGAGCGGCATCGAACGGCTTCAGCGAGGCCCAGAGGCAGAGCACGTCGCCCGCCCAGTAGACGGTGGCGCCGACGAAGGCGAGCCAGTGGGCGCGCCACCTGCGTGCGAGCTCGAAGAGCACCGAGATCCCTTCGAGAACGTCGCCGAGCTTGCCTCGCCACCCGCCCGCGCCGACGAACTGCTTGCGGCGTCTCACGCCCACGAACGCCAGCACGGCGCCGACCGGCACGAGCGTCGACCACGGGATCGTGAAATCGAGGCCCGGCTTGTGCCGGCCCTGTGCGAGGAGCGTGATCGCCGCCGCGCAGGCGCCAGGCGCAAGGGGAGCGTGCTCGAGCGCATCGAGCGCGAGGACGCGGACCTCGCCCTCGCGTTTGGTGCCGCTTCGGCCGCGAAGCGCCTTGCTGTCCAGTGCCGAGCCACCCTTCGCCAGGAACGCGCCGAAGCCGACGGCGACGAGCTCGGTCGCCACGAGCAGCGTCAACCGCGGCCCGCCCTCGACCTCCGCTACGGCGCGGTAGGCGAGCACATAGGCGCAGAAGGCGGCCGCCTCGGCGGCGAAGGCGATCGCGACCCAGAAGACGAGGCGGGAGTGGAAGTGGTGCACGACGCCGCTCCAGCCGGCGATCGCCGCCATCACCGCGAGCGAGCCGATGAACGCGACGGCCGCCGCCGCAGTCGTGGCAACGAGCGGCAGCCGCCGGTCCGGTTCTCGAAGCAGGCGCACGGGCGTCGCTCGTGTACCCGGATGCCCCCGCCGAACACCGTGCTTCAGAAGCGCCGCGGCGGGAACGGACGGCGCCATGGCCGGACGATCGCAGGGGCCGGCCGCATGGCGGCCGCAACGGCTCACCGGCATGGTGCTGGTGGCAGCTGCGCTCGCCGCCGGGGCCCTCGTCGGGCTTGCGTGGGTCGCGGGCTTCCACGACGTCCTCGTCCGGCTCGCGCACCCGCACTGGCTGTGGCTGGGGATCGCCGCTGCCGGCGAGGTCGTCGCGTACCTCGGCTACACCGCGGCCTACCGCGAGGTGGCACGCGCCGAAGACGGCGCCGAGCTCGCGGTACCAAAGGCGGCCGCCCTCGTCGCCGCCGGGTTCGGCGTCTTCGTCCACGGCGGCGGCTTCGCGCTCGACCGCGCCGCCTTGCGACACGCGGGGCTGCCCGAGGCGGAGGCGCGGCAGCGCGTGCTCGGCCTCGGCCTGCTCGAGTACGCGGTGCTCGCGCCGGCGGCGCTCGTGGCCGCGGTGTGGGTGCTCGTCCTCCACAACTCGGTCAGCACGAGCCTGACGCTGCCCTGGATCCTCGGCGTGCCGGTCGGGGCAGTGCTCGCGCTGACGGCGCTTCACCACCGCAACGCGATCGCGCGCTGGCCGTACCTCGGGCCGCCGCTCGGACGCAGCCTGGATGCGCTTCGCCTCGTGCTCGGCCTCCTGCGGTCGCCCGGCCGTCATCGGCTCGCGCTCGCCGGGACGATTGCCTACTGGGGCGGGGACATCTTCTGCCTCTGGTCGACCCTGCACGCGTTCTCCGCTCACACGCCGCCGGTCGCTCAGCTCGTGGTCGGCTACGCGACCGGATACGCCTTGACGCGCCGCGCCCTCCCGCTCGGTGGCGCCGGCGTCGTCGAGGCGCTGCTGCCGTTCTCGCTCGAATGGCTGCGGATCGCGCTCGCACCCGCGCTCGCGGCGGTCTTCGCCTACCGCCTGATCAACCTGTGGCTGCCGATCCTCCCCGCGCTCGCCGGCCTGCCGACGGTTCGCTCGCTCGAACGGCGCCGCGTCCGTCGCGCGCCCGCGGCGAGCCGCTGAGCCGGCACGCGACGCCCTGCTCTTGCGCCTCCGGTGGGAACTCGCGATGATCGCACGGTCCGGTCAGCGTGGCGCTTGCATGTCCACGGCGCAGGCGCCGGACCTCCCTCACCACGATGGACGCCCGAGGAGGTTGCAAGTGCCGACAGTGATGGCCTACCACGATGTCAAGGACACGGAGCATTGGCTCGCCTCTCCGAAGCGCGAGGAGGTGTTCGGGCCGCTCGGCGTGACCAACATCAGGACGTTCGTGAACCCCGACGACCCGAGCAAGGTCGGCATCTTGATGGACATCCCCGACATGGACGCGGTCATGAGCTTCATGCAGACGCAGGACGCTGCAGACGCGATGGCCTACGACGGCGTCGCGCCCGAGACGCTGGTCATCCTGGTCGAGCAGCGTCCGGCGTAGCGCCGCGCGTCTCGACGAGGTGTCTGACACCACTGGTGTCAGACACCGGTGCGGACGTCGCCGCTTGTCCGTGCGCGCTTGTCCTCGTACATCCGCCGGTCGGCCAGCTCGAGGCTCGCGGCTGCCGAGCCGGATCCCGCGAGCGGTGCCACTCCGAGCGACACCGACACCGAGTGCGTCGCCGAAGCGAACGACTCCCGCAGCCGGGCGCCGAACTGGTCCGGGGCGTTCGAGTCGAGGGCGCGGACGAGCACGGCGCCGAACTCGTCTCCGCCGAGGCGCCCGAGGATGTCGGTGCGGCGCGCGGTGGACCGCAGCGTCGTGGCGAACAGCCTCAGCGCCTCGTCTCCGGCGGCATGACCGCGCGTGTCGTTCAGCTGCTTGAACCGGTCGAGGTCCGCGACGACGACGTAGGACGGGATGCCGTCGCGGTTCGTCAGGCCCCATTCGCGTTCGAGCGCTTCATGGAACGCGCGCCGGTTGAGCAGGCCGGTCAGGGCGTCCGTCGTCGCCTGCTCGCGCAGCCGGTCAGTGAGCAGCCTGAGGTCGCGCGCCGCCTGCTCGCGCTCCAGCTCGTACGCGAGCAGCCGCGCGATCACCAGCAGCAACTGGTGGTCGCTCTCCGAATACGCATCCTCGCTGTGCGAGATCGCACAGAGGCTGCCGAGGCGCTCGCCGCTGCTGATCTCGAGCGGAACTCCCACGTAGCTTCGAATGTCGCTGCCGGCGCGGGCCGTGATCTCCCGGTAGATGGGCTCGTCGGCGACGCGGTTCGACAGTCGTGGCGCACGTTCGTGTGCCATGTGGATGCAGAACGACTCCTGGAGCGGGACGTTCACGCCGGCTTCCAGGCCGAAGCTCGCGTCTCCCGCCGAGTCGATGATCCAGTAGCGGTCGTTGGCCTCGTCGAAGTACCCGGCGATGACAGCGCTTCCGTGTAGCTGTTGCTCCAGCACCGCCAGCACCGCTCGAGTCGCCTCCGGAAAGCTCGCGAACCCCCGTGCCGAGAGCTGGGCGATCGCGCCTACTGAGTCGGCGGAGAGCACGCCGAAGAAGATCGGCACGCGAATCCGGTCTCTTGAGACGAAGCTCGGGGCGGCAGTTGTTCGCTAGGCGAGGAACGGCTTGACGGCGGCGAGCGCCTGCGCCGCGGTGAGGACCTTCGGTAGGTCGGGCGAAGGCACGATCTGGTTCGCGGCGATGTTCGAAGCACGCTGAGGTGGCGCGACTCGCAGGCGCCGATCTCGGCCGCGACTCCCTTGAGCTCGTTGCTCTTCAGCGCGGTGACTGCCCCCACGTAGGCGCCCACGAACGCGGTCTCGAGCGCCTGACCGAGCGTCGCGATGCTCTTGCGCGAGGCGAAAGAGCCGGCCGGGTACTTGAACTTGAGGCCGGCCGGCGTCGCCGACTTCAGCACGCCCTTGAGCGCGGCATAGTGGGCCCGCTCGTTGCCCATCGCAGACGCGAGGTAGCCGAGCTCGTCGCCCTTGAGCTTCCTGGATGCGATCGCCTTGGTGTAGAAGTCGATCGCGAGCAGCTCGGCGGTCGCGGCCAGCTTCGCGATGCCGGCGTCCGTCGAGCCGGCTGCGAACGCGGAGCCTTGCGCGAGCGCGAGGACCGATCCGCCGGTCACGAGTGCGACGCCGCCCTTGGCGCCGCGGCTGAGGAACTGGGCCCGGGTCGTACCGCTCATGCTGTCGTCCTCCTTGCGGGTCGAGGTGCTCGTCGAGCCCTATTCGCACGACTCCACAGAGCGGTTCGAGCGTGTCGCGTAGCGAGCGAGAGTCAGCCGTCGTTCAGGCAACACGATGCAGCGCTTCGGCGCCGTCTTCGAGGTGGCGATCGCCACCTAGGGCGGGAGGGTCGTTAGCCTCCCGCCCGCGCTGAGGTTCAGTCCTTTACCGGTGGAGGAGGGCGCGGTTCTCGACCGTCGTGTCTTGAATCGTGCGCTGCTCGCGCGCCAGCTGCTGCTCGGGCGCGTCCAGACGGAGCCGTTGGCGGCGGTCGAGCGGCTGGTGGGGATGCAGGCGCAGGTGCCGCTCGATCCGTACGTCGGTCTGTGGTCGCGGTTGCGCGCTTTCGATCCGGATGTGCTCGGTCGCGCGCTGCTGGAGCGGCGGGCCGTTCGGATGACGCTGATGCGCGCGACCCTCCACCTCGTCAGCAGCATCGACGCCTGCCGGATCCGTCCGCTTCTGCAGGGCGTGCTCGAGCGGGCGTTTGCCTCGAGCCCGTTCGCGCGCAGCCTCGACGGCGTGGATCTTCCCGCTCTGCTGGCGCGGGGCCGCGAGCTCGTCGAAGCGGAGCCGATGACGCTCTCCCGGCTGCGCGCTGCGCTCGCGTCGGAGTGGCCGGACGGGGACGCGAACGCGCTCGCGTATGCCGTTCGCTACCTGGTGCCGCTCGTCCAGGTGACGCCGCGCGGCGTCTGGGGCGCCGCGATGCAGCCGACGGTCACCACGCTCGGCGGCTGGCTCGGCCGTGCCGAAGCGGAGCCGGCGACGGTCGACGAGCTGACGCTCCGGTACCTGCGCTCGTTCGGCCCCGCTTCCGCCGCCGACGTCCGCACATGGTCCTGGCTGTCGGATGTGCGCGGCGTGCTCGAGCGGCTCCGGCCGCAGCTATGCACATACCGCAGCGAAACGGGGCGCGAGTTGTACGACGCGCGCGACGGGCTGTTCGTCGATCCGGAAACGCCGGCGCCGGTCCGTTTCCTTCCGGAGTACGACAACCTGTTCCTCGCTCACGCGGACCGCAGCCGGATCATGGACGCGGTGACGTGGGGGACGTCGTTCGCCCACTGGGGCAGCTTCTTCGTCGACGGCTTCCTCGCCGGCGCGTGGAAGCTGAAGAAGCAGAGGCGCGAGGCCGCGCTCCTCGTCGAGCCCCGCCGGCGGCTGCGCGCCGGCGAGCGGCGGGAGGTCGTGCGCGAAGCCGAGGCGCTGCTGGGGTTCCTCGCACCGCTGGGCGCGCGCCGCCTCGAGCTTCTTCCCATGTAGTTCAGGTACCAGGTACCCGAACGGGTACCTGCTACCTGGCGATCGTCACGAGGTTGCGCCCGGCCCAGCGCCGCGCACCTGCTCGGTCCTAGCGAAGGAGATGGAGGTGGAGCTTCCCCTCGTTGCCGGCCTCGCGGTCGTCTCCCTGGCCGCGGGCTCCCTCGTACGCGCCCGTGCCTCCGACGATCGCCTCGTGCGCGAGGTTGCCCACGTTCATACCCGGCCCGTAGCCGGCGGTGGAGATGATCTGCCCGTCGGGAAGACCGAGGACGAAGGTGCACTGCTGGTTGCCGCCGTCGAGCTGGGCGCAGACGCCGGTGTAGCGTCCGAACGGTTTTCCGGCCCTGAAGAGCTTGCCGGCGACGTAGCCGAGGTCGCCTGCGGAGGGGCGACCCGGCCTCGCACCGGGCTTGGCGCCGACGGCGAGGCGGAAGGACGTCATCTTCGAGGTCAGGTCGAGCGTCCTACCCGGTTGCCCGGCCGCGGCCCCGATGGTTGCGGCGGCCGTGGCTGCGCACGCGACGAGGACGGACACGAGCAAGGCGAGGCGTTTCATGGTGGCCCCTTTCGCTTCGGAGTTGACGTCTCGACGGTAGAAGCGCCTTCCGCCTGTGTCGCCGCCCGGAGGGTCGATTCGCGCTCGACTGCGGGATGCTCTTGCGCGCCCCTGGCGGTCCAATCGGGTTCCATCTCGCGTTGGGTCCTGTTCCACCTCCAGGTGGGCGAGGCTCGGCGCTGCCGGGGTTATCGTCGAAGGATGGTGCGCTTGCCGCGTTCCCGGTTGCTGCCGGATCTGCTGGCGGCTCTCTTCGTGGCAGCGCTGCTCGAGCTGGACGTATGGCGGCGCAGCGGCGTGCTCGGCACCCACGTCGTCGGGCCACGATGGCTGACCGCGCTGCTGCCGCTCCTGCTCGCGCTACCGCTGGTCTGGCGGCGCCGGTTCCCGCTCCTCGTCTGGTCGCTCTTGCTGGCCGGTGTCGCTGTGCAAGCGCTCGTCAGTGGTGATGCCTTCGAAGGGCTCGACCTGCTCGTCCCGTTGGGGCTCGGCAGCTACGCGGTGGCGGCGTTCGGCTCCCGGAGCCGGGCGCTCGTCGGCCTGGGTCTGTTCGTCGCGGTCTACCCGATCTACGCCCTCGAGGATCACAACATCCGCAGCGGCGGCCAGCAAGCCTGGTCCGGCGCCTTCTTCGGGCTGCTCGCGCTGGCCGTGTGGCTCGCCGGGATCTTCGTCAGCAGCCGCCGAGACGCAGCCGCGCTGATCGCAGAGGCGACGGCGCTGAAACGCGAGGCGGAGGCGGCGGTCGCCGAGGAACGGTCCCGAATCGCCCGCGAGCTGCACGACATCATCTCCCACACGGTGAGTGTGATCGGGCTCCAAGCGGGCGCTGCCGAGCGAATGCTCGACCGCGATCCGGACAGGGCCCGCGAGCCGCTTCAGTCGATCCAGGAACGAGCGCGCGAGTCGGTGCTGGAGCTTCGGCGGCTGTTCGGCATCCTCCGCGAAGGAGAGGACCGAGCAGAGCTGTCACCCCAACCGCGGCTGGCTCAGCTGCGGGTGCTGCTCGAGCAGGTGCGCGGAGCAGGGCTCGACGTGGAGCTCCACGTCGAAGGCAAAGCCCTGCCGTTGCCGCCCGGCGTGGAGCTGTCTGCGTACCGGATCGTGCAGGAGGCGCTCACGAACGTGCTCAAGCACGCGCACGCGAGTCGCGCCGACGTTCTCCTTCGGTACGGCGATGGGGCGCTCGAGCTGGAGGTGACCGACGACGGCGTCGGTGCCGCAGCAAACGGCAGCGGGCACGGGTTGATCGGCATGCGCGAGCGCGCAGCGGTCTACGGCGGCACGCTCGCTACGGGACGGAGGCCGACCGGCGGCTTCTTCGTCACAGCACAGCTCCCACACGACGGCGGGACATCGTGATCCGCGTCCTCGTCGTCGACGACGAGCCGCTCGTTCGCAGCGGCGTCCGCATGATCCTCGAAGGCGAAGACGACATCGAGGTCGTGGGCGAGGCCGAAGACGGCAACGAGGCACTCGCGCAAGCGCGCGCGCTCCAACCAGACGTCGTCATCCTCGACGTGCGCATGCCGGGGTTGGACGGGATCGAGACCACCCGGCGGCTGCTCGAGCGCGTAGACGCGCCACGCATCCTGATCCTGACGACGTTCGATCTGGACGAGTACGTCTACCAAGCCATGAAGGCCGGTGCCGGCGGTTTCATCCTCAAGAACGTTCCCCCGGCGAAGCTCGTCGACGCCGTGCGCACCGTCGCCGACGGCGATGCACTCCTCGCCCCCGCGATCACCCGGCGAATGATCGAGCGCTTCGTCCAGCGGGCCCCGGCCGGAAGCGGACCGCCGGCGCAGCTATCCGAGCTGACCGAGCGTGAGCTCAGCGTGCTCCGGCTGATCGCCCGTGGTCTCTCGAACGCCGAGATCGCCGCCTCCCTCTTCCTCAGCGAGGCGACCATCAAGTCGCACGTCAACGCGTGCTGTCGAAGCTCGACCTGCGCGACCGCACCCAGGCGGCCGTTCTCGCCTACGAGACCGGGCTCGTCGAGCCCGGCGACGCCGCCCGCGCCACACCGTGAGCGTCGCCGGCACGGGTCACGCCCGCGGCGTGCAGCGGAGCTGATAGGGGCCCTCCGGCAACGTGGCCTCGCGCGCCGTCGGCCCGTCGGCGACGATCGTGGTCGGCAATGGCCTGGCCGGAAGCCCGATCGGGATCCAGCCGCGGCCGAGCGGAGCGACGATGACGACGCCGTGGTCGTCGCCGATCGCGGTCAGCTGCCAGCCGGGCCGCCCTCCCCAGAGGACGTCGGCGGAAAAGACCGCCTGCACGGTCTGCCGGGTCGAGTCGGTGTCGGCGGTGGCGATCCCGATCTCGGCGAGCTCGAGCAGCGAGCCCGAGCCGAAAGGCTCGTCGGTGTCGTTGGCGAGGTGGTCGTTGGCGATCAGCTCCACGACGTTGCCGCCGCCGTCGAGGAAGTAGACCGCTGCAGCGCCGCGATCGCTGTGCACGATCGTCGCGCCCTCTTCGACGTCCGGGTCGTCGTGGAAGGCCAGCAGCTCCTGACGGTCGCTGATCCATTCCGCGGCTCGGTCGATCTGGCCGCGTGGGATGTTGATTGCGAAGTGGTAGCGGGGATCGAGCGCCTTCGGAGCCTGCGCGAAGCGGATTGTCGATGCGCGCAGGCGCACCTCCAGCTCGTCGCCGCGAGCGTGCGTCGGAAGGCCGAGCGTCTCTCCCCAGAAGGCTGCCTGGGCGGCAAGGTCACCCGACGCCAACGTCAACTCGAAGATCCGCATCGCTCGGTCGTGAATGGTGTCTGAAGGTGGCGTTGCCTGGCGCGACCCGGGCGGGCGGAAGCTACGCTGGCGTATGTCTGAAGCCTGGGTGCTCTCGCTCGTCGAGCGATACCCGCACCCGGCTCTTGAACGCGAGCCGAGCCTACCCGCGTGATCCCCGTGCTGGTGGTGACCGGCCCCATCGGGGTCGGCAAGACCGCTGTCCTTCACGAGGTCGACTCGTTGCTCGTCGCGCCCGGCAGCTGCCACGCGACCGTCGAAATGGAGGAGATCGCGCGCTGTTGGGCACCTGCGACCGAGCTTGCGCGTAGCGCGATCGCTTTCAGAAACCTGGCGGCGTTGTGGTCGAGCTTCGCAGCCGTCGGAGCAGATCGACTCATTCTCTCCGCGCTTGTCGAGCACCGATCAGACGTCGAGGGGGTCTCGCATGCCGTGCCCGGCGCAGTCGTGACCATCGCACGGTTGCACGCTCCGCTGCCCGTTCTGGAAGAGCGGATCCGTTCGCGCGAGGCGGGCGAGGCGGTGGAGGGTGAGCTGGACGGTGCTCGATGGTGGATGCGCCGCTTCGAGGAGCAGCATCCGGAGGACTTCGTGGTCGAGACCGACCGGCCGATTCGTGCGGTAGCCGAGGAGCTGTTGCGGGGCGCCGGCTGGCTCGCCTGACGCTATCCCGCGGCGACGTCGCGCCTGTGAGAGCCGTTCGCAGCAGCGCCGCGCAGTAGATGGACGGCACCATGCCAGGGCTGCAACAGTTCTTCGTGCCGCTGCTTGACGGAGCGCATCTGATGGCGGACGCAAATGCAAGCCCGACCCTCGCCCACGGCGATCCGATCGCCGTCGAGCTCACGCGGGCAATCCACGCCGGCGACCTGCCGACGCTCGAGCGCCTGCTGCGGGAGCGCGCCGAGCTTGCGAGGGTGCGCATGATCGGCCGCCACGGCGTCGAGGGCGGTTGGCGGACGCCGCTGCATGTCGCCACCGACTGGCCGGGCTACTTCCCCGCGGCTCCCGCCGCTGTCACGGTCCTTCTCGAGGCGGGCGCTGACCCGAATGACGACACCGGCGGGGATCGTCCCGAGACGCCGCTGCACTGGGCGGCCAGCACCGACGATGTCGACGTAGCCGCCGTGCTGATCGACGGCGGCGCGGATCTGGAGACTCCCGGCGGATCGATCGGCACTCCGCTCGACAACGCCGTCGGCTACGGCTGCTGGCATGTCGCCCGGCTCCTGGTCGACCGCGGCGCACGCGTCGACAAGCTCTGGCACGCCGCAGCGCTCGGCCTGCTCGACCGACTCGAGGAGCTCCTTGCGGCGGCGCCGCCTACCCCCGATGAGTTGAACCGAGCGTTCTGGCAGGCCTGCCACGGAGGACAGCGGCGCGCGGCCGAACGGCTCCTTGCTCGAGGAGCCGACATCAACACCTCACCCGACTACGCAGACAACCTGTCAGCGCTCGACCAGGTGCTCAAGCCCGACACCCGCCACGAGCTGCTCGCCGACTGGCTGCGCGACCACGGCGGCAAAACAGCACACGGCGAGTGAACATCGAGCTGCCGCTCGAAGGCCAGCGCGACGGCTATAGCGCACCCATTCCCAGCGCGCCGCCGGGGTGATCTCGTTCCAGAGCTGGTGGATGTCGGGCGCGTCGGCGAGAGCAGCTCGAAAGTCTTTGGGGACGGCGGGTTCGGGCCACTGCTCGGCTGGTTCGACCTCGACCGTGACGTGCACGCCGTCGCTGATCCGGAGGGCGCGTCGCAGCTTTGTGTCGAGCTTGAGCCAGTGGCCGCGACGGCCGTCCGGTTCCAGCACCGTCTGGAATGGGTGGCGGTTGATGACTCCGGTGACGGCTACCTGGCCGCGGGATGGCAGCTTGGCGCTCGCGTCGGCGGGCAGCCGCAGGATGGTCGAGCGTCCGATGTTCTCGATCTCGGCGCGGAAACGGATCGGCCGCGGCTGTTTCTTCGGGCGTGCGCTCATTGCAGATCGAGGTCGAGGCGGGCGATCCGTTCCGGGTCGGCGAGGAAGTCGATCTCCACGATCTTGCCGTTCCGGACGGTAAAGGCGCCGACCGAGAACGGCCGGCCGTTCTGAAGCGAGACGACGCCCGGCGCGCCGTTGACGAGGGTGCGGCGCATGACGAGCTCGACCTGCCGTGTCCAGTAGAGCGCCTGGCCCGCGACGGCGGCTGCGCCCCGGACGTGCCGTGAGAGCTCGGGCACGCCGCCGCCGTCGGCTCGGAGCACGACGTCGGGGTCGAGCACGGCGACGAGCGCGTCGAAGTCTCCCTCGCGAGCGGCGGCCAGGAACGCCTCGACGACCTGCCACTGGGCGGGCAGGTCCGGATCGGGGATCGGTGCGGCGCCGCGGACGCGGCGCCGGGCGCGGCTGGCGAGCTGGCGCGTCGCCTCGGGAGAACGTTCGACGATGGCGGCGATCTCCTCGAACGGCACCGCGAACATGTCGTGCAGCACGAACGCGAGGCGCTCGGCGGGGGTGAGCGTCTCGAGCACGACCAGCAGCGCGAGGCCGACCGAGTCGGCGACCAGCGCCTCGTGCTCCGGATTCGTGCTGTCGGCCGGGTCGACGATCGGGTCGGGCACGTGCACGTCGAGCGGCTGCTCGCGGCGGGTCGTGCGCGCGCGGAGCATGTTCAGGGCCACGCGGGCGACGATCGTCGTCAGCCAGGCGCGGAGGTTCTCCACCTTGCTGGCGTCGGCGCGGCTGACCCGCAGCCAGGCGTCCTGGAGCGCGTCCTCGCTCTCGCTGAGCGAGCCGAGCATCCGGTAGGCGACCGCCCGCAGATGCGGCCGCTGCTGTTCGAACTGCTGGGCGAGCCACTCCTGCTCGGTCATGTCACATTCCTCCATTGCTGCGTGTCATCCCGGTAGACCCGCCGGCTGCGCGGGATGTGACAGCGCCGACGGCGAACCACGACACCAACGCAGGGAGGAGTACCGCACATGGCAGAGACGACAACACGTAAGAACCCCGGCACGGCGAACACGAGCACCTCGAAACGATTCACGGCAGAGGAACGGGCCGCGATGCGCGAGCGCGCCAAGGAGCTGAAGAGCGCGGGTGGCGAGAGCGACCTGCTCGCCAAGATCGCCGAGATGACGCCCGCCGATCGCGCAACGGCCGAGCGGATCCACGCGGTCGTCAGTGAGGCGGCGCCGGAGCTGTCGCCGCGCACCTGGTACGGGATGCCGGCCTACGCCAAGGAGGACAAGGTCGTCTGTTTCTTCAAGCCGGCGGCGAAGTTCAAGACGCGGTACGCGACTTTCGGCTTCAGCGACAAGGCCAACCTCGACGATGGCCCGATGTGGCCGACCGAGTTCGCGCTGACCGAGCTGACGCCCGCAGTCGAGAAGCAGATCCGTGCGCTCGTTCAGCGCGCGGTGAGCTGACGAGCGGGCCTGCGTCGGGAGCGGCGGGCGGCGCCCAGGTCGCCGCCCGCCGCCGTGGACGGCTTACGCCTGCGTCAGTTGAAGCGCTGAGAGTCGGTCGCGCACGCGCTCGGCCGCGACGTGTGCTCGCTTCCGTTCGTAGCAGTCGAGCGCTTCGCGCAGCGCCTCTGCTGCTTCCTCGCGTCGGCCGGCGAGCTCCAGTACGTCGGCGCACCCTATGAGGCTGTGCGCATGCTCGGCGAAGCTGTCGGTTCCGGCGGTGTAGCTGAGAGCCTCTCGAGCGAGCTGTTCGGCTCGCTCGGAGTCGCCGCGGCGGGCGAGAACGCGCGCGCGGGTGGTCAGCGAGCTCGCGTGGGTGACGAAATCGTCGACCGAGGTCATCTCGGCAGCCTCGATTGCGATTCTTTCAGCCTCGGCGTCGGAGCCTTGCTGGTAGAGAGCCTCGGCCAGATAGCAGCCCACGGTCGAGCGGAAACCTTGCTCGCCGACCTCGGCCAGTGCCTCGTACCCCTCGCGTGCCACGGTTTCGGCTGCGATTGGGTCGTTCGCCGTGAGCTCGACCTGTGCTTCGATCATTGCGGCGGCGCCGGCCATCAGGTGGTTGCCGTACTCCCGGAGCAGTGCCCGCGCCCGGTATATATCCCGCCGAGCGCCTGCGGAGTCGCCTTGCCAACTTCGGTACACCGCCCGCGCGCCCAGAACGTACGGCTCTGACGCCGTGCCCTGCGCATCAGCTATGAGCTGGTCGCATTTTCGGAGCCCGTCGTCGGCCGGGAGATGTCCCCATGCCTCTTGCGTGAGCTGCATCGAGGCCGCACGAAGCTGCAAACGGTGATGGCCGCTGGCCCTCGCGCATGTCGTCGCCCGCTCCCAAAGCTCGACGCCCGCACGGGTACGGCCGAGATACGTCTCCAGGACCGCGGCAAACTCCCATGCCTCTGCAAGACCCCAGTCGTCACCGGCCGCCTCGAGCGTTGCGATCTCGCGGCGGACCTCCTCGAGGCTTTCCTGCTCGGAGGTGGGCTGCATCGACGCGTGCTTGAGCTGCCCCACTCGCGCCCGTGCGGCTAGAGCGACGTCTCCCGCACCACGGGCGGCATCGAGCGCCTCGGCGAAGGCAGCTCCTGCCTGATCGATCTGGCCGGCATCCAGCTCTGCATAGCCGAGGTCGACCAGGAGCTCGGATCGAAGCCGGTCGTTGGGTAGCAGACTCACCGCCCGTCGGATCAGGCTGACTCCGGCTGGGATATCGGTTCGCTCGAGCGCTCGCCGGCCTGCTGCCGCAAGCCGCTCCCCGGCCCGTTGGGCGATACGCGTGTCCGCCCGCCCCAGCTCCAGCCGGTAGCGATTGGCCTGCTCGAGGTGATAGCCGAGAATCTCGTCCAACTCGACGAGGACCACGCCGTGCTCCTCGAGCCAGTCGGCGAAGCGCTCGTGCAAGTCGGCGCGCACTGCCTTCGGCAACGCGTCGTAGGCGGCGTCGCGGATGAGAAGGTGGCGGAACCGGTAGGCGTCGTCGCCTACGAGTTGGGCGCGATCGGGCCTGACGAGCTCCTTCCGGACGAGCGCGACGAGACGCTTGTCGAGCTCTCCGTCCCCGTCGCCGAGCGCAGCGACCGCGCCGCGGTGGACGGTGCGCCCCTCGACCGAGCCGTGCTCGAGGACCGAGCGCTCGGCCGGCGCGAGCTGGTCGAGGCGCGCGGCCAGCAGCGCCTGGATCGTGGGCGGCACCTCCACCTGCCTGCCGCCGGAGTCCCGGACGAGCGCGAGCACCTCCTCGAGGAAAAGCGGATTCCCCTCCGCCACTTGAACGATTCGGTCGTGGATGTCCGCCGGAACATCGCCCAGCTCGGCCAGCAACGTCTCCGTCTCGGCCGCGTCGAGCGGCTCGAGCAGGACCGTGGTCGCATTCCATTTGCCGCCGCCCCACGACGGCCGCCACTCCAGCAGCTCCGGCCGCGCGGCGCACAGCAGCAAGAGCGGTGCGTCGCGGGAGAGGTCGGCGATGTGCTCGACGAGATCCAGCAGCGTCTCCTCCGCCCAATGCAGATCGTCTAGAAAACAGACGAGCGGATGCACGCGGGCCTCCTGTTCGAGCAGCTTGCGGAAGCCCCACGCGATCTCTTCCGCCGACACCGGGTCGTCGCTCTCGCCGAGCAGCGACCGCAGCGGCCGCGCGGCGTCGCCCTCGGGCATGCTCGCGAGCTGCTTCAGAATCTCGACTACCGGCCAATAGGTGATCTAGGACAGGCAACGGCCGCGGACGACGCGGGCTTGGTGCGCGCCCAGAAACTCGGCGACGAGCCGAGACTTGCCCACCCCTGCCGACCCTAGGACCGTGAACAGCTGACACGAGCGGTCTTCGACCGAGCGCGCGTAGGCGGCGCGCAGCGCCTGCAGCTCGCGCTCGCGCCCCACCATCGGCGTGGCGAAGCGGCGCTCGAACTCTCCGGACACGGCGAGCAACGGGTAAGCGGTCATCGACTCCGCCGCTCGTCGCCCAGCTCCACCGTGCCACGCACAAGCCTCAGCGTCTCCGCGCCGATCAGGACCTCGCCCGGCTCTGCGGTCTGCTCCAGGCGGGCCGCGACATTGACGGCGTCGCCGGTGGCGAGCCGTTCCTCCGTTCCCGTCACGACCTCGCCGGTGTTGACGCCGACGCGCCCCGCTAACTCCAGCTCGGGCAGCGCCTCGCGCATCTCAACCGCCGCCCGGCACGCGCGGAGCGCGTCGTCCTCGTGCGCCGCCGGGACCCCGAACACGGCCATCACCGCGTCGCCGACGAACTTCTCCACCGTGCCGCCATGGGATTCGACGATTCCCTTCATCCGCTCGAAGTAGCGGGCGAGCAGCGCACGCAGCGCCTCCGGATCGGTCGACTCGCCGAGCTCGGTCGACGCTACGACGTCGCAGAACACCACCGTGACCGTCTTGCGCTGCTCCCGCGTCGCGCGAACGACACCGAACGGAGCAGCACACGCGTTGCAGAAGCGCGCGCCCTCCGGGTTCTCCTGGCCGCAACTGGCGCAAGTCGGCACCACTCGAGGCTAGAGCATCGACAGGGGCACGCCTAGCGCTGTCTCGAGAGGCCCCGGGGTCAGTCCCGAGGATCCCGACAAGACTTCTCGACGTTCCGGCGACAGAGACTGCACCACCCGGACGTCGGTTGCGGCAGAGCTCTCATCGGCATCCCCCGGTTACCGACGAGAGCTCCGCCTGCGCGGGCGCCTAGTGAAGCGAGGCGGTTCCTGTCATCCGCACGATCGAGTACACGACGGCGGGCGGTGCGCTGCGGCCAAGGCAGGCGCCGGATGCGTTGCGTGCTCCAAGGATCTCCTGGTGACGGATGAACGTTCCGGTGCCGGTCGCGCCGGCGTAGGCGCCGGTGCCTCCGACGATGGCGTAGCTGCCGTGCGCCACGATCGCCGCTTTGCACTCGCGCGGATCGGGGTGTGCGACAAGGCTGGTCTCGCGGTCGCTGATGCGAACCGTTCCGTTCGCGAGCCGGATCGTCAGGTGCCCCACCTTCGCGGCGTCGGCGTCGACGGCGACGCCGCGGCCACGGATCGGGCCCGTCGCGACGACGCGGATCGGCGAGTCGAGGCCGTGCAGCGTCTTACCGGTCAGGACGAAGTGCTGTGGCCGTGTGGCTCCCGCGAGCGAGACAGCGGCGGCGGTGGCGGCGAGGATCTTGAGCATGTCGTCTCCTTCGGTCGATCGGACGAACCTGACGGTAGGAGTGCGGCGCGGTGGGCGCATCGGACGTCGCTCGCGTTCATGTCGTCGCGGAAGCGGAACCGGCCGCGCTATGTCTCAGCGCGTAGGCTGAGCAGGATCAGCGTCACGGATGATGCGGGTCATCGCACGGCGCGTTACCGTCGGGGAATGCAACGTCTGCGGCCTTACGGCGACGTCCTCCTCGCGGCACTCTTCGTCACGGCCGCGGAACTCGACGTCTGGGTGCGCAGAATCGTCGACGGCCCGCGGGTCGTGAACGCCGTGATCCTCGTCTTCGTCGGGCCGCCGCTGATCCTTCGCCGCCGCTGGCCGATCGCGACCGTCGTGCTCGTCAGTGCGCCCGTCCTCCTGCAGGCGCTCCTCGTCGGCCACCCGCCCTCTGGGTTTCTCTATTGGCCGATCTTGATCGCGGCCTACTCGCTGGGCGCCTACGCCCGCGTCGCGCGGCTAGAGATCGCAGGGCTCGCGATCCTAATCGCCGTTTACGCGTACCTCCTCGTTCGGTGGGAGTCGGCCTCCACGTTTGCCGTTACCGACATCCCATGGAGTGCGGCGCCGCTGGTCGCGTGGGGCGCGGGCATCTTCATGCAGCGGCGACGCGCAATCGCCGCCTCCGCCGCCACCCAAGCTGCCGTCGAGCGCGAGCAGGAACAGCGTCGCCTTACCGCTCTCGAGCACGAGCGCGTCCAGATGGCGCGCGAGCTGCACGACATCCTTGCGCACAGCGTCTCGTTGATGGGCGTGCAGGCGGGCGCGGCGGAGCAAGTGCTCGTGCACGATCCCGAGCGTGCGCGACCGGTGCTGCAGTCGATCCAGCAGACTGCGCGCAACTCCGTCGGCGAGCTGCACCGCTTACTCGCGATGCTCCGCGCGGACGACGTCGGTCCAGAGCTCTCCCCGCAGCCCAGCCTGCACGATCTCGAGGCGCTGTTCGGGCGCATGCGCGATGCTGGGCTGAACGTCGAGTGGCGAACGCACGGGACGGCCGCGCTCTCGCCGGGGGTCGAGCTCACGGTATATCGCGTTGTGCAGGAAGCGTTGACGAACGCGCTGAAACACGCACGGCCGACGCGCGTCGCGGTCGAGCTAACCCACGCCGACAACCGTCTCGACGTCGAGATCTGGAACGACGGTGTCGATGATGCTGCGCGCGGGAGCGGGACGGGCCACGGGCTGCTCGGGATGCGCGAACGGATCTCGCTCTACGGCGGCAGCCTCGAAGCCGCCCGGGAGCCGGCGGACGCGTTCCGCGTTCTCGCGTCCATTCCGCTCGCATGATCCGTGTCCTCATCGCAGACGACCAGGACCTCGTGCGGGCCGGCCTCAGCATGATCATCGACGTCGAGTCGGATCTCGAAGTCGTCGGCGAGGCGGGCGACGGCGCTGCAGCGGTCGAGGCCGTGCGTACTCACGCCCCCGATGTCGTGCTCATGGATGTGCGGATGCCCGAGGTCGACGGGATCGAGGCGACGCGGCGACTCGTCGCGACCGGTGCAGTCGCGCGCGTCCTGATGCTGACGACGTTCGACGCCGACGAGTACGTCTACGACGCGATGAAGGCGGGTGCGAGCGGTTTCTTGCTCAAGAACTCGCCTCCCGCCGAGCTCGTCGCGGCCGTGCGTGCAACTGCGCGCGGCGACATCCACGTCGCGCCCGAGATCGTTCAGCGGATGGTCGACGAATTCGTCCGCCGTCCGCCTCCCGGCGATACGAAGCCCACAGCGCTCGCCGACCTCAGCGAACGCGAGCTCGACGTCCTGAAGCTCGTCGCCCGTGGCCTGACAAACGGCCAAGTCGCGTCGCAGCTGTTCCTCAGCGAGGCGACGGTGCGCACACATGTCAGCCGCATTCTCGCGAAACTCCAGCTGCGCGACCGAACGCAGGCGGTAGTCGCAGCATACGAGAGCGGCCTTGTCAGGCCCGGCGAAGGGTAGCGCTTCAGTAACTCGTAGCATTGTGTGCTGCTCGCGATCATCGCCGTCTGATTAGGCGGCGACGGCCGCCTCCACCGGTGTCGTTACTCGTTCGAGCCCACGAGTCGCGGTCGTCACGGCCCAGCTGAGGATGATCCCGAGGAAGATGCGTTGGGCGACGCCGAAATAGGCTGCGCCGCTGGCGGGGATCAGCAAGAAGCCACCAACGGCGGCCAACGCCCAGACGAGGGTCGGTGTTGCGAAGCTGCGGAAGAGATGGTCGCGTCGGAACGGTCGGACAAGCGCGAACATCCCGGAGATCATCAAGACGAAGGTGACGATGCCGACGGCCTGGTGGATCTGGCCGTGTGTCGTGCTTCCGTGGGGGCCGTCGGCGTGCACGAATGCGGAGACGTAGCTGAGGAGTCCAGAGGCGGCGATCAGGTACGGGGCGACGCGCGGCGGTGTGTCGAGCCGGCGGAGCATCGCCGCGAGGAAAAGGGTTCCTGTGCCGAGTGAGCAGAACGCGATTGCCATCAGCCAGCCGTCGCGTCCGAGCGCGAGCTCGCTGACGGCCTGGCTGAGCGGGTGGTACCGGCCGGCCTGTACGCCGTGGAGGATGAGGACGAGCAGCGGGAAGACTGAGATCAGGACGATCGCCGTACGGGCGAGGGTCGGGCGGGTCATCGGTCGGCTCCTTTCGTCGTGGATGCTTCGACGGTAGGAGTGGGGGCCTGGGCCGTCGTCGGCGCGTCGGACGATTTGCCGGGTGAACGTCGCGCCCGGCCTACTCCTGGAGGAGGATGCGGATCGTCCCGGGGAGGATGCGCCTGCCGCGGGCACGCAGTACCGTCACCGCATGAACGAGTTGGTGCTGCCGTTGCCGCGTCGGGTGGCGTCGCTGCCGTCGTTCGATGTCGCGCTTGCAGCGCTGGTGGCAGGGCTGTCGCTGCTGGACGTCTGGGCGCCGCTCTCGTTTGTCACGCGGGAGCATCACCGTCCGCTCCTCTCGGTCGTGTTCGTGGCGATGTCGCTTGCGCTCGTCTGGCGCCGGCGGGTGCCGTTGGTCGTGCTCGCCTTCGTCTTCACCAGCGGTTCGCTCCTGTATCTCGCGGTTGGTGCGCCCGAGGCGTTGGGGACGTTCCTGCCGCCGCTCGCGGCGATCTACGCCGTCGGGCGCTACGCGGAGCCGCGCGCGCTCGTGCTCGCGGCGCCGGTCGCCCTGCTGGGCACGGCGATTCACGAGGTCGAGGACCCGAACTTCACCCTGAGCGGTCCTGCGATCTTCTTCTGGGTCATCCTCGCCGCCGCGTGGCCGGTCGGCCACGCTTTCCGGCGGCGTGCGCTCGCCGTCGAGGAGCTGCAGCGCGTGCGGCAGGCCGACGTTGCCGCCGAGCGTGCGCGGATCGCCCGCGAGCTTCACGACGTCGTCGGCCACGGCATCAGCATCGTGGTGCTGCAGGTCGTCGCGGCGCTCGGCATGCTCGAGAGCGGCGGTCACGAGGCTGCCCGGCGGCGTCTGCTGGCGACCGAACGGAGCGCCCGCGAGACCCTTGCCGAGATGCGGCGGTTGCTCGAGCTGCTCGACGAGCGCGACGCGCCGCTTTCGCCTCAGCCGGGATTGAGCGACCTCGAGCGGCTGATCTCGGAGGCGCGCGACGTGGGGGTCGAAGTCGACTTGGAGGTGACGGGAGACCGGATCGAGCTGCCCGCAGGCCTCGAGCTTGCGGCCTATCGGGTCGTTCAAGAGGCGCTCACGAACGTGATCAAGCATGCGCGGCCCCGCCGCGCCTTCGTTCGCGTGACGTATGGACCAGAGGAGCTCGCCGTTGAGGTGCTCGACGAGGGCGTCGTGGCGAAGTCGCCTAACCGCGGGCGAGGCGTTGCCGGGATGCGCGAACGCGTCGCGCTCTACGGCGGCGTGCTGAACGTCGGCCCTCGCACCGGCGGCGGCTTCGGCGTCAGTGCCCGATTCCCGCTGGCCTCGTCGTGATCCGCGTCCTGATCGCAGACGACGAGGCGATCGTCCGGGACGGCCTCCGCGCGCTGGTCGAGCTCGAGCCCGACCTCGAGGTCGTCGCGGAGGCAGCCGACGGAGCAGAGGCAGTCGAGCTCGCAGGCCGGCACTCGCCCGACGTCGCGCTCATCGACATCCGCATGCCGAACGTCGATGGCCTCGAGGCGACGCGACGGCTCGCGAGGCTGCCGTCGCCGCCTCGCGTGCTCGTGCTCACGACGTTCGACCACAACGAGTACGTGTACGAGGCGATGAAGTCCGGCGCGAGCGGCTTCCTGCTGAAGGACGTTCGGCGAGGGCAGCTGACCGACGCGATCCGAAAGGTCGTCGACGGTGACGTGCTCGTAGCTCCGGCGATCACACGCCGACTGATCGAGGAGTTCTGCCGCCGTCCCTCCTCAGACGAGGCCCGCCGCAAAGAGCTCGCCGACCTGACTCCCCGCGAGGTCGAGGTACTCACACTCCTGGGGCGCGGCCTGTCCAACCGCGAGATCGCGCAGGCGCTCGTCGTGGCGGAGACGACCGTCAAGACGCACGTCGCTCGCGTGCTCTCGAAGCTCGATCTTCGCGACCGCGCCCAAGCCGTCGTCGTCGCCTACGAGACCGGGCTCGTCCGGCCCGGTGCGTAGCCAGGCGCTGCGTTCAGGGCGTCGGCCACGTCGGCCGTGAAGCGGCGTGCGACCTCGTCGCTACGCCTCTGAGCTTGGCAGGATCAGCGACAAGGTCGAGCTCGAGAATCCGGTCGCCTGCGATCGTGAAGGCGAGTACGGCAATCGGCCGGTCCTTCGGGACGACGATCAGGCCCGCCGAGCCGTTCACGATCGCGGGGCGCGCGAAGCGTGCAAAGCGCGGCGCCCGGGCGAGAATCTGCTCCGCCACGACTGCTGCGCCGGTGACCATAGGCTCCGCTCCGGGTACGTCGATTCTTCCGCGGTCGGCGCGGAACACGACGTCGGGGTCTAGCACCTCGACCAGCGCTTCGAAGTCGCCTCTGCGTGCCGCCGCGAGGAAGGCGTCGACGACCGCACGCTGCCGACGCAGATCCGGATCCGCGACCGGCGCTGTGCCGCGCACCCGCCGTCGGGCCCGGCTTGCGAGCTGGCGCGTCGCGGTCGGAGTCCGCTCGACGATCGGTGCGATCTCTTCGAACGACATCGCGAACATGTCGTGGAGGACGAAGGCGAGCCGTTCGGGCGGCGTCAGCGTGTCGAGGACGACGAGCAGCGCGAGCCCGACCGAGTCCGCGAGGAGCGCCTCTTCCTCCGGCCCGTTGGAGGTCATTGTGATGACGGGCTCCGGCAGCTGGGCGCCGACGTAGTCCTCCCGGCGGGCACGGCGTGCGCGAAGCATGTCGAGACAGACGCGTGCGACGACGGTCGTCAGCCAGCCGCGCATGTTCTCGACCTCGCCCGTCTCGGACCGGTTGAGTCGGAACCATGACTCCTGCACCGCGTCTTCGGCTTCGCTCATCGAGCCGAGCATCCGGTACGCCACCGCTTGCAGGTGGGCGCGATGGTGCTCGAACTCTCTCGCCTGCGGGTCTTCCCTCACCGCTGTTACATCCTCTCGATCCGATCCGTCTTGAAGGAGACGAAGCACGACCGATCGATGTGACAGGAGGGACCCGAAATGATCGAGGTGGAGAAGCTCCGCAAGGTCTACGCGGGCGGAGTCGAAGCCGTGAAGGGCATCGACTTCGCGGTGGGGGCTGGCGAGGTCTTCGGCCTGCTCGGGCCGAACGGCGCCGGCAAGTCGACGACCATCGGCATGCTGACGACGACCGTCCGGCCGACGAGCGGCACCGCACGGCTCGCCGGCTTCGACGTTCGAGCGCAGCCGCTCGCCGCCCGGGCGGTGAGCAGCGTCGTCTTTCAGGACGCGGTGGTGGATCGCTCCCTCACCGGCCGGAACAACCTCGACCTGCACGCGCGCCTCTGGCGCGTCGAGCCGCAGGCGGCGAAGCGGCGAATCGAGGAGCTCGTCGACCTGGTCGGGCTGCGGGAGCTTATCGACCGCGCCGTGGTGACATACAGCGGCGGCGAGCGGCGGCGGCTCGAGGTCGCGCGCGCGCTGGTCTCGAAGCCGCGCGTCCTCTTCCTCGATGAGCCGACCGTCGGGCTCGACCCGCGCATCCGCGCCGAGATCCTCGACGTGCTCGCCGAGTTGCGTGGCCGCGACGAGCTGACGATCCTCGTGACGACCCACTATCTCGATGAGGCGGAGCGGCTGAGCGACCGCGTCGCGATCATGCACTCCGGCGAGGTCGTCGCCCTCGACACGCCCGAGCGCCTGCGCGCCGACCTTGGGCGAGAGCTCGTCGAGCTACGCGTCGACGGCGACGCCTCCGCCGCGCTCGAGTCGCTCCGTTCGGCCGGCATCGCCCGTCAGAACGCCTTCACCGTCGGCTCGACCGTGACGGTGCCGCTCGACGGACACTCGAGCGGGGAGGCGATCGCCGCCATCCACGAGCTCGGCCTCGCCCACGCCGTCAGCGCACGACGGCCGACGCTCGACGACGTCTACCTGCGCCTGACCGGCGGCCGGCTCGCCGACGCCGCGTAGAGAGGAGAACAGATGACCGCAATCGTGCTCAGACCGCTCGCGACGATCTCGCGCCGCCGGTTCCAGCTGACCGCGCGGACGCCGCGGGAGTTGCTTGTTCCGCTCCTGACGCCGATCATGTTCGCGCTGGTGATCGCGCCGGCGTTGAAGTCGGCGTTGCACGCGGGGGCGAGCTACGAGTCGTACGTCGCGATCGGAACCGTCGGCCTCCTGATCCCGCTCAACACGATGTTCGCAGGGCTCGGGGTGATCGTCGACCGCGAGAGCGGCGCGCAACGCGAGCTTCTCGCAGCGCCGGTGCCGCGCTCGCTGCTCGTGCTCGGCAACCTGCTTGTCGCCCTCGTGATCACGGGGCTGCAAGTCGGCGTCCTGATCGCAGTAGCGATCACGCGTGGGATTCACTTCCACGCGAGCTCGACCGGCGTCCTCTGGTTCCTTGGCGCCGCCGCGCTCTTCACGGTGGGGATGTACGGGGCGGCCGAGATCCTCGCCAGCCGCGTTCCGAAGCAGGAGGAGTACATCGCGCGCGTGCCGGCGATCGCGATCTTGCCGTGGTTCCTAGCCGGAGCGCTCTTCCCGATCACCGCGCTACCCCGCTTCATGGACTGGGTGGCGCGATTCCTGCCGCTTACGCACGGCCTCGCCTTGATGCGCTACGGCCTGCTCGGCGACAGCTCCGGCCTGCAGCACATCTGGGGAATGACGAACCCCGGTGGAATGGCAGCGCTCAGTGTGGCCGTCGTTGCGCTCTTCGCGACGCTTCTTACCGCCGCGTCGGTGCGCGTCTTTATCCGCTCCGCCCTCCAATGAAAGGGGCGCCGGGCGGGGCGCCCACAATGTCGCCCCGCCCGGCATCCCGAGGCATGGCCCGCGAATGTCCGCCAATTCTCTGCGCGGCAGCTCAATAAGCGGCTCCATACCACCGTTGGTCGACAACGAGCAATTCGGCCTGAACGGGAAACGCCGACGTGCGGCTTCTTGCAGAGCCCTCTGACGGACTCGAACCGTCGACCCCCTCCTTACCATGAACGTGAGGAGGGGGCCGATCCATGCGGATTTGCGCGTACCGCCGCGGGTTCTTTCGCTTCGCTGGTCGTCGCGCTTCCCCGGGTTTTGCGTTGCCGTGCGACCCTGGTGCGACCCCGCGCGTGCGGGCGTAGGTCAGGCCGCGGCTTCTTCGCCGTAGTAGCTGCGGGCGACCGCGAGCACCTTTGTCGCGGCGCGCGGCATGTGCGCGCTCATCCACATCAACGCGAGTTGTGAGGCCGGCGCCTTTGCGTCTCCGGCGGACACCTGCGCGTAGACTTTCCGAGCGTCGGTCTCGCCGAGGATCTCGAAAAGCGCGCGTTCGACGGCGGTCGCGAACTGCTCCTCGTCGGCCCCGGGGAGAACGTGCGCGTGCGACCGGTGGATCTGCGGGAGGAGTGCCGCCTGCACGTCGGTGTCGAAGAGATCGAGCCTGTACCCGCAGAGGAGCATGAAGTTGAGCTGCGCGGCGAGCTCGTTCCAGTGCCGCTCGAGCACGTCCGCCGCGACTTGGTCTCCCCGGTCGACGAGCAGGTCGACCATCTCCCCGAAGGCGCGGACACGGCGCTGCGGGCTCCGACGGCCGGCCTCGCGGAGGAGACCGCCAACGACGTCGTGGAACCTCCGCTCGGAGATGCGCCCGTTCTCGTCGAGGATCGACTGGAGCGTGATCTCGGCGTCCCGGACGTAGAGAAGACCGTCCGCGTCGAGTGCGTCCGGCTCCCAGCCGCGGCGTGCGAGTCGCTCCGCGATCAGCGGCCAGTGGGCCGCTGTCGCAATCGCGATCGCCGGCTGGCGCGACTCGAAGCCGGCAGCGAAGAAGGTCGCCGCTGCCTCCGCGAGCTCTGCAGCTTCGCGGTAGACCTGGACGAGATGGTCGCAGTGCGGCCCGTCGGTGCTCTGCAGGCTGACCCCCGCCATACGTAGGACACGATAGCGCGCCCAGCGACGATCCGCTGGCGGCCGAGGACGGCGATTGCCACACTTCGCAATCGTGAGCCGGGGGGACGTGCAGGAGGCGACGCTCGCCGAGACGCTGTATCGCGTCGCGCAGGCAGTCGCGGAGCGAGACGACCTGCACGAGATCGTCCAGGTGGTGACCGATGAGGCGACGACGATCACCGGCGCCCAGTTCGGGGCGTTCTTCTACAACGTCGTCGACCGAGACGGCGAGTCGTACTCCCTTTACACGATCGCCGGTGTGCCCCGGGAACGCTTCGAGAAGTTCCCGATGCCGCGCAACACCGAGATCTTCCGCCCGACGTTCGAAGGAACCGGGACGCTCCGGATCGACGACGTGACCGGCGATGCACGCTACGGCCGCAACCCGCCGTATCACGGCATGCCGCCAGGGCATCTGCCGGTCCGCAGCTACCTCGCTGTCTCCGTCTTCAACCGCGCTGGTGCCGTGGTCGGCGGCCTCTTCTTCGGCCATGAGCAGCCGGGCGTGTTCGCGTCCGAGCACGAGCGCATCGCCGAGGCGATCGCCGCGAATGCCGGTGTCGCGATCGAGAAGGCGCAGCTTCTCGCTGGCGAGCGGAACGCCCGCGCCGATGCGGAAGCGCGCGCCGACGCCGCGGTTGCGCTCGACGTCGTCAACGACGGGGTCGCAATGGTCGACGAGCAGGGCGTCCTGCGACTCTGGAACCGAGCCGCCGAAACGATTACCGGGCTTCGAGCCGCCGCCGTTCTCGGACGGCCCGTCGGTCACGCGATCCCAGGCTGGGAACGGATCGCGCTGCAGATCCCGGTAACCGACCGGAGCGTGATCGCCAGGCCGGCGACGCTCCCGCTCGACATGCTTAGCGGCCGCGAGGTCTGGCTGTCGCTTTATGGGATCGCTTTCGACGGCGGCACGGTGTACGCGTTTCGCGACGTCACCGATCAGCGCGAGCTCGAGTCGCTCCGCAGCGACACGATCGCGACCGTCTCGCACGAGCTGCGAACCCCGGTCGCGGCCGTCTACGGCGCCGCACGCACCCTGCGCGAGCGGACTCTCGATCGCGAGACGAGCGAGCGCCTCCTGGAGCTGATCGACAGTGAAGCGTCGCGGCTGGCCACGCTCGTTGAAGACATCCTGCTCGCGAGCCAGATCGACGCGGACCGCATAACACTCACGCGCACGAGCATCGACCCCCTTCGCGTGGTCGAAGAGGCCACGCGCAACCTCGATCCCTCCCGCGTCCGCGTCGATGTCCAAGCCGACACAGCTGCCGCAACCGGCGATCCCGAGAAGCTCCGACAGGTTCTCGCCAACCTGCTGGAGAATGCATTGAAGTACGGGCGCGACCCGGTGACGCTGCACGTGCTCAGCCGTCGGAGCGGAGTGCGCTTCGAGGTCTCCGACGCCGGCGACGGGATCCCGGCGCAGGAACAGCAGCGGATCTTCGAGAAGTTCCACCGGCTCGAGGCGCATTTGAACGGCGGCGTCCGCGGCACCGGTCTCGGCCTCTACATCTGTCGGGAGCTCGTCCGGCGCATGGACGGCCGGATCGGCGTCGACTCGAACCCCCGCCACGGTGCGACGTTCTGGGTCGAGCTGCCACGGCACGACTGAAATCCTTGGGGGCAGCATGACTCGCGAGGGCGTTCGACGCCGGCCGTTGCCCTGGGCCAACGGCTGGACGCGGTTTCGACGGAGAGCGCTCGGGAACGCGGGCGCCGGAAAAGCCGCGCATCGAAGCGAAAGGAGCAACGGTGGGTGATCGCAGAGAAGACGACGGCCAGGACGACCGTCTGCGGGAACGGGAGATCAACGGGCAGCAGGGCGATCTCTCGAACGCCCAAGTCGCCGAGGACGAGCAGGAGCGCCAGGAGAAGACCGGCGAGGAGTCGCCGGCTTGAGCGGAGCGTCGCTGTCGTGACACGGGCGGAACGCATTCTTCGGGCACCTGTTGCGGCGAGGCGCCGAAACACGTACAAGTTCGCTTCATGGCTGTCGTCGATCACCTGATCCCGCCGAACGAGCAGCAGCGGCTCGAGGCGCTGCGACGGTACGACATCCTCGATACGCCGCGGGACGGCGCGTTCGACCGGATCACGCGGCTCGCGAGCACGATTCTCGAGACGCCGATCTCGATCGTCAGCCTTGTCGACCACGACCGGATCTGGTTCAAGTCGACGGCAGGTCTCGAGGGTGTCCAGCAGATCGGGCGCGAGCCGGGTCTCTGCGCGTCGGCGATTCTCGGCGAGGAGGTCTGGCTCGTCGAGGATGCGAAGGTGGACCCGCGCGCGCTTGCGAATCCGCTCGTGGCCGGGGAATTCGGGCTGCGGTTCTACGCGGGCAGTCCGCTGCGAACCCACGACGGATACAACCTCGGCACGCTGTGTGTGATCGACCGTCAGCCGCGGCGCCTGGAGGACAGGCAGCTCAAGGTGCTCGACGACCTTGCGGCGCTGGTTGTGGACGAGCTGGAGCTTCGGCTAGCGGCGCGCCGGCAGGCGCAACGCGCGACCGAGCTCAACGACGACGTCGTCCAGGCGCTTGCGACGGCGAAGCTTCAGCTCGAGCTCGGCGAGTCATCGGCGGGGCTGGAGATGCTCGATCACGCGCTCGCCGGCGGCAAGCGAATCCTTGCCGAGCTCGTCACCGATATGCCGAACTACCGGCGGACAGAACCGACGCGCTAGACGCCCCCGCGGCGGCCGCCTTTACCTCCTCGACGAGCGCGGCGGGGTCGATTCCCTTTTCGAGGAAGCGCACCGCGCCTGCGGCGAGCGCGTTTGTGCGGACGGTGTCGTTGATGACGCCGGTGAGCATGACGACCTTGGTATCCGGTGACCGCGCGACCACCTGTGGTAGCGCCTCGAGCCCGTCCATTACCGGCATCGCCACGTCGAGGAGCAGGACGTCCGGGCGGTGTTCGGTGACGGCGGTGATTGCCTGCTCGCCGTTCTCGGCTTCGGCGACGACCTCGATTGCCCCGTCCAGACCGAGCGCCATGGCGACGAGGCGGCGATACCCGGGCTGGTCGTCACACACCACCACCCTGTACGTCCTCTGGGACCTTTCCGGCTCGACTTCGTCGACGTCGTTCTGGGCTGCGCCTCGCGCCGGCAACTCGACGACGAATGTCGAGCCCGGCTCGCCGTCCGACTCGACCCAGATCCGGCCGCCCATACGCGTTACGAGCTCGCGGCTGATGTAGAGACCGAGCCCGGTGCCGCTGGTACCGATCCCTGCCGCGCCCCGGTAGAACTTGTCGAAGATCCTGAGCTGCTCCTCTCGCGCGATGCCGGGTCCACCGTCGCGAACGGAGAAGCGGACGGAGCCGTCGGTTGCCTCGACCTTCAGCTCCACGCGACCGCCGCCCGAGTACCGCACGGCGTTCTCGACGAGATTCCGCAGCACCTGCGACGTCTTCTCGCCGTCCAACGCGATCGGCTCCAGCCCCGCCGCGCCGCCGACGTCGATGACGGCCGACTCGTCGCCGGCCCGCATCGTCGCTGCGACCTCCGAGGCGAGCTCGTACGCGTCTACGGGCTCGGCCGCGACATCGACGTCGCGCGCTCCCTCGAGCCGACTCGCGAGCAACACCTCCTCGAGCATCGTCCGGAGACGCGCAGCCTCGTCGTCGATGATCTGAAGAAGCTGCGACCGCTGTCGCGCGTCGAGCGCGCCGTCCTTCGCGCGCAACGTCGTCGCCGCTCCTGCAACCGCGGCCAGCGGCGTCCGAAGCTCGTGCGACATCGTCGCAATCGACTCCGCGCGACGCCGGTCGGCTGTGTGATCGGCGCGGCCGTCGCCGAACGCATACACGACGCCTTGCTCGAACCTGCTCCCAGAAAGGGCGAGCCAGAGCTCGCGGTCGTCGACGCGGAAAGGCAGCAGCTCGCGGTGCGGCGTCGCCGACGCGGCGTCCGCCGTCGGGATACGGCCAGCGACGTCGTGCCACCCGCCGAGCACCTCCCCGATCTGCCGGCCGACGATCGCCCCCGCGGGGACACCCGTGATCCGCTCCGCCGCCGGGTTCCACGACTGCACCACGTCGGAGTCGTCAACGAGGATGACGCCGTCGCCGACGAACGTGAACGCGGCAGTCGCGTGCGCTTGCCGCTCGAGCTCTTCGAGCGTATGCACGTTCTCGAGCGCGACCGCGGTCGAGTCGGCCAGAGCCTGCAGGAGCTGCACCTCCTCGTCGGTCGCCTGGTGATGGGTCGCCCAGTAGTTGCCGATCGCCCCGACCGGGTCCACCGTCCGGATCGGCACCATTGCGAGGCTCTTGACGAAGGTCGGCCGGTATGCCTCGTGCGGGACGCGCGGATCGCTGTAGATGTCAGGAATGACAGCCGGTTGGCGGTTCAACATCACCCACCCGCTGACGCACGCGTCGAGCGGGAAGCGCTGTCCCTTCCACAGCGGACTGATCGCATCCTCGTCGGCGTAGAAGCAGAAGTCGCGGTCGCGGAGAATCCAGGTCGCGCCGTCTGCGCCCGTCAGCTGTCGCGCGGCCCGGCGGACGATCTCCTGGATCTCCTCCCGGGACCGCGCCAAGGAAAGCCGCTGCACGACCTCGACAAGCGCCCACACGGAATCGTCGCGCACCGAGGCGCCCGTGATCGGGGGCGGCTGGGCATCGCTCGCCGACACGACGGAATGATGCACGCCAAACGTCGTACCCGCTAGCCGGCGGCGAGGTGCCGACAGTCGCAGACTTGGCGACCGTTCGCCCGGGTATGAGGGGATTAGGCGGGCTACCGCTCCAGCCGAATCGGCGCTAAGCTCCGGCGGTGACGTGGGCGTCCTTTCTGGACGCTCCCTCGTCGGGCGAGCACGCGGTGCAGATCTACGACGATCTCACCGACCTAGTCGAGACGGTCGCGTCCTTCCTCGACGCTGGATTCCGAGCCGACGAGCCGGCACTCCTCGTGATAACTGCCGACCACGTCCACGCCTTCGAGGCTCGCGTAGAAAGCGACGGCTGGAACTGCGCGGAACTGCGGCGACAAGGGTTGCTCGCCATCCTCGACGCCGACGAGACGCTCGGAGCGTTCATGGCGAACGACGGTCCATCGCCGCTGCGATTCCGAGAGGCGATTGGAAGAACCCTGGACGAGCTCGTCGCGCGCCGGCCGGCAGCGACGATTCGAGTATTCGGCGAGATGGTCGATGTGCTGTCGCGGCAAGGACACGTGAGCGCGGCGATCGCTCTCGAGGAGCTGTGGAACGACCTCTCCCAGGAGCGCCGGTTCGCCCTTCTCTGCGGCTATCAGCTTGACGTCTTCGAGCTAGAGGTGCAGACGCAGGCGCTCCCGGAGATCTTCCGGGTACACAGCTGCCAGCGACCGGTCGCCGATCCGGCCCGACTTGCCGCCGCGGTCGACAAGGCACTCCTCGACACCGTTGGGCCCCGCGAAGCGGGCAACATCTACCTCCGCGTGGCCGAAGCCGTCCCTCGCAGCGGCCTGCCGCGAGCCCAGGCCGTTCGGTCGTGGCTCAGCAGCACGAACGATTCGACGGCGCAGCAGGTTCTCAGCCGAGCTCGCGCTCTCTACGCGACGGCTTAAGGCAGCTTCGGGGCTGCCACAGAAGAAGCGCCCGCGAGACGCTCGCGAGCGCGCCTGTGGGAACGACGTCTCTCCGTATTTTCTGGTGCGCCAAACCGTGACCCCCTCTTTACCTGGCAAGCGGGTCGGTAGAGCGAGCGCGGTGCAATTGCCGATTTTGCAGGGGTTTGCTCTCGTCTACGAGCCGCCGTTCGCCGGAAGATGCAGACCGGTGCGACCTTGGTCTTCAACTGTGGCAACGGTGGTGCGAGAAAAACTGCGACTTTGCAGGCTTTTTCAAAGCCCTCTGACGGACTCGAACCGTCGACCCCCTCCTTACCATGGAGGTGCTCTACCGACTGAGCTAAGAGGGCGAGGCGGCCATTCTACCGGCGCCCCGACGCGCCCCTACAGCGGGTGCACGCAGCCGATCGACGCCATGAACGCGTCGCACGACGCGCGCAGCTCCCCAGCCCGCTCGCGCTCCCCTGACGACTCGAGCGCGTCCGCGAGGTCGAGGTCGATCGCCGCCGCATCGAACTCGTACCCGAACGAGCGCTCCGTCGCCGCCGCCTGCGCGAACGCTTGCGCTGCTTCCTCGGGGCGACCCTCCACCTTCGCGATCAGACCCTCGGCAACGGCGATCGTGGTGGCGAAGCGGGCACTCGCGCCCCTCCGCCCGCTGCGCCCGAACGACTCGAGCCACGCGCGCAGCAGGTCGTGTTCGCCCGCCCGATCGAGCGCGCGCACGGCGGGCAGAGCCGTCAGCCCCGCGGCCCACCGGTCACTCACCTCCGCGAGCACCCGCGTCGTCACGTCGCGCAGCTCCGCCCGCCGCCCCGACAGCGCGGCCCACGGCAGGTAGGCGCACGCCATCGGGATGATCCGCTGCGGCTCGCCGCTCTGGAACGCGAGCTCGCGCTGCTTCTCCACCAGCTCACCGGCCGCATCGAGATCGCCGCGCCGGGTCAGGACCTGCGCGCGCAGCCCGAGCCACGGGATGTAGTTCGTCGGACCCATCCGCTTCGGGTCGGCGTCGACCAGCCCGCGCTCCAGCTCGTCGAACCGTCCGGCGGGAAGCAGGTGGAGCAGTGCGATCGAGATCGGCATGTACCACTCGAGACCGGCCGTCAGCGGCACGCCTTCGAGTGTCGCGCTGCCGGCGGCGACGGTCGCGAGCACGTCGTCGACGTGGATGTGGCCGGCGGCAATCCAGACGAAGTTGACGAGGGCGCGGTAGGCCTCCTCGTTCGCGCCGATCTCTCGCCCCGCGTCGACGAGCTCGAGGACCTCACGTGGATCGGGGGCCAGTCCCGACATCCCGCGCAACGTCAGCACGTTGATGCGCGCGTTGACGATCGCGAACGGATCGCCGACGCGGTTGGCCACGTCGAGCGCCTGCCGCGCGAGCTCGTCGGCGTCGGCGCTGTCGCGCAGCATCGCTATCTGCGAGCGTCTGGCGAGAGCCCGCGCGAGCTCCGGCGACTCCGGCCGCCCGCGCAGCGCCTCGACGGCGTCGCTGGCCGCACGCAGCGCGTCGTCCCACGCGCCCGCGAGCCACGACACGCGGGACCGCCACGCGAGTGCATGGCTCCGCAGCTCGACCGCCGACGGAGGCGCGAGCTCCAACGCCGCGTCCAGATGCTCGCGCGCCTGCTCGAGTGACGGAGCAGCGTCGGCCGGCGCGCTCAGCATCATCAGCTCGCCGAGCGCGGCCAGCGCGGCCGCGCGCGCCTCGTTCGCGACCGGCAGGTCGAGCACGCGCCTCAGGTGCCGCTCGGCGGCACCGAATGCGCCACGCTGCAGCGCCGCGCGCCCGGCGGTGAGGAAGAGCCCGCCCGCGCGCTCGGCGACCGCATCGGCCTTCTCCCCGTACGTGAGCGGCTCGCCGTAGTGGTACGCGGCGAGCTCGGCCGCCTCGAGCCCGCGGTCGGGTGCCACGTCCTGGATCCACTCCGCGACGCGACGGTGCAGCTCGCGCCGCTCGCCGCGCGGCAGCGACGCATACGCGACGTCGCGCGTCAGCGCGTGCTTGAACGCGAACTCGCGCATCCCGGCGACCGACGACACCGGCTGCTCGGACACGAGCCCGCGTGACGCGAGCGGCGCGACGACCTCCTCGTCGGCGCCGGCGGCCTCCGGCCAGAATACGCGGCCGACGACCGAGCAGCGCCGCAACGCGTCGCGCTGCTCCTCCTCCAGCAGGTCGAGCCGCGCAGCGATGACGCCGTGAACCGAGTCCGGCAGCGGCAGCTCCGACAGGTCGGCGCTCACCTTCCAACCGTCGTCGGAGCGCACGAGCAGTTCCCGTTCGATCAGCATCGCCAGCATCTCCTCGACAAAGAACGGATTGCCCTCGGCGCGCGCGAGCACGCGCTCGACGATCGCCCCGAGTGACCCGTTCTGGCCGAGCAGCGCGTGGACGAGCGTGCCGGCGTCGGCGGCCGCGAGCGGCGGCAGCGTCAGCGCGGTCGCGTTCTGCTTCGCGGCGCCCCACGTGGGCCGTGCCTCGAGCAGCTCGATCCGCGCGGTGCAGACGATGAGTACCGCAGCGTCGGCGAGCGTGTCGGCGAGGTACTCGAGCAGGTCGAGGAGCTGCGGCGAGGCCCAGTGCACGTCCTCGACCGCAAGCAGCGTCGGCCGCTCGTGCCCGAGCGCCAGGAAGTACCGCCGCCAGGCGTCGTGCAGCCGCTGCGTCACCTCGCGCGTCGACATCGCGGACTCGGGGAGCTCCAGCCCGATCGTCCAGAGGATCGGCTCGAGGATCGGGTCGCTCTCGCCGCCGACGACGCGCGCGACGTCGTCGCGCAGCTTCTCGCGCGCGGTCGCCGCCGCGTCGGAGTCGAGGACGCCCGCGTGCGCCTTCGCGGCCTCCGCGATCGGCCAGTACGCGATCTCGTCTCCGTAGGGGAGGCAGCGGCCTTCGAGCAAGACCGTGTCGGGCAGCGCACGCACGAGCTCCGCGAGCAGCCGCGACTTGCCGACGCCCGCCGGGCCGTAGAGCGTGACGAGCTGCGGTGCGCGCTCGCGCTCAACGCGCCGCGCGAGCGCCTTCAGGATCGCGAGCTCGTCGTCGCGGGCGATCAGCGGCGCGCTCAGCCCGCCCACGCCGCGCGGCGCCGGTTCTGCAGCCGCCGACTCGGCCGGCCAGGCCTCGACCGCGCCGCTCTTGCCCTTCGCGTCGATCTCGAGTCGCGGCCCGTACGCGACGGCGCGGGCCGTCGCGCTCCGCGTGCGCGCACCCACGAGCACCTGCCCCGCATCGGCAGCCTGCTGCAGCCGCGCCGCGACGTTGACCGCGTCGCCGCTCACCATCAGCTCTCCGCGCGCGGCAGCCTCGCGTCCCGAGACGACCTCGCCCGTGTTCACGCCGACGCGCAGCCCGACCGACGGGCCGAACCGATCGGCGACTCGGGATGCGAAGCCGGGAAACGCCGTCTGGACGGCAAGCGCGGCGCGCACTGCGCGCTCCGGATCGTCGTCGTGCGCACGCGGAATCCCGAAGACCGCGAGGATCGCGTCGCCGACGAACTTCTCCGTGACGCCGCCGAAGCGCTCGACCTCGGCGTTCACCAGCGCGAAGAGCTCGCTCTGGAGGTCGCGCACGTCCTCCGGGTCGAGCTGCTCGCCGAGCGCCGTCGAGCCGGCGAGGTCGGCGAAGAGGATCGTCACGACGCGCCGTTCGAGCCGCTCGTCCGTCATGGATCGAGTGTACGGCGGCCGGTGCCGTCACCCATCAGGGGGATGGCGCGTGCCCTTGTGCGACCGAAAAGTCAGGTGGCGGGCGCGCAAAGCCCGTACTGCGACATGTTCAGACGCGACCTGATCCCCGGACGGCTTCGCCTGCTCGCGCGCGAGGAGGGGATGAGCCTCGTCGAGACGGTGCTCGCGGCGACGATTTTCGTGCTCGTCTCGACTGTGATCATCGCGACGCTCGTCTCCTCGACCACGAGCGTCAAGTTCGCGAAGGACCGGACGATCGCCGAGGAGGGGGCGACCTCGTACATCGAGAGCATCAAGCTGATGGCCGAGGACCCGAACACCTACAACAACATCGGCACGGTCAACGGCAACCCGCCGGGCACGCTCCCGGCGTCGCAGCCGTTCAACGGCGTCAACGGCGAGAACCTCGGCACCCCGGCGACGCTCACGACCCGCGTCGTGTACGCCTCGAGCAACGTTCCGGGCTCGTACACGCTGGGGAACAGCTACAAGCGCGTCACCGTCACGATCACGCGCAACTCCGACGGGCGCCAGCTCGCGCAGCTCGTGACCTTCGTTGCGCCTCCCGTGCGCGCTGCGGGCAACACCGCGACGATCAACGCGACCGTCATCGACTACGGGAACAACCAGCCTGTCCCCGGGTCGACGGTGTCGCTGGCGACCGGGCCGAGCGCTCCCGCCTCCGACGTCACGAACTCGGCGGGCCAGGTGCAGTTCGCCGGGCTGACGGCGAACCCGACGTCCGGGCCGCAGGCCTACTACGACCTCTCTGTCACGCCGCCGTCCGGCTACGCGGTCCTCAGCGACACGATGTCGCCGAACGCCGCGGCGCACGTGCAGCTCTCCCCGACGCAGATCTTCAACACGACGCTCGACGTCTACCAGCCGGTCACGATCACCGTGGCGCTGCAGAACCCGAACCTGACGCAGTACGCGGGCAACGCAACGGTCACCGTGACGTCGAGCCGCGGCACCGGCACCTTCAACTACACGGGCTCGCCGATCACGATCACGACGCTGGCGCCGCCCAACGGCGAGCTGCTCGTTCCCGGCCTCTCGTACACGGTGCAGGCGAGCGCGCCGGGCTTCAACACCGTCTCGTCGATCCAGACCGTCCCGTCCGGGACGTACCCGCAGAGCCTCAGCTCGACCTTCACGCTGACGATGACGCGGCAGACCGGGAACGTGAACGTGACCGTCCAGCGCAGCGGCTCCTTCTGCAACAACGCGACCGTCACGATCACCGGCGGGCCGACGAACGTGAACCTCTCCGGCTCGACGACGAGCACCGGCGGAGCGGCGGTCTTCCCGAACGTCCCGGTCGGGAGCGGCTACACGATCACGGGCAAGTCGAACGTGACCGGCGTGCAGGCCACGCTCTCGAACCAGTCCGTCGCGACGGGGACGAACAACTTCTCGGTGTTGCTCGGGTCCGGAGCGACGCCGTGCTGACGCCGGCGCGCGCTCAGGACGGGTTCACGCTGATCGAGGTCCTCGTCACCCTGACCGTCCTCACCGTCGTCGTGGCGGCGTTCTCCGCGGTGTTCCAGACGACGATCACCCGCAGCGCGACGCTGACCGAGCACGCGGCGCTCGAGTCGGAAGGGCGCGCGGCCGTCGACCAGCTCGTCTCCGAGCTGCGGCAGGCGGCGTGCAACGGCTCGACCGCGCCCGTCGTGGCGGCGAGCGGGACGACGCTCACCTTCTACACGCCCGACCGCGCGACGCCGTACCACCTGCAGGAGCTCTCGTACACCGTGAGCGGCGGCTGGCTGTCACGGCAGCAGGCGATCAGCACGAACACCGGCGGGCCGCCCTGGACGATCCCCGCGCTCTCGACGGCGGTGCACAAGGTCGGCTCGATCTCGAACGCGCAGGTGTTCGACTTCGAGGACGCCTCGGGCAACGACCTCTCGCCCGGCGGCGCCGCAGTCACGAGCACCAACCTGCCGAACATCGCCTACGCCACGGTGACCCTGGTGCTGCAGCCGAAGGCGAGCCACAACGTCGACCAGGTCTTCGTGCAGGGCAGCGTCGACCTCCGGGAGAGCGCATGCTCGTGAGCCTCCGGCGGGTCGCCCGCGACGAGCGCGGCCAGGCGATGATGATGGTCGTCATCCTGACGACCGCGCTCACCCTGCTCGGCACCATGCTCGTGCAGGCGGTGCAGACCGATCAGTCGCAGGCGGCGGACTCCACGGTCCGGCAGAAGGTCTTCCAGGCGGCCGAGGCGGGTCTCGACGACTACATCGCGAAGCTCCTCGACGACAACCAGTACTACCTCCACTACCTGGCGCCGGGCGAGTCGACACGACAGTCGGCGACGAGCGGCGGGCCGATCGCGTCGGTGATGCCGCCGGCCTCCCCGACCGTGTGGCCGACGGCCGGCGGCACGTCGTGGAACTACCCGAACGGCAAGGACGCCTGGTACGACCTCGGGAACGGCTACTCGTACAACATCGAGGTGGTCGCGCCGCAGACCGGCGGCAACAACACGAACTTCCTCGAGATCATCTCGACGGGGAAGATGAACGCGACCACCAACAGCGGCTCGAACGTGCGCGAGCGCGTGCTCGAGGAGCTGCTGCGACCGGCGAGCGTCGCGGACTTCCAGATGCTCGCCGACGCGAACATCAGCTACGGGTCGGTCGCGACGACGTACGGGAAGATCTACGCCGGCGTCAACCCGAACAACCCGGCCATCAAGTACAGCGTCAACCACGACGGCAACGCGTACGCAGACATCTACGCGGAGGGCAGCGTCACCGGCAGCGTGACGATGCACAACGGCGCGCAGAAGTACGACAGCACGAACATCCGCACCGTGATCAAGCAGCCGATTCAGTTCAGCGGCTTCCTCGGCTCGTTCTCGGACATCCAGCGCGCCGCGCAGAACGCCGGCGGGATCTATTTGAACAACAGCAACTACGCGGCGTGGTGGCTCACCTTCAACTCGGACGGCACCGTGAGCATCTCCGGCTGCACCGCGACGCAGGCGATTCAGGACGTGCAGCCGACGAACTGCACGGCGCTTGCCGGCTCGCCGTTCAACGTGCCGCAGAACGGATCGATCTACGCACAGCAGAGCGTGATCGTCGCCGGCGGCAACTCGGTGTGCGGCGGGCCCCCGGTGACGACGCAGATCACGGGTAGCTGCGTCAAGGGCCGCGTCACGGTCGCATCGAACAACGACATCGTGATCGGCGGCAACATCGACTACGTCACGAGCGGCACCGACACGCTGGGACTGATGGCGAAGGGCTACATGTACGTCGCGCAGTGGGCGCCGCAGTCGCTGAACTGGCGGGCCGCGACGCTCGCGCAGACCGGACAGTGGGAGTCGGCGCCCAACGCGCCGATCGGGAGCCACAACGGGACCATGACGTTCACCGGCTCGACGGCGGCGATCAACGGCGGCCAGATGTCGATGTTCGACTTCCGCGTCTACCAGTACGACCCGACGCTCGCGTACCTTCAGCCGCCGTGGTTCCCGACGATCACGCAGGCGTACACAGTCGAGCTCTTCCGCGAGCTCCCGCCCAGCTAACCCGGTTTCCCGCGCATCGGGAACCGAGTTGTACGTCTTACGCCTGCGCGGCCGCCGCGTTCGACCAGTGAGCCGGCGGACGGTTGCGGCGCCTGCGCTCGGGGCGCAGGATCGCGAGCTCGACCTCGATCGCCTCCTCCGTCCCGCCGCGCCGGAAGGCGACGACCGCACGGTCGCCGAAGAGCTTCGTGACCGTGCCGGCGAGGCCGCGCAGCTCGCGCGGCGCCGCACCCTCGTCGGGGTGGACGAACACCCACTGGCCGCGCTCGATGCCGCTCATCCGCGCGCGGAGCCCCCACCGTGCCGCATGCGCGCATGCTTTGTCGGCGCGCGCCTGCGATCAATCCCTCGGACGGGTACGGCAAGGATTCGCGCCGCCAAAGTGGTAAACGGACCACGCGCCGGCGACCGGCCCCTAAGAACGACGGCTGCAGGGTCGTCGTCGGCGCACCCTCCCTCGCCGTGAGAGAGGAGTGGCGGCGGGGCAAACGGGGGTGATTTGCCGTCAGTCCGCCGCAGGCCCGCGCCGCCGGTCTCATCATCGGCGATCCGGCGGCAGAAGTTGAGGGGGAGCTCAGTGGAAGCGCAGCCGCGGCAGGAGCCGGAGGCGTGGCTCCTCCTCGCGGGCGGCGCTCTCGATCAGCGGCTCGACGAGCTCCGGGTCGAACTGCGTGCCCGCATTCCGCTCCAGCTCGAGCAGCGCCGCGTCGCGCGACTTCGCCGGGCGGTAGGGCCGCTTCTCCCGCATCGCGGCGAACGCGTCGGCGATCCCGACGATGCGGGCCTCGAGCGGGATGTCGTCGGCGGCCAGCCGCGCGGGGTAGCCGCAGCCGTCCCACCGCTCGTGGTGGTGGCGGATCGCGAGGGCCGCGCGCGGGGCGACGTCGCTGCCGACGATCTCGAAGCCCCAGTCGGGGTGGAGCTTGACCGTCGCGTACTCGAGGCGGTCGAGCGGCCGCCGCTTCGCGAGGATCGCCCGCGGGACGAGCGTCTTGCCCACGTCGTGCAGCAGGGCGCCCTCGACGACGACGGCGACGTCGTTCCGCGGCAGCCCGATCCGCGCGGCGACGTCGCGCGCCAGGGTCGCCACGTGGAGCGCGTGGGCGTCGGGCACGTCGATCCGGAGGGTGCGCCGGGCGGCGATCGCCCGCGCCCGTGCTTCGATTTCCTCGAACGCCTGCCCGCTCGGAAAGGCGTTAGGTTCGAGTGCGTCGAGCATGGGAGGTTCACCCATTCGGGGGATTCCGTCGTCATCCTTCCGGGTGAGGGTGTGTCGGGGAGGGCGTTTGCGGCGACAGCGAAGCGAGCCGTTTCTTGAGTGACATCGACCGGCGAACCGCGGTCGCGGCCGTGGTCGTGGCGCTCGTCGTCGGCGCGCTCGTCGTCGCGATCGAGGCGGTCGTCACGCACGACGCCAAGGCGTCGGCACGCTCGCGCGTCAACGTCGCTGCCGAGCGGGCGACGGCGTTCGCGACCGAGCTGCGCCAGGCGGCCGGTAAGAGAGCCGAGGCGGTGACGGCGTCGCCGGTCGTGCAGCGTGCGTACACGCGGCACGACGCGCACGCGTTGAGCCACTACGCCGCGCTGCATCCCAACGTCTCGTTCAGGCTCTGGAACGGCCGCGTCCTCGGAGGGATCGACCCCGGCGCCGTGGTGCAGCGGCTCGACGTCGTCGCAGCGACCGGCGGAGTGGGGGCGGTCTCGGCGGGCGTCGTGCCGACGGGCGCGCAGCTTGCGCGCCTCCAGTCCCGGGCGTCGGGCGCGCATGTCGCGTACGTCGTGGACGGCGTCGTGCGCTGGCCGCCCCGCGGACGCAGCACCGCCGGCTCGGTGTTCGCGGACGTCTCGCTGCCGTCGGCGGAGCCGACGTCGCTCGTCGTCTCGACCTCCGCGTCGGGCATCCCGGGCCGCAACGTCTGGCCGCCGCTCGCGGCGGTGCTGGCGGGGCTCGTCGCGGGCCGCTTCCTGTCGACGCGCCGGCAGCGTCAGGCGCGGACGCGAGAGATCGCGAAGAGCCTCGACATCGTGGGCGAGACGCTGGCGGCGACGCACGACCCCCAGGCGCTCCTGCCTGTCGTGCTGAAGGCGGCGACCGAGGCGACCGGCGCGACCGGCGGCGTCATCCTGACGGCCGACATCCCGCGCGTGAGCTGGGGCGCCACGAACACGAACCGCGGCGCGCACCTCGACGTCCCGCTGCGTACCGAGGCGGGCACGGTCTCGACGCTCCGGCTCTTCAGCGGTGCGGAGCCGTTCGACGAGGAGGCGCGCGACGCCGCGAGGTGGATCGCGACCCAGGCGGAGATCGCGCTCGAGAACGCACACCTCCACCGCCTCGTGCAGCAGCAGGCGCTCACCGACGAGCTGACGTCGCTCGCGAATCGCCGCCGCTTCATGGCCGAGTTCCGGCGGGAGGCGCAACGCGCCGACCGCACGGAGACGCCGCTGAGCGTGATCGTGCTCGACCTCGACGACTTCAAGCAGATCAACGACACGTGGGGGCACGACACCGGCGACGCGGTGCTACGCGGGCTCGCCGACGTCCTCACGGGTGCGACGCGCACCGTCGACCTGCCGGCGCGGCTCGGCGGCGAGGAGTTCGCGGTGCTGCTGCCGAACACCGACGCGGAGGGTGCGCGCGGCGTCGCGGAGCGCGTCCAGCGAGACCTGGGGGAGATGCGCGTGCCGGCCGGCGACGACGCGGTGGGCGTCACCGCCAGCTTCGGCATCTCCAGCTTCCCCGAGGGAGCGGCGCTCGCCGACCTCCTGAACGACGCCGACCGCTGCCTCTACGAGGCCAAGCGCGCGGGCAAGAACAGAATCGTGGTAACTGCGGCAAAAGCCCGATAGGGCGTCCGAAAACGGGGATATCGTGGCCGCGTGCGCTTCGCCTGGGTGCCGCTCCTGCTTGCGCCTGCCGCCGTCGTCTTCGTCGCCACCCGCACGACCGTCGACACGATCGGCGGCGCCGAGCACCTGAACGTCCCGCGCATCGCGGCGGCCATCCCGCTGCCCGGGATCGCGATGACGGGGCCGTCCGCGCCCGCGCCGGTCGTGACGCACGTTCGCAGCGGGGGAGGTTCGCACCGGCGCGTCGTCGCCCGTCGGACGCCTGCACCGAGCGCGTCCCCGAGCGCACCGGTGTTCGTGTCGGCCGCGCCGACACCTGCGGCCGCCGTTCCGGCGCCGCCCGCGCAGGCGCCCCCGCCGAAACCGAAGCCCGCCCCGAAGCCGAAGCCCGCGCCGCGGCCGTCGCCGAGCCCGCAGCCGCCCTCTCCGCCGCCGCCCTCTCCGCCGCCTCCCCCGGGTGCGCCCCCGCCGCCGCCGCCGACACCCGAGCCGCCTCCGCCTGAGCCCTCGCCGCCTCCTCCGACGCCGACGCCCACTCCTGCGCCGCCGCCGACGCCCACTCCGACACCGGCCGGCTTCCACACCGACCCGAACCCGGCTGCGCAGACGGCGACGTCGCCCCCGACGCCGACGCCCGCGTCGCCCACGCCGGGGCAGTAGTCGTTCACCAAGTCGAACGTCGCGCGCCGTTGACGCGCCTGCACGGCGCGGGAACGCTTCGTGGGTGGTCGGAAGCGCCGATCGCAGCGCCTACCTGATCCGCCTCAAGGTCCCAGTCGCGCGGGAGGCGGAAGCGCTCGCGCACGACCTCGAGCGCAACGGCGCGGCCGTCCGGCGCAAGGACGCGGTCGTGACCGCCATCTGGCCGGCCTCCGAGGCCGACGACGTCGATCGCTGGGACGACTTCACGTTCCCCGAGCTCGTCTTCTTCCTGCGCTCGTGGGCCGGCCGAGACCGCGACCGGCAGCTCGAGGTGCTCGAGGAGCGGCCCGTCGGCCGGCTCCGGCTGAGCTCGTGACGTAGGTCTCGAACGTCATGCGAATCCCCCGAACGGCCTATTGGCTGTTGGGCGGAATTTGCATGAAAATCAGGTCATACCTGCGGCGAACCACACTCTGCGCGCGCGCACGCGGCAGCAGCGCGTCGAGGCTGCTCCGGCCGTCCCTGCGGAGCGCCATTCCTCGCTTCGCGCGGACCTCGAAGCGGTCTGGGCGATCAGCGCCGCCGAGGGCGCGGGGGCGGCCGTCGACGCCGTGCTGGCGTTCGCATCGGCCGTCCTCCAGGAGGCGGCGCTCGAGCCTGCCGGCCGTGACGTCGTCGACGACGCGGCGGTCGTCGTCGCGCACGTGTCGGACCTCGCGCGGCTGACCGAGACGGCGACACGGCGCACGCTGTTCCGGAACGCGTCGCGCCGGCTCGCGCTCGTCGGCCGCGACCCGGCTGCGACGCTCGAGGCGGAGCTGCGGCTGCTCGTCATGCTCGCGCCGGTTGCGGCGGCGTCGGTGTGGGTGCCGACCGCGGGTGGAAGTCTCGAGCTCGCAGCGGCGTCCGGTCCGCTCGCGACGACGCGGCGGTGCAAGTGCGCCGCCGCGTCGGCTCTCGCGAACGAGCCGATGCCGAAGCCGCACAACTTGCGCGTGCGCGTGCACGGCTACGCGCTCGGCCGCGCCGGCGCGCTCGTCGTCCGCCTCGCGCTCGACGCATACGCCGACGCGCTGCCGTTCCTCGAGGAGTTCGCGTTCGCGTTCACGTCGATCGGCGAGCGCGACCGGCTCGCGCGCGCCAGCGCGAGCGACGACCGCCGGCTGCAGTCGGCGTACGAGCGGCGCCTCATGCGCGCGGCCTTCGACCTGCATGACGGCCCGCTGCAGGACCTCGCGGCGCTGGCCGCGGAGGTGCGGCTGCTGCGCACGCAGATCGGTCAGGCAGACGCGCTTCGCGCGGACCTGCTCGTCGGCCGCATGGACGACGTCACGAGCCGGATCGTCGAGCTCGACGGCTCGCTGCGCGGGATCATGCAGTCGCTCGAGACGTCGACGCTCGCCGAGCGCCCGCTCGCCGAGGCGCTGCAGCGCGAGGTCGACACGTTCGCCAAGCGTTCGGGCCTCACCGTCGCGGTCGACGCGTGCGGCGACTTCGGCGCGCTGACGATGTCGCAGCGGATCGCAGTCGTGCGGATCGTGCAGGAGGCGCTGAGCAACGTGCGCTCGCACAGCACGGCCACGCACGTCGACGTCGTCGTCCGCGCCGGTGACGACGGCCTGCGGCTGAGCGTGTCCGACAACGGCTGCGGCTTCAACGTCCGCGAGACCGCCGCCGCAGCACAGCGTCGCGGCCGCCTCGGCCTCGTCGGCATGAACGAGCGCGTGCGCCTGCTCGGCGGCGTGTTCTCGATCGACAGCACGCCTGGCCTCGGGACGACGGTGACCGCGTCGATCCCGGCCTACCGCCCGCTCGTTACCGGTTAGTTGTCGTGCTCCAGGAGAGGGCTCGTGACGAGCCCTTCCTGGTAGGCGAAGCGCGCTGCCTCGGTGCGGTTGGCGACGCCGAGCTTCCGGTAGATGTTCGTGAGGTGGAACTTGACGGTCTGCTCGGCGATCCAGAGCTCTTTGCCGATCTGCCCGTTCGAGAGCCCGCGCGCGAGTGCCGACAGGATCGCGAGCTCACGGTCGGTGAGCCCGGCCGCCTTCGCTGCGTTCGGCGCCTCGCCGTCGGGCATGCCGATCGCGGTGAAGACGGTGCCGGCGACGGCCTGGCGGAGAGCGGCGGGCAGGTCGACCGGGTTGACGCTCTTCACGATGTACGCGCTCGCGCCGCGCGCGAGCACCGACTCGATCACGCGCTCGTCGGTCGACACCGACAGGATCACGACCTTCACGCGCGGATAGCGCTTCTTGATCTGCTCGAGGCAGGTGAGGCCGTCCATGCCCGGCATGCGCAGGTCGAGCACGACGAGCTCGGGGTTCGTCTGGCCGACGAGCGGCAGGACGCGCTCGCCGCTGGTCGCCTCGCCGACGATCTCGAAGCCGCCGTCCTCGAGCAGCGAGTTCTTGATCCCGTCCAGAATCAGACGGTGGTCGTCGGCGATGACGACCTTGAGGGTGTCCCTGCGCGGCTCGGAGTCGCGGACCGCGGAGCTGCTTGACGCCATGCCCTATCAATCGGACGCGCGTCCCTCGTTGTAGTCACCCAATCGGGGGATCGCGCCTAGACGTTCGGCCCTGGCTGCCCGGTTACGCTTCGCGCACGATCGGGCGAGCAGATGGCGCCGCGCGTTCTCATCGGCGACCGCGACGACGCCGCCCGCCGTCGCACCGCACGCGTGCTCGAGGACAGCGGCTGCTTCGACGTGTGCGCGTGCGCGAGCGATGCCGCGGGCGCGATCGCTGTCGCGCTCGCCGAGCTGCCCGACATCTGCGTGATCGACCCCGCGCTCCCCGGCGGCGGGCTCGCGGCGGCGTGGGAGATCACGTCGCGCCTGCCCGAGACACACGTGGTGATCCTCACGGCGCACGAGAGCGGACCTGAGTTGCTCGAGGCGATCGGCATCGGCGTCTCCGGCTACCTCGTGAAGGACGACGAACTCGACTGGCTACCGAAAGCGCTTCTCGACGTTGGACGGGGCAGCTTCGCGCTGCCGAGGCGGCTCACGCGGCACGTCGTGCAGCACCTGCGCACGAGCGCGCCGCGCCGGCGCGCGATCGTCGGGCCGGCCGCGCGGCTGACGAGCCGGGAGTGGGAGGTCATGGACCTGATCGCGGGCGGGCTGACGACCCGCCAGGTCGCGGAGCAGCTCACGCTTTCGCCGACCGCGGTGCGCGTGCACATCGCGGCGGCGGTGCGCAAGCTCGGCGTCCTGAGCCGCGCAGATGCGATCGAGCTCTTCCGGCGCCGGGACGTTCAGGTGCCTGAACAGGCCGCTTCCTTCGGTTCCTAGACCCCATCCGGTCGAAGACTGGACGTTCGTCCGGTGTAGCAGGTTTTGCCAAGAACGACCCTTGAGCCAGGACAAAACCTTCAGTCGTCGCTGCGGCAAACGGCGGCTGCGGGTCGTCCTGGAAGTTCCCTCACCCAGTGAGGGGAGCGGCAGGGAGGCCGCCTCGACGAGGCGACGTCTCTGCCGCGGGGAGGCCCCAGCGGTCGCTGGGTGCGGGTTAACCAATCACCCAGGGAGGGTGGAATGAAGTTCATCAAGTCGAAGAAGGGCCTCGTCCTTCTCGCAGTGCTGGTCGTCGCGGCTGCCGCGGCGATCGGTGGGTATGCGTACTTCTCGTCGACCGGCTCGGGCTCGGGCACGGCGTCGGTGGGTACCAGCTCGAACATCCAGCTCAGCAGCCCGCTGGTTGGGACGCTGTATCCGGGTGGGGCGGCGGTTCCTGTGACCGTCACGATTCACAATCCTGGCACGGGCCAGGAGTACGTCGGCACGATCAGCGGTGCTGTTCAGAACGGTGGCACCGGCGGAAACTGCCTCGGCTCGTGGTTCACCGTTGCACCGATCACCTACAACGCGGAGGTGGCTGGCGGTGCGAGCCCGACCGCGAACACGACGGTGACGATGATCGACTCTGGCTCGAACCAGGATGCGTGCCAGGGCGCCACGATGACGATCAACTGGTCGAGCAACTAGCGACCAGGTTCGAACGGTGGGGCGGTCCTTGCGGCGGCCGCTCCACCTTCTCTGCACGCAGATGACGAGTAGACGAGACGAGAGGGAGAGCGGGTAGTTCGGATGAGTTTTGGGGGGGTCAGGAGGACAGGAGGGAGCGCCGGCCGGGTGGTGACGGTGGCGTTGCTTTGTGTCCTCGGCGGGGGCGCGTGGGCGGCTCTGAGCGCGTTTGCTGCGTCCGGACCGCCGACACCGTCGATCAGTTCGGGGCCGGCGAACCCGACGAATAGCACCTCGGCGTCGTTTACCTATACGGACTCAGGGACGGTTGCGAAGTTCCAGTGCGCGTTGGATAGCAACGCGAACGCGAGCTTCGTGGACTGCGGAACGAAGAAGCCGTCCTCGATCTCCTACTCGAACCTCTCGGCGGCGTCGCACACGTTCTACGTCCGCGCGGTAGTGACGACCGGGGCGAACGCGGGCACCAGCTCGCCGGCCTCGTACACGTGGACGGTCGACCGGACGCCGCCGACAGTGCAGTCGATCACGGCGGCCGATCCGAACCCGACCGGGGCATCGTCGGTGCGCTGGACGGTCACCTTCTCAGAGCCGGTGACCGGCGTCGCGGCCTCGAACTTCACGACCAGCGTCAGCGGGATCAGCGGCAACACGAACGTGACCAGCGTGTCCGGCGGCGGCTCGGTCTACACGGTCACCGCGAACACCGGCGCCACCACGTCCTCTGGGTCGGGGACGGAGAAGCTGGTGCTGTCCTCGGCAGGGTCGATCAAGGATCTGGCCGGGAACGGCCTGGCGGGGGCGCCCTACACGGGCACCTCCTACACGGTCGATCATCTGGCGCCGAAGGTGCAGTCTATGGCGCTCGCCGGCCCCTCGCCGACCAACGCCAGCTCCGTGTCCTGGACGGTGACTTTCTCGGAGCCGGTAAACGGGGTGGCGACGAGCAACTTCTCGCTCTCCTGGTCGGGCATCACCGGCACCCCGACGGTGACCGGCGTCTCAGGCGGGCCGACCGTCTACACCGTGACCGCCTCGACCGGCTCCAGCGCCGGCAACAGCGGCTCCTTGCAGCTCCGGCTGACCTCGGCCGGCTCGATCAAAGACAACGTCGGCAACGGCCTGACCGGGGTGCCGTTCAACGGGCCCAGCTATGCGATCGACAAGCTGACGCCACCGCCGCCTTCGATCCAGCAGCGGCCGCCCACCTATTCGGCCTCGACCTCGGCCAGCTTCTCGTTCGCAGACGACTCCGACAACGACAACGACTCCGGGGCAGGCGACCAGGACGACCTCTCCGGCGCCACGCTCTACTGCTCCCTCGACGGCGCCCCGGCCACCGTCTGCACCAGCCCCAAGAGCTACACCAACCTCAGCCAGGGCCAGCACACCTTCGCCGTCTACGCCGTCGACACCGCCGGCAACCAGTCCACGACGACGACCGTGACTTGGACGGTGGACACGGTGGCGCCGACAGTTGCGTTCACCCAGACCCCGCCGAACCCCGACACGAACCAGTCGCCGACTTTCAAGTTCAGCGCCACCGACCCCTCACCGGGCTCGGGGATCGCGCTGACGCAGTGCAAGCTCGACAGTGGGGCCTGGCAGACCTGCAGCTCGCCGAAGACGCTCTCGAACCTGTCGTACGCGCAGCACACCTTCAGCGTGCGCGCCTACGACAACGCCGGCAACGTCTCCAACACCGCCTCCTACACCTGGACGATCCAGCAGACCACGGGCGGGCAGCCGTACACGATCTCGGCGGCGATCTCCGGCAGCCTCTACCCGGGAGCAGCGGCGCTGCCGATCGACCTGATCTTCAACAGCCCGAACAGCGGCAACGGCGGCTCCGGCGTCAACGGCACCCAGGTCGGCAGCCTGAGCGTCTCGATCAGCGGTATCACCGACCCGTCCAACCATGAGATCAGCGAGCTGAACGGCGGCTCCGGCACCTGCAAGACGAGCAACTACGCGGTCACGCAGTTCTCCGGCTCCTACCCGTTCTACCTGCCGTTCGGGGTCAGCGACTTCAACGGCAGCCATAGCAGCCAGTCGCTCGGTTACACCAACACGGCGCAGTGGCCGTCGATCCGGATGCTCGATAACGGCAACCAGGACGCCTGCCGGAACGCGACCATCCACTTGAGCTTCGGAGGCCACCCGTGAGGCGCACGCTCAGCACCCTGATCGCGCTCCTCCGGGCACTCCAGCGGTTCGACGCAGCTCGCACCGATGAGCGGCAGCCCGTGCAGCCGCCGGCTCCTACGGCTCGGCCAAGTCGGCGGCGTCTCCGGTGGTCGAGACGGCTGACGGTCGTCGTCGCTGTCGGCGTCCTGGCGACCGCGGCAGGCGTGTTCGCCTACTTCACCTCGCAAGGGTCGGGGACGGCGAGCGCCGGTGTCAGTTCGCTCTCCACGCCCGGGAGTGTCGCTGCCTCGACCTCGGGGGCGACCGTGCATGTCACCTGGTCGGCCTCGTCGATCAACGGCACGGTCGCGGCGACTAGTTACTTGGTGGAGCGGTATACGAGTGCCGGCGCGGATCTCGGCGCTGCGGGTTGCAGCCCGGTGCCGTCGAGCGCCGGCATCCCGAACGCGCTCGGCAGCTTCTCCTGCACCGACAACCCGGGCTCGAGCTCGTACAAGTACAAGGTGACGGCGCGCTACAACAACTCTTGGACGGCGACCTCCGGGTTCACGAACACGGTCACGCCGGGCAGTTCCACGACCACGCTTGTCTCGTCGGCGAACCCGTCCGTAAGCGGTCAGCAAGTGACCTTCACGGCGACGGTCACCGTCTCGCCTTCGGGCACGCCAACCGGCAAAGTCGCTTTCTACGACGGCGCGACGGCGATCGCCGCCTGCGGAGGAGCAACGGGCGTCGCGCTCAGCGGCACAGCACCGTTCCAGGCAACCTGTCAGCAGACGTATGCCGCGAGCGGCGGCAACCACACGATCACGGCGCAGTTCCTCGGCGACGCCAACTATCCGAGTTCCTCTTCAGCGCCACTGACCCAGGTCGTGAACAAGGCTAGCCAGACGATCACTTTCACCTCTTCGGCTCCGTCGAACGCGAAGGTCGGCGGTGGGACGTACACGCCGACGGCAACTGGTGGTGGCTCGGGCAACCCGGTCACGCTGACGATTGATGCCTCTGCCTCGTCGGTGTGCTCGATTAGCGGCGGCGTCGTAAGCTTCCAGACCGTCGGCACCTGCGTGATCGACGCGAACCAGGCCGGGGATGGCGACTACTTCGCCGCATCACAGACGCAGCAGAGCTTCGCAGTAGCCAAGGGCGACCAAACGATTACCTTCGGTGCGCTCGCGAACAAGCGGTTCGATCAAAGTCCGATCACCGTCTCCGCGACCGGCGGTGGGTCAGGCAACCCGGTCACGTTTAGCTCGACGACCCCCTCGGTCTGCACCTCCGGTGGGACGAATGGGGCGACGATCACGTTCGTGAGCGGCGCGAACGTGACCTGCACGGTCAAGGCCGATCAGGCTGGGAACGCGAACTGGAACGCTGCACCGTCGGTGTCGCAGAGCTTCACGATCACCCCTGGTAACCAGACGATCAGCTTTACATCGACCGCCCCGGGTAGCGCGAAGGTAGGGGGAGCGACCTACACGCCAACCGCGACAGCGACCTCAGGTCTGGCCGTCACGCTGACGATTGATGCCTCTGCCTCGTCGGTCTGCTCGATCAGCGGCGGCGTCGTAAGCTTCCAGACCGTCGGCACCTGTGTGATCGACGCGAACCAGGCCGGGAACGCGAACTGGAACGCGGCGCCGCAGGTTCAGCAGAGCTTCACCGTCGCCAAGGGCGACCAGACGATCAGCTTCACCAACCCCGGCGCGAAGACCTTCGATCAAAGTCCGATCACGGTGTCAGCGACCGGCGGGGGATCTGGCAATCCGGTCACGTTCAGTTCGGCCACGACTTCGGTCTGCACAGCCGGCGGCACCAACGGCGCCACGATCACGTTCGTCACCGTGGGCACCTGCACGATCAATGCGGATCAGGCCGGCAACTCGAACTGGAACGCCGCCACCCAGGTGCAGCAGAGCTTCACGATCAATAAGGGCAACCAGACGATCAGCTTCACCAACCCCGGAACAAAGACGTTCGACCAAGGGCCGATCACGCTCACCGCTGCCGCAAGCTCCGGTCTCGCGGTGACCTTCACCTCAGCGACTACCAGCGTCTGCACCGCCGGGGGCACCAACGGCGCCACGATCACCTTCGTCACGGTTGGCACCTGCACAATCGACGCCGACCAGGCCGGCAACAGCAACTGGAACGCCGCCACGCAGGTGCAGCAGAGCTTCACGATCAGCAAGGGCAACCAGACGATCAGCTTCAACGCGCTCGCCAACCAGCGGCTCGACCAGAGCCCGGTCACGGCCTCCGCATCAGCGTCGTCTGGTCTGACGGTGACGTTCAGCTCGACGACGACCAGCGTCTGCACCGTCTCCGGCACCACCATCACGCTCGTCCACGTCGGCACCTGCACGATCAACGCCGACCAGGCCGGCAATAACAACTGGAACGCGGCGCCGACCGTAGCGCAGAGCTTCACGGTCAGTAAGGGCAACCAAACGATCACCTTCCCGGCGCTTTCGAATGTGCGGCTCGACCAGACACCCCCGACGCCGAACGCGACCGCCTCGTCCAACCTCGCGGTGACCTATTCGACGGCAAGCACCGCCTGCTCGGTGACAAGCGCTGGCGCGATCACACTCCTGCACGCCGGAAGCTGCGCCATCAACGCCGACCAGGCAGGAAACGCCGACTGGAACGCCGCCACAAGGGTGACGCAGACCTTCACGATCAATAAGGGCAACCAGACAATCAGCTTCGGCGCCGCGCCCGCGTTCGCCCGCACCGGCGTCAGCGGCTCGTCCGTCAGCGCAACTGCAACCTCCGGTCTCGCGGTGACCTACGGTTCCTCGACATCCAGCATCTGCACTGTCAACAGCAGCTCCGGTGCGCTCACGCTCCTCACGATTGGGCAATGCACAATCACCGCCGACCAGGCTGGCAACAGCGACTGGAACGCAGCGACGCAGGCAACCCAGTCCTTCCAGGTCTACAACGGCAGCGTGACGGGACTCGTCTGGACTAGCACGAGCACGTCTGGCTCTGGCTTGTCTTGTACCGGTTCGGGAACAACCTCAGTCGATTGCACGGCGTCCGGTGGCAACAACGCCACGATCACCGGAACCATCGCGTTCTCAAACTCGAGCGGAACTCCCACGGTGTTTAGCGCCCAGGCTCAGAGCATGCCTTGGTCTCAGACCGGCAAGGGCACCGCCAGCGGTACGTCGACGGTGAACGCGAACCAGTCGACGGCGTCAGCATCGGTCACGGCGCAAAAGAACGGGAGTAACGCGGCCGTTCTGACGCTCACCTTCACCACGCCCGGCGGCACAACTTGGACGGCCACGCTACACATCAACTAGCGCAACGCTGATCGCCACGAATGGAGGCCTGAAGGGGCGGCGGAAGTCGCCCCTCATCGTGAGACCGGGAAGTTGACCTATGGCGTCGCTGTCGTCCGTGGACAGCGTCATCCGTGCGGGACGCAGGCGCCCCCTCCGGCCTCAGCCTGAGCTGGACGGAAGCTCGGTGAACGCCGGCGCCGTGTAGCCGCGACCGGGCATGGCGCCGATCGCGAGGACTCTCGCCCGCTCGGCGTGCGTGGTGACCTGCCGCATCTGTGCCGGTCCGACCCGAACCATCACCCCGGGCTCGACTGGGATCTCCTCGCCGTCGACATGGAGGCAGGCCCTACCCTCGAGGCCGATGTAGACCTCCTCCTGGCCGTCGTTGGCCGTCTCGGCCGATTCCCCGGTCATCCCCTCGTGCGCGTGCTCTGGTGCGGCAGCGTCGGGCGGTAGGTCGAGTACCTGCATCCCGAACGACGTCACGCCCAAGGCGGCGCGCGCGTGGATGAACCCGCCGCCGAAGCTGCTCGGCATCTCGTCGATGCGCATCACCGTCACATCTGGCACCGAACAACCTCCTCCCTTCAGACCTTCCGACGCCCGCCGGGGCGGTTCTACACCGTTCACGCGCCTCGGACAAGCCCACGAACAGCCGCCCCACCACCGGCCAGTGACACCCCGACGAAGGTCCACTTGTCACATGTCACACATGTCATAGAAGATCCGATGCATGGGGTCGGGTGGGCGTGCCGGAAGGCGAGCGTGCATGGCGCTTGCAGGGACTTTCGCCCTCACCGTCGTGCTGGCACAGAGCGGCCTCGGGCGTCTTGCGAACGCGGTGCAGGTCGAGAACGCGCTCCCGGGGACGACGCGCTGGTTCTCCGCCGACACGACGACCGGCGGCGTCGCCGTCTACGCGTCCGCGACGGATGCGCTGCCCGGGGAGCGAGTCGGGCTCCACGTGAGCGTGACGCCCGCGGCGTCCTACCGCGTCGAGGTCTACCGACTCGGCTGGTACGACGGCGCCGGCGCGCGGCTCGTCGACTGCATTCCTTCGTGCACCGGGTCGACGAGAGGCGTCCCGCAGCCGATCCCCGCGCCGAACAGGTGGGACGGCTACCTCGACGCGGGGTGGCCGGTGACCGACGTCCTCCGCGTCGGGTCGAACTGGGTCAGCGGCTACTACCAGATCCGCGCGCAGGTACTGGGCGGGCGGGCGGCCGGTGCGAGCGCGACGACCTACCTCGTCGTCCGCGAGGACCACAGCCGCTCCGACGTTCTCGTCCAGGTGCCGGTGAACACGTGGGAGGCGTACAACGGCTGGGGCGGCAAGAGCCTGTACGACATCTCGAGCACGAACGCGAAGCCGGCGATTCGCGTGTCGTTCGACCGGCCCTTCGCGTGGTGGCTGCCCGGAGGCCAGGGTCCGATCGGGTGGGAGCTGCCGCTCGTCGGGTTCCTCGAGCGCGAGGGGTACGACGTCTCGTACCAGAGCGACGTCTACACGAGCGGGCATCCACGCTCGCTGCTCGACCACAAGCTGCTCGTCGACGCCGGCCACGACGAGTACTGGACGAAGACGATGCGCGACGCGTGGGACGCCGCGCGCGACGCCGGGGTCAACCTCGCCTTCATGGGAGCCAACGACGCGTACTGGCAGGTCAAGCTTCAAGACCGGGGCCGCACCATCTACACGTGGAAGTCGACTTACGACCCCGAGCCGAACCCAGCGCTGAAGACGGCGATGTTCCGCGAGCTCGTCCCGCCGCGGTACGAGTGCGAGCTGATCGGGATCCAGCACCAGGGCGCAGTCCTCGACTGGCAGCCCGGCGACTACGTCGTGCAGCCGACGGCGTTCGCGAGCGTGTGGATGCACGGCACCGGTTTTCGTCCCGGTGACGTCCTCCGCGGTCTTGTCAGCGTCGAGAGCGACACGATCCCCGGCAACGAGACCGCGGCCTCGTCGTGCGGGCACGCGTTGACCGTCTTCTTCCACCGCCAGCGCGGAAGCGACAAGGACGGCAACGCCGACACCACCGCGTACCGTGCGCCGTCGGGCGCATGGGTGTTCGCGAGCGGTTCCCACCAGTTCTCGTGGGGGCTGACCGACTTTCCGTGGAACCCGCAACAGCAGCACGGGCTCTCCGACCCGCGGCTGCAACGGTTCATGGTCAACGTGTTCGACGCGCTGAGCGGCGAGAACCGGCCGTGGATTCCTGAAGGCCGATGACCGTGAAGCCGCAGGTTATGCCGGAGCGCCGAAGCTCGTCCGCGAAGGCGCGTGGTCGTCACCGCCGCCGCGCTCGCGGCCGAAGCCGAACCCGAAGCCGTGCCACCTTGGCGCCGTTCCGTTCACGAAGGCCTGCAGGAACGTGCGCAGCCGGTCGAGCATGGTCTGCTCGTCCGCCGCGCTCAGTCTTCCCGCAGCGACCGCCTGGTCGAGCCGCTGCTTCGCGCCGGCGACGAGCGCGTCGACCAGACCGTCCGCCGTCTTTCCGTGCGGCGTCGCGATCTGCGCGAGCGTCTTCCCCGAAGCGAGCTCGCTGCGGAGCTCGTCCTCGCTGATCCCGATATAGCTCGCGGCCGCGTCGAGCCCGGCGCCGAGCACCCCGCCGCCGCCGAAGCCGTGCCCCGGCCCGAAGCCGCGGAAGCCGAACCCGCCGACCAGCGGCAGCTCGCCGGAGTCGACGCGCTGCTTGAGCGCGTCGCCCTGCTCCTTCGTCAGCTCCCCTGCGGCCACCGCCGCGTCGATCTGGTCGTCGATCGCCTTGCGCAGCGCCGCCGACAGCTTCGACGGGGCGATGTCGAGCTGGCCGGCGGCGTCGGCGATGATTGCGTCGCTGCGCGCCTTCGGCGAGTCGAGCCGTCCTGCGGCGTACGCACCGCCCGCGCCGGCGATGGCCGCGACAGCGGCACCTGCGGCGATCACGTGCGATCTGCGCATCCGCTTCTCCGGTCGCAAATCGAAGCAGGCGCTGCGCGTCCACGTGTAAGACGTTCCTAAGACTTCAGGGTGTCTGACACCGTTGGTGTCAGACACCCTGCGAACGGGTCAGCAGCCCTCGCACTGATCGGGGGCGTTGTGCGCGAGGACCGTGTCGTGCAGCGCGACGGTGAAGGCGGCGCCGCCCTGGTTGAAGATGCCGCCGCCGAGCAGGGTCGCCCCCGGGCTGCCGCTGAGCACGTTGCCGGTGACGGACGACCCCGTGAGCGTCAGCGCGGACGTTGCCCCGCCGTAGAGCTGCCCGTTCCACACCCCGCCGCCCTGGGCCCACGAGCCGTCCTTGCCGTTCGCGGCGCCCTTGTTCCCGGCGATCGTCGTCGAGGAGACGTTCAGCGTGCCGTTGTCGACCAGCCCGGCGCCGACGACCGACGCGGGTCCGCTCGCCGCGTTCGCGATCGCCGAGTTGCCGCTCACCGTGCTCCCCTCGAGCGTCTGCGCCGTCGACTCCGCGGGGAAGAACGCGACCGCGCCGACGGCCGCGGCGCTGCCGCTCGTCGTCGAGACGGTGGTGCTGTTGCCGTCGATGTGTGTGCCGGCGATCGTCGTCGAGCTGCCGTCCGATTCGAGTGCGCCGCCGCTCGCGCCGTTCGAGTCGCTCGAGAGCACGTTCACCGTGACGCTGTTCCCGTCGATCGTCGTGTTCGAGATCGTCAGCGGCACGTTCCCGCACGCGCAGAGCGCGGCGTCTGCGCCGTACGGCTGCGCTTGCGAAGCCGCGACCCCGACGCGGTTGCCGTTCAGCGTCGAGCTCGTGATCGACGCCCTCGAGCCGTCGTTCAGGAACACGCCGCCCGCGTAGGCGTTCGTCTGGTCGGGGGAGCCGCCCTGCCGCGGGAACGGGCTCGCGAAGGAGCTCGCGAGGCTCGCGGTGTTGCCGTCGATCGAGCTGTGGTCAACGATCAGCGAGGCGCCCGCGTCGACGAAGATGCCGCCGCCGGACACGAAGCGCCCGGTCGGCGCTGCTGCCGACGCGGAGTTGCCGGTGACCTGCGAGCCCTGCAGCGTGAGCGACGCCTCGTGCTCGACCGTGATGCCGCCGCCGTTCGACTGGACCGCGGCGGCGTGGTTGTCGGTGACCGCCGAGTCGATCAGGGTCATCGCGCCCCAGACGTCGATGCCGGCGCCGTCGCCGAACGACGCCGGGCACGGGCCGGTCTCGCACTCGGCCTTCGCGCTCGGGACCGAGCGTGCAGGAACGGCCTGGTTGCCCGTGACGGTCACGTGCAGCAGCGTGACCGTCGAGTGGGGGAAGGCCTCGATCCCGCCGCCGAGCGCCGTCGCCGACGCGTAGCCGTCGGCACACGAGTTGTCGGGACCGCAGCGCGGCGCCTCCGGGTCCCTGGTGGTGAGCCCGCCGGTGATCGTGAGGTCCGACACCGTCACCGTCGGGGCGGTGGCGGCCGAGCCGATCGTGACGACCGGTCCGCCACCCGAGATGCGCGACGACGAGGCAGAGGCTCCGGCGATCGTGATGCTCTTCGTGATCGTGACTCCGCCCCCGAACGTGCCCGCGTTCACATGGATCGTGTCGCCGTCACGCGCCGCGTCGACCGCCCTCTGCAGCGTCGGATAGCAGCCCGCACCGCCCACGCACAGCCCCGTGGACGCGGAGGCTCCGACGGTGGAGAGCACGCCCGCGACGAGCGCGGCGCCGGCGAGGCCCAAGGTGACCCGGCGGTGGCTCATCTCTTCTTCTCCTTCCGGTGGTGCTCGTCGCGGTTGTCGCCGGCGGTGCCGGTCGAGGCAGCGGGCCCCCAGCTCGGGAAGTACGCGTCGTTCTGGATCACCGTCTCGCCCGTCCCGTCTGCGTTCATCACCGCGATGCTCCTGGTCGAGAAGTCGAGCGCGTCGTGCTCGAACGCGATCCGGTCTCCGTGCGGCGAGTACGACGGGCGGAGGTCGCTCGCGTCCGTCGGCGAGGTGAGCTGGACGAGGCCGGACCCATCCGGGTTGATCGCGGAGATCCCACTCGCCAGCGGCATGCAGCAATGCGTCCAGAAGACGATCCGCGAGCCGTCCGGCGCCCAGTCGGGATCGAGAGCCTCGATCCCCGACGGCGTCAGCTCGTCGACCTTGCCGCTGCCGAGGTTCATCGTGTACACCGCACCGATCACGCCGCCGCGGTTGAAGCTCGCGAACGCGAGCGTTCGGCCGTCCGACAGTACTCGGGGCTTCACGTCGAAGATGTTCAGCGTCTTGTTGTCCGTCGGCGACGTGAGCGGCCGCAGACCGCTGCCGTCGGTGTTGACGGCGTAGATCGCACACTCCTCGTCGGCGTTGATGCAGCGGCGGAAGATCACCTGCTTGCCGTCGGGCGACCAGTTGCCCTGGAAGTCGCTGGCACCGTCGCTCTCGGCGAAGAGCGGGTGACGGTTCGACCCGTCGGCGTTGATCACCCACAGCCGCCACACCGAGCCGTCGGGGTTGTGCTCGGTGAAGACGAGCTGTCTGCCGTCGGGCGACCAGGCCGGCTCGTTGTCGCCGCCTTGAGCGGACGTGAGGAAGGTGAGCTGGCGGACGTCGGACCCGTCCGGCTTCATGGTGAACACGTTGTCGGTACCGCCGGAGCGGTCGCTCGCGAAGGCGATCCGGCCTTCGGGGCCCGGGAAGGTGGCGTGGCTGCCGCTGGCCGCCACGAGTGCGGCCGCGACGGCGACGAGGACGACGACGACCTTGCTCATGGCTTCCTCCCCCAGTCGAGGCTGAAGACGTCGGGATGGTCGGAGACGATCCGCGTCAGGCGCCGGCCGTCCGCGCTCATCGTGTAGACGTCACCGCAGAAGTTCTCGCACGGCTCCGTGTACGCGAGGTCGGAGGTGAGCGCGATCTGGGTCCCGTCCGGAGACCAGGCGGCGTTGCCGCCCTGGTGATGCTCGCCAAAGTGGGTCAGCATCCGCTGCTGGCTGCCGTTCGCGTTCATCACCCACTCGTTCGAGCCGAAGAGGCAGCAGAGGTCGGTGAAGACGATCTGCTTGCCGTTCGGCGACCAGCGCGCGAAGTCGGCCTCGAGCGGCGGAGCGGTCAGCCGCTGCTGGTTCGAGCCGTCGGCGTTCATGACCCAGACGGCGGAAAGCAGCCCGTCCTGGTTCGAGTCGAAGGAGAGCTTCGTCCCGTCCGGCGACCAGTCCGGGTTGCCGCTGTTCCAGACGAGGTCGGTCAGCTGGCTCATGCCGCTCCCGTCCAGGTTCGCGACCGTGATCGCGCAGTTGTGCGAGTCCTGCGGGCAGCGCGCGAACGCGATCCTCTTCCCGTCCGGGGAGAGCGCCGGCTGAAGGTCGTTCGCGTCGGGATCGCTGAAGAGCTGATGCCGGCCGCTCCCGTCGGCGTTGATCTCGTAGAGCTGCCACTTGCCGGTCGCGTCGCCCTGGAAGACGATCCGCCGCCCGTCGGGTGAGAAGCGCGGATTGGTCGCGTGACCGTCCGTGCTCTGCGTCACCTGCGTCTCGCCCGAGCCGTCGGCGTTCACCGTGAAGATCTGCGGATCCGGGCCGAAGTCGGTCGAGAACGCGATCCGGCCGTTCGCGGCCGGTGGGTAGGCCACCCGGGCGGCGCTGCCGCCGGCGACCAGCGCAAGCGAGGTCGCCGGGGCGGCGAGCGCCGCCACGAGGGCCGTCAGTCGAAGGTTCATCTCCCTCTCCTCTCGTTGGCTTCGATCCAGACGGAATCGATCACGCGCTCGCACGGCAGCCCCGCGCGCTCGCTCGCCTCCTTGACCGCGGCACGCGACGCCGCCTCGACGACGCAGAGGACGACCTCGTCGCCGGGGAAATACAGCGCGCCGCGGCAGTCGAGAGCCGAGACGGCCCGCTCGAGCTCCGCCTCGCTGACGCCGGGCCAGTAGCACTTGGCCGTGTACAGCACGCGCGGGACCCTCCCGCCGCGACGTCCCAAACCTGTCCCAACGCGATCCCGGCCCCTGGTATCGGCACAGGCGGAGGACGAGACTGTCGTCGAGCGTGACGACGGCGAATCGCTTGGAGTTCCGGATCCTCGGGCCGCTCTCGGTCCGGGTCGACGGCGCGGCGCTGCCACTCGGCGGTCCGAAGCAGCGCGCGCTGCTGGCGCTGCTCCTTCTGAGCGCGAACCGCATCGTCTCGCGCGACCGCCTGATCGGCGAGCTCTTCCGCGAGCAGAGCCTCAACTCCGCCGACCACGCGCTGCGGAACCACGTCTCGCGCCTGCGCAAGGTGCTCGCGGGGGGCGCGGCCGGCGAGCCGCGGCTCGTGGCGCGCGCGCCCGGCTACCTGCTGCGCGTCGAGCCGGGCGAGCTCGACCTCGAGCGCTTCGAGCAGCTCGTCGCGGCGGGACGAGAGCTCCTCGCCGACGGCGACGCCGAAGCGGCGGTGCGCAGCCTGCGCGCCGCAGAGGAGCTCTGGGAGGGGCAGCCGCTCGCCGACCTCGAGCTCGAGCCGTTCGTGCGCGTCGACGTCGACCGGCTCGAGGAGCTGCGGCTCGCGGCCGTCGAGGAGCGCGTCGACGCCGAGCTCGCGCTCGGCCGCCATCTCGCGGTCGTCCCGGAGCTGGAGGCGCTGGCGATCGAGCACCCGTTCCGCGAGCGATTCCGCGCGCAGCTCATGCTCGCGCTGTATCGCTGCGGCCGCCAGGCCGAGAGCCTCGAGGCGTACCGCCGGGCACGGCAGATCCTCGACGACGAGCTCGGGCTCGAGCCGGGGACCGAGCTGCAGGAGATGCAGCGCGCGATCCTCGTGCAGGACCCGACGCTCGACGCGCGCGCCGGCGGCCGGACGCACACGGCGACCCCGCTCCGCGGCATCACGCCGTACAAGGGGCTCGCGCCGTTCGAGGCGGGCGACGCCGAGCTCTACTTCGGCCGCGAGCGGCTCGTGGCCGAGCTCGCCGACCGGCTGCGCGACGTGCCGTTCCTGGCGATCATCGGCTCATCCGGGAGCGGGAAGTCGTCGCTCCTGCGCGCGGGGCTCCTGCCGGCGCTCGGGCTCGACGGGCTTGTCGTGCGGGCCGGCGACGGCGCGCCGCAGCAGCTCGCCGACGCCCTCGAAGCCACCGCCGCGACGGAGCGGCTGGTGATCGCCGTCGACCAGTTCGAGGAGGTCTTCGGCGAGGAGGTGGACGACGACGAGCGGCGCGCGTTGCTGTCGGCAATCGTCGAAGCCGCCTGGGACCCGGCGCGCCGGTTCGTCGTCGTGGTCGCGCTGCGGGCCGACTTCTTCCCGCGCCTCGCGCCGTACCGCGAGCTCGCCGACCTCGTCGCGGCGAACCAGGTGCTGCTCGGGCCGATGGGGCGGAGCGAGCTGCGCCGCGCGATCACCGGCCCGGCGGCGCGCACCGGCGTCGAGGTCGAGCCGGAGCTGGTCGACGCGCTGGTCGACGACCTGGCGGGCGAGGCCGGCGCGCTGCCGCTCCTCTCGACCGCGCTGCTCGACCTCTGGCGCGCCCGCGAGGGCGACACACTGACGCTCGCCGCCCACGAGCGAACGGGCGGCGTGCGCGGCGCGGTCGCGCGGCACGCTGAGGCGGCGTTCACCGCGCTCCCGCCCGACGACCGGGCGCACGCGCGCCGCATCCTCCTGCGGCTCGCCTCGGGCGGAGACGGCGAGGTCGCGGCGCGCCGCCGCGTCGCCCGCACCGAGCTCGACGACGACCCCGCCGTCGAGCGCGTCCTCTCGGCGCTCGTCGAGCGCAGGCTCGTGGTGGCCGACGGCGGCCTGGTCGAGCTCGTGCACGAGGCGCTGCTCGTGCAGTGGCCGCGGCTCGCCGCGTGGCTCGAGGACGACGCGCGCGGGCGGCGGCTCCGTAGCGACCTGGCGCAGCAGGCGGCGCGGTGGGAGGCCGCCGGGCGCGATGCGACCGAGCTGTACCGCGGGGCGCGACTCGCCGCGGCGCTCGAGTGGGCCGAGTCGGCCGGCGACGACGCAGCGCTGAACCGGCTCGAGCACGCGTTCTTGGTGGAGAGCCGCCGCGCGGCCGCCCGGGCGACGCGTCGCCTACGGGCGGCGCTCGCGGTCGCGCTCCTCCTGCTCGCGGGCACGGCGGTCGCGGCGGTCGCTGCGCTCTCCGCGCGCGGTGCCGCGCGACGGCAGGCGACCGACGCGGTCGCGCAGCGGCTCGGGGCGCAGGCACTCGTCGAGCCGAGCCTCGACCGCTCGCTCCTGCTCGCCCGCGCCGGCGTCGCCCTGCACGACTCGCCCGCGACCGAGAGTAACCTGCTCGCGGCGCTCCTCCGGGCGCCCGCCGCGCTCGCGGTCGCCCACGGCGACAGCGACCGCCTCCTCGATGAGGCGATCAGCCCCGACGGCCGCACGCTCGCGGTCCGCTCCGACAACGGGTCGATCGCTTTCTTCTCCACGCGCACCCTGCATCGGCTCGTGCCGTCGCTGCCGGGGAGCGACCAGATCGGTCTCGTCGGCGCCGTGCAGGGACCGCTTCGCGCGCTCGCGTTCAGCCCGGACGGCCGGACACTGGCGGTCGGCGGCACCGACGGCCACGTCGCTACCGTCCAGCTCGTCGACGCCGGGTCGTACGCCTCGCGCGCCGAGGTGGCGTCGAGCGGCCTGATCACGACGGACGTCGCGTTCGCGCCCGGCGGGCGCCGGTTCGCGACGGCGGAGGCGCTGACCGGCAGGGTGAGCCCGCCGCCGGCCGTGATCACGGTCCGCGACGCGCGCACGGGCGTGGCGCTCGCGCGCTCGCGGCCGATCGTCGGCGCAAGGCTCGTCGGCTACGCGCTCGGCGGCCGGCTGCTGCTCGTCGCCGCCTCGTCGAGCTCGCTCCTGCTCGACGCGACGACGCTCCGCGTCGTGCGGAGGCTGCCGCTCCCGGCGCCCGCGGCGCTCTCGTCCGATTCCCGTAGCGCCGCGTTCGCGCGCCGGGACGGCAGCGTGACGATCGTCGACCTCAACGACGGACGAAGGCGCACGCTCGTCGGCCGCGCGAGCGGCACGATCGAGACGCTGGCCTTCAGCTCACGCGCCCGCCTTGTCGCCGCCGGCTCGGACGACGGGACGATCACGGTGTGGGAGCACGGCAGTGGGACGGTCGCCGACATCTTCGACGGGCACTCGGCGCCGGTCACGGCGTTGGCGTTCGCGCCCGATGGGCGCACGCTCTACAGCGCGAGCTTCGACGGCGGCGTGATCGCGTGGGACGTGACCGGCGCCCGGCGGCTCGGCGCGCGCTTCCGCTTCGCGCCCGCGTCGGCAGGGAGCGGCGCCACCGCGGTCGCGCCCGGCGGCGCCGTGTTTGCGATCTCGTCCGGCGCCGGCCGCGTGCAGCTCTGGCGGCCGAGCCCGCCCGCGCCCGCCGGCCCGCCGTTCGAGGCTCCGATCGGCGACGTGCAGTCGATCGCGTTCAGCGCCGACGGGTCGCTGCTCGCCGCGGCGGGCAGCAGGCGCGTCGCGGTGTGGGACGAGCGGACGCGGCGGCTCGTGCGAGCGCTGCCGGTCGGTGGCTACGGGCTGTCGTCGGTCGTCTTCGCGCCGAACAGCCACGACCTCGGGCTCGGGCGGCTCGACGGCGGCGTCGCGATCTACGACGTCGACACCGGCAAGAAGACGATGGACGCGCTCGCTCCGGGCAGCACCAGCTCGATCTCCTTCAGTCGCGACGGCAAGCTGCTCGCCTCGGCGAGCCTCACGGGCGTGACGACGATCTGGGACACGAGGACCGGGCGCGACCTCGCCGATCTCGGCGGTGCGATCGCGGCGTACGCCGCCGCCTTCTCGCCGGACGGACGCGATGTGGCCGTCGGCGACAGCACCGGCCGCGTCGTCCTTTGGGACGTCGCGGCGCGGCGCCCGGCCGGCGACCCGCTGCTCGGCCACGGCGACGACGTCGAGTCGATCGCGTTCAGCCCGTCGGGCCGCACGCTCGTGACGGCGGGCGGCGAGGGCAAACTGCGCCTGTGGGACCTCGCGACGGGGCGCGTCGTCGGCGGGCCGCTCCCTGGATCGACGCGCGGCGGATCGGTCGCGTTCTTCCCCGGCGGCAAGCGAGTGGTTGGCGCATTCCGGTCGGGGGTGGGCGTCGTGTGGGACGTCGACCCCGCGGCGTGGGAAGCCCGGGCGTGCAGCGTCGCCGGCCGTACCCTCACGCGCGCGGAGTGGGCGGCGTATGCGCCGTCGGTTCGCTACCGCGACGTCTGCGGCTCGAGCTAGTGCCGGAGAAGGTGTCTGACACCATGGGTGTCAGACACCGGGGCCAGACCACTAGTAGGGGGTCTGGATACGGCCGCCGTCAGGTCTCGATCGTTGCGACCTTCTCGATCGGCGGCGGCGGGCCGGCTGCCGCGTCGATGCCGTGGACGTTCGGGATCACGTGGTCGCGCAGGTACCGCTCGTGCTCGGACTGCGGGTTCTGCAGCATCTCGCCGAAGAGCCGCCGACGCGATCCTGGTCGACGCCTTCCCACACGAGCACCATCACAGCCCCCGCCGGCGTCTGCTGCAGGCGGACGTGTTCCCGCTTCACGCCGAGCCTGCGGAGGAACTCGCGGTGCGCCTCGGCGCGCTCGCCCGACTCGATGCTCGTCGCGAACTGCCGCCACTCGTCGATATTCGCGACCGGCAGCACCGACACGGCGAACTGCTCCATCGACATCTCCCTTCATAGAGCCCGCCACGGGGAAGAGCCACGCGATCATCCCGGCTTCGCCCGGCCGGGACAAGGGCGGCCCGGGCGATCCGACCGGGTTGGCATCGCGTTCGGAGCCGGGTACCGTCACCCGGATGGCTGACGCCGAGTACCCGAGATCGCAGGACCCGGACGACTGGTTTGCGGATCCGGGCGGCCGGGCAGCCGCCGACAAGGTGGACGAGTGGCTGGCCGACTCGCCGCGGCGCGGCGCGGGCAGCGGCGGCTACCGGCCCCCGCTCCGGGTCAGCCCGCGGACGGCTGTCGCCGTGGCCGTCGTCCTCGTCGCGATCATCTTCATCGCGCTCGCGCTCGGAGGCGCGTTCTCGAGCGGCGGCAGCCCGCCGGCGGCCAACACGAACCCGCCGCCGACGACCACTGCGCCCCCGCCGACGACGACCGTTTCGCCGCCGGCCTCCCACGTCGCCGTCCCGACGACGCCGCTGAAGCCGGGCGACACGGGGACGCAGGTGAAACTGCTCCAGCGGGCACTGCTTCGGCTCGCCTACTACTCGGGAAAGGTCGACGGCGACTACGGCCCGGCGACCGTCGAGGCGGTGAAGACGTTCCAGCTCGCGGCGAAGCTGACCTCCGACGGCATCGCGGGCCCGCAGACGCTGCGGGCGCTCAAGTCGGCCGTCGCCAGGGGCTAAGGGCCGCCGCGACCAGCGAGCCGGCGTAGACGGCGTACGGGATTCGCGCGCTCCTCTTCGTCAGCGGCCAGAGCGCGGGGATCCCAGGTCCCGTCGCCAGGTCGCGCCACAGGTGGACCGCGGTGCCCGCGGCAGCGCCGAGCAGCACGGGCCGCGCGCGCCGCGGTGCGAAGCCGACCGCTCCGGTGAGCGCGGCCAGCACGATGGGCGCGTGCCCGTACGGCCGCCCGACGCGACGCGTCAGCCCGCGCCAGCCGAGCACGCGCGGCAGGTGGTCCGCGTCGATCGCGACGCTTCCGGCAAGGGCGCCGGCGCGGAAGCGCGGGGACACGAACGGGAGCAGCAGCAATGCCGTCGTGAGCACGTGCGCCGTCTCGTCGAGCAGCGCCTCGCGCGCGAGGTGCGGGCGCAGCCTGCCGAGCGCGAGGTCGGCGGCGAACACCGCGGCTACGGCCTTCATCGCGCGCGCCGGCCGAGCTCGGCGACGTCGACGATGCGGATCCGGCCTCGGCGGAGCTCGATCGTGCCGCGCCGCTCCTCGTCGCGCAGCACCTGGTTCACCGTCGGCCGGGCGGCGCCGGCCAGCTCGGCGACCGTCTCCTGTGTCAGCACGATCACGGCCGCGCCGTCGCTGCCCGGGTAGAGCCCCGACAGCTCGACCAGCCTGCGCCGCACGCGCTTCTCGACCGGCACGTACAGCGCCTCGAGCAGGCGCTCGTGCAGCATCCCGACCTCGTCCGTGAGGAAGCGGAGCAGGATCTGGTTGACCGCCGGGTGCTTTGCACGGACGCGCTCGAAGTCGTCGTGGTAGACGGCGATCGTCTCCGCCTCCTCGAGCGCCGCTACCGTCGCCGACCGCCGCGCCTTCGCCGCGACGAGCGCCATCTCGCCGAAGCTCTCGCCCGGTCCGCGTACCGCGAGGGTCGCGGTGTCGCCGAGCGGCGTCATCACGCGCACGGCGAAGCGGCCGCGCTGGATCAGGTGCAGGCAGTCGCCGGGGTCGTCGCGGTGGAACACGACCTCGTTGCGCGCGAAGCGGCGCCGGCGCGCGACCTGCAGGAGCTCGCGAACCTGGTCGGCCGGAACCCCTTCCAGCAGGCGCCATTCCACTGTCAGGAGCATGACACTTCGTGTGTCCGCCCGGCGAACGACGCGAGGCGCCGCGCTTCCTACGCTCGCTCCATGTTCATCGCAGGCGACAAGGAGGCAACGATGCACACGCAGCGCACCCCCCGGCACCGCACCCGCCGGTTCGCAGTCTCGATCTTCCTCGCGGCCCTCGCAGCCGCGGTCGTGGTGCAGGCCGCAGCGGCCATGCTCGACTCGAGCGCCGTCACCGGCGGCGGCGACGCCAAGAACCAGCTGCCGTTCACGCGCGTGGTCTCGGCGTCGTCCGACAAGTCCGACGTGGTGTCGCGCTACCTCGCGAGCCACGGGATCACCGGCCGGCTCGCCGCCGAGCCGAAGAACGAGCTCCCGTTCACGCAGCCGGCGACCGCGTCGGTGGCTCCGGTCAGCGGAAAGGCGCAGGCCGAGGCGATGAACGAGCAGCTCGTCACCCCGCAGTTCCAGGCCTCGTCCCAGGGCGCCGCGCTGCAGCTGCGCCGCGACGGGAGGCTTGCGCAGGTCGTGCAGACGACGTCGTCCTCCTCGGGCGTCGACTGGACGCTGATCGCAGCGATCGCCGGAGCGCTCGCAGCGATCGGCGCCGGGACGGCCGCCGGGATGGTCGTCCGGCACAGGGTTCCGCGGACGGCGTAGGGACCGACCGCGGGCTGGGGGGTCGAGGGCGGCCGTTTCGGCCGCCCTCACCGCGTGCGGGGCGCATTGATTTCGTGACGCAGACGGCGCACGATTGCTCGATGACAGCCGTTGCGGCCGGCATCAAGACCTTCCTGATCGCCGACGTTCGCGGCTATACCCGCTTCACGCAGCAGCGCGGCGACGAGGCCGCGGCGGAGCTGGCGAGCCGATTCGCAGCCGTCGCGCGCGCCGCGATCGAGGCAGCAGGCGGAACGCTCGTCGAGCTGCGCGGCGACGAGGCGCTCGCGGTCTTCGACTCCGCGCGCAGCGCGCTTCGGACCGCGATCGAGCTTCAGCACCGGTTCGTCGAGGAGACGGTCGCCGACCCGGCGTTTCCGCTCGCCGTCGGCATCGGCCTCGACGCGGGCGAGGCTGTCCCTGTCGACGGCGGCTTCCGCGGCGGCGCGCTCAACCTGGCCGCCCGGCTCTGCAGCCTCGCGGCGCCGGGGGAGGTGCTCGCGAGCCGCGAGGTGACGCACCTCGCGCGCACCGTCGACGGGCTGAAGTACGTGCAGCGTTCGCCGGTGCGGCTGAAAGGGCTTGCGGAGCCGGTGCCCGTCGTGGCCGTGCGGCCGGAGGCGGAGGACCTCGCGCAGAACGTCGCCTTCCGGCGCGCGCTCGGCGCGGTGGCGACCGCCGTGGCCGACGGCGCAGGCGTCCGCAACCCGTACAAGGGCCTCCGGGCCTTCGAGGAAGCAGACGCCGCCGACTTCTTCGGTCGCGAAGCCCTCACCGCCCACCTGGTCGAGCGGCTCGCGGCGACGCGCTTCCTCGCCGTCGTCGGCCCGAGCGGGAGCGGCAAGTCGTCTGTCGTACGGGCCGGGCTCGTGCCGGCGCTGCGGTCGGGGGCGCTCGACGGCTCGGAGCGGTGGCGAATCGTGCAGATGTTCCCGGGGGCCTACCCGCTGGAGGAGCTCGAAGCCGCGCTGCTGCGGGTCGCCGACGATCCTCCGGCGAGCCTGATCGAGCAGCTCGAGGACGGCGAACGCGGCCTCGTGCGCGCGCTCAAGCGCATCCTGCCGGACGACGGAACCGAGCTCGTGCTCGTCGTCGACCAGCTCGAGGAGGTCTTCACGCTCGTCGCCGACGAGGGACGGCGCGTTCAGTTCCTCGCGATCCTCGAGCGGGCGGTCGCCGACCCGCACAGCCGGCTGCGCGTCGTGACGACGCTGCGCGCCGACTTCTACGACCGGCCGCTTCTCTACAGCGGGTTCGCCGAGCTCCTGCGCGACTACGTCGAGGCGCTCGTGCCGCTCACGCCCGACGAGTTCGAGCGTGCGATCGCCCGCCCGGCGGAGCGGGCGGGTGCCACGTTCGAGCCGGGGCTGCTCGCCGAGATGGTGGCCGACGTGGCGAACGAGCCCGGCGCGCTGCCGCTCCTGCAGTACGCCCTCACCGAGCTGTACGAGCGCCGCGACGGCAACGTGATGACGCGCGAGGCCTACCACGCGATCGGCGGAGTCTCCGGCGCGCTCGCGGGCAGGGCCGAGGAGATCTACGCGGCGCTGCCCGACGCGGCGCAGGAGGCGGCGCGGCAGCTCTTCCTGCGCCTCGTGACGCTCGGCGAGGGCGCCGAGGACACCCGCCGGCGCGTCGACCGCGGGGAGCTCGCGGCGCTCGAGGTCGACCAGGCCGCGCTCGCCGAGGCGCTCGAGGCGTTCGGCGCGTCGCGGCTTCTCTCGTTCGACCGCGACCCGCGCACGGGGGTTGCGACCGTCGAGGTCGCGCACGAGGCGCTGCTGCGCGAGTGGGGGCGGCTGCGCCGGTGGATCGACGCCGCGCGCGACGAGCTGCGGCTTCACCGGCGGCTCGCGAGCGGCGCGCGCGAGTGGGCGGACGCCGGCCGCGACTCGAGCTTCCTCCTCCGCGGAAGCCAGCTCGCGCAGTACGACGCCCTCGCCGACGATTCGCGGATCGCCCTGACGGACGCCGAGCGCGAGTTCGTCACGGCGAGCCGCGAGTCGGCGCGCGACGAGCTCGCGCGCCAGCGACGTGCAAACAGGCGGCTGAAGGCGCTGCTCGCGGCGGCCGCGGTGTTGCTGCTCCTCTCGATCGCGGCGGGCGTCGTGGCGCTTCTACAGCGGTCGTCGGCGAAGCACGAGGCGACTGTCGCGCTGGCGCGCGAGCTCGGGGCGCGGGCCGTCGTCGAGCCGCGCCTCGACCGGGCGATGCTGCTCGCGACGGAGGCGGTGAACCTCCAGGACTCCCCGGACACCCGCGGGACGCTTCTCTCGACGCTCCTGCGGAGCCCCGCGGCGATCTCCACGTTCTCCAGCCCGATCACCGACCGGCCGCAGACGCTCGCGCTCAGCCCCGACGGCCGCACCCTGGAAGTAGCGGAGAATTCGGACCTCGCGCGCTTCTACGACACGCGCACACGCCGCGAGCGGCGGGCGGCGCTACCGAACGCGCTTCATCATCCCGCGACGTGGTCACCCGACGGGAAGATCGTCGTGCTGCTGCGGGCGAAGGCTCCGCCGCCGGCGCCGCAGTGGCTGGAGGTCCGCGACGGGCGGACGCTCCGTCACCTCCGCTGGCTGCCGACGGACAAGCGGTGGCAGCGCGGGCCCGGGAGCTTCGCCGAGCCGCTCCTCTTATCCGGTGACGGGCGGCGCGCGTACCTCGCCTGGTCTCTCACCGACCAATCCCAGCAGCACGACCTCCAGACGTACGTCGACGAATGGGATCTCGCGACCGGAAAGCTCCGCTCGACGGCGGTGGCGGCCAAGGGCATGTTCGATGCGCGCCTGGTCGCCGGGAAGCTCGTCCTCGCCGGCGACGACCGCGTCGTGACGCTCGACGCCGCCACATTGCGGCAGGTCGCGGCGCGGTCGATCTCGTTCCCGGCGAGCTCCGCGGTCGCGGCGGGAGCGCTGTCGCCCGACGGGCGCACGATGGTCTTCGGACTCCCGTCGGGCGCGGTCTCGTTCGTCGACCTGGTCACCGGACGGGTCACGCAGGGGGCGGGCAAGACCGGTGTCGCCGTCGTCACGGCCGGGTTCTCACCGACCGGTCACGAGGCGATCACGACCAACGAGGACGGCCAGGTGACGGTGTGGGACCCGCGAACCGCGCAGGTCGAGGAGACGTTCACCGGGCACGAGGACCGCGTGCTGGGCCTCACGTTCTCCGCCGACGGCCGAACCGCATACACGTGCAGCCTCGACGGCGCGATCTTCGCTTGGGACCTGTCGAACACCCGCCGGTTCGGTCGGTCGTTCGCGTTCGCGGTTCCGAACGACGCGACCCTCCCCGCACCCTCCACACAGCCGCTCGCGGTGTCGAGCGACTCACGGTGGTTCGTCACGCGTCTCCAGCCGATGCAGATCGGCATCTTCTCGACTTCGACGCTGAAGCGGAAGGCGCTGATCGACATCCCCGCGAAGGCCGGGAATGCGATCGACATCCTTGCGTGGTCGCCGCGCGCGCCGCTCGTCGCGGCCGCATCGAGTGACGGCAGCCTCGGGCTGTGGAACGTCGCGGGGAAGCCACGGCTCGTGCGAACTCTGCGGGTCCGCGGGATCCAGGCGCAGCACCAACCCGTGTTCGCGAGCCAGCTCGCGTTCACCCCGGACGGAACCCGACTGCTCGAGGGCGGCTTCGAGAACACCTCCAAGACGACGTATGCCGGCGTCGCAGACATGTGGCGCGTCTCCGACGGCACGTTGCTCTGGAGCGAGAACCACCCGAACTGGTCGACCGACCAGGTGGCGGTGTCGGACGACGGACGAACGGTCGCGCTCAGCCAGCTCCTTCCGAGCAACGTGAACGACACTCAGATCGCCGACGCGCGCACCGGCGCCGTCGAGGCGACGGTGCGGCCGCTGGGCGACGCGATCGCGCTCGGCTTCTCGCACGATGGCATTCTCGAGACCGGCACCTACAAGGGGATCGTCCAGAGCTGGAGCGTCCGCACGGGGAAGGAGATCGGCCGGCCGCTGCTCGCGACCCCCGCGCCGGTGTCGAGCATCGCGTTCGAGCCGCGCACCGACATCTTTGCGACCGGCGGCGGCTCCGGCGGTTTCGTGAAGCTCTGGGACGCGGAGACCCTGCAGCAGATCGGCTCGGCGTTCCCCGGCTCTCCCGGGCGGTGGGCGAGCGTCGCGTTCACGCCCGACGGGTCGCGGCTCGTGACGATCTACGACGACGGCCGCGGCGCAGTTTGGCCGGTGAGCCTCGCGGCGTGGAAGGCGCATGCCTGCCAGGTCGCCGGGCGCAACCTGACGCGCGAGGAGTGGTCGCGCTTCGTCACCGGACGGCCCTACGCGAAGGTCTGTGGTTAGAGGCCGCGCCGCCGCCAGACGCGCATCTCCTCCTCCTCGCGGCCGTCCTGGATCGCGCCCCAGACATGCAGGCCGAGCACGACCGCGACCACCAGCGTCGTCACGACGACCACGAGCACGATCGCGACGGTCATGCCGAGCGTCTGCCCTTGATGAAGGTGTCAGACACCAAGAGTGTCTGGAACTGAACTCGTAATGGAGGGACCCGCCGCCTGAGCGCGAATCGGTGGGTATGAGAGGCTCACCGAAATCAGGTAAGCGGCGGCCGCCGAGCGGGCCGAGGCGGCCGCCGTGGGAGTTGGACGAG